>Ga0187849_1002818_pt1 | contig 16111 bp, 13 predicted proteins | sample June2016WEW_4_10_2_FD_132412 | JGI IMG/M metagenome (GOLD analysis project Ga0187849, IMG submission 132412) | Peatland microbial communities from SPRUCE experiment site at the Marcell Experimental Forest, Minnesota, USA - June2016WEW_4_100 | ecosystem: Environmental > Terrestrial > Soil >... | reverse complement strand
TGTCCAAGGCGCCGAAGAGTTGGAGGCCTTGGCCGTTGATTTTGGCGGCGGTGCGGGCGCATTTGCCATCGACGGCCAGTGCGGCGATGACCGCGTTCTTGAGGTGGGAGCGCAGCCAATCGTTGACCAGCCTGTCCAATTGCGTCGGGTCCAGGCGCTGGAGGATACGGCGGATGGTCGTTTCGCTGGGAGCGATGAACCTGCCGGTCTGGCGGCAACGGCAGGCGCGCAGGCTACGGAGTTGGTTTTGGTTGAGGGACTGGGAGAACTCGCCGATATCGATCAGGGAGTTATTGCCCGCAATCATCGCGCTGGTAGCAATGGCCACAATGGAGGCGACGCGGCGATGGCGCCAACCGCGATAGCGGCGGGGGTCGTGGAGTGGGGCCAGAGCTTGGAGCAAGCTTTGGGTTTGTTTTCCGCTCAAGGGATAGTCCTGGGGCGGAGGCTCTCGGCGATAGGGTGCCCAAGCCGCCGGCATGAGCGGAGCGGAGAGGATCTGGCGGGCGTTGCGGACCAGCGGATACAGGAAGATGGCTTTGGGCTGCTGGTGGAGTTGATAGAAATCCAGGCGGGAGCGTCCGAAACCTTTGGTCACGCCGATTTCAATCCAATTGGCGGCACGATAACAGGTGCCTTCAAAGCGTCGAGGATCCACATAGGTTTCGACCAAGGCGATGGGGTGGCCGTAGTTCTCCAGCCAGTCGGCACTGAGGCGCTGGAGGTTGAGGCTCGGCAGTGGGAAGCCAGGTTGGGCGAGCGGCCTTTGGGCCTGAGCAGCGCGAAGCGAGCGTTGCGGGCCAGCAGGTGGCGTCCGGCTTGTCGCTGAGCGTCGGTCCAGCCGATCCAGGCATCGCGGGGCCGCAGATGGAAGGCGGCGCTGGACCAACCCAACAGGCCAATCCACTCCCCATTCTTCTTGATTACATAGCGCAGCGCCTCGCCGACCATGCGATGCTCTTTGAGGTAATGGTGTTTTCGGATCAGTTTGTTCCGCCGAGCTTCCTCCTCAAGGCTTTTAACCAACTCGACAGTGACCGCCTTAGCCGTGGTCTCTCGAAGGATTTCGCTGACCAGGTCCTCAGGTTTCGAGGCGCGTTTTATCTGGGCAGGACAAATCATGTCGCCGAGCTTGGCAGCCTCGGGGGGCTCTGTCCCGCAAAATCTTACACTCCCTTGACCAACAACACTTTACGCGATTCTCCGCCGAAGCCGTGGCTCGCAGCCCGCCAAGAAGTGGGGGCGAGGCCATTCCCGCCCCTGGCTTTGCGCGCCCATGAATTGGCACAGGGAAGCCGCATTCTCCTCCCTAAAATCCTTGCCCCTGTCCTCAATAAAACGTTATTCTGGGCTCCGTGAAGCTCCCTGTCTCGCGTTCCCTGCGAGTTGGCGAGAGAGAGAAACAACTCGTTTTTATTCATGCCGACCGAGGCCGACACTTGCCGCAAATACGTCTTGCCGAAACTGCTTTCGGCGGGATGGGATGACGAGCAAATTTGCGAACAGCGCACGATCACGGATGGCCGCATTGTTCCCGTCGGAAAGGGTTTCATTCGAAAGGCGCCACGCCGCGTTGATTACCTCCTGCGATACGCCCGCAATTTCCCGCTCGCCGTGGTCGAGGCAAAAGCCGCCTACAAGAGCGCGGGGGACGGCTTGCAACAGGCCAAAGAATACGCCCAGATGCTCTGCCTGAAATTCGCCTACGCAACCAACGGCCCTGAGATCATCGAATTCGACTATTTCACAGGCAAGGAGACCCTCCGCTCCGGCTTCCCGGCGCCCGCGCAGCTTTGGTCCCGCTACCGCGCCGGCGAGAAGATCACCGATGACACCGTCGCCGCGCGCTTGCTTGCGCCAATGAATCACGCTGTCGGCAAGGGCGAGCGTTATTACCAGGAAATCGCCATCAATCTCGCCATCCAGGCCATTCTCACGGGCCGCCTTCGCCTTCTCCTCACCATGGCCACTGGCACTGGCAAAACGGCAGTCGCCTTTCAGATTTGCTGGAAGCTCTGGAACTCACGCTGGAATCGAACGGGCGAGCATCGCCGGCCCAGAATCCTCTACCTTGCCGACCGCAATGTCCTTATCGACCAGCCCAAGGACGGCATTTTCGCCCCCTTCGGTGACGCTCGCTGGAAGATCGAAAGCGGCGTCGTAAATCTTGGCCGTGAAATGTATTTCGCCATTTACCAGGCCATCGCCAAAGACGAGCGCCGGCCGGGCCTGTACAAAGAATTCCCTCGTGATTTCTTTGACCTGGTCATTGTGGACGAGTGCCACCGGGGCAGCGCCCGCGATGATTCCAACTGGCGCGAGATCCTCGAGTGGTTCCAGCCGGCCTGTCAGCTCGGCATGACCGCCACCCCGCTGCGGGACGACAACCGCGATACTTACCTCTATTTCGGCAACCCGCTTTACACCTACTCGCTGCGCCAGGGCATCGAGGACGGCTTCCTCGCGCCTTACCGCGTTCACCGGGTTATTTCAGAATGGGATGCCGCCGGCTGGCGCCCGAGCAAAACCGACCTCGACCGCTATGGCCGTCCCATCCCCGACGAGGAATACCAGACCCAGGACTTCGAGCGGGTCGTTGCCTTGCGCGCCCGCACCGAGGCCATCGCCCGTCACCTGACCGATTTTCTCAAAAAGACCGATCGCTTCGCCAAAACCATCGTGTTTTGCGTGGATCAGGAGCACGCCGACGAGATGCGCCGCGCGCTCAACAACCTGAATGCTGACCTGGCGGCCGTGAATCCGGACTACGTCTGCCGGGTGACCACAGACGAAGGCGACGTGGGCCGCGGTCACTTCAGCCGCTTTCAGGATGTCGAGACCCGCACCCCTGCCATCCTCACGACCTCGCAGCTTTTGACCACGGGCGTGGATGCGCCAACCTGCAAAAACGTGGTCCTCGCCCGCGTGGTCGGTTCCATGAGCGAGTTCAAGCAGATTATCGGCCGCGGCACCCGCGTCCGTGATGATTACTCCAAGCTCTGGTTCAACATCATCGACTATACCGGCTCTGCCACCCGCCTCTTCGCCGACCCGACCTTCGACGGCGACCCCGTCAGGGTAACGCAGGAGGAAATTGACGCCGCCGGCGAGGTAATCGATACCGAACTGCTCGTGCCGGAGCCGCCAGAATCGGAGACCTGCGAAATCCACGAGGGTGAAGCGGCCGTAATCGAGCCGCCATCCGAAGTGCGCCGCAAATTTTACTTCGATGGCGGGCAGGTCGAAATCGCGGCGCACCTCGTCTATGAACTCGACCCGGACGGCAGGCAGCTTCGCGTCGTCCGTTACACCGACTACGCCGGGGAGAAGGTCCGCAGTCTCGTGCCGTCCGCGCCCGAATTGCGCGCCAAATGGGCCGACCCCCAGCAACGATCCGAGATCATCGCCAGCCTCGCTGAACGTGGTGTTTCCTTCGACGAGTTGGCGGCCACAGCCCAACAGCCGGAGGCCGACCCTTTCGATCTGCTCTGCCACTTCGCCTTCAATGCCCCCCTCAGGACCCGCCGCGAACGCGCCCAGCGGCTCAAATCCGAGCGCAAGGACTTCTTTGACCAATTCAGCCCCGAGGCCCGCCGGGTTCTCGACGAACTTCTCGAGAAATACGCCGAGCACGGGGACGCCCAATTCATTCTCCCCGACATCCTCCATGTCCCGCCCCTGTCCGCGCACGGCCAGCCGGGCGAGATCATCAAGCTCTTTGGCTCCGCCGAAAAGCTTCGCCAGGCCGTGACACAACTGCAAAACCTCCTGTATGCCGCGTAATCCCACCACCGCAACGGCTGCCACCACCACCGCCCAGTCTCTTGGCAGCCTGCTCAAGTCCGCCCGCGACATTATGCGCAAGGACAAGGGCCTCAACGGCGACCTCGACCGCCTGCCGATGTTGACCTGGATCATGTTCCTGAAATTCCTCGATGATCTCGAACTCCAGCGTAAGGACGAAGCCGAGCTCGCCGGGAAAAGGTTTAAGGCGGCCATCGAAGCCCCCTATCGCTGGCGCGACTGGGCCGCCAAACCCGACGGCATCACCGGCGATGAACTGCTCGCGTTCATCAACCAGGAAGAATGCACCCGTCCCGATGGCAAGAAGGGCCAGGGGCTCTTTGCCTATCTCCGCAGCCTCACCAGCAGCAATGGGGACGATCGACGGGACGTGATCGCAACCGTTTTCCGTGGCGTGGATAATCGGATGCGCTCCGGTTACCTCCTGCGGGATGTCATAAACAAAATCGCCGGCATCCATTTCACCTCAACCGGCGAGCTGCACACCCTTGGCGCCCTCTATGAGTCGATGCTCCGCGAAATGCGCGATGCCGCCGGGGATTCGGGCGAGTTCTACACCCCGCGCCCGGTCACGCGTCTCATGGTCCAGGTCACCGACCCCCAACTCGGGGAGATCGTGCTCGACCCGGCCGCCGGCACCGGCGGTTTCCTGGTCGGGGCGTTCAATCACTTGAGCAACCAGGTCAAAACCGTTGCCGATCGCCGCACACTCCAAACGCGCTCCCTCTTCGGTTGCGAACCCAAGCCGCTCCCCTTTCTCCTCTGCCAGATGAACCTCCTTCTGCACGGCCTCGATGCCCCGCAAGTCGATGCCGGCAATGCCCTGCGTTACAAGCTCTCCGAAATCGGGGAGAAAGACCGCGTTGACATCATCGTCACCAACCCGCCTTTCGGCGGTGCGGAAGAAAAGGGCATCCAGGGCAATTTCCCCGAGGACAAACAGACGGCGGAAACCGCCCTCCTGTTCCTCCAACTCATCATGCGGAAACTCCGCCGCCAGCTTTCGCCCGCAGGCCGCCCTGCCCGCGCCGCCGTGGTCGTGCCCAACGGCACGCTCTTTGGCGACGGCGTTTGCGCCCGCATCAAAGAGGAGCTGCTCCGCGAATTCAATCTCCACACGATTGTCCGGCTCCCCAATGGCGTTTTCTCGCCTTACACCGGCATTCCCACCAATTTGCTTTTCTTCGATCGCTCCGGTCCCACCCGAGAAATCTGGTATTACGAGCACCCGCTTCCCGAAGGCCGGAAAAATTACACCAAGACCCAGCCCATTCAGTTCGAGGAATTCGCGCCGCTCCTCGCATGGTGGCCCAAGCGCAAGGAGAGCGCGTTGGCTTGGAAAGTCCCCGCTGCTGAAATTCTCGCCAAGGGATGCAATCTCGACCGGAAGAACCCTCGCGCCAAAGAGGACATCGCCCACCTCCCGCCAGAGCAGCTTGCCGCGAGTATTGAAGAAAAGGAGCGCCGCATCGGGGAAATCATGGGCCGCATCCGGAACCTGCTCGAAAAGGCCGAAGCATGAGCAAGACTTGGCCAATCGTGCGACTGGGAGACGTCATGGCCAGGTCCGAAGAGACGGTCCCTTTGCAGTCCAACGCCCAGTATCGCGAGGTGACCGTCAAGCTCTGGGGGAAGGGCGCAGTGCTTCGCGGAATTGTAACCGGCGACAGCATTGCCGCATCGCGTCGTTTTCTCGCCCGAAGTGGCCAATTTATTCTCTCGCGGATTGACGCTCGCAACGGCGCCAGCGGGATCGTGCCCCCACAATTGGATGGCGCAGTTGTCACCAATGACTTCCCTCTCTTCAATCTCGACCCGAAGCGAGTCGATCCCCAGTTCCTTGGCTGGCTGACCAGAACGAGGGCCTTTGTCGAATTGTGCCTCCGAGCAAGCGAGGGCACAACCAACCGCGTTCGGCTGCAACAGGACCTTTTCCTCGCGCTCGAAATTCCCCTGCCGCCGCTGCCGGAACAGCACCGCATCGTCGCAAGGATTGAGCAACTGGCCGCCCAAGTCAAAGAAGCACACGCCCTCCGTTCAGATATTGGGAATGATCTTCACGCGCTGCTTACCGCCGCCTATTTCCGAATCGCTGAGAGAGCGCCAAGAAAACCGCTGGGCGAGGTCGCGCCCCTGCGCCGCAGGCCTGTTACAGTGGAGCTGCACAAGACCTATCCCCAGATCGCCGTCCGGTCTTTCGGCCGTGGCACATTTCACAAACCCCCGCTGGTTGGCAGCGAGGTCACCTGGGAGAAGCCATTCCTCGTTAACGTCGGGGATATCCTAATCAGTAATATCAAGGCGTGGGAGGGTGCCCTCGCCGTAGCCAGACCCGAAGACGACGGTCGCGTCGCGTCTCACCGCTACTTGACCTGCGTTCCCATTGAAGGCGTCGCAACCGCACGTTTTGTCTGCTTCCATCTGTTGACCCCCGAAGGTCTTCTTGAAGTCGGAGAAGCCTCGCCCGGAAGTGCCGACCGCAATCGCACGTTAAGTTCGAAGGGGTTTGTGCAGGTCCCGATTCCGGTTCCCGAATACTCCAAACAAGTGTGGTTTGACGCCCTCTGCACCGAGGCGGAGACGCTGAAACCCCTGCAAGCCGAAACCGCCGCCGAGCTCGACGCATTGCTTCCCGCCATTCTCGACAAAGCCTTCAAAGGACAACTCTGACACGCGATATGCACCAACCAAATCGAAAAAGAAAAGTCGATCCACGAGAACATAATATTTTTGATCGACCCGGGGCTGAGTGGGTGGTTGGTCTAGACGCAATGCCCTATAGGAATTCCAGAGAGATCGTGTTGAGAAGAAGGTGTGTCACTAGGCAGTTTTTGCCTTGTACCTTGAGACATTTTGTCGCATTACCCTGGGGATGCGAAACAAAACCGCCGTCCAGGCCGCCACGTTCACGGCTCTGTTCAAGGAGTTGATATCATGGTCCTTTATTTACGCCCTGCTGCGTCGCTGTGGGGTGCGTCGCCGCTGTCCACCCGTGATCACGGCTGTGGAGTTGATTCAAGGCTTGGCCTTCCATGTCGTCGCCGAGGCTGGCACGCTGGCGCAACATGTGAAACAAATTACTGGCAAAACCATTACGGATGGGGCGCTGGCTCAACGCCGGGCTCTTTTCCCCCCGGCTGTCTTCCAGGAGTTGATGGGCGCCGCCCTCAAGCCCAAGGCCGATCCGGTCCAACATCCGGAAGCGTTCTATCAAGGGCTGCGGCTGACCCGCGTGGATGGCAGTCTGTTCTCGGTCACCAACACACCCCAAGTCAAAAAGCAAATGCGCAAGGCGCGCAGCCGGCGTGGCCGGGCGGCGTTCCCGGAAGTGGGGGCTGCCGTCATGGTGGAACTGGGCTTGGACAACCCGCTGGCCGCCGCCTTGGGCGCCAACGGGGAATCGGAGATGGCGCTGGCCAAGCAGGTAAGGAGATTCTGGATGAACATATAGCAAGGAAGCTGGCGTAACACATAGAATACATGCCAAAGGACATTGTCACCCTATAGGGTATGGCTAACATTGAGGTAATCAGCAAACATATAGAGGAAGTCCCGCACTTCTTTGAGTTCACAAAGAACGACTTCGTTGCAGATTGTCCGGGGATGGCGAACCTCGATTATGACCCTTTTCCGGACAAGAAGCCGCAGGATGTAGTTCGCAAGGAAATCATTGCTCGTAAGCTGCTCTTGCACGCCACACTCAAGGGAGAACTCATGGACATACGTCCCGGCGTTCGCATCACAATTGCTGGACACGACTTCGCTGTCACCTCAGCCGAATCGAATATCAGCATTCAAAACGACCAAGATTCAACTGTCGAAGTTGAGGGCCAGGCCTTTCTCACCTCAACTGAGCCGTTGAAGCTGTTGGCGCAATTGCGTGAAGCGCTAGCTACGAACAGATGCAATCGTCCCATTCAACGCAGCATAAAGGCACCCGCAGAAACATACATATATATGGCTCCCGATCTAAAGCACTCCCTCTGCGCCTTCTTGGATATTCTTGGGTTCAGCGCCGTGGTTGAACAGGCATACACGCAAGGAAAACAAGCGCATTTATTGGCCGAAATGACTGGTGTCCTCGATAAGGCGGCAGAGAGGGTAAGATCTGCCGGGGAGAGGCTGCCCATGTTGAGTGTCAAGTTCTTTACGGATAATGTGGTCATCGGATATTCGTATTTGAACAAATGGGCAATACCCGAACTTATGCACCTTTGTGAGCTGCTCGCTGATTTTCAGTTCGAAATGGCGTGCGCCGGGCATTTCGCCAGGGGTGGAGTATCTATCGGAACCTTGGCTGTTAACCGCGATCTCGTATTCGGCGATTCGCTTCTGAAGGCCCATCGCCTTGAAGATCGGGAGGCTCAATCACCGCGCATAATCCTTGATCCTGTTCTCAAAGACACGATTCTGCAGTGCTTCTCCTCCTCTAATGGAGCCTGGCGTAGCACTTGGAGCGTTCGCGTGATGCTTGACGTGGATGGATATCTTTTTGTGAATTATCTTGCGGCCGCCTACGAACCGGGGCCCATATCACAGGGACGAGTAATGTATCCGAACGAGGATAAACTGCAAATTCACCGTTGCCAGCTCGAATCCCACCTCAAGAACACCCGCAGAGAACCACCAGTCTGGTCCAAGTATTTCTGGGCTGCAAATTATCACAACACGTTTTGCGAGAACTTAGGATTCAAGCAGTGCAGGATTGACGACGCACTTCTTCGGCCACAACCCTTACACCTGACCTAGCCGCGTTCTCCGAACACCGCCTGTGCACCGCTACCAAAACCAGGTATCCAGCGCTTTTACAATTCTATTAGAAGCTCGATGCGGGTAGGCAAACATGAAGCCCAATGCCAAATCCGGATGGAGGTTTGTATAGTTTGAAAAAGGGGAATTGTGCGTAGCGCTGGATTCCTCTTTTTTAGCCCCCAAGGGATTACCCACGCAATCTCGACTTTGTTTGGATTCACCCAGGGCTTGAATGCCTAGATCCAGATCAACCACAACCAGCCCCGCATCTATAGACTCCTTTGGTCCACTTCTTCTGTGCTCAACATTTGCGTCAACACTTCTGTGGCGTCGTGCCCTTGGCAATTGCAGCTTTCAATGCCTCCTCTTGCTTGGCAATATCCTCGTCCCATTTCTCTAAACCTAAACCAATGAACTTAAGCAAGTGCTTGTAGTCAGCGTGACACACTGTCTTTGGGGATTGCGCGAGAACGGGTCAGTCCACGAGAACGTAATATTTTTTATCGACGCGGGGCTGAGTGGGTGAATGGTCTGGACGCCTGGCCCGGAAATTGCGCATCCAATGCCCTGGGGCGATCTACCACGTCATGAACCGGGGCGACCGGCAGCAGCCGATCTTCGGGGATGACCAGGACCGGCAGCGCTTCCTGGAAACGCTGGGCGAGGTTTGCCACAAAGCGCCCTGGCAGATGCATGCCTACTGTTTGGTGAACAACCACTTCCATCTGGTGGTCGAAGCCCCTCAGCCCTGCCTTGTGGCCGGAATGAGGTGGTTGCTGGGTGGATGGAATGGCGGCGGCGGAAGGGGGAGGGGAATGAATTCCAGGCGCTGGGGCGGGGGTGGTGTCTCGGGGACGAGCAGTTCCGGCGGGAGTTGCTGGAGCAGGTGAGGGTTTGGCCCGGGGGCAGCCGCTTCGGGGAGGCGGTGCATGAGGGGGCGGAGGTGCGGGCGGAGCGGTTGGTGGTGGAGGGCCTGAAAAGGTTGGGCTGGACCGAGGAGGTGCTGAGGGCAAAGCGCAAAGGGCATCCGAGCAAGGCGGCGCCGGCGCGGCAGTTGCGCTCTCAGACGACGATGCCGTTGGAGTGGATTGCCGAGCGGCTGTGCGTTGGCAGGCGAGGCTATTTGGCCTGGCTGCCGGGCCGCAAGACCCAAGCCGCAAACCCCAATCCAGCAGGCCAGAGTTCCCTGCCTCTATGACAATCCCATGGACCGGCAAGAAAAAGGTTGAATTCCAATAGATGCCAACAGATATTACAGCCGTGAGCATTTCCTTGACATCGGAAAACAAAAAGCTGGTCAAAGCGCTGTTGCGGGTTGGACGTTGGGGCAATGAAAGCGAGATCGTCCGCTACGGCCTGCACCTGGTAGCCCGCGAAGTCCAACTGGAACAACAACGGAGCTTGGCGCCCATCCCCCAGGGTATTCTCGCCCGGGCCTACCGTGAACTGAGCGCCACGGATCTCGAGGAAGACCGGGCGTTGTCCAAGGCCTCCGCGTACCCGGCCAAAAGGGAGCTGGACGAATGAAACCGTGGGACGTTTACCAGTGGAAGTTCCCGCATGGGGAGCACCCGGCGGTGGTCGTGTGCCCCGCGGCCCGCTGCGACAACCCGGACATTGAAACGGTGAATGTGGCAGGCTGCTCCTCGCGGGAAGCGCGCCGGACGGCCCAAGCGCACGAAATAATCCTCGATCAGGCCGACGGATTGGACTGGCCGACGCTGTGCCGCTGCGACGTGCTCTACCTGGCCCGCAAGGATGAGCTCCAGCGCAGGCGGGGATCGGTCACCTCCGAACGCCGAAGAGTTTTGGGCCAAAAGATCATCCGGCTCTTCGGGCTGTTTCAGGCGTAGGGAACTCCCAGGGCTTCGCCTGGTTCCGACGCGGTCTCGACCTCGCGAAGCCAGTTTTGTGCCTGGCCACCGATCAGCCGCAGCCAGGCCTCGTGAACCAAAGCGGTCGCCTGGAGAGTTTACCCCGGCGCTTCCAAGGCCATTTTCGCCGCGGCGAGGAGGCGCGCATCAGCCCGGAGAATTATTCATATCATAAACCATAATCAGGAGCGGTTGAGCTGCTGGAAATCCGTTGACTCAGCGACAACGGCCTATTAGGCTAACTCGGTATGACGCTGGAGTTAGCTGATCTGGATACGCTCAAAGAAGCTGCGCTCAAGAAATTCGACGATCACCTTGCCCGGGTCGCGTCCGAGGCGCCCTTGGATCGTCAGATCGCTTTGCTGCAGGCTGAGTTGGAGCAAATCTACCGGGTTGTAGTTCTGCTGCAAAAGAATGAAGCCGCGATGGAACGCGTAGCTGAGATCTGGGCAAAAATGCTCGCTATTTGTGATGAGTTCGCACGGCGGCTTTCCACGTTGGCCCGCCAACAACCTGTCTATCGTTCCGCTTATGATCGGATTCTTGACCTGCGTAATGCTGCCGAGGAGCGGCGGCAATTGCACAGCCGTGCATGATCCCCTCAGGAAGATCCGGGGCGTTCAACCCGGGCACCCCCCCTCAACTCGTCATAGCGGCGGCGGGCGCACTGCCAGAGCAGCGACTTTTTCGGATTTCTGGCGCGACCAACCTGGCTGAGAGCAAAAAAGAACCAATACAGCCAATACAGCCAATGGAGCATTTCCCCTCCCACCCCCAATTGTGCCAAACATCGTGCTTATGAATGCGATACGATCCGCAGGATTCAAAACGCAACGCCTGATGTCGAAAAGGGTCGAGGGTCGAGTGGCGGGTGCCGAGTGTCGAGGGAACGAAGTCCCACCCCTCGCCCCTCGACACTCGTCCCTCGACACTCGCCCCTCGCCCCTCCGATTGCCTATGAACGGAGACCCAAGCCCGTCCTCAACCACTTGAACGAATTTTGACCAATCATGACCAATTATAACCTCTCGCCCCCCGGGCCCATGGATTATGGTCTTGCTCCTACTCCTAATCCTAATCTCCCTCGCCCCCCGGACCGTGGACTGTGGCCCGTGTGGCCCGTGGACCGTGGACCGTCGCCCGGCAAGGTCAATCAAGCCAAATCAAACCAAATCAAACCAAATCAAGGTGAAATTTAAAGAATACTTGCCGGCCGGCCCGCCCCCGAATGAAGACTCGCCCCAACAAAATGCTATACCCAAGCCCGGGGCCTCATTAGACTGGCCCCACTATGCGCGCTGACACTTCACTTGAGGATTCTGCCCGGCTGAAAGGAAATGGGATTGCAAAATCAGGCGTGGTTTTCACTTTGCTGTTGCTCGGCGCCTCCGGCGCGCTGGGCGGCGCCCCCGCACCCGTGACGCTGGCAAACCCGATGCAAGGCACCGATTCGGAATTCAGATATTCCCATGGGAACGAGTACCCTGCCATCGCCTTGCCCTTCCCGATGAACACCTGGGCGCCCTATACCCAGCCGGCCCGGGATTCGTTCTATTATCAATACCGCCAGCCCAGGATTCGCGGCCTCCGGCAGACGCACCAGCCCAGTCCGTGGATCAACGATTATGCCGTCTTCGCGCTCATGCCGGTCTCAGGCAAGCTGGCGGTCAAGGAAGATGAACGGGCCTCGACCTTCCGGCATGAGGCGGAGGTGGCCCAGCCCAGCTATTACCGCGTGCGCCTGGACACCTGGAAGGCGACCGCCGAGGTCACCCCGACCGAGCGCTGCGCCTGCTTCCGGTTCACGTTCGAGGACCCGGGCGAGGCCTACGTCGTGCTGGACGCCTTCCCGGGCGGTTCCTCGGTCGAAATCCTCCCCGCCCAGAATAGAATCGTCGGCATCAGCCGTTACAACCACGGCGGTGTGCCCGCCAATTTCGCCAACTACTTCGTCCTCGTTTTCGACCGTCCGTTCGCCGCCCATGGCGTCTGGTCGCCCGAGGAGGTCAAAGCGGGCGAGACGCGCCTTGAGGCCAAAGAGGCGGGCGCCTTTGTGAGGTTCGATGCCGCCGCCAACGGCGTGGTGACCTGCCGGGCCGCCTCCTCGTTCATCAGCCCGGAACAGGCCCTGCGGAACCTCGAACGCGAAATCGGAAACGCCGGTTTCGATTCCGTGCGCCGCCGTGCCGAAGACCGCTGGAACGAGGCCCTGGGCCGCGCTCGCATCGAGGGCGGCACCCAAGACCAGCAACGCACCTTCTATAGCGCCCTCTACCGCAGCATCGTCTATCCGCATCGCTTCCATGAACTGGATGAGAGCGGGCGGCCGGTCTATTTCAGCCCCTACGACGGCAAAGTCCACCCGGGGGTGCTCTACACCGACTCGGGCTTCTGGGACACGTTCCGCGCCGCGCATCCGCTCTATAACCTGCTCTTCCCGGAGGTCAGCGCCGAGATTCTGCAAGGGCTGCTCAACGCTTATGAGCAGAGCGGCTGGTTGCCGTCCTGGTCCAGCCCCGGCCATCGCCCCTGCATGATCGGCAACCACGCCTTTTCGCTCCTGGCCGACGGCTGGGTCAAAGGCATTCGCAGCTTCGACGCGGACAAGGCGGTTGCCGCCATGGTGCATGACGCCAACACGCAGGGGCCCAATAACTGCCGTTCCATCGGCCGGGACGGCGTCGAGTATTACAACAAGCTGGGCTATGTGCCCTACGCGAACGAGCGCGGCCAACCCAGCGTGGAGGAGGCCGCCGCCAAGACGCTCGAGTATGCTTACGACGACTTCTGCCTGGCCCAATTGGCTCGGGCCATCGGGCGCAAGGCCCAGGCCCAGGAGTTCTACCGCAAGTCCATGAATTACGAAAACCTCTTCGACACCAAGACCGGATTCATGCGCGGTCGAAAGGCCGACGGCTCGTGGTGCGAGCCGTTCGACCCCACGGAATGGGGCGGGCCTTTCACGGAAGGCTGTTCCTGGCATTGGACCTGGAGCGTCATGCAAGACATCCCGGGCCTGGTCAAGCTGATGGGCGGCGACCAGGCGTTTGCGGCCAAACTCGATGCCGTCTTTACCGCTCCCAACACCTTCAAGGTCGGCACCTACCGGGGCACTATCCACGAAATGACCGAGATGGCGGCACTGGACATGGGCCAGTATGCGCACGGCAACGAACCCATTCACCACCTGCTTTACCTCTATAACTATGCCGGCCAGCCCTGGAAAACCCAATCCCGCATCCGCATGGCGATGACCCAACTCTACCAGGCCACCCCGGACGGCCTTTGCGGCGATGAAGACACCGGCCAGATGTCCGCCTGGTATGTCCTGAGCGCCCTGGGCTTTTACGCCGTCTGTCCGGGCGACCCCAACTATATCATCGGCAGCCCGCTCTTTGACCGGGCCACGCTCAGCTTGCCCAATCACAGAACTTTCACCATCGTCGCCAAAAACAACGGAACCCAGCATCCCTACATCCACGCCGCAACCTTGAACGGCCAGCCTTTTAACCGCACCTACCTCTCCCACCAGGAACTTGCCGCCGGCGGCGAACTGGCCTTCGAGATGGTCTCCGCCCCGGATTACAAATGGGCCGCCGGCCCCGAGGACCGCCCCCCTGCGGCCATGCCCGGCCCCAATTCCCAGTGAGAAGAATTAGGAAGGGTGAAGGATGAAGAACGGTCCAACCTACCGCGGCCCGTTTGCGATCATGACCATCCTCTTCTTCATGTGGGGATTCATGAACGTTTGGAATGACATCCTCATCCCCCGCTTCAAAGAGGCCTTCGGGCTCAACTACTTCCAGGCGATGCTCGTGCAGCTCGCTTTCTTCGGCGCCTACTCGATGGGCGGGCTGATCTATTATCTGACCTCTATGTTTTCCGGCGATCCCATCAACCGGCTTGGCTACAAGCGGGGGGTCATCATCGGGCTGCTCATCTCGGCGGCGGGCAGCGCCTTGCTCTACCCCGCCGCCGGCGTGGCCTCCTACCCGTTCATCCTGGGCGCCTTGTTCATTATCGGTCTGGGCCTGGCCATGTTGCAGATTGCCGCCAATCCCTACGTGACAATCCTGGGCCCCGAACGGACCGCCTCCAGCCGGCTCAACCTCTCCCAGGCCTTTAACTCCTTGGGCACCACTATCGGTCCCCTCATCGGCGGCTGGTTGATCTTTACCGTCTTCACCCGCCCGGGCGCGCACGGGGCCGACTCCGTCAAAATCCCTTACTTGGGCTTCGCCGCCGCCTATATCCTGCTGGCCGCATTCTTCACGTTTGCCCATGTCCCTAATTTCACGAATAAAGACCAAATGGCCCGTGGCTTCGGGGCGCTCAAGCACCTGCATACGGTTCTGGGCATGATCGCCATCTTCATGTATGTCGGTGGCGAGATCAGCACCGGCAGCATCCTCGTCAACTTTCTCGGTTCCGAGAGGCTGGGGCGCATACCCAAGGAAATCGCCAGCGGTTACCTCGCCTTTTACTGGGGCGGGCTGATGATCGGGCGGTTCATGGGCGCTTTCGCCTTGAGCGACATGCGCCAGTCACTCAAGCACACCCTGGTGGTGGCCGTGCCGGTGGCGGCCTTCCTGGCAATCCTGGCCTTGCCCGCTTTGGGCAACGGCCTGCACCTGGGTTGGGAGCGGGCGGCGCTGCTCTGCAGCCTCCCCAACGCCCTGCGCTACGGCGTGTTCCTGGCGGTGCTGCTGGCCGCCTTCTTCCTGGGCGAGGCCAGCCCGCATCGAATGCTCGCCCTGTTCAGTGGCGTCATCCTTGGCCTCTTGCTCACGGGCATCCTCAGCGCCGGCGAAACCGCTAAATGGGCCATCCTCTGCGTCGGCCTGTTCTGTTCCGTGATGTGGTCCAATATCTTTTCCCTGGCCATCGAGGGTCTGGGCCCCCTCAAGAGCCAGGCCTCCTCGTTGCTCGTGGTCGCTATTCTGGGCGGGGCGATCCTCCCGCCAACGCAGGGCCGCATCGCGGACCTCTGGGGCGTCCAGTTCTCCTTCGTGGTCCCCATGATTGCCTTCGCCTATATCGCCTTCTACGGCCTCTACGGCTATCGCGCCGGGCGCAAGCCGGGGGGGCATTTCACTGATTTGGGTAGCCCCTCCTAATCGTAATCCTAATCCTGCTCCTAATCCCCTTGTTTTCATGGCCGAACCAGCAATGCATTCGGATTAAGATTACGATGAGGAGCAAGATTAAGATTAGGAGCCGGAAACTGCCATCCAAAAAGTGAAATGCACCCCAAGCCGGTGGCCGGTTGAAATTCGCTATACATCCGGTGGTGCGCCCCGTAACATTTGCCCAGTTGACCACCAACGATAAAAAGTAGAATGGACTGAGCAATAGTATGCGCACCCTCCCGATCTTCCTCGCTTTTTTCCTCATGGGCCTGGCCGATGCCATGGGCCCCAATGCTGACCGGGTCATGAAGGAGTACCAGATCAGCAACTTCATGTCCACGTTGCTGCCCTTTGTCGTCTTCATCGCCTTTGCGGCCTTCAGTGTTCCCGGTGGTTTGTTGGCCGCTCGCATCGGCAAGAAGAAACTCCTGCTCCTTGGCTTGGGGCTCAACGCGGCGGCGCTGGTGCTCCCTTCCTTCCAGGTCCCCAGCTTCCCGGTCCTGCTGGGCTGCATCTTCCTCCTGGGCGTCGGGACCACCTTCCTCCAGGTGG
>Ga0187849_1002816_pt1 | contig 16112 bp, 12 predicted proteins | sample June2016WEW_4_10_2_FD_132412 | JGI IMG/M metagenome (GOLD analysis project Ga0187849, IMG submission 132412) | Peatland microbial communities from SPRUCE experiment site at the Marcell Experimental Forest, Minnesota, USA - June2016WEW_4_100 | ecosystem: Environmental > Terrestrial > Soil >... | reverse complement strand
GCACCCACACGGGGATCGTCGAAACCGAAATACCTGGCCAGGGCCACGTACATCGAGGTGATGCAGGCCTCCGGAACGTCGATCGTCGCAGCTGGCGTGAGGCCGCCATCGAAGTAGCGGGCGCCGGACCACAACAATTCGACCCCGCGCAGGGCTGCACGATCACCTGGAATCAGGCCACATATTCGCAGAAGCAGCAGGGTGTACGTGGTCGAGGTCCATTTCGGGCTGTAGAGGCCGCCGGCCCAGGAGCCCTCTGGATCTTGGCAATCCAACAGCTTCCGGCCCCAGCCCGTGGTCGCCACTTGCGCGCGATCGGTCTCGTACACGTTCAGTTGCTGGTCGAGGAGATCACGTCTCGTCTGCCAACGGATCGACACATCACCGGCCAAGAGCCATTCGATCGTCTCCTCTGGGACCACCTCCTCACTGAAGACGCCGCTTCCCATGGTCGCAGGCTCAGTCCTTCCAATCCCTCCGACAAGCCCCGATGCCGCCAGAGCACAAGGTACCAAGCGGGTTCACGGACCGAGCTTGGTGCGGCCTTCCTGCTCCTCCTCGTCCCGGCACTCCTCGGGATGTTCCGGGGGGCGCTCCTCGTTGCCCGCGAGTTCGAGGCGGGCACATACCGCCTTGCATCGCGAATATCTCCGCCAAATTCCACATATTGGTGACCTATCAGCCGACCAGCCAACTGGCCCTTGCAGTGCTACGAGACGGCGATCTTCCTCGGCTTCGCCGCTGTTCTCGCCGGACTCTGCATCTGGTGGATCCGACGGACCGTTTCCTGAGCGTCCGGCTGCGCGAGCGGATCGGCGGCAAGGCGCGCCAGTAGCTATCGGGCGCGCTCGAACAACTAGACTTCGTACAGACAATTGGAGACTCCGAGGAGCTGAGGTGCCCGGGCAACCACGCACGCGTTGACGCAATAGGTCGCCTGCCGACCTGTCATCGCGTGCTGCTCCGACGTGCGGCACAGCGAACTTACGCCTTGGGCCTGCCCTGGCGCCTTTTGTGGCCTGCCACAAGCCTGAGGCATCGCCTTCAGCTGACTCAAAGGAGTTACCACTGTGCCCCCCTTTCTTCTTGCTTGCCTGGCGTATCTGACAGTTGCGTTGCCTGGTTCCACCCTCGGTCTGGTGTGGCCTTCGATGCGGCTCAGCTTCCACGAGCCGCTCGGAGCCCTCGGGGTCTTGCTGGCATTCGGGGTAACTGCCTCGGTGGTTTCCAGCGCTGCCACCGGGCGCATCCTGTCTCGAGTAGACGTTGGGCCGCTCCTAGCCCTTGGCACGCTGCTGACGGCTGTGGCACTGGCGGTGGAAGCCCTCGCGCCATCGCTGTGGGTGATCACTGGTGGATTTGTGCTCTTCGGGCTCGGCTTCGGAGCGACGGACTCCGCTCTCAATGCGTACGCCGCCCGCCATTTCGGAGCGCGGGAGATCAACTGGATGCACGCCAGTTACGGCCTCGGCGCCACCACCGGCCCGCTGCTTGTAACGGTGATCCTGAGCAATGGGCTCAGCTGGCGTTGGACGTACGGGACTATGGCCGTGGCCCTGGCGGCCCTCGCTTGTGTGTTCACGTTGGCCCACCGGCGCTGGGGCACTCCCTCACGTCCTCTGGCACCGCGCCCGACCGGCCCGGACGAGGGCTTACCCGAGCCCACTTCGGGAGTGGGGCGCCGAAAGCCGGTGGCAGCAGTCATGCTCAGCGCACTGACCTTCACCGCCGTCGAGACCGGTATCGAGTCGGGAGCAGGCATCTGGGGCTACGTGTTCCTGACAACTGGACGGGGCCTGTCTCACGAGGCCGCGGGAATAGCCGTCTCGGCGTACTGGGCGATGATGTTCGTCGGGCGGGCTGTCCTCGGCCCGGTTGCGGAACGTGTCGGCTCAGGCCGCGTCCTTGGGGGTGCAGTTGCAGGCGTCACCCTCGGCGCCGCGATCATGACGGTGCCAGGCCCGGGATTCGTGGCCGTAATAGGCATGATGACAGTCGGCCTGGCAGCCGCGCCGATCTTCCCTCTGTTCACCCTCACGACAGCGCAGAGGGTACGTGCCGGGGACGTTAGAGGGACCACGCGGACGGTGAGCCTCCAGGTCGCAGCTTCGGCTGTCGGCGCCGCCGCGCTGCCGGCCGGCATGGGGTTGGTCATCGAAGCCTTCAATGCGAGGGTGCTCGCACCGTCGTTGCTCGTCCTCGGCCTGGCAATGTGCGGAGTCCACGGGCTTCTGGCGCACTTGAGCAGAGCAGGCAGCAACCTGACATGAGAATGAGCAGGGGGCTCGAGAACAGCCGATCCCCGAGGCTCGCCCCTCCCGCGTGGCAAACAATTCCGTGACCCATTATCAGGAGGCTCGGTGCACGCCAGGCCTATCGGGGCGGACGGTGCACGCGACGCAACCGATCACCGAGAGCTGATATGTGCTTACGCAAGTCGGCGGGTTCGACGACCTCGAAGTCGAGACCGAGACCGATCAGATAGCCGGCCACCCAGTCGAAGTCGTCGAACCCGAGCTCCAACTTGGTGTGGTCGCCCTCTCCTGCCACCACACCGACGTAGGGGTCAACCAGGCGCGCCACGTCTTCGGGCGCGGCCTTCATCAAGACGACCGCCCGATGTGCGTACGGAGCTGTGGTGATGCCTTCGGCCACCATGCGGGCCGGGTCGGCAAGTGGGCGGGGAACGAATGTGTGCCCTGACACCTTTAGCGCCGAGACTCGGTCCACCCGGAAGGTTCGCCACTCGTTTCGCTCGAGGTCGTAAGCGACGAGATACCAGCGTCGAGCAGTCGCCACAAGTCGATGGGGCTCGACACGGCGCTCGCTGTAGCGGCCGTCCTGGGAGTTGTACGCGAAGGTCGCACGCTGATGGTTGTCACAGGCCTGGGCTAGCTGGATGAGGCAGTCGGCGGACACGACCTCGGTGGGTGACACGAGCGACACGGTGGCAGCCCGCAAGGCTGTCAGCTGCGCTCGGAGCCGGGGTGGGAGGAGACGGTCGAGCTTGGCCAGGGCTGCAAGCGCTCCGCGCTCGACGACTCGTCTCGTCTCCACAAGACCCGAGCATTCGCGAACGGCTCGGTTGGGCGCTCGTCGGTCTCGGTGCACGCCTTGCCCAGGACTCGCGGGTCGGAGGCGCCTATTGCTTGCACGGGGTTCAGAGCAGCCCGCGAGCCCAGCCCTACTAACCACTCGTTCGGTCGGAGCGCCGTAGAAGGGGACAGGCATCAACCTCCAGGCGGTGAACGCCGAGCTCAAGGTGGTCGCGGACAGCGGTCGCCCTCGACCCCGTACTCGGGATCGTCTGATCGTGCGCGAAGGGCCAATCCCTGTCACGGCCGTCCGGCGTCCAGCACGGCCGTCCGGCGTCCAGCACGGCCTAGCATCCGCTCTGGCGCGATGCGCCGCCGCGGACTCAGACCGCCGGATCTGGGAGTGAAAAGGAGGAAGGTTCATGGAGGTTCGAGGTCGTCCGCTCCATTTCGGCGTGCAGCTTCAGGCTCAACGCACCAGCTGGCAGGACTACGCCGCGGCGCTGCGATCGGTCGAGGAGCTCGGCTTCGACTCTGCTTGGACTAGCGACCACCTGCTGCCTTTCTCGGGGCCCGATGACGGTGCCTGTTTCGATGCCTTGACAACCCTGGCGGCGATGGCGACCCTCACTTCACGCGTGCGTATCGGGGTCCTGGTGAACGGAGTCCTCTACCGCGACCCGGCCACACTGGCAAAGAGCGCCGCGCTGGTCGACCACATCAGCGGCGGGCGGCTGGAGTTCTCCCTCGGGGCAGCATGGGCCGAGCGGGAGTTCCGGACCTACGGATTGCCTTTCCCTTCTCTCGCGCAGCGTTACGAGCGTCTCGACGAGGCGCTCCAAATCGTCAGGTCGCTCTGGCGCGAGCAGCGGACGACCTTCGTGGGTCACCACTACAGCGTCGAGAACGCGCCGTGTGAGCCGAAGCCCTTGCAGCAGCCGCACCCACCGATCACGATCGGCGGGTCGGGCCTCGGTACCCTACGACTGGCCGCCAAGCACGCGACGATCTGGAACATGCAGGGCTCGCCGGACAAGTGCGCCGAGAGATCCGCTTTGCTCAGAAGATGCTGCGAGGAGGTGGGGAGGAATTTCGACGAGATAGAGCTGTCGGTGCACCCCCTGCTCGCCCTGGCGCGAACGCGCGAAGAGGCCGAGGCCCTCGCGACGCGGACCGCTGCGGGTCATGGCCAGGATCTCGAAGGACAACGAGGCAACTGGCTCCTCGGTACGCCGTCCGAGGTCGCCGACCAGCTCCGAGGTTACGCCGGCGTCGGTATCTCGCACTGGGTGATCGGCATCGGTCACCCCTTCGACATGACCCGGCTCCGCTTGCTGCGAGAGGAGGTGCTGCCGGCGCTCGGCTGAGGGTCTGGTGCGGGAGGAGGTGGACAGCTCGGAGATCTGTCGCCCACCTCGCCTTTGGGATCGGTGCCGCCAGATCGTGCCCGTAGCCATTGCACCGGGAGCTGGCCTACCTCCGCTGCGTCTCGCCAGCCTGGTGGGAATCGTCCTTGCGCTATAGGTTTGAAGCCTCTTCGGGCAAGGAGGCGACCATGGCGACCCAGATCCTCGAGACGACGCGGGCGACGCAGGTCGAGAAGGGCAAGCTACAGCGTCACTTCCGCCGTTTCGACGTTTTCTTCTATCTCATCTGCACCGTGGTCACGATCGACACGATCGGCGCGGTGGCCAGCAATGGCGCTCAGGGCTTCACCTGGCTGCTGTTCCTGGCGCTGTTCTTCTTCCTGCCCTACGCGCTGATCGTCGCCGAGCTCGGTTCGGCGTTTCCCGAGGAGGGCGGCCAGTATGTCTGGACCCGACTGGCGTTCGGCCGCCTCGTGTCGTGCGTCAACTCGGTGATCTACTGGGTGTCAAACCCGATCTGGGTTGGCGGCAGCCTGACGATCGTGGCGCTGGCCACTATCGGTGAGTTCTTCACGCCGCTGACGGGCGTCTCGAAGTACCTGTTCGCCCTGGCCTTCATCTGGTTCACGATCGGCACGGCGATCATCTCGCTGCGCTACGGCAAGTGGGTGCCGACGGTCGGCGCCTGGGCCCGAGGTGCGGTGCTCGGCTTCTTCACCATCTCGGTGATCGTCTACGCCGCCAGACACGGCGTGCACGGCTTCGGCTTTGGCGACTTCTCACCGACCTACGCCGTGTTCATCGCCGCCGTGCCGGTGCTGTTCTTCAACTTCGCCGGCCTCGAGGTACCCTCGGCGGCCGGCGAAGAGATGACCAACCCGCGGCGCGACGTACCCTTCGCCGTGCTGTGGTCGGGCGTGGCCACCGTGCTGGCCTACGGCGTCCCCATCCTCGGCATCCTCATCGTGCTGCCCCGAAGCCAGATCTTCGGTCTCACCGGGTTCATCGACGCGGCCAGGGCGGTGTTCACGGTCTACGGGGGCCACGTGGCAAGCGACGGCACCGTGACCCTCACCGGTGCCGGCAAGGTGCTCGGCGACGTGATCGCGGTCACGTTCATCTGGGCGATTGCCTCGGCCGGGGCGACCTGGATCATGGGCGCCGACCGCAGCGAAGCGATCGCCGCGGCCGACGGCGGCGGTCCGCGTCTGCTGGGCCACTTCTCGAGGCGCTTGGGCACTCCGATCGCCGTGAACCTGCTCTCGGGCCTGGTGGCCACGATACTCATGGTGCTGGCCTTCACCTTGACCGGCGGCAACGCCAACCGCTACTTCGAGGCGGTGCTCGGACTGACCATCTCGACGACCACTATCTCCTACATGTTCATCTTCCCGGCGTTCGTGCGCCTGCGCCACAAGTACCCAGGGGTCGAGCGGCCGTACAGGGTGCCGGGTGGCGCGGCCATGGCGTGGACCCTGTCGGCGCTGACCACTCTCTGGGCGCTGCTGGCCACTGTCGCCCTCATCTGGCCGGGGTTCGGCGTGAACTGGTTCGGCCAGCACGCCAATCCCAACGACGCCCTGGCCGCCCTGAGCTTCTCGCACGAGCGCCTGCAGTACGAGCTTTCGCAGATCGTCCCGCTAGTCGTGCTGGTCGCGATCGGCGTGATCTTCTACCTGCTCGGGAGAACGACGCGCGAGCAGATCGTGGCGATGCCGTTCGAATCGGGCGAGCCGCCGTTTGAGGACGGCATCGTGGGGGCTGCGCGGTGAAGCCGCTCGAGGACGGCGTGACGGGAGCGGCGCGGTGAGCTTCTTCGACCTGACGTTGCCGGTCGAGAACGGCATGACCTACTACCCCGGCGATCCCGAGCCGCGCATCGCCCGGGTCGAGGGCGAGCCACCCTGGATGGTCAGTGAACTGCACCTGGGCAGCCACACCGGCACGCACATGGACGCTGCTCGCCATTACATCCCGGGTGCGACCCCGATCGACGGTTACCCGGTCACGCGCTTCGTCGTGCCGGGTGTGGTCGTGGCCGCCCTGGGCCTGGCCGACGATCAGCCGATCACTTGGGAGATGGTCGAGCCGGGCCTCGCACGGCTACCCGTCGGCGGGGCCGCCGTGCTGTTCACGGGCTGGGACCGCCACTTCCGCGACGAGCACTGTCTGCGGCACCCCTACTTCACCGCCGAGACTGCGCGCGGCCTGGCCGATGCCGGCGCCGGCATCGTCGGCATCGACGCGATGAGTCACGACTCGTCAGTGCAGAACACGACTCACGTCCACGAGACGCTGCTCGGACGCGGCGTGCTGCTGGTCGAGAACCTGACCGGTCTCGAGCAGCTCGAACCTGGCAGGCTCTATCGCTTCGCGTTTCTGCCGCTGCGCCTGACCGGCCTCGACGGCTCGCCGGTGCGTGCCATCGCCTGGGAGGAGTGACAACGACGCTTTGCAACATTCGGCACCTTTGGCTAGGAGGACCTGGCCAGGTGCGGCCAACTTCGGGGACCGATGTGGCGACGACGCGCGCGTGAAGGTCGCTGTAACGAGTGAGGTGCTGTGCCAGGAACGCCAGCGAGGGAGGCTCCTGCGCGAGGAAGAACGGGCTCGTGTGACAGCCCTCGGAGAACTCCACGACCGCTCCGGGGGGCAGGGCTCTCGCCAGTGTCTCCACTCCTGGGTGGAAAGGGTCCGAGTCTCCCGAGGCAACCCGAACAGGTATGCCGGCCAACGCGCCCGTGTGAGTGACGGCGTCGTCGGCGGCGAAGTCCGCAACGGAGGCGTAGGCACCGGCGTTGGCTCCCCGCGCCTGGGCGTAGCTGGTCCAGATCGCTGGGCTGATCGCGGCTACCGCGGCGATGAGGTGCGGGTACTTCTCGGCGAACAGGATGGCGCCGTAGCCACCCATCGAGATGCCCATGGTTCCGATCCGCTGCGGCGGCCGCCCCAAGCCGAGACGCTGGCAGAGCGGGATCAGCTCCTCGATGACCATCGCCATCGGATCGTCGCCGGGATGCGGGTTCCAGTAGCCGCCACCGCCGTCCACGGTCACCATCGCCATCGGGGCAAGAGGTTCGTGACCGATGTGGAGGGCCACCGCCTGGGCCGGCGTCATGCCGACCACGGCACTTGTGTGGTTCGCCCCGAATCCGTGGAGCATCACCACAAGCGGCAGCATGCTGCGCCGGCCATGTTCGGGCGGATAGGCGATCGTGTAACCAACTGTCCGGTTACGAGCGTGCGAGTAGAAGGAACTCGAGATCGATGGCCCCAACGAGGAGAAGCTCAACGGCGGGCTCGGCACTGAACACTTTCCCTCGAGCTGGTTGAGCTCCTGTTGGCCGGAGAGGACCCGTGCGATACGAACTCTACGCCAGTAACACCGGCGGCTAGGACGGCCGCGATGCCGCCTAACCCATAGACGAGGAAACGTCGCCGGTCAATGCCTCGTCCAGATGCCCCGCCAGGTCCAGTGCCATCGAAACCGATCACGAGCCTCTCCGATCGCGTGGCGGCGCCTCGTCACTCAGTCGCGGGAACCGACAAGAATGTCCCTGATGTCGAAGGCGGCACCGGCGAAGGGGAGCAACGGCGGGCCGATCAACCTTTGCGATCGGTGGCGGACGAGGCGTTCTTGGATCGTAGCCCTGCGTGGCTGAGGCGCCGAGTCAGTGGGTCTTACGGATTGGGGGACACCCCCCGGCTATTTCGGCCCCTTGCGAGACGGGCCCAGGGCCGACCTGCGCTGGCAGGTCAACGACTTCATCGGCTCAGGCCAGGGCCGTGCTAGCAGTTGAACCGCAGGGAGTTCCTTAAGGCAGTGATCACGGTGCGTCGCCGGTCGAACGGACCTGCCGATTACGTGTTCACCTCACCCCACCCTGCAACTCGCGATGAAAGCGCAGAATATCGGTTCGGTCGCGGCGGGTCCCGTGCAGTTTCCTACAGTGAGGACACCCCCTCGCTCAGCTGATCGTGGAGTCGACCACTTTCGGGTGCCCGAAGCTCTGAAAGAAGATGCCGGGGTAGGGTCTCGTCCAGAAGCCCGCGCTTGGGTTGTCGCCCAACGTCGAGCTCTCGATGGTCAGCGTGCCCGTGTTGTCGTCACTGACGAAGAAGATGGCACCGCCGCCCTCGCGGGCATGATTGTCGCGGATAACCGTGCCCTCGATCTCGAGCGAGTACGTATCGCCGTCGCAGTAGATGGCACCACCGCTGCCCCCGCCGGGGGTGCCCGGCACGGCCGGGTTCGCCCCGTAGCCGATGGCGTCGTTATTGGTCATGATGCTGTTGAGCACTACCCAAGAGACCCCGATGCTGCTGAGCGCGCCCCCGTTGGAGCACTGCCCGCCTCGGAAGGTGTCGCTGGTGATGTAAACCGGCTTGTTGCGCCACTGGGCCAGGGCGCGGACTGCGGCGCCGCCGAGGTCCGGGCCGACGTGGTAGCAGCGGTTGTCGATGAACCGGGAGTTGACCACCTTCAGCTGGCCGCCCAGGTCGAATATGGCACCTCCTCCCCCACCACCGAAGCTCGTGCCCTTGGACTGGCTGACCGTGGAAGTGCCGTCCTCGAAGGTCATGTTCTGTACGACGAGCTCAGGCCATTCCTGGTCGTAACAATCCGAGGTGGTCCACTGCTGTCTCTGGTCGCAAGTGTTCATGTAGAGGATCTGACGCTTCCCGGCGCCGCTGAGGGTGACCGTCCCGCCGCCTTCCAGGACGATCCGGTGGCTGGTGTTCACGACCTTGGCCGTGGCAGTCATTGTTATAGTCACGGGGCCCGGACCGCAGTTGAAGGTAATGACGCCACCGCTGGCGACGGCACTGACGACCGCGGCGGACGTGCAACTGGCGGGCGTGCCGGTCCCGATGACATGGTCCGGGTGGCTGGTGCCGACCGCATCGCCGCCAGGCGGTACGCGCGCATGGCCGGCCGGGTTGCCGAAGTCCGGCACCGGGCGCGTCGATGCAGGCACCGAGACCGACGCGCTCGCCGCAAGAGGAGCGACGCCGCTTGCTGCCAACGCAGCTCCCCCCGCCAGCACTGCTAAGAACCCGCCCAAACCGCCCTTGCACCGCACGGCGCCTCACGCTACCCCTGATGTTTGGTCGCGCCTGAGGGAGATGTTCTGGCGTCACCTCCCCGCCCTCCAGGAAGCGATCGCGGAACTCGAACAGGGCAACGGCGAAATCCTCGTCGCTATGTGAGCAACCAGATACTGCCTCTGAACTGTGGGCCACCCGGGGCTCGAACCCGGCACCTTGGGATTAAAGGCGACGCTGACCAGTGCGGTGGAGTCCCGCAGCGTCCATGATGGGCCTCCTGAACAGGTCGTTCAGCCCTCCAGCGGAACGCCTTTGGACGGTACCGGACGGGTCGGGAGGCCCAATGTTGGTGAATGTTGGGTGGATCGCGTCATACGGGCCCGCGGACGGATCGTTGAAACCGTCGACGCGGATCTGCGACTGGCAATGAGGTCCTGACGGGCTTCATCGTGGCAGCGATACCGCATGCCATGTCCGACCGTCTCTAGACTCCGCGAGTCTCAAACCTGAGCTCACCGGCCCGATGCCGAGCATCCAGACTGTTCCAGTGGCCTGCGACAGTGTGAGGAACGTCGCCGCCGATCTGAGCACGAGCTTCCAGGTGCGCCCCCCGTCGAGCGACACCTCGACACCACCGATCGGGTAGCCGAGCGCTATCACGAGCGCTCCGTTCGGCATCACATCGATCATGCCCGGATAGCCGAAGCCCGGACAGTCGCCCACGGGGCGCAGAAGGCCTTTCGGGCCGTTGTTACAACGCTGCGCCCAGCTCACACCGCCGTTGGTGGAGGTAACGACCTCCATCGGCCCGTAGCCGGCGCTTGGATCGCCGAGACACAGCGCCGCGAGTTCATTCCCGACTGAGCTGAGCAGCCCACCGATCCTGTCGGTCCTGCACGGCAGGGTGCTCGTGTGCCAGGTGCGCCCCGCGTCTGTGGTGCGGGCCACTTCCAGCGGCCCGGCGATCATGCTGGATTTCCGTGGGGGCATTGCCGTACCTATCAGCCAGGCGCTCGCCGGGTTGGCCACCACCAAGCTCTCGGGCGGCGTGGCGTCGACGAGATTCGCCTCGTCCAGTGACTTGAGCGGCATGTCTCTGGACCTTGTCCAGGTGGCGCCGTCGTTGTCCGAGACCAGCACGACGGCTGCCGACCACGGCCCGCAGCTATTGGCGAGCACGACCCAGACGGACTTGCCCGCGGCCGCCACCGAGCAGACGGTGTCGGCCGGTTCCGACGGTGCAAGACGGGCGGCCGGAACAACCCGGAAGCCTGGATGATGGACTCGGCCTTGGAACAGGTCATGGGGCAGGTCCTGGGACGTCGCAAGGAACCAGCTGCCGTCGGCAGTGATCGCCATCTCATCAGTCGAGCCACCAGCCCCGCATCCAGCGCGGCGGCTCAGCACTACCGGGGGTGCCCACCTGACGCCGCCGTTGGAAGTCGTATAGACGGAGAGCTCGCAGTTCGCGGCCTGCTGAACCCCGCTGCCTTCGACTACGGCACCGAGCTCGCGGTTGGCGAAGGCGAGCGTCACCCACCAGTGAGATGTGGTCGTGGCCGCAACAGGTCCCGTCACGGGCGCGGCGACCACTGAACCGATGATCACTGCGAGCGTTACGAGAGCGCGAGCCTTCACAACCGTGATTCTGTCAGCGCGACTGCCGGCTCGCGGCGCGGGTACTCGTTCTTACGGTTGACCGCCCGGGGCTCGAACCCTGCACCTTGGGATCAAAAGGTGACGCCAACCCGTACGGGATCGTCTCGCACCGCCCGTTAGCGTCCAGCGTTCGCCTCCCGAGCGGGCCGTTCAGCCTTCCGGCGGGACGGCGGCGGATGATGTCGGACGGGTTGGTCCAAGGTCGGGTGAATGTTGGGTGGACAAGCCAGGATGAGCGGGCACCCCGGGCCTCGTTGCCCACAGCGGAAGGCACGAATTCGCTTTGCATGGTTGAGCCACTACTTGTACGATTCGTACGTGACAGAGCTGGCCGTAAGTGAAGCACGTGATCATCTGGCGGAGGCCATCGAGGAGACCCGCCGATCAGGGGAGCCGATTTACGTCACTCGCCGTGGCCGTCGAGTCGCTGTAATTGTTGACCCCGACACGTACGAACGGGTCGTCGATGCCGCCGAGGATGCCGTTGACCGGCGAGAGCTTGAGGCCGCCCGCGATGAAGACGACTATGTCCCCTGGGATGAGGTCAAAGCCGATCTCGGCCTCGTGTGAGCCCATACCGCGTCGAGATTGCCCGCCGTGCCATCAAGGCGCTCGCCGCGTTGCCTCGAAAGGAGCAACAGCGAGTTCGTGCCGCCATCGACCTCCTCGCCGCTAACCCTCGTCCGCCAGGATGCGTGGCCATGGCCGGGGAGGCTGGCGTGTACCGGGTGCGGGTCGGAGATTACCGCATCGTGTACGAAGTGTTCGACGATCGACTTGTTGTCCATGTAGTCCGCGTGGGTCACCGTCGCGACGTCTACCGCCCTTAGATACTCGCGCTGCTCGGAGACGTCGGCTCCGGCACGAGAGTCAGGCTCCGTGCCATTCGATCCCCGTCAGGCACTTGAGCTCGGTACCGTCGCTCAGCAAGATTTGCCCATCTGCTACAACTCCATCGGCCGACCGCGTTCCCAACGTTTGTGCTCGACAAGGCGCCTGCGCCTCGCCTTGGGCTCGATCCTGTAGGGATAATCGTCGCAGGCACAGGGAGCTGGGCCTTTCCGTCAGCCACCGGACACGTGAACGCGCACGTGGCCTCGCTGTCGGACGCCGTCGATCGGAGCGGCACTGGGACTTCGGCAGTCTGAGCGCGGCGCGCTCAAACTGGGAGTTCTGCACGTCTCGTGAACCCTGACATGCGGCAGCCCCAAACGGTTCATCAAGGGCGAACTCAAACCCTGGGTCGCCGGGCGCTTCGGAGTGGATCCGGACGACGACGTCTTCTTCGGGGAGACCACGGCACTACCGACGGGTTGTTATGGCGTCTTGCGTTGGATTGGCCCCGCGATGTTGGTCTGGGCCGACAGCCGAGCGAGGACTACCTTGGCGGTGGGCCATGCCGCCATTTCGCGGGCGAGGCGGCCGGCGTGTTGCTGGTATGAAGGGTTCGACAGCACTTCCTCCACAGCGACCCGGACCCGGCGCGAGGCGTGTTCCTCGTCGAGGCGGGGCTGGTTTCTTGTCTCAGGTGCGGTCCTCGCCTCCACGGTGCGGCCGGCTCCTGTGTCCGCGATCCGCCTGGCGTTCTCGAACTGGTCGGCGAAGCTCGGCACCATGACCAGCGGCACACCGACTGCTAGAGCGCCGCAGACCGTCCCGGAGCCCCCGTGGCAGACCACGACGTCGGCTTCGGCCAGCACATCGGCTTGGTCCACCCATGGCTCGACGTGGACGTTCGGAGGCAGGGAACCGAGCCGTGCCGGATCAAAGGCGCGACCGACAGTCAGCAGTACCCGGACGGCGAGCCCCTCAACCGCGGCCAGGACCGTTCGATACACATCGGCGGCTATCGACATGTGTCCCAGCACGGTTCCGAAGCTCACATAGACAAGCGGGGTGTCGGCGCTGTCCCACCAGGCAGGAAGTGGCCGGAGTGACGCCCGTGCACTATGGCAATAGCGGATCGTCGTTGGAAACGGCGAGGGGTCCAGAGACTCCGGGAAGCAGGTCAGATACGGGCTGGCCCAAAGCTCGTCGACCACACCCCTGCGCTGCTCCTCCAAAGCGGGGCCCGCGGCAACGATCGACGCGGCTTCAGCCTCGGCGAGAGAGATCGCGACCTGCGCGGTCACGGTCTGACCAGGTGGGTGGGCGATAACCGAGGCGTACTCGCACGGCTCGCGCAAGATCAGCTGCGGGACCCAATCGCGGTAGGTCTGCTGCATCGAAGGCAGCATGGCCGTAGCGGCCAGTCGCCCGAACAGCTCCCGGTTACCCAGCACGAGCGCCTCAGCGCGAGACACAACGAGGAACTTCTCCCTAATGGGCGCGATGTCGGCCTCGGACGGCTCAGCACCGGGCTGGAACGCGAACCCGCTGGCGGTCACCAGCTCACCCATCGCGGGCGGCCCTATCACGAGCGTCTCGTCACCTCGACGCTGCGCTGCTTCAAGAAACGGAACAAGCGGGTTGAAGTGACCGGCACCGCCAAGGGAGCAAGCGGCCAGGACACGCACGGAACCCGAGGCTACAGAAGTGGCTGCCCGAAGCCCGACCTCGTCTGGCACTTCGCCGGCGTCGGTTACCGCTTCTTGATCGACGAGGTGCTGGCGCGAACGCACGCAAGGTCAAGACGGGACTCGCGCGTCGAAGGCTGGTTCGCACTTGACTGCGGGGAGGCGGCGCCATGATGACAAGAACCTCAAGCCCGTTGCTCCTCACCGTCGCCGAGGCGGCCGAATGCCCTCGGGATGGGTCGCTCGACGCTCTGCGCCGCCATCAAGTCGGGTTCTTGCCCCGCTGGTGGTTACCCGGATCGGAAAGCAACTCCGCATCCCCAAGGCCGCTCTGGACAAGCTCGCCGGGGACGCTCGACCCGAGGGTCAGTCCTTCGTGCGCGAGCTCTGCCCGACGCCTGGAAGTGACGAAACGAATGGAGATGGACGTCGCTCGCGACTTTCGCTCTATCGCGCAGGCTCGCGAACGCGTGGCTCATCACGTCGGGATAAGGCGGTGTCGCGCCACCGGGCTCGAAGGAGAATACGAAGCTCTCGTCTTCGAGCTCGGTCTCGCACATCTCGGCGAGCTCGCGTTGTGTCTCGCGAAGTCCGGCGAGAACTTCAGCGGTGCCGGAATCGATGCTGAGCCGGCGGATGCTCGCCCGGGTCCTCGGGCCCTTCACGATCGCGCCACCGCACACGGCCACGATGGACTCGTCGATCGTGACTGTTCGGTTCTCGAAGTCGACGTCGGACCAGCGCAGCGCACAGGCTTCGCCTCTTCTCACCCCAGTCGCCGTCACGACTCGGATGAACGCCGCCTCGCGAGGGTCCTTGTTCGCACAAGCGCGGAGCAGTGCCGCTGCTTCACCTGCGTCGGGAGCGCGCACGACGCGATCGGCGTCGATCGACCAGCTGGGAAACTCTGTCTCCCTGACAGGGTTTGCAATCACTCCGCCGCTCCAGCGTCCCGCGAGCCGGCAGGTCCTGTTCAGCACGACACGGACCTGTCGCACGCTCGACTCGGAGAGTCCTTCGGACTTGAGCTTGCGGAAGTAGCGCTCGAGGTCATAGGCGCTCAGCTCGGAGATCCTGCGGAGGCCGATCGAGCTCTCGACGTGGCACTTCCAGATGCTCTCGTGGCGGCGGGTCGTCGAAGGCGAGAGGTCCTGCCAGCCGTTCAGCTTCCAGGCGGCGAACGCAGCATCCAACATGGTCGCCGATCCCCAGAGTCTCCCGGCCTCGACCCTGTTCTCCTTGGCATGATCGACCTCGGCCACGAGACCAGCAAGGGCGCGTTGTGCCGCTCGCTTGTTGCCGGTGAGGCGCTCGTAGCGGTGCTTCACGCGCCCGGACGAGTCGCGACCGACATAGACGCGCAGCTCGTAGACGTCGGGCTCTCGCACGAGCCGCAGGCTTCCCGCCACTCACTTCCTCCGAAATTGTTGGGTGGAATGTTGGGTGGGAGGCTGGCAGGCTGGTGTAATGGCTAGCGATATATCATCTGAATAGGGCTTTAGTAGTGGGCCGCCCGGGGCTCGAACCCGGCACCTTGGGATTAAAAGTGCCGGTCAGGACCTCGCAAAGTGCTACAGAGCAGTGCGTAACGTCGCAATCTCGCAGGTCGGCGTAGCGATCCAACCAGAACGGCGCGACAGCTCGCGGCTCATAGCGACGGGCTGCGACGGGCTTGTTGGGACCGTGCAACTTGACGTCATCTGCGGCCGACCGGTAAGCGGAGCACGTTCAACTGTCGAGGGAAGGTGGGCGCTTCAGCCAGCCGGGAGTCATCGGTGAGGAAGTCGGCGCCGAGATCACTGGCTAACGCTACATAGAGAGCATCGGCCGCAGTCATGTTGTGTCGATATTCCCACGCGGCGAAGACCAATGGAGCCACAGACACCCGATGAAGGTGCCATGCCGAGAGTCGGCTTACTGCTGCGGTGGCTTGCGACTCGGTGATCTTGTGTTCGATGAGGAACCGACGTCTCAACACGGCGAGTACCTCGGCGTAAAAGTGCTCGGGGACCCACCCCTCGGCCCCGACAGGCACGAGCCGCGAAAGGGCACGACCCCTCCGGGTGTCAGCGACGATCTCGACACCGGCGGACGCGTCAATGACGACTGCGCTCACGCTCCGGTGTCGACGCGCAGCTCGCGGAGCGCTTCAGCGGCTTCGATGCTGTCCAGCTCCGGCTCGGGACCCGCGAGTAGTTCTTCGAGGAGAGCGCGAAACGCTTCTGGCGAACAATCCTCATCGGGGTTCGTGACCACTACGGAGCTGGGACGTAGGTCATCCGGGCGACGGGCCATGTCGCGATCGTACTGCCGCTGGTTCGTCTCGCGAGAGCAGGGTCCCATCTGTGCGCCGGCAAACCTGGAGCTGTGGTTATGAGCCCGATCAAGGCCATGTCGCACGATGCCGGACCATGCGCGATTATGCCGATTACCTGCGCTTTTGTAGGTGAACGCTGCCGTCCGGAAACGACCGATATCGCGCTCTG
>Ga0187849_1002813_pt1 | contig 16127 bp, 16 predicted proteins | sample June2016WEW_4_10_2_FD_132412 | JGI IMG/M metagenome (GOLD analysis project Ga0187849, IMG submission 132412) | Peatland microbial communities from SPRUCE experiment site at the Marcell Experimental Forest, Minnesota, USA - June2016WEW_4_100 | ecosystem: Environmental > Terrestrial > Soil >... | reverse complement strand
GGGGCGTTGAAGCGCAGGGATCTGCAGGCTTCACGAGGAGTGATCGCGGGGGATCGCGCCATCAATGCCAAGCGCTTTGCGATTGAGAATGCCTGTCTTTCCGTGATTGCAACGCAGCAGCCGGTGGCCCACGATTTGCGCACCATCACTGCCATCTTGGAGATCATCACAGAGCTGGAGCGCATTGGAGACTACGCCAAGGGAATCGCCGAGATCACCCTGCGCCTCGGCGATCAGCCGCTGGTCAAACCGCTCATCGACATTCCGCGGATGGCGCAGAAAGCGGTGGACATGCTGCACCGCGCCCTCAGTGCCTTTGTGGCCGGGGATGATCATGCAGCCGGACGACTCCCCATGGAAGACGACGAGGTGGACGGGCTGTACAACCAGGTCTACCGCGAACTCCTGACCATCATGATGGCGGACCCGCAAAAGATCGACGGGGCCACCTATCTCTTGTGGGTCGCCCACAATCTCGAACGCATGGCGGATCGCGTGACCAACATCTGTGAGCGGACCGTCTTCCTGGCCAAGGGAGAGATGAGTGAACTGGACACTTCCAAGGGCGATACCTCCGGCGCGCCGTGAGCGTGTTCGCTCATCCGGGGAGTTACCCACGGCCAATTGCCAGAAGGCCTCCAGGTGCCCTTCCAAGTCCCGCTTGAGGCAGGCCGGGTCGAGAGACCGGAAGAGATCCTGGAACTTGCGCTAGGTCTCATCGGACGCTTCAGGGGATTCCAGGAACGGACCCCAGAGGCGGGTCCCGGGGCCGCACCCGGGGTTCCCCCGGAACCCGCACCCGGGGTTCCTTGCGTAGCAGCTTCATCGAAGGCTGGAGGAAGAGTTGGTCCCCGGGTCCCCTGGAACCCGGGAATCCAGGTGCTTTCCGGCGGTGGCTTGGCCGCAATGAGCGGCGAACTCCGACCCACTGAAGGCGGGCAGCGGGTCATCCCCCTCGCCGAATGTGCGTCTGGGCATCGGGTTGCCCAGCAGGCTGTCCGGCTTGGTGGTGGAGAGGCCGCGGCGTTTGAGGTGGCGGCGCCCTTCGCCGCACGACGTTCCCCTTCAGCCGCGCGGTGGCGCATCCCATGAGCCTGAAAGAGCCAGGAGCCTGCCCCTTACCACACGGCCGCGAGTTGTTGGCGGAACCGTGGACGACAGCAAGGGGGGTGGGCGGCTCTTACGAACGAGATTCATTCCAATTCAATTGCGCGCCGTCGCCCTCTGCGTTAGCCGAAAGCTCCTGCAAACGCAATCGCGCTCACGAGGAGGATCATGCTGATGAGTGCGCCGATGGCGCCTTCCTGGGCCAGGTGTTGGGTCTGTCCATCCCAGTAAACCGCAAAGCCCGCAATGCCGACCGCTGCGCCAACGATGGCCAGCGGACGCCACCATCCGAGAATCCAAGGGGCAAATCCAATGGCAACGGCACAGGCGAGCGTTACGATTCCGGCCATGATGTGGAGAGCCAACACGAGTGTGTGGAGTCTGTCACCCGTGAGGGCGCTGCCCAGAAGCCAAAAGCTTCCTCTCCATTTCTTGAGCGAGCCTGGTACGAAAAGTCCAAATGGGATGTATGTGAATCCATGACAGCCAACGACAAAGGCAATCAGATACCGCAACCAAGGTGTCATCTTCACTCACCCTTTCCTCTTGGCCCCAAGAGCGGCTTGCGTCATCGTCCGTGTCTTCCCCGGTCTCCCGGTTTTTGGAAACGACTCTGCCTCCCTTGGGGAGGACGGGATTTCACTATTGTGACTGGCCTGGAAGAAGATGCCGTTGGGACATGTAGCACAGCTGCGACGACGTCTGCGGAGACATCCACTTGGGCAGGGCCAGTGCTGAGTGGAGCGCTGCTTCGTCCGTCAGGTCCAGTCGCAGCGGCGTGATCGAGACCAGCCCTCTGGCCACGGCCCATCGGTCGCTCCCCTCGTCGGGGTTCTTCAGAGGAACGGCAGCGAACCAATAGTGTTTCCGGCCGGCGGGGTCCTGACCCTCAACCACCTTCCCGCCGTAGGACCGGACCGATTGGTGTGTCCACCGAACTCCCACCGGATTCTCGGGAAAATTGACGTTCACCAGACGATGGGTCTCTTCTCGCCGCAACAATTGGATCACCTCGTCAACGTATCCAAGCGTTCGGTCGAAGTCCGCCTCCCCACTGTCCGCATCCAGGCTGAAGGCCGCAGCCCTGACCCCCAGCAGAACGGCCTGTTTCGCCGCTGCCACCGTCCCCGAGTGCCAGATCTCGTTGCCCAGATTGCTGCCCAGATTAATGCCAGAGAGGACCAAATCGGCTCCCTCCCATTTGTAGAGCCCTAGGGCGACACAGTCCGCCGGCTTGCCGTTCACACGATAGCTCTCAAAGTCCCCCAGCTTCACAGAATGATAACTGAGCGGACGGGATATCGTGATCGCATGCCCCATGGCGGATTGCTCGACGTCAGGCGCCACAACCCGGACCGAGCCATGCCGCGCGGCCACATTCGCAAGCGCCAGCAGACCAGGACTGAAAATGCCGTCATCATTTGTGACGAGAATACGCATTGCTTCGCCTTTCTGAGAGCCAGACTGCATCCTGCAGGCCCGCCCGATGGCTGGCCTCCCGATTCGATCCGGGAAGTCTTGACAGTCGTAGTCTAGCGCACGGAGGTTAAGGCGCGACAAACGCCCGATTAAGCATTCGTAATGGGTGAGGTTGGGGATATCCTGTCCTGGCCGAAGACTCCATCCGCCCGACGACAAACCTCGATCGGGCCTGCATCATTCTCTATTGATGGGCTCTAAATTGTCCGTTGAGGGCCTTTTCTGCATGTCTGCCTTAGTCGACCGGTATGCCCGACACTTACCCTCCGCATTGTTGTCGTTGGAACACGCTGTCCGCCAGCTCACTCGGCCATCTCACTATTCTCTCCTTCTCGGCTCACCCCTCGATATTGCTCGCAGGAATGCCCGACTCGTTGCGGAGAACGTGCCCTACCCAGAAACCCCGTCCGTGCGGCAATTGATCTGAACGGTCACCTGCTGACAACATTGTGGCGTGCTTGACTTTGAGGGATCCTCCGCGGGCTGCGACGCCTTTGGCATCCTGGAGATCGACCCGGGGACGGTCTGAAGGCAGCCTGCCTCCGGGGTTGTGCGGCGGGTGGGTCGCTGCCTTTTCCGAAAAGGCCCAGGCAGACTGGATCCGGAAGTCGCGTGGAGACACGCGCGCTCAGAGCCGGGGCCCTGGCAAGGCTTCTCCCAAGGTATTGAGCAAAACAGCGGGACCGTTGTGACGGGGAGCCAAGATCCGGGCAACCCGGGCATCTTCTGCCCAGGTTAGGACCCCCGGGGAAGAAGCCCGTCCGCCGGATCAGGTAATGCGGTCCTCGATCTCCCAGGCGTGATCGAGCACGTGCCAGGCGACGCGGCGAACGAAGTAGCGGGGTTTCCAGCGCAGGCCGCCTCGCGGCCCTCGGGCGGGCGACTTGGCATGACTCGCCCACGCCAGCGCTTTCAAGACGGCTTGCCTGGTTCGAAGGATTGGCTCGGCCGGATCGCCTCTCACGCTTCCCTCCAACTTCCACCCGAGGCGGCCAAGATAGGCCTGCTCGGCGCCGAGGACATGCTGCACGATCGCCTCCAGGTTCCTGCCGCCTCCCCGGGGCCCGAGGCGAAGTTCCTTCCCTTGCGCCGACCGGGCCATCAGGTCAAACGTCCGCCAGCAAGCCTTCAGCAGCGCCAAGAACCGCCGCAGCTCGTCATCGTCGATCGGCCGCGCGTCCCCGGACGGGGGGATATCCGGCGCGCCAAAATCGGTGGTCGCGTCCCCCTTCAGCCGCTGGGTCACGGAGAGGGCGGAGGCATCGGTCGGAGCCCGGAAGCCGAGCCGTGTTCCGCGCAGCGCGCGGGCATAGCGCGGGCCGTACTCGCAGAGGACCCGGAGCGCAGAACCCTCATCCCGTGACGCCCGGATCCAGCCCGGCCAGTCGACGGCTCCGGCAAACGTCCTTTGTTCTCCTATCTCCAGGTACACCTTCACCCTGGCAAGGGATCTCGGCATCAACTCGTCTCCGGCGTCCGCGCCAGGGCCGCATACGAATGTTCGCCGACGACGGGACGAACGACGGCGCGCCCGTCGGGCAGCTCCCGTGGGAAGCCGCAGGGGTCCGGCATTCTCATTCCGTCAACTTGTATGCTTCTCTGAGCCAGCCGATCAACTTGCGATCGATGTCCTTGGGGGAATCCAGTTTGACCTCGCAGTGATAGCGATTTTCGGAGACTCTCTCTGTTCTCTGGACGCGGGGGCCGGTCAGCATGTGGTCGCACCTGATGGTCAGGATCAGGTGATCCTTGTGGGTGGCCACACCGGCCAGCGCGCTCCCGTGGACCAGGTGGATAGACGTCTTCTTTGGTTCTTCCGTGACCGGACCGAACCGGCTGAGGACTTTCATCAGTCGGCTGTATGTTTCCTGAACGATCGGCGCCTTGCCATCAAAATGGTATCTCACCGTGAAGGTCTGTCCGCCCTTATCCATGCCCACCTCTCCTCTGGTCGCGCTGCTTGCGAGCGCCTCAACCCCTGATGCCAACCGCCCGCTGCCCGCGCCGTCACCGGTCCTGTCAGACCCCATTGTAATGGGTACGGGAGGTTATCCAGGGTGACATTCCGGAGCGCCCCGGATGCGAAAAGGGGACTGTGCCCATAACCAGGGCGGAGGGCATCCTCGGCGACAGCTCAATCCGCGCCCGCGTCATAGGCCAGGCAGGCCTCCTTCGGGATGAGAGCGGGACCGGCCACGATCGGCGTTGCCGTCGCCAGAAAGGCGAGTTCTCCTTCACGGGCGAACGGACCGGCGCAACCCGCCGCACAGGTGCGCCCCTCCAGAGTATCGGGGCCTTCCGGCAGGAAGGCGCGATGCACGCAACCGGCCGTGTTGTCTCCACCTGCTCTCGGGCTGGAAAACTCCCGGCCTACTCGGCCTCCCCCTTCGCAAACGCGTACTTGTCCAGGTAGCTCCGGTAGGCCCGCTGGGCGTGCCCAAGCGGATCCGCGTAGTACTCCTGGGGCGTGGCGCTCAGCGTGACCTGGCGCTCGGCGGGCTGAACCGTCGGGTTGGCGACCGCGAAGCGCCGGATCACCTCTGCGTGCGGCTTGAGCGAGCCGTCCGGGCGGACCAGTCCAAAAAACCGCTCGTGCCAGGACTCCTCGCACGGGGGCATGCCATAGAGCCCGGGATCGTAGTCCGCGTAACACCACAGCAGCGCGCCCAGAGCGCCCACCTCCACCAACTTGGGCAGGACCTGCTCCACGTAGGCCGCCAGTCCCTCCTCCGAGGCCATGAATTGCCTGCGGGGCCGCCCGTAGCTGGTCCACTCCAAGACCGAGGCGGGCTGTCCGGGCGCCGCGGTGCACCCGCCGAATTCCTCCATCAGGGTGGGTTTGCCGCTCAGAGCGGAGGTCAGGGCGCACAGGAAGGGAACAAAGTCGGGGTCCAGAGGCCCCACCGACCAATCGGCGTACATCGGGTAGCCGTGCATAACAACCCGGTCGACTTCCGAGAACACCTCGTTGACGCGCAAGCCGTTGTCTTCAATCAGGTTGGCCATGTGCAGCCCGCAGGTCACCGGATGAACGGGATCAATCTCGTGGACCAGCTCCGTCATGCGCCTAGCCCAGCCCCGGCCTTCGTCCGCGCTCGCCGGCCGGGCAAACAGGTCGGGCTCATTTCCCAGGTTCCACAGGCCGATCGCGGGATGATCCCGGAACCTGGCCACCACGGTTCGCAGCTGAAGCTCGGCCGCACGGAGGGCCAATGGATCCGTGAAGGGGTTGAGATAGCCCCCCTCCACGGCCTTCCCCCCACTGACCACCTGGCGCACCCAGGGGGAAACGGGCAGGTCGCCGCGCAGCATCCAACCAGGCGCCCACGACGGGCCGCTCATGTGGCCGGTGAAGAAGGTAACGTCGAGCTCGAGCCCCCGCTCGGCAGCGGCGTCGCAGACCCGCCCCAGGTTATCCAGGGCCTGCGGGTTGACGGAGTCTGCAGCCGGCTGCCAGTCCTCCCACAGCAGGAAGATCCGCACCAGCTTGAGGCCGAGCTCCTGGATCCGGTCGAGATCTTCGCGGACTTCGCCCGGATCAAAATCCGACCACCAGTACATGGCCTTGCGGCGGGGCCAATAGTTCACCCCGAGTACGAACGGTTGCGCGGGCATACCAGTCCTTTCAGGCCCGGGGGCAGATTCTCGATCCCCTTGGCGCTACTTCCAACCTCTACGATCCGGCACCCAATGTTCATCTCACGGACCCTGAGCCGCCGCGACCCTTCATCCAATGGGCCGATTCTCCCATCAAACTATTCCTCCGGCTCAATGCTCCCGCAATGCCCGGGCCGTGACGAGGTCCGAGGCATGTCAATCCGGCCGCCAGGCGCACTCGCGTGCACCCGCCGCTCGCGCCCCGCCAACTCCCGGAAGGCGGCGCGGGCGCGCCCTCAAAGGATGAACTGCTCCATCGCCGAGACGATTTGCCCGAGCGCCGCCAGGGATCCAGAGAGGCTCGCGGGAACCTCGAGGCTGTGATCTGCCCCCTCGAGCACCAGCACGCGGCCGCCTGTGACGGTCTGGAGACGCCCCTGGATCGCCGGTTGGTAGAACCGGTCCGCCGTCCCCACCACGAAGAGCGAGGGCGGGCGGACCTGCTCAATGCGCTCGCACAGCCAGCCCACCGTGAGGAGAGGGGTGAGCCACACGCACGTTGACTTCTGGAACGCCTCCTGGACCAGCAGATGACCCATGGCCAGCGTCCCCAGGGACTTGCCGACCAGCGTGATTCTCTGATAGGCCCGCTGCTCAAGCGCACGGGTGCCGGCCGCCTCGACGTCGGCCCGCAGCCAAGCGTCCCGCTCCCCCTCTGAATGGGACATGAAATCCGTGCGCCAGTAGGCATACTCCACCCGCAGGACATCCGCGCCTCTCGCGAGGAGCACCCGCTCGGCGTAGTGCAGCTCGGGGCGGTCCACCGTGTGGCGGTGACCCGGCAGGAGAATCCCCAGATGAGAAGTCTCCGCCGGCTGCCGGATGAAGGTGTTGGGCACCGGGAGACTCCCATACCCAGTCACCCTCAGCGAGGTCGCGTCAGTCATCGCGCAGGATTCCCTTCAGCCCCGGCCGCTGCGCACATTTGGAGCCATCCGGCACGGGAACGAACCGCGCCTGCCCGGTCCCAGGAGAGGCGCAGGTTCTGCCCCTGCAAGGCTCACCCACCTGCCTTGACGGACCCTGATCCGCTCCGGCTGCCATTTGCCGTACTCCAGACATCTTTGGCCACGGCAGGACCGGACCTCTTGAGCACAGGACTATCATGATAGACCCGATAGGCCAGGCGCGCACACCCAGCTGAGCCTCTGCAGCGGCTCAGGACAGGAGGATGCCAGCCAGGGAGGAAAGCAGCCGGAGGGCGGCCGACCGTACGGGAAGCTGGAGCGGGCTGCCGAGACCTCCGCGCGAGAGGGGCACGGGCTGGGCTGGCCGCCTCCTTGGCTATTTCGAAAGGGGCCATCCTGGACAGGTCAAGGGCGGGAGGCTGAGGGGGGCTTCAGGGGACTGCCGCGGCCCTCCCCTCGGAGGCGATCCGGGTTCCGTAAAGAAACTCGCCCCCTCTTGGGGGGGCGAGTTCGGCCAAATGAGTCTCTGGTAGTAACCGTTGCCTCGGCGGGCTGACCTTCCAGCCTTCGGAGGAGGTGCCCCGGCTTCGCCTCTTTTCTTCAGGCTGGCCGGGCGGCTACCGGCTCTAGCGCGCAAAGTAAGCGATGTAGCTGGGCCCCCAACTCTTCGGGTATAGGATCGTCATGTTCGAGATGTTCTTGCAGCCGTCCTCGGTGGACTGGGCGTAGCCTTGATTGGCTCCCCGAAAGGTCGTCAGCCAGTAGGTCTTTCCATAGGTCCAGGTTTGCACCTTCACGATGACCGCCACGTGGCCGGTGCTCCAGATGCCATGGCCAAATCTCGGTTGAAAGACAACCACCTCGCCCACCCTGGGGGTTCCCACCTGGCTGAACCCATTGGCGATCAGCAGCGAACCCATGTTCTTGCCGGCGCCCGCCCGGCCCGTCAGGTGATATCGGTTCATGACGTAGTCGACGCATTGGCAATTTTTCGCGCCCACTGACGCACTCGCCGCCGCTTGGGGAATGAAGATTGTGGTGGCCAGAAGCGTGCCCCCCAGAAAAAGGCGCCAGAAGGAATTGAAAACGGGTTTCCCGATCCCAGCCAGCATGGGTCACCTCTCGTCAGGAGAACGTCTCAGGCGGTGGGAACCACACCAACACGAGCCTTCCCGGCCGCCTCGGATTCAGATCCCCAAGGCCCACCCCCCGGATGGTCGACCAGCGGCCCGCAAGAATGATGCCCGGGCTCCCGGGTGACGGTCTTGCTTCATCTCCATCCTACCCGCAACGGCGCCCAGAACGCCTCGATTCTTTTTTTGCAATGAAACTGCACCAGTGCTGGGATCCGCCGAAAGACGGGGCCCTCTGCCATCCGCCTATCCATCGCCTGGGGCGAGCCTGACCCTTGCGGGTCCTTGGCCCAGCCCTGAGGTCGAAGCGATTAGTCAATAAAGAACCGGCTGAGCACACGCCGCGACCCACTTAGTGCACCTTCATCTAATAGAGAATTACGCTTCCGCCCCAAGAACCGGGCGCCGGCCGGCCTGCTGCAAGGCACGCGCGGCATGGAGCGATACCCAGCGGTCCGTTTCTTCTCGATCCCCCAGCTGGCGCCACGTGCGGCTGCGGAAGGGGCTGGTGCCATGCCAGCGACCGTCCCGGCCCCGCCGTCCCTCCAGCCAATCCAGCGCGGCCCGCGCGCCGGGATGATCGAGAGCTTCCAGCTCTCCCAGGACGCGCAGGGCGAAAAGGATATCGGCCTGATAGAAAAGCGGGAAGCTGAGCTTGAACCACAAGGGGCTGACCCGGCCCCGATCCGAGGTCGGGTAGTCCGCTTCGAGAAGGTTGAAGGAACTCAAAAGGAACCTCAACCCTTGAGCGATCGCACCCTCCTCCGCGCCGGTGCGCATCTCCTTCGGGATTGCGGCCAGGCCCCACAGGGTGCGCACGGCGCCCCAGGCGCAAGGTTGCCCTCCATTGGCGCGGCAGCGGCAGGGACCGCGCTCTAGATCCTCGCAGGCGTATCGGATGATCTCTCCCACTCGGGCATCCTCGGCGAAGCCGGCGGTTATTGCGTATCGCAACAGGTTGCCCCAGAAGCAAGACCAGCCCGGGCCCTGGAGCGCATTCCGGGACTTGCTCCTCTGTTCCGAGGTCGCGGCCAGCATGTACTCGGCACCCTTCCGAAAACGCTGATCGCCGGGTTCGACGTCGAGTTCGGACAGCAGCATCATGCTCCAATGCGTGCTGACGTACTTGGGAGTGTAGAAGCTGTGCTCGGCCGGCCACTTTCCGCTCTTCGTCTGCCCGCCGAGGATCGCGGGAACGGGCCCGCCGGTCATGATGGCCCGGCGCGCGGCGCGCACCCGGGCATCGTCTGCCGGCAGCCCAACGAGGTCGGTCAGCGTCCGGTAGCGGATCGAAGGGGTTGCGGCGTCCAGCAGCCAGGCTGCGAAACTATCTTCTGCCGTCATACTAGTTTCCTTCCGTTCGCCGGGGCGGTCCACGCGGCGACGCGAGGACGACCAGACCCTTGGACCATCACCCCGAGTGGGGGGCCTCACCCCCCAAGTCTATACCCGCTCGGGAATCCACCTCCGCTTGGCCTCTGACAGGATCCCCGCTTGCGATTTGGCCCACGGCCCCGTTTATCCTCATCCCTCGTGATGGAGTGCGATGGTTGACCCTGGCTAGGGCGGCCCTTCCGGTGACTGACAGCAAGGCAACGCAGGCTGTGCTCATGGCCCCGGACCTGCGGCTGTGGTCGCGAGTTGCTGCCTCAAGACACGCCAGGGGCCTGCGGCGGACATCCTCGGGCCGCTTGCCATTCCGTCAAAGTTCTGCTTGAATGGCAGGTGCCCAACGCAGGGAAGGCCATTTCCGGATTAGTACAGCGGAGAGTCTTGGAGATCCTCATGAGGTCAGCAAATCAATCCCGGTCTTTGCGCGTGTTGGTTCCGATCCTCCTCGTTCTGCTGGCTCTCCAATTCGAGTTTGGGATGGCCGTCAACCTTGCAGGCCCCCCTTCGCTGGCGCCGTTCGGATTCTCCCTAGCTGCCTTGTCGGCGGCGCTCGGGCAGGCCGGGACCCTGGCCGTGATCCATGCCGTCCTGGGAGGCCTGCTGGTGATCCTCTCCGTCCTCGCCTGGGTCCTTTCCCTGGCCAGCAAAGTCCGAACCCTGCAGGTATTCGGCTCGCTCGCCTTCTTGAGCACGGTCTTGGCGGCCAGCACAGGCTTGCTTTTCGTCCTTTCCGGCTTCCAAAATGACGGCGACTCGCACGGGATGGCCACGAATTTCATCCTGGCCTTCGCCTTCTACTTCCTTGAGCTCTACTTCCTGAAACCCGGGGACCGACCGGATCGGAGCCGTCGCCTGTGAAGTGCACTCCGGATGGAATTGAAATGAGCGTATCCTGTCAGGTGTGACGGGCCTTCCCAGGGACCTACGGGGAGCAAGCCCTTCTTTGGGGAATGCGTTTCGGTGGAACGGCAGGAGAAAGAGATGCCCGTCCTGAGCAAGATCCTGCCGACCCACGTTACCGTTCCGGGCGCGACAGGCAGATGAGGAGCTGATGCCCAAGGCGTTTCCAATTCCTGCCTCGGACCTGGATCTCCTGACCGGAGCCCATCCCGGTTTCCTGACCACCCTGATGCCCGACGGCCAGCCTCGGTCCAGCCTGGTCTGGAGCGGTTACGATGGCGAATGCGCCCACATGAACACGGCCCTCAAGCGGCAAGAGGGGCGCAACCTGAGGGGGGACTCGCGGGTGAGCCTCCTGATCGTGGATCCGCAGGACGCCAGCCGCCCCATCGAGATCCGCGCCCAGGCGGAGCTCTTGACCCGAGGGCGCACTCGCGCATGTCGACCGTATCCCCGCCGACATACCGGCTGCCCCCGGTACTACGGCTCCGCCCACCCGCTGGAACGGGAGGCGCGTGACACGCGCGTAATCTGCCGCATCCACGCAGGCCGGATCACCCGGGATGCCGTTCACACAGAGAAAAGAGTTCATCATGACGGACAAACCTCGGAGCTTTCGTTCCCGTCCGGGTTCCCCTGCCGTGTGGTTCATGAACCACATCGCCAACCCTGTCGTGGGCCTGATCCTGCGGTCCCCGCTGCACGGAATGCTGAGCGCGGACGTCTTGCTGATCCGCTACCGGGGGCGGAAGAGCGGGGCAACTTACACGCTCCCCGTCCAGTATGTCCAGAGCGGGAACGCGATCTACATCCTGCCGGGCTCGCCCGAGCACAAGACCTGGTGGCGCAACCTGAAGGGTGACGCGCCCGTGGAGATTCTCCTGCGCCGACAGCGACTGCGAGCCGAGGCCGGCCTGCTGGTCGGCCAAGCGGATCTCGAGCTTCTCTGCGAAGCGCTTGCCCTTTACCTGCAGGGTTTTCCCGGCCTGATTCGGTCATACGGGGTGCACAGGAAGCCGGACGGGTCCTTTGACGCCGCTGAATTGCGCAAGGCCGCTGCCTCTCTGGTCATGGTGCGCGTCCGGCCCCTGGAGGCGTCCAGCCCAGGCCCTGGGGCGCGCAAGTAAAAGTCCTGCCCGCTCCACACGACTTACTGGGGGCGCCTGCGTTGCGGATTTGCGCTCCTCCTCGAGTCCCTCAGGGTCAGAAGGGATTTCGTTTCCCAGCGTAGAGAGCCCCCGGAGCGTCGATCCCCTTTTCGCGTCCTCTGGCGAGGAGGGCCGGCCCAGGCAGTCCGGCGGATCGCCGAAGGATAGGAGCGAAGGGGATCGCCGCAGGCCGAAGTCTTGACGGCTGAGGTTATCCTTCTTGGGCGTGGCCGTCCGTCACGGACGGAGAAACCGCCTGCATTCTGGACATCTCAGGCCGGCTCGACGTTGATCGTATCCGGACCGCTCTCGCCTCCGGGAACCAAGCCTCGGCGATTCTCCCTCCCCTGCTCCACGTCAAAGGGTCCCCCTCTTGGACGGGAGGACAGATGGGCCATGCGGCCGTTGAAAATCCCCTCGGCCATCTCCCTCGGGGGCCCGGCTGGTTGCGCCTGACGGCAAGCCCTGGATCTTCGCGCCCCACCCGTTCTTCCTACGGCCGTCAGGGTCCCGGCCCAGCCGTTGGCGTCAATGGGGAAGGCGAGGGCCCTCCGCCAAAGTAGCGCTTCTGGAACCAGATCGCCACGTTCACCAGGCCGATCATGACCGGCACCTCGATCAGTGGGCCGATCACCGCAGCAAACGCTGCGCCGCTCCCGATGCCAAAGACGGCCACGGCCACCGCAATGGCCAGTTCAAAGTTGTTGCTGGCGGCCGTGAACGAGATCGTGGCCGTCGTGGAATAGTCCGCCCCCACCGCGCGGCCCATGAAGAACGAAACCAGGAACATCACCACGAAGTAGATCAGGAGGGGGATGGCGATCCGCACCACGTCGAGCGGCAGGGTGACGATCAGTTCGCCCTTGAGCGAGAACATCACCACGATGGTGAAGAGCAGCGCCCCCAATGAGATCGGGCTGATCTTGGGCACGAAAGACCGGTGGTACCAGTCCCGCCCCTTGGCCCGGGCCAGGATCAGGCGGGTCAAGAATCCTCCCAGGAACGGGATCCCCAGATAGATGAGCACGGTCCTGGCAATTTCCCCGATGGAGATCTTCACCATCGAGCCGGTCAGTCCGAACCAGGTGGGCAGGACGGTGATGAAAAGGTAGGCATAGAGGCTGTAGAAGAGCACCTGGAAGACGCTGTTGAAAGCCACCAACCCGGCGGCGTACTCGGTGTCGCCCCGCGCCAGCTCGTTCCAGACGATGACCATCGCAATGCAGCGCGCCAAGCCGATCAGGATCAGCCCGGTCATGTACTCGGGATGGCCGCGCAGGAAAGTGATGGCCAGCACGAACATCAGGATGGGACCAATGATCCAGTTCTGCACGAGCGAGAGACCCAGCACCTTCCAGTTGCGGAACACGTCGCCCAGTTCCTCGTAGCGGACTTTGGCCAGCGGCGGGTACATCATCAGGATCAGGCCAATCGCAATCGGGACGTTGGTCGTGCCGACGGAGGCCGCCGCGTTGAAATCGGCAACGGGTTTGGGCAAGGCGAATCCAATCAGCACCCCCAGCGCCATCGCGAGGAAGATCCATAGGGTCAGGTAGCGATCGAGGCTGGAAAGGGATTTGCTTGCGGGTGGGGCGGATTGGCCTTTCATGGCCTTTCCGCAAGCCAGACCTGGATTTGGCGTTCGATCTGGTCGCGGATTTCCCGGAACTTGGCAAGCTTCCGCTCCGGCGGGCCTTCCAAAGCGGCCGGGTCGTCAAACGACCAGTGCAGCCGGGTGCGGGCGCCAGGCCAGACGGCGGGGCAGCGTTCCTCCGCGTCGTCACAGAGGGTGATGAGGGTCTGGATCGGCACCTTGCCAAGATACTCGCTCACCCCTTTCGACCGGTATCCGGACAGGTCGAAGCCGGCTTCCTCCATCACCTTGACGGTGAGCGGGTTCAATCCCTTGGGCTCGAGGCCGGCGCTGCAGGGTTCGAACTTGGCGCCGCCATACTTGCGCAGGAAGGCTTCCGCCATCTGGCTGCGTGCAGAGTTTCCCGTGCACAGAAAAAGAACGCGCTCTTTGTCCAACTCTGAATCTCCTTGATCGGGACCCGGCTATTTCCTTGCCGATACCTGGACAGAATAGACCGGGACGCCCGCCGAAATCCCGGCGCTGGTGCTGCGGCGGACCGTCACATCTCTGAACCCCGCCTGTTTCACCAGATCGACATACTCCGCCTCCGGCAGCGCCCCGGAAACGCACTCCGACCATCCGGAGGTGGAGTACCTCACCTCGGGCAGCACCGCCCCGCCAAAGACCACGTCATTCACTTCCAGCCGCCCGCCGCTCTTCAAGACGCGGTACGTTTCACGGAACACCTTGCCCTTGTCCTCGCTCAGGTTGATGACACAGTTCGAGATGACGACATCGACCCAAGCATCCTCGACCGGAAGTTTCTCCGCGTACCCGTGCTGGAACTTGACGTTCGTGTACCCGCCCTTTTCCGCAGCTTGCCGGGCGCGCTGGAGCATGGCCGGGGTCATGTCGATTCCGCACACAAACCCAGTCGGACCAACCCGCCGGGCGGCGAGGAACACGTCGATCCCGCCGCCTGAGCCGATGTCGAGCACCGTCTCGCCTTCGCGGAGCCCCGCCATTGCAATGGGATTGCCGCAGCCGAGCGAAATCTCCGCGGCTTCCTGGGGAATCTCCGCTTTCTCAGCGGGAGAATAGCCGCTGTCCCACTTGACCGTCCCAACCTCCTCCAGGACCGCCGTGCCCGGGGAGCAGCAGCTCGAATCACTGCACCCGCAGCCGCCTTCCAGTGCCTGGGCAGCGTAGCTGGACTGCACGGAGTCGTGCACCCGGATGCGCTTGGTCCCGGTCGCCACGAAGATGCCGATCTCGGCCCCTTCCTCCGGACGGCTGTGGCGGTCGGAATGGCAGGACTGGCCGGTGCAATCCACGATCACATTCACCAGGCCGGCCTCCTCAAACCACTGGCGGATCCGGTCCCGCTCAAAGCCCAGCCAGATGTCCGCCATCTCGGTCTTGAACCATTCGTGGGTATGCGCGTCCAAGTCGGTGAGGACGAGGCGCCCGGCCGGCCGCAGAATCCGCACCATTTCGCGGATGGCCGCGAGCGGATCGGGGCAGTGATGAAGGTACATGTTGGCGAAAGCGGCGTCGAGGCTGGAATCCGGCAAAGGGAGAGAGAGCCCTTCCGCCACCTGAAACTCCAGGTTTTCGAATCGGCCCAGGTTCTTGCGGGCCACCTCCAGCATGGCCGCCGAGCCATCCAGCACGTGGACGTGTTTGACCAGCGGGGCCAGCGCCTCCGCGACAAACCCCGTCCCCGCTCCCACATCGGCGACGGTCATCTCGGGGTGCAGGTAGGCCTTGGCAATCGCCGAGACGCGTACCCCTTCGCTGAAGTAACCGGAGCGCAGGGCGTCCCACCGCCCGGCGACCTCTTCAAAATACAGCGCAGACGGATTCGAGGTGCCCATGCTCTTCTCCTTTATCGCAAGAATACGATTATCCGGCTCTGAAAAAGCGCCGTTCCCGGCGCGAGCGGCGCAGGCTGTCCACCGGCGCTAGGTCTTGCTAGCGGTCTGGCAGGTCGGGTCGTAGTTCGGGAGCCAGTTCCCAATCTGTTCCTTGAGCCACCGGAAGCCATCGGAGTCAAGGCAGTAGCAGGTGGCGGGGCCTTCGATTTCCCCCTGGATCAGCCCCGCCTCACGCAGGACTTTCAGATGCTGGCTGACAGTAGACTGCGCCAGCGGGGTGTTCTTGACAATATCGGCAGTGATGCACATCTGGTTTGAGGCCAGGAACTCGATGATCTGAAAGCGCACGGGATTGCCGAGGGCCTTGAGCATCCTGGCCAGGCGCTGTTTCTCGCGGGGCAGAACCTCGCGCTTGATCATGATATCGTAATTTTACGATATATTCTATTCTTGTCAAGGCAGGGTGACCATCAGGCCATCTTGCCTCAACCCTTGAATTTGCGAAATGGCCTCGCACCGGCTGCTTGGTAGAATGGAACTGGGGACCAAGGCGCCAGGTAACGGGAACCAAGCCGGCGTCCAAACAAGTGAAGGACGGCCCGCAAGAAAGCTGACTGCTTTGGGTGCAGAGAAACTGCGCTTCTCAATCGCGGCAGGTCCTCCCGAGCCCGGAGAATCGACGGCAATTGATCGCTTCTCACCGAACCACAGGCCTGTGCCCGTCCGCGAGGCGACGCCCGGCGGGATCCGGTGTTTCATTCATGAGCCGAACCATCCATCGCCACCAGATCTCTTCCAGGAGGATGCCCATGTTCAAGAAACTCGCGGTTTCTCTTTTGTTGGTCGCTTCCTTGGCCTTGATCGTGGTCGTCCCGGCCGCCGCTTTCGACGGGCGTGGCGGGCAAGAGGTCGTCATCCCCGCCGGTGAGACGGTCAACGATGACCTGTAT
>Ga0187849_1002807_pt1 | contig 16150 bp, 12 predicted proteins | sample June2016WEW_4_10_2_FD_132412 | JGI IMG/M metagenome (GOLD analysis project Ga0187849, IMG submission 132412) | Peatland microbial communities from SPRUCE experiment site at the Marcell Experimental Forest, Minnesota, USA - June2016WEW_4_100 | ecosystem: Environmental > Terrestrial > Soil >... | reverse complement strand
GGGTCTCGGTGTCGCGGCGGATCCGCTCGTAGTCGGTCCCGGCGCTCGCCTCGCGCAGGCTCTTGAGAGCGCTCTCGACCCGCTCGCGGTCTTCTGCGGGGACCTTTTCGCCCTGGTCCTTGAGCAGCTTGTCGGTCTGGTAGACGAGCGCGTCCGCGTTGTTGCGCGTCTCGGCCTCTTCCTTGCGCTGACGGTCCTCAGCCGCGTGCTGTTCGGCGTCGCGCACCATCCGCTGGATGTCGTCCTTGGGGAGCGATGTCTGGCCCGTGATGGTGATCGATTGCTCCTTCCCCGTGGCGAGGTCCTTGGCGGAGACGTGGACGATCCCGTTCGCGTCGATGTCGAACGCGACCTCGATCTGAGGCACGCCACGCGGGGCCGGCGGCAGGTCGACGAGCTGGAACTTGCCCAGGGTCTTGTTGTACATGGCCATGTCGCGCTCGCCCTGCAGGACGTGGATCTCGACCGACGGCTGGTTGTCGTCGGCAGTGGTGAACATCTCGGAGCGCTTGGTGGGGATGGTCGTGTTGCGCTCGATGAGCCGGTGTGTAATCCCACCCTTGGTCTCGATGCCGAGGCTGAGGGGAGTGACGTCCAGCAGCAGGATGTCCTTCACCTCGCCCTTCAAGACGCCGGCCTGGATGGCGGCACCGACGGCGACCACTTCGTCGGGGTTGACGCCCTTGTGGGGCTCCTTGCCGGCGAGCTGTACCACGAGGTCGTAGATGGCCGGCATACGGGTGGATCCTCCGACCAGCACGACGTGGTCGATGTCGCTGGCGGCGAGGCCCGAATCCTGGATGGCCTGCTGGAAGGGCCCCTTGCACGCATCCGCGAGGTCGGCCGTGAGCTCCTGGAACTTCGCCCGGGAGAGCTTCACGTCGAGGTGCTTCGGGCCCTCGTTGGTGGCGGTGATGAAGGGAAGGTTGATCGTCGTCTCCTGGACGGCCGAAAGCTCGATCTTGGCCTTCTCGGCCGCCTCCTTGAGGCGCTGCAGGGCCATCTTGTCGTTGGAGAGGTCGACGCCCTCGGTGTCCTTGAACGTCTTGACGAGCCAGTCCATTACGCGCTGGTCCCAGTCGTCCCCGCCGAGATGGGTGTTGCCGGAGGTCGACTTCACCTCGAAGACGCCCTCGCCGATCTCGAGGACCGACACGTCGAAGGTGCCGCCACCGAGGTCGAACACCAGCACGGTCTGGTCGGAGCGTTCCTTGTCGAGGCCGTAGGCGAGTGCGGCTGCCGTCGGCTCGTTGATGATGCGGAGGACCTCGAGCCCGGCGATCTGGCCGGCTTCCTTCGTGGCGGTGCGCTGGGCGTCGTCGAAGTAGGCGGGAACCGTGATGACAGCCTGGTTGACGGTGTCTCCGAGGAAGGCCTCGGCATCGCGCCTCAGCTTCTGCAGGATCCTCGCGGAGATCTCCTGGGCCTTGTAGGGCTTGCCGTCGATGTCGATCGACCAGCTTGTGCCCATCTGTCGCTTCACCGAGCGGACGGTCCGATCCGGGTTCGTGATCGCCTGTCGCTTTGCAACCTCGCCGACGAGCACCTCACCGGACTTGGCAAATCCCACGATCGACGGCGTGGTCCGCCCGCCTTCTGCGTTCGGTATGACGGTGGGCTCGCCCGCCTCGAGGAATGCGACCACCGAGTTAGTCGTGCCGAGGTCGATTCCGACGGCCTTGGACATTTCTGAAAGCCTCCACTTCTAAGGATGCGACACACGTCGGCACCCGCACGTCCTTCGTACAGGGCGAAGTATAGCAAACTTGAGTGCGCGATTGTCAAGATAGCCACCACGTGGGCCCGGCGTCGGGGCGATGGAGAAGATCGCTGGTCAGGGTGGTCGGCGGCGGCCTGGATGGTGTGCAGCGGCACGGATTCGTGTCTCGAAAGAGGTGGAGGATAGCCTCGGGCCATGCCCACGATGATCGTTTTGCGCCATGGTGAGAGTACGTGGAACGCCGAGAACCGCTTCACAGGCTGGACGGACGTCGACCTGAGCGAGAAGGGCGAGGCCGAGGCCCGCTCGGCCGGGCAGCTGCTGGCCGAGGAGACCGAGCTGCTCATCGACACCGTTCACACCTCGGTGCTGACCCGCGCGGTCCGCACGGCGAACATCGCCCTCGACGAGATGGGCCTCTCGTTTCTCCCGGTAAGGCGGAACTGGCGTTTGAACGAGCGCCACTACGGGGCCCTGCAGGGTGGCAACAAGAAGGAAGCGGCGGAGAAATTCGGGCCCGAACAGGTGAAGCTCTGGCGCCGGAGCTACGCGACGCCGCCGCCGTCACTTGAGCTCACCGACCCGCGCCACCCCGTGCACGATCCCCGCTACCGCGACGTCCCCCTGATCGCGCTGCCTGCGGCCGAGTGCCTGGCCGACGTCGTGGTCCGGGTGGTGCCCTACTGGGAGGACGTCCTCGGGCCGGAGCTGCTGGCGGGGATCACGCCGTTCGTCGTGGCGCACGGCAACAGCATCCGGGCCCTGACGAAGTTCCTCGAGCACATCTCCGACGACGACATCGTCGACCTGGACATCCCGACCGGGTGGCCCCGGATCATCACGCTGGACCACCAGCTCAACTTCGTCGAGGGCCGCTACCTCGGTGACCCCGAGGCGGTCGCGGCAGCGGCGGCAGCGGTGGCAGCTCAGGCAGGGCCGGTCACCGCGAGGTAACTGCCAACTCCCGCCTCAGCCTGGTGGGGCGACGGCGGAGGCCGAACCGGGTGGCAGGATGAACGAGATGGGAACGTTCAAGCTCGGCAGCCTCTCGAGCGTCCCGGCATCGGGCCGACCCGATCTGTTGGGCGGGCCGACCCTGAGGGCACTGGCTGCGGCAGGCCTGCTCGACGACGTCGGGGTGGTCGAGATCGATCCGGCCCTCTCCGACACGGCAGCGACACAGCAGGAGTTCGGGGTTGAGCCCGACTCGCTCGCCAACTGCGTCGTCGTCGGCGGCAAGCGCGAAGGGATCGAGCGGTTGGCGGCCTGCGTCGTGCTCGCCACCACGCGCGCCGACATCAACAGGGTCGTCAAACGGCTCCTCGACGTACGCAAGGCGTCGTTCCTCCCGATGGCCCGCGCAACGGAGCTGACCGACATGGAATATGGCGGGATCACGCCCATCGGCCTTCCGTCCATCTGGCCCGTGCTCGTCGACCGTAGGGTTGTCGAGACCGATGTCGTTCTCATCGGGTCCGGGGTCCGCCGCTCCAAGATCCTGCTCCCCGGAGCGTTGCTTGCCCGACTACCGGGTGTCAGGGTGATCGACGGGCTCGCAGAGTAGCCGTTCACGCGGATCGCCGGTGCTGGGAGAAGTCGCCGCGTTGGACAAGGGAGTCGACCTGATCGAGCGCGGTCTACGGGTGGCCGTGGCGCGCCCTCAGCTTTGCTTGACCAGCTCGCACCGTGGCACGAACCTGCCGACCTCGCACACTGTGTCCGAGGAAGGCCAATCCGCGTCGGGCGAGGGGCCGGGCAACCCGCCGAGCGGTTTCCAGTCACGCCCGTCCCGGCTGTCCGCACCGAACAGCAGGGCCGCCAGGGGCAGGCCGACAACGACGAGGGCAACCACCAGCCAGATCATGCCAGCAACTCCGACAACGCTCGCGAAGACTCCATATGGCCATTATGGGCCGTCCATCCTGAAGAACAAGCAACTAGTTGCGAATAACACTTTAGTGTGGCTTAATGGTCATGTGATCGACGTCCGCCGCTTGAAGGCCCTTCAAGCCGTTGTGGAGACCGGTTCGGTGTCGGCTGCCGCGGCGCTCCTGAGCTACTCGCCCTCGGCTGTGAGCCAGCAGATGAGCGCGCTCGAGCGAGAGACCGGCGTCCGGCTTTTCGAGCGGGTGGGCCGGGGGGTGCGACCGACGGACGCCGCCCGGCTGCTCTGCGAGCACACGACCCGCGTGCTCGCCTCGATCCAGGACGCCGAGGACGCCCTCGCCGCGCTGGCCTCCGGCCATAGTGGCCGGATCCGGCTCGGTGCGTTCCCAACGGCGGGCTCCTCGCTCGTGCCCGGCGCGCTTGCCGCCTTCCAGGCGTTGCATCCGAACATCGCCCTCGACCTTGTCGTAGTAGAGGGTGACGAAGCGACCACCTGCCTGCGGAGCGGCTCGATCGACGTCCTCGTGGCAGTGGAGACGAGGTCTCCCGGTGACGTCGTGGACGACGATCTCGTCCACCGGCACTTGCTGGCGGATCCCTTCCGGATCGTGCTGCCCCGCTCGCACCCGCTGGCGGCCAAGCAATCGGTGGACCTTGCACTTCTCGCTTCGGAGCGCTGGATAGGGGTCAGCTCCTGTCCGGGCCACTGCCAGCTCGTCATCGAGGCCGCCTGCATGCGAGCCGGGTTCCGGCCCACGTACGCCATCGACGCGGACGAGTACCCGACCGCCCAGGGCTTTGTCGCTGCCGGCCTCGGGGTGGCCTTCGTGCCCATGCTCGCGCTCGGCTCCTCGCTCCATCCCGGTGTCGCCGTCCGGAGGCTCAAGGGCGCTCAGCCGGCGCGCCAGGTGTGGGCGATGACCAGGCCCGCGCTCGCCGAGCAGGTGCCCGTCCTCGCGATGCTCGCCTGCTTGGAGAGCGCGGCGAACGAGTTCGTTCGTGATGTCGTCGAGGCCGCTCCGGCGAGTCTCCAGGCGCTGCTCGGCGACGCCGAGAGGTGAGCGTTTGGACTTCGCTCCGAGTTGGGCGCAACCGCCTCTGGCACTCGCGGTCGAAGCAGATCATCATCCCAATGCGGACTTCTCCGTGGGCCGTGGCGAGGTCGGCGACTCGGAAAGCGTCGCCGGGCGTGAGCGCCGCCTCCATCGCGAAGTCACAAGTGTGGACTTTCGCGTAGGTCGCCACGGGCTGGCCAGTGCGGTCGATGAGGGTGGCGGCATTGCGCGGGGCGCCGCGACAGCGTTGCAGATACGTGATCGCGACTGCCATGTCGAGCTCGACGGCAATCCGGCGGAAGTTGCCAGCCAGTCACCGTCGGTCTCGACCGCCCGGTTGGCCCAGGCACGGCGGCCGTCGGCATCATCGGGGCAGGGTGTGTAACCGATCTGCCACATCTCGGGGAAGAGCGCTATGTCGGCTCCGCCCGCGGAGGCGATGCTGCAGGCTGTGAGACCCCGATCGAGGTTCTCGGCGGCATCGGCCGCAGCTGCCGTCAGCTGGAGGAGCGCCACGCGCAAAGTCGGCACAGGCCCAGTATCGACCATGCGGCGCTAACTGGCGGCGGGGGCTTCCATCGAGCGCTCGAGGAGCTGGGCGACGTCGAGGACCTTGACGTCTTCTTCCCGGCCGCGCGCCTTGACGGCGTCGTCCAACATGATCAGGCAGTATGGGCAGGCCGTCGACACGACGTCCGCGCCCGTGGCGAGCGCCTCGTCGGTGCGATCCAGGTTGATGCGCGTACCCTGAGGCTCCTCGAGCCACATGCGGGCGCCCCCGGCTCCGCAGCAGAAACTGCGCTCGCGACAGCGCCCCAGCTCGAGAGGGCTGACGCCGGGCAGCGAAGCGATGACCAAGCGCGGCGGGTCGTAGATCTGGCTGTGGCGCCCGAGATAGCAAGGGTCGTGATAGGCGACCTTCGCGTCGAGGCGGCTCGGTCGCAGCTTGCCCTCCACTACGAGCCTTCCCAGCAGCTCGGTGTGGTGGATCACCTCGAAGTTGCCGCCGAGGGCGGGGTACTCCTTCGACAAAGAGTTGAAGCAGTGCGGGCAAGAGGCGATGACCTTGCGCACGCCGGCTGACCTCAGCGTCTCGATGTTCTGGCGGGCCTGGTTCTGGAACAGGTACTCGTTGCCGAGCCTGCGGGCCGGGTCACCCGTGCACGACTCGGCAGGACCTAGAACGGCAAAGCTGACGCCGGCCAGGTGCAAGAGGCGGGCTATCGACTGGGTCGTCTTGCGGGCCCGCTCGTCGAGCGCCCCGGCGCACCCGACCCAGAAGAGGTACTCGACGTCGTCGGGGATCGCGCCGTCCACGACCGGGACCTCGAAGCCCAGGCTCGCCGTCCATTCGAGCCGTTTTGCGGCTCCGAGGCCCCACGGGTCGCCCCGGCTCTCGACGTTGCGCAACATCGACGCGGCCTCGGACGGGAAACGGGCCTCGTTCAGGACCTCGTAGCGGCGCATGTCGACGATCGCGTCAACATGCTCGATGTCGACCGGGCACTCCTCGACACACGCTCCGCATGTAGTGCAGGCCCATAAGACGTCGTCGGCGATGACGTTCGGGACCAATGCCTGCTTGGCGCCCGCGAACAGCTCTTCGCGCAGGTCCATGATGACAAGCTTGGGGGAGAGGGGCTTCCCGGTGTTCCAGGCCGGACACTGGTCCTGGCAGCGGCCGCACTCGGTACAGGTGACGAGGTCGAGCAGCTGCTTCCAGGTGAAGTGGTCGATCCTGCCGGCGCCGAAGATCATGTCCCCGTCCATCGTCTCGAGGTCGATCCAGGGGGTCTTGTCGAGGGCGCCGAGGCGTGAGGGCTGACGCGTGAAGGCGATGTTCAACGGTGCCATGAAGATGTGAAGGTGCTTGGAGTACACGACCAACACCAGGAACGTCATGATCACGACCACGTTCAGGTCCACGAAGACCGTCTCGATCGTCCGGTTGGCCGGTGCCCCGAGCGGCCGCAGCGCCCGCCCGAGGCCGTGGGAGGCGAAGGCCCACCAGCCGTAGGGGAAGTCGCCCGTGTTGGTCTGGGCCGCGCGGTACACAAGCAGGGTTACGACGACGAGGGCGATCATCCCGAGGGTGATCCATGCGGTGGCCGTGTGCGAGCCGTAGAAGCGCGAGGCGCGACCTTTCCGTTTCGGGGAGGAGCGGAGTCGGATGACGCTGAACACGCACAGGGCGACAATCACGGCGCAGGCGAAGAAGTCCTCGACAAAGCCGATGAAGGCGGCATGGCCGATGCCCGGGATCGCGAAGTTCCGCCGGAACAGCCCTCCGTAGGACTCGATGATCGTGAGGACAAGCACGCCGAAGCCCCAGAAGGTGAACGCGTGCGCCGCTCCAGGCAATTTCCATTGCAGCAGCCTGCGCTGCCCGACGACCTCTTCCAGCTCAAGCTTGGCGCGCTTTGACCTCTGAGCCCGCCGGCCGGGTGCCGGCTTGCCAGAGGTGACCAGCCGGAAGATCTGTGAGAGGCGCCAGACAGCTATCGCCAGCGCGACCGCCGTGGCGGCCAGGCCGATCGGGTACCTCGTGAGCACACCGCCTCCCGCCGGTCAGTCCTGGTGGTCGCGGAAGTTCTCGAAGTAGCGGCTCGGGGTCGGCCCGCGTTGATGCTGGTACTTCGAGCCGAGCACGGCGGACCCGTACGGGATAGCGGCGGGAGTTGTCATCTTGAGGAAGCTGATCTGGCCGATCTTCATGCCGGGGTACAAGGTGATCGGGAGGTTCGCCACGTTGGAGAGCTCCAGGGTCAGATGGCCATCCCAACCTGCGTCCACAAAACCGGCCGTCGAATGGATCAGGAGCCCCAGCCTTCCGAGGCTGGACTTGCCCTCGAGGCGGCCGACGAGGTCGTTCGGGAGGCGGACCCGCTCGACGGTCGAGCCGAGCACGAATTCGCCCGGATGCAGCATGAGGACGTCGTCCTCGGAGATCGCGACCAGCTCGGTGAGCTCCTCCTGGTCCTCTTTGACGTCGATCGCCCTCAGGTTGTGGTTGCGGAAGACGCGGAAATAACGATCGACGTGCAGGTCGACCGATGAAGGCTGGATGCAGCCCTCCCCGAGCGGGTCGATGCCGATCCGGCCGCTGGCGAGCTCTTCGCGGATCGTCTGGTCGGAGAGGATCATGGCCTTGAGCAGGTTAGTCGCCCGCAGGGCAGAAATCCCCGGTGACAACCTTGCCATGAATGTGGTAGGGTTGAGCTCGTGCCTGCCGACGCACTGACGATTCACGAGGCGGCGGAGACGACGGGCTGGTCGCCCCGGATGCTGCGCTACATCGAGGAGGCCGGGCTCGTGGCACCGCGCCGCTCGCCTTCGGGCTACCGCCTCTACGGGCCGGCCGAGCTGCAGCGCCTCCGTACTCTGAAAGAGCTGCTCGGAGCCTTCGGCATCGAGCTGAGCGACGTGGGCTTCGCCCGTCGCCTGCGTGACGAAAGCCGGCTCCGTGACGGGCTGGAAGCGTGGTTCAGCTCCAAGGCCGTACGGCCGGCAGAGGTGGACCCGGGGGAATGGCTGGCCTTCGAACAGCGCAAGCACACACAGTTGCTGGCCACCGACGCGGCCGGCTGGGACAAGGAGCCGGTTGCCAAAGCGGCCGGCTGGAGCAAGGAGATCGCATGAGCTTCGACTTCAAAGTTGCCGACCTCTCCCTGGCCGAGTTCGGCCGCAAGGAGATCGAGCTCGCCGAGCACGAGATGCCCGGCCTGATGGCCATCCGGCGCGAGCAGGCCGAGGCCCAGCCGCTCAGAGGCGCCCGGATCTCGGGCTCTTTGCACATGACAGTGCAGACAGCCGTTCTGATCGAGTCGCTCGTCGCTCTCGGCGCCGAGGTCCGCTGGGCGTCCTGCAACATCTTCTCCACCCAGGACCATGCAGCCGCAGCGGTGGTAGTGGGCCCCGACGGGTCGCCGAGCGGGCCGCGCGGCGTGCCCGTGTTCGCCTGGAAGGGCGAATCGCTCGAGGAGTATTGGCACTGCACAGAACAGATGTTGCGGTGGCCCGACGGAGCGGGCCCGAACATGATCCTCGACGACGGCGGGGACGCGACACTGCTCGTGCACAAGGGGGTCGAGTACGAGAAGGCGGGCGTCGTGCCGGATCCGGCAGGTGCCGAGAGCGAGGAGCTCGCCGTGATACTGGCCGTGCTCCAGCGGTCGCTGGCGGAAGACCCGCGGCGCTGGACCGAGATCGCCAACCACTTGAAGGGCGTCACCGAGGAGACCACGACAGGCGTTCACCGGCTCTACCAGATGCAGGAGAGCGGAGAGCTCTTGTTCCCGGCCATAAACGTGAACGACTCGGTGACCAAGTCGAAATTCGACAACAAGTACGGCTGCCGGCATTCGCTGATCGACGGCATCAACCGTGCGACCGACGTGCTCATCGGGGGCAAGGTCGCGCTCGTCTGCGGCTACGGCGACGTCGGCAAGGGCTGCGCCGAGTCGCTGAGCGGCCAAGGGGCCCGCGTGGTCGTGGCCGAGATCGACCCTATCTGCGCGCTCCAGGCGGCGATGGACGGCTACCAGGTTGCGACGGTCGATGACGTCGTCGAGACGGCGGACATCTTCGTGAGCGCCACCGGCAACAAGGCCGTCGTCACGGCCGGGCACATGAGCCGGATGAAGCACCAGGCGATCGTCGGCAACATCGGCCACTTCGACAACGAGATCGACATGGCCGGGCTGGCCAAGGTTCCCGGCATCGCGCGTGTGAACATCAAGCCGCAGGTCGACAAATGGGTCTTCCCCGACGGCCACGCCGTGATCGTCCTGGCGGAGGGCAGGCTCTTGAACCTTGGATGCGCCACCGGACACCCGAGCTTCGTGATGTCCAACTCCTTCACCAACCAGGTCATGGCCCAGATCGAGCTGTTCACCAAGCCGCAGGACTACGAACCGAAGGTCTACGTGCTGCCGAAGCACCTCGACGAGAAGGTCGCGCGCCTGCACCTCGACGCCCTGGGTGTGCACCTCACGACCTTGACCAAAGAGCAGGCCGAGTACATCGGCGTGCCGGTCGAGGGCCCGTACAAGTCGGACGCATACCGGTACTGAGCGGCGGGCCGCCGCGGGGCGGTCCCCCGCGGAGCCTGGTTCCCGAAACCGGGGCCGGGCCGTTCAGCCGCCCTGAAGGATCTTTGCGAAACGGTCCGCCGCGATGTTGCGGCCCGTGACCACGACCACGAGCCGCCCGGCGATGTCGACCTTGCCGCCTAGCACCGCCGCGATCCCTGCTGCGCCAGAACCTTCGGTGACGAGGCCGTGATTGGCGAACAACCAGCGCATCGCGGCGCGGAGCTCGTCGTCGTCGACGGCGACGAGCTGTGCTCCGGCGACCAGGCCAACAGTCACCGAGCCCGGCTCGAGGTTCCCCGCCAGCCCGTCGGCGATCGTGTCGCCCACCGCCACGTGCACGATGTGGCCGGCGGCGACCGCGGCGGAGATCCCGCGGGACTCGCTCGACTCGACGCCGGCGAGCCGGACTCCCGGACGCGATCGTGCCCACAGCGCCAGCCCCGCGAGGAGGCCGCCTCCGCCGACAGGCGCGACGACAGTCAGCTCGCCAGGTGCCTGGTTGTCCAGCTCGCGCCCGATCGTCGCCTGCCCGGCGATGACCAATGGGTCGTTGTAGGGAGAGATGAACGAGACCCCCTCGGCTGCTCCAAGTTCCAGCGCGTACTTCTCGGCTGCCTCGTAGTCGGCGCCGTGCTCGACGAGCTCGATCGGGTAGGTCCGGAGCGCCGCGACCTTCGCGGCTGAGGAGTGCTCCGGCACGACAACGGTCGCCTGACGGCCGAGACGGGCCGATGCCCACGCGACGCCGAGGCCGTGGTTGCCTGCACTCGCGGTCACCGCCCGCTGATCTTGTGGCAAGGCGGAAACCCCGGCGAGCCCGCCGCGCACCTTGAACGCGCCTGTGGGCTGAAAGGTCTCGAGCTTGAGCGAGCCGTTCGGCGCGATCGGGCTCGCCACGAGCGGCGTGGGCTCCAAGACCGCGTGCACCGTCTGCCATGCCGATTCGATGTCGTCGAGAGTCGGGGCGCGTACCGAGCGTACTGGCTCGGCACGCTTGTCGTGGGGGGCACCTCTCATTGGCGCGTCAGCGGCTTGTAGGCGATGCGGTGCGGCTGGTCCGCGTCGCTGCCGAGCCGCCGGTGCCGCTCGGCTTCGTAGTCGCTGAAGTTCCCCTCGAACAAACGCACGACGGACTCACCCTCGAACGCGAGCACGTGGGTGGAGATCCTGTCCAGGAACCACCGGTCGTGGCTGATCACGACCGCACACCCGGGAAAACCGAGCAGGGCCTCCTCCAAGGCTCTGAGCGTGTCGACGTCGAGGTCGTTCGTCGGCTCGTCCAACAGCAGCACGTTCCCGCCGCTTTTCAGGACCTTGGCGAGCTGGACCCGGTTGCGCTCGCCACCGGAGAGCTCACCGACCTTCTTCTGCTGGTCGCTGCCCCGGAAGCCGAAGCTCGACACGTATGCACGGGCGTGCAGCTCGCGGTTGCCGACGACGATCCGCTCCACCCCTCCCGTGATCTCGTCGAAGACCGTCGCATCCGGGTCCAACGCATCGCGGGACTGCTCGACCCAGGCGAGCTCCACCGTCGAGCCGATCGACAGAGCCCCGGAGTCCGGCTTGTCCTCGCCGACGATCATGCGAAACAGCGTCGTCTTGCCAGCGCCGTTGGGCCCGATCACCCCGACGATGCTGCCCGGGGGGAGGAGGAACGAAAGCTCGTCGATAAGCAAGCGGTCGCCGAACCCCTTCACGAGCCTGTCCGCATCGACGACCCGGTCCCCGAGCCGGGGGCCGGGCGGGATGGTGATCTCGAGCTTGTCGGGACGTCTCTCGGCCGCCTCGGCTTCGGCGACCAGCTCGTTGTACGCGCTGATACGGGCTTTGCCCTTCGCATGGCGGGCCTTCGGCGGCATCCGGATCCACTCGAGCTCGCGGGCCAGCGCGTCGCGCCGGGAGTGATCAGCGTTGTCCTCAGCCGCGAGCCGGCTCTGTCGCTGCTCGAGCCAGGACGTGTAGTTGCCCTGCCAGGGGATCCCCGCTCCCCGGTCGAGCTCCAGGATCCAGCCGGCCACATTGTCGAGGAAGTACCGGTCATGTGTGACGGCGACAACGGTGCCGGGGTACTCCTGCAGCGTGCGCTCGAGCCATGCCACCGACTCGGCGTCGAGGTGGTTGGTGGGCTCGTCCAACAAGAGCAGGTCGGGCCTGGACAACAGCAGGCGGCACAGGGCGACTCGCCGGCACTCTCCTCCCGAGAGCTTCGTGACGTCCATGTCGGGGGGCGGCAATCTCAGCGCGTCCATCGCTATCTCGAAGGTGCGCTCGAGGTCCCATGCGCCGGCCGCGTCGATCTTGTCCTGCAGATCGGCCTGCTCGGCCAGGAGGGCTTCCAGATCGGCGTCCGGATCGCCGAAGGAGGCGCACACCTCGTTGAACCGATCGACGAGGGCCTTCGTCCCGGCGATGCCGTCCGAGACGTTGCCGAGCACGTCCTTGGCCGGATCGAGCTGCGGTTCTTGAGGAAGGAAACCGACAGAAAAGCCCGGGGTCAGCCGCGCCTCGCCGGTGAAGCCGTCGTCCACGCCGGCCATGATCCTCAGCAAAGACGACTTGCCCGAGCCGTTCGCCCCGATGACGCCGATCTTCGCCCCGGGGAAGAACGACAGGTTGATGCCTCGCAGCACCTCACGATCTGGTGGGTAAAAGCGCCGGAGGTTGCGCATCGTGTAGATGAACTGGGCTGGCATGCCCTCCAGTGTGGCCCGAACCGGTGAGTGCCGGCTTAGTGGGCCGGGGCGGCTCGCCCGCGGCCGCGAAGTGCCTTGGGCACTTCGGTGTGGATCAGCGCCTGTCGCCCGCTATGAGGACGCCCTCTTGGTCCGGCGGACCGAGGGGGCGGACTTTGTGCCTGCGGCAGAGCGAGCTCGCTTGGCGGGGGCCTCATGGTCGTGGACATGAGCCTCGCCGAGATGCTCCTGTTCGAAATTCTCGTGCGGGGAGTGCGAGTGCCGGAGCGCCGCATGATCGTGCTCGTGCTCATGAGAAGAGCTCAGGTGCTCGAAGCCGCCTGACTGATGGCTTCGGTTGTGGGTCACGTGGAAGTGCTCATGGGTGTGCACCAACTTCTCGTGGTCGTGCTCTTGCGCCTCGCTCATGTCCAGTCTCCTGTTCGTAGTGCGGCCCTGAATTCGACGCCTGCAGTAGCCCTTGTGCCCGTGGCGAGCAGCTTCTGAGCTCGCTCGTGACTCCACCTTAGGCGTCGTCGAAGACGGCGGGCCACGCGCTCCCGAGGCGCTCGCGCCCCAGCGTCACTCCGAGTGCAGCAACAGCGCGGTCGGAGTGCGTGCCGCCAGTCGGCCAGGCAGGGCGGCCACCACGTTGGCGAGGACGATGGCGCCGAGGGCGATGAGGCTCACCGAGACCACGGGCACGCTCGGGGCGGGCACCGCGTGGATGCTGCGGGCGAAAAGGTCCCAGAGCCAGCGGCCGAGCGCGATCCCGAACGGCACACCGACGACCGTCCCGATCACGACGGCGATCGTCGACTGCCAGGCCACGGCGGCCGCCAGCTGGGGCCCGGTGAACCCGAGCGTCTTCAACAGGGCGAGATCGCGCCGGCGCCGGCGCACCGAGGCGAGCAAGGTGAGTGCCAGGGCGGCGACGGCGCCGGCGGCAAGGCCCGCCCCCAGAAAGACAGGCGTGCCGCCGAGCGAGCGGTAGTTCACTATCTCGGCCGGGCGGAGCACGCCGGTCACCGTGACACCGAAGTTGGCATTGTTGGTGGTGGCTGTGGCGATCTCGTCGAGCGACCTCAGTTCCACCGAACGGCTGAAGCCGTTGCGAAGGCGCACCAGTATCGCGTTCGGGCCTGGGATCGGGTCGTCGAACGGGTTGCGGTCGACGGCCGGTATGAGGCCGTAGGAGAGGAGTGCTCCCGTGCCCATCTCCAGGTGTTGGCCGAGGCTGGAACCGATGGTCGGCATGGCGGCGGTGCCTACCACGCGTAGCGGGACGGTCGAGGTGCCGCTGCTCAGTTCCACAATGCCGCCCAGCTGTTTGTGCAGCTGCGCCAGGGTGACGGCGCCGAGCACCACCTGGCCGGTGCCCTCCAGCCCGTGGCCCGAAAGCAGCGGTGGGGCCACGGCGGCGTTCGGGCTCTCGCCGAGCACGGGCACGTTCTGGCCGTCGATCTGCAGGAGCCCGGTGTATGTCCCCGACCATTGAGCTATGTAGCGGTCGTGGTCCAACAGTGTCGTCACCTGCTGTTGGGGAATGTCGCCACCGGAGGCCAGCATGTAGTCCCAGTTCCAACCGTAAAGAGCGGGGTGGGAGACCAGCGAGTCGAGGCTCGCGCCGAAGGTGACCGTGGCGACCAGCACCAACACCGCCATGGCGGCGCCGAGGATGGCGGAGCGGACTGGCACAGAGCTACGGCCGCTGCCCGACTCGAGAGCGAAGCGCACCCCCGTGAGCGCGGGGGCGGGCAGACCCGCAGCCTCCGCGGCGCCGACCAGGCTCGAGCGCCGATCGAGTGAACGACGGCCCCGCCGAAGGCTCCGGTGCGGCGCGGCCCTGTAGCTGACCACCCCTGTGATCGCGCACAGCGCGACGACGAGGACCGCGACTCCGAGGCCGAGCACCGTCCAGTCGAAGGAGACTCCTGGATACGGGTAGACCGGGCGCACCGGCCCGAGCGGCGCGAGCGGCGAGAGCCCTACAGCCACGACAGCTGCGAGCAACGCTCCGAGCACCACTGCGCCTCCGATGCCGATGAGCCCGTCGGTGGACGTCATGGTCGACCCTGCGCCAATGGCGCGCAGCACTTCACGGTCCTCGGCACCGAGGCGAAGTTGGCGGCTGGTCACCTGGCCGGCGATGAGCAGCGCGGCGAGGGCGACTATGGCTCCGAAGACGCCGAGGGCGAGGGCCTCAGGCTTGACCGCGCGCTGCGCCTTGTCCAAGACACTTGTCTGGGCATCGGAGAACGCAGGGAATCCCTTGGGAAGAACACCGGCGATCCCGGCTGCGACAGCGGAGACGTCCCGAGCGCCGCCGCTCACCCGGATGCCGCTTTCGGTGTAGTTGACACAGCAGTGCAGGAGCTGGTCGGTGAGTGCCGGGGTGAACAGGTTGTTGGGCGAGCCGGACGCGTCCACGTCGTCTTCGATGATCGTGCCGTTGAAAAGGACGATCCCGGTCACCTTCTCGTCTATGACCCGCTGGGGCTTGACACTCGCCGTGCCGAAACCGGGCAGCTGCGTCTGGGCGTTGGTGTAGATGCCCACCGGGAGCACGCTGCCCACGTGCACACCGAGGGCCGCAGCCCCCTCGGGGCTCAACATGAGCTCGTCCGCCCGGTTGGGGTCGGCCATCCGGCCCTTGATCACTGTGACCTTGTCCTGATCGAAGTACATCCCGTCCACGCTGCCGTAGCCGTTGCCGGCTGCCGGCGAATAGAAGTTGGGGGCGACGAGAGGGCGGCCGTTTCGCTGCAACGGCAGGAAGTCGATTCCGGACTGGCTCTCCATCTGGGTTACATGCGGCAGGCGCGAGATCGCCTTGACCACCGCCGCGTTGTAGCCCGAGTAGCTCCCGATCGTCGGATTGAGAACTGCGGTCGCGCCGACCAGGTCCGACGGGTTGGTGCTGGCCCAGAACACTGGGAACGAGGACGCCGTGCGCCGGGCCGCGGCGATCGAGGCCATCGCCAGACCGCCGACCAGGCCCAACAACAAGACGATCGAGAGATAACCGGTCCAGCGGTGCCTGAACGTGGCCCGAAAGCGGTACCAGGCCAGCCTGATCTCCGGCCGCTCGATCATCCCCAATCTTCCCACTCAGACGTTTCTCGCAGAGACGAGGTCGTGTCGCCAGCAGGCCAGCACCCCCATGGGCCTAGGTGGTGGCTGCCACCTGTCCCACGGTCGGCTCCGTTTTCGCCGCCTCCGTCTCCCCCGGCCGGTCCCAGGGTCACGCGTCGGGTGGTGCAAGCAGAGGACTAATCTGAGAGCAATTCGCGGGCGTAGTTCAGCGGCAGAACATCAGCTTCCCAAGCTGAGAACGCGAGTTCGATTCTCGTCGCCCGCTCCATCATTTGTCCTGGTAGATGCCCTGCACCACTTCTGCTGGCTGCTCCTTCTGCTGGCCTATCCCGCGAATATCCCGCGGACGCTCCGAAACGGAGGTCACCGTAGCCGTCCGAGCCATCGCTGACAGCGCCTCAGCCAGCGCGGCGTCACGATCGGCCGTGGCGTGCTGGTAACGCATCGCTGCGGCCGACGACTTGTGACCAGCGCGACGCATGAGTTCTGCAGGAGTGGCACCCGTGGAGGCGCTCCATGTGAGCCCAGAGTGTCGGAGGTCGTGCATGGTGAGGTCGAGTCGTCCGATGCTCCGGCGAGCAGCTAGGAAAAACTGCCACAGCGTGTGAGGTCGGACCGCTCGACCGT
>Ga0187849_1002803_pt1 | contig 16155 bp, 14 predicted proteins | sample June2016WEW_4_10_2_FD_132412 | JGI IMG/M metagenome (GOLD analysis project Ga0187849, IMG submission 132412) | Peatland microbial communities from SPRUCE experiment site at the Marcell Experimental Forest, Minnesota, USA - June2016WEW_4_100 | ecosystem: Environmental > Terrestrial > Soil >... | reverse complement strand
TAATTATCGCCCATTAAGCCGCCAGTTCTGTAATTTTTTGCCTTCGCGCTGCGTTTAGGCAAAAAAATGAATCCCAAAAGTTTGATAAGTAACCTGGCTCAATTTGAGCTCACGGATTCAGGATTACATCATAATCCACATGCCTGGTATCAGGGGGAAGAACTGTTATATTGTCTCCGATTATCTCATATATTTTGCCTGACCTCTTACGGAGTTCAGCTGGTGAGTTTAATATTACAAGATCAAGAAATTCCCTAATTCTTTTGGGAAGGGAACTCGAATTTAATTCCGTCAAATGCTTATGCAATCGGCCCCAGGCTTCAATCGCGGATATTACAGCTTTGTCATTGAAGGGATCGCTTGAATTGATATTGTTGCTGGGGTATGACAGGCACGGGACATAATATTCGCCGAAACAATCATAAGGGCCATCGTAACCACCTGCTGAATAGTATACCCAGTCATCGGTTACGGTTCTCTTGAGCCATTCGGAACAGTCTGGCCAGCCTTCGCCCCTGCCATTGATGAATTTCAATTCCCCATTAAGGTTAAACTGAAAGACATATTCAGGTGTCTTTATCTCAGCGAAGCGGCCGTATCGCAAGGGATAGCTGACCTTTGAGTAGGCACGAGCCCCTTCTTTATCAATGGTTATATGAAGGTTGTCTATATCAGATGTTTTCACAAAGACATCTATCGTAAGGCAGCATCGACATCAACATATTCGCTCACTGATGAGGGCATGGGAACAGGTTCGCTGGCCTGTCTCTGCCCCTCAATATGGAGTTCAATCGCTTCCCTTATCAATCCGAGAACTTCCTCACGGCTTTGTCCGACGGCGATACAGCCTGGGAGATCGGGAACATGAGCGCCGTAGCTTGCCTTACCCTTCTCAATGACCACCATATAATTCATGGTACTCCTCCACCTGCTCAGGCCGGCCTGCCTCAAGATGCTTGCCAACGTTCCCGGCGGGATGTCGATATTTTCGCTGCCGGCTACCGGTATTGTACCAAGTTCGAAGTGGAGCATTTTGATTGGATCTCATATCTTCATGGGTCGGATTAAATCCAATGTCACCACGGATCAGCGGCCACATTGCACCAGAATTCATGCATATTACCAGATATTGACACGAAATCATAGTGGACGACTGCCACTGAACTCTCATTATTCCGCATAATGCATCAACCTGACCACCAACTAATCTCGAAGGGCATTTTTTGCCTCGTCCACTGCCCTTAACGCGAAATAGGCCGCCCGTTCACTGCGAAGCCCGTTTTCTCTCCGTTCACTCTTAACCGCTCACTGTTCAGTGCATTAAAGTTTCTTGACCCATTCGCCAACCTTATCTATGGCCTCCTGGGCTTCTGGAAACACGCCTAAAAAGAAGAGTTGCCAAACGTGGACCATGCAATCCCATGTCTCCATGGTCGCGTCACCCCCCGCCGCATTCACTTTTTCGACAAATTGCCGCGCATCTTCAAATAATAATTCGGGCGGCGTTGCCTGGACGAGCAACGGCGGAAATCCTCGGAGATCACCAAAAAGTGGGGAAACCAGGGGGTTTTTGATTTCCGCAGGATTCTCTATTCCCAAGTATGCGGCGGGCCACCAGAAAATGCCAAGGTCGGCGAGTATGGGATCAGTTTCTCCACGAGAAAGAGATGAAATACCGGGGCTGGTCTTAGGAGAAAAACATACCGCACCTTTGGGGGAAGGGATTCCCTTGTCACGAAGTTTGAGGATGGTCGCCAAAGTGAGGTTCCCTCCAGCGGAGTCGCCGGCGATTACGATATTCGACGGCTTGAAGCCCTGACGCAATAGCCACTGGTAGGCCTTCGTGCAATCCTCAAGGCTGGCTGGAAAAGGATGCTCAGGAGCGAGTCGGTAGTTTATACTTAGTACCTGCATTCCCGTAGCATTGCCAAGCGCGACCGTCAAGGGGCGAAGGCTATATGCGGACCCTAGAATGAAGCCACCGCCGTGTAAGTACAACAGTACCTTTTCTTCAGTCGCTCCAGGAACGATTTGCCACTCGGCTGGTACCCCATCGGCGTCCACACTTTCAATCCTGACACCTTGCGGAAGCGGGTTTTGTTCCATCCTCATCGTTGCAGTTTGCTCGAACACATGACGCAACATGCCTGCCAGAGCCAACATCTCTTCCCTGGTAATTACCGTCCACAAATCATTGAAGGTCGCTTCGCCCTTAAACAATTTCTCGTTATTCTCGACTACCTTCGGCCAGATTGTCGCTATTTCCGGCGCCTTATTCATTACGTACTCCATGGTGACCTTAGCCTGAATCCCCGCTGCAATTTTCAGGAATTCACGTACATCCTCTCGAAACGTGTCTAATTTTGCTACAGGCATCGTAATCCTCCTCGTATGATAGACTTATATAATACCTCGTATGACAGACTTGTTAACAACACTAAGCGATGATTTGGTGAAATGCTCTCTCGGACATGCCTTAGCGATAATCTGGTCTTAATCTGGTCATTCCTTTTACCGCCTTTAGGCGGAAGATCAAATTACCGCCTTTAGGCGGAAGGTGCTTCGCGTAGCGCGGAAGGCATCCCGCTCATTCTTGACGCTTTCCCTGACCTGTCTATGACCAGAGACGGGGCAGTCAGCGGGATGCCTTGCTCGAAAAAAAATGCGCCTGACATGATAAGAGCGGCGACCGTGCGCAGCCATGCAGAACACATAGACATTACACGTGGTGGGTTTGAAGGCAAGCCAAATGTTAAGCGCATCGGAAGGTGAAATGAAAATGGTCTCAAGGTCTCGCTTCGCGCGGCTTCGCCCTGCTTCACTTTGTAAAGTGTGCTTGCCCGGCATCCCTTAGCGAAGTGCGAGCGCGTAGCACGCAAGGCTACCGCTCATTCTTGACGCTTTCCATGACCTGTCTATGACCAGAGACGGGGCGTTCGCGGGATGCCTTCCGGATTCGATCCGGGTATGTATCCGATAGAATCACTCTGGAGCAACAGCGGGGGCATCTTCTGGAATCTTCTTATCAAAAGATCTTTCAATAGAAACTGCCTCTAACCGGAATAATGGATCAAATTATGCGCTATGTATCCAAACCACATTTTTGGGTTGGATTCTGCCAGAAAAAACTTCTTGAACAACCCACAGCCCACAAAACTATACAGTCTCGCAATCAACCATGCAAGGAGTACGCGAATGAGGCTGGTTTTGGCAGTTTCAGACACACCTCTTTCCCCATAGTTGATAGCCCCTCTGCTCGATGCTGGCTCGAGTTCCGAAAACCACTTTTTCAATTGATAAGTTTTAGGGTGAAAACGTGAATAGGGTAAGGGTTGGAAGCCGGGATGAAAGGTTTTGATCAGGATCTACCGGCTACTTCCGGCTTCTGTTCAGTAAGAGGCTCCGGTATATCCATGCTTGGGTCGCATGTACACTGGGCACCGCTTGAGGAGTTCCCATTCGGCGCCAATGCTGGTCATCCCGGTTAAGATCGTAAGGGCCAAACCCAGAAAACTTATCGGGCCGCCTATGTAGAAAATTTTCGTTATTGTGCCAGGTCGTCTCCATTCGGCCATCACGGACACATCTGATTTCCGAAATAACCGGAACTCATGGCCGCACTCTCCAAATGCAACAGAGGAATGCTTTCCAGTTTCTCTGCCATCTCATGGCCGCATTCTTCTGCGGGAACCGTTGCCCTCACTTGTCAGATGACACATCCCGGTGAACGATAACGAATCTTTGTCCTTTCGGTATTAAATATATGAAAAGGTTTACGGCCGTAATTGAGAGGCGAACGCCGGTGCGTATCTGCGCAGCTTCTGAACCGAAGGGCCGCATGCCCGGGCATGTTCCCCCTAATCTCCACGCTTTTTCACTGGCCTCTTAGACCAAAGTCTTCGAAGCATCCCGCATGAGCTTCGATATTGCAAGTTTCTGAGGGCAAGCCTCCTCTGCCCTTGAATAATCTATTTGCGTAAAGATCGCCCTGGCCTGGTGCGGTAAACCGGCGAAAACCTCACACGCGAGGTCGCGTTCGCCATAGTCGCGGTAATACATCAGGCACCTCATTATGTCGCTGACAGGTACCGCTCCCCCGACCGCCTCATAGCAGATACGGCCGCACCCGGCGCAGTAGCTTTCTCGAGTTTCAGCCGCAAATCTTTCCAGCAGCTCGAAGTCGCTTCGCGTAAGGCCCGTCTGGTCCCTCGCCGCCGCTACGTTGGCCGCAAGAACCCTAAGGCTGGGCATCTGGGAGCAGATGCTCGCAATGTTTGGATTTTCGAGTACAGCTTTGAGCTTGGCCTGCTTATCGGTAAAACCGCGTTCGAGAAATCGTCCCGCAAGTTGCAGTTCGGCTTCGCTGTCCGTCTGTATCTGTCCGCCTCCCTGCGTCTTAATGGCCACGAGCCCGATTCCTTTATCTGCGCATGCGGCAACGGCTTCCTCCATCTTCGGCGTGTGCATTATCCGAAAATTATAACTGAACATTATCGCATCGATCCAATCCGTTTTGGCTGCGCTCAGCATGCACTCATCCATATTTGTGTGAGCGCTGAACCCAAAGAGCTTGATTTTGCCGGCTTTTTTCGCTCCGGAAGCCCATTCCCTGTATTGTTTGGGAGCGGCTATCGCGTTAAAATTATCTATGCAGTGCACGTAAAACAAATCCACATAATCAGTGCAGAGCCTTTTAAGGCACTTGTCCAGACCCTCCGTCAAGGCTTCGGGCTCGTAATGGTGCAGCTTTGTGGCGATAAACAGTTGCTTCCTGGCATCGGGATTTCGTGTAAGAAAACGCCCGTATCCCTCCTCACTCGAACCATTTCCATACAATTCAGCCGTATCCCAGAAATTTACGCCCCAGTCGAGGGCCTGTCTGAGGACCGACTGATTATTGATCGTGTCGAACATCCCGCCGAGGGACAGAACCGGCACTTCTACGCCCGTTTTTCCAAGCCGGCGCCTGGGCAAGGGGCCTTTCCCGGCCCCGGGTGGTTCCGAACCAACGGCGGCATTGTCAACATTCAGACCGCTTGAAGCTATCCCCGCCAATCCAATGGTTTTGATAAAGGCGCGTCGTGTCAAACCTTCGGACCTGTCTTTTTTTTCCATTTTGCGGCCTCCGAACTCGAGAGTGAAATTCTATTCGAGGATTTCAGTTAGTCTTTTGCGGCCAGGTTCGGCAATACCGAGCCGGCATCACTTGCCGGCAGCATTGCCGCCCTTGAGGTCGCATACTGGCTTCATCTTAAGATCGCCTGTCAGGAAATCCTCCGGTTTTTTCAAAATCAGATCGCCTCCGATTTCGATGAATCGAAGCTCGGCGTCTACTGGGAACCCGCTCCCGGCAGCCTGTTCCAAAGAGGCGTCGACCGCCCCGTATTCTTCCTGCGCCTTGCTTCTATGAAACACCCTGCGCCATTCCATCCACTGGCCTGCTTTGGGCTGAGAGCGATCGACAAAGACGTAATATACCACCTTCCCCGGGCAGTCTTCTTCGAGATAGAGGGTATATTCAAAGGGACCGGACAGGTTCTGCTGATTTTTGATCCGCTCTCTTTGGCAGTCTTCGATAAGCCAAACCGCCGGACAAGACTGGGACTTATAAAAGTCTTTGACCTTTCCGAAAACGTATTGCGGCTCGATTTCATCGGCGACGAAATTGGCATTCAGAAAAGCCTCCGGAGGCGTGAACTCGGAGAGGCCGTTAAGAGCGCGCAGCTTCATTGCCCCATCGCTTGCCCCCCAACCCTGGTTCAAAGGGGCAAAGATCGCACAGACTGACAAAAGGAGCACTACAACATTCAACATACTCATCCCTTCTATTTTCGGTTCCGGTTCACGTGCGAAATGCCACACCCGGGTTCCTGCGGGATGCCCGGATGCTTTCGACTCACGCCTATCTTAACAAGGATTTTAAGGCGGTGTTACAACGATTCTATCCTGAATAATTCGTCAAAATGGTCGCCAACGGATGCCAAATCACATTCGGGGTCAGACTCCACCCGAGAAAGCTTTTGAAAACCGTCGAGACCCATGGAATCATACGGTATCCCAATCAAAACACGCAAGTGCAATGCCGATTAGACCGGTCTGTGAGCTTTTGAGAAAATCTTCTCTAACGTGCTAAGGTGTCTCCAATCGGCAATCATAGATACACCTCATTTCCGAAAAACCTGAAATTCCTGCCCGCACTCCTCGCACATCTTCTCAAAAATCCTAACTGGTGGGACTCCAAGCAATTTCCCTGCCCATGCGACGATTGCTCTTTTATTTCTCGTTTACCAAAGATCAACGTGCCAGGCAAATCAGAAAAGACTTCTCAACCATATTTGCATAATGTATTGAGGCGACTTCACGATGTGGGAGTTCATGACGGTATCGGGCGCCCGCAGAATAGAGCACCCTTCCGAGCGTTGGAAACCCGAAGGGCTTGTCACGTTTTGCCAATACACAGAGATCATACAATATCGTGGGCAAAGCAGGAACCGGTCACACACACAGTCATCGGCGAACAGCGGCGGCGTTTGATTTACTCGGTTCCGACCATGCACTGCTGTTCCCAAGAAGAAAGGAGATCAACATGCTCAGACCCAGGACCTTAATCTATAATGTTGTAATGATTTCGTTGATCGTCGGCGCGTTCGTCCTTGGATGTGGTACAGCTCGTGCGGACCAGCCTCATATGCGCGCTGCTTTGGCCGCCCTTCGGAATGCGAGGCATGAACTCGAGGTCGCCGAACGAAACAAGGGCGGTCACCGAGAACGTGCACTTGAACTTGTTGACAAAGCAATCGCTCAAGTTGAGGAAGGTATCGCGCGCGCGCGCTGATAAGGCCGCTTATTTTATTGCGAATGGACATTCAAAAAGTGTTTGTGAAAGCCGTTCGACGATACATTCCGGATCAGCAAGTCCATGCATTGGGGGAAAACTATATCGAGCAAACGCTGATCTGGGCTGCTGAAAAAATGGGAAGACCTTATGCTCGGGTCGCTCACAAATGATGAGATCATAGTTGAGGTAAAAGACGGCTCGGTGCATGGGAGGACCAGATGGCTGCTGGATTAGTCGCGTCTGGTGTTAAAAACGACTCGTGACCCGCAGACACGGGGAGAGAACCTTAACAGGGTGATGAAAAAGGGTTCTCTGGCGGGAGAAACGTCTGAAAATTGCTAATGATTTCGTCATTCCGGCGCAAACTGGAATCCAGGCTGTTTCCCAACTAATTGATTTTAAAGCAAAAGCCACTGGACCCCGGCTCTCGCCTTGGTGAGGTCTAAAGTGTTTTTCGCCCTGATGTGGGAATTCCAATCCTTTTTCATCACACTGTTACGGCCGCCCTCGACCGGCAATAAACTATCAAACGGTGACCGAGGCCTTTTAACCTGGATAATGCATCAGTTAGGGTGAGATTTTTGCTGCATTCATCCCAACCGTTTGATATCATGGGGCAAAGTAATCAGAGGGAGGGGAAGCGGCATGTCAGTTGTTGGTGAAACGCAAAAAGGAACAATCCGCCCTGCTTTCGACAGATCGATTAGCATTGATTTCCAGGGCGCAAAGATCACCACCGATACCGGGTTTCTTCTGATGAGGGAGATCGATCAGCGGTTTTTTAAGTATCCTTAGTGCTGCGGCGTCCCAAATTGATGATCTGAGATCGCCTCGACATACGGATCATTCCTTGCTCCAACTGCTGCGCCAGAGAGTCTATCAGGTTGCGGCAGGCTATGAGGATTGCAATGACCGCCTCGCGGGTGGGTGGGCGGGCTGTGGAGTTTTCGCGTGAGCCCCACTAGACACGACGGGGCGGGAACAAACTCCAGGCCCCGCCAGGTGGAGCCGGCCAATCCGCACTCTCTCGCTTCGAGAACAACATCCTCGCAACTGGTAATGGGCTGAAAGCCCTGGAAGATATGGTCAGCCGATCTGCCGGCACCCTCCTTCGGCGCAGAAACAAACGGCGGCTCATCATCGATGTTGATTCCACTGAAGACCCCGTCCACGGAAAACAAGAGGGCGCCGCCTTCAATGGCTGCTTTGAGCAGATGTGCTATCATCCTCTGTTCTGTTCGGCAAAGGTGACCTTTTGAGCGCAAGACTGAGACCCGGAAATGCGCACTCAACCGATGGCATCATCGATCTTATTTCGCCTCTGATCAATCGTTACCGACCCTGGTTCAAAAAGTTCTGGCTCCGGGGCGATGCGGCATTTGCCGGTCCTGACCTCTACGAATTTTGCGAAGACCGTCGAATCACCTGCTTCATTCGGATTTCCAGCAACAGCAGCCTCAAAAAGCACATCCAGCCCCACCTGAAGCGCCCCGTCGGTCGTCCCCCAAAGGGCGGGGTACAGGTGAGGGTCATCGAGTTCCATTACCAGGCTGAAAGTTGGGATAAGCCCCGAAGCGTTATTTGTAAAATAGAATGGCATATTGGTGAACTCTTCCCTCGTGTCGGTTTCATTGTGACTAACTCGAATATTGAAGCACACAAGGTAGTTACGATTTACAATGGGCGTGCCGAGATTGAAAGCCGGATAAAAGAGGGGAAGAACACGCTTAGATGGGACAAAACGAACCTCGCGGAGCGTGGAGTTTGAGGCTAATCAAGCAAGGTTTCTCGTCGGGTGTCTTGCATATAACCTGCTCCACATGATCCGTGATACGGCGTTCTGGGGCGAGAGCGCTTACTGATTCAAGGCCCCGCCAGGCGCATGAGGCGGCTTGTAAGGTTGGGGCCAAGGTGGTCCTCGCGGAGCGTGGGATACTTCCATGTCGCGTCAGCTTTTCCACCAGCCCGGTATTATACCATCATTTTCGCCTGACCCCTTAACTCTGACAGGCGGAAAGCGGGCTATAAAACTCCGGGGATGGAGGTGCGTCCTTGAAATCGCAAAAACGGATCTCACCGAGATATCTCTTGCATGTCCGATCTGAAAATCATATGGTTTTTCGGGGTTCAGGGGCATAATGAAGGTTTTTTCGGGGAAAACCCGATCCCAATATGCAGTTTGCATGCATAGCGCAGAAGTTGATGCATTATTCCGGGCGAAAAAGCCCGGAAGGAGTATGAAAAATGCCCAAAAGACCCGCCAACCTTCTTTATGCCGTCAATGAGGTCCCTCCTGTAGGCATCAGCCTGATACTTGCGGTGCAACATATCTTCTTCCTTGCCGGAGGCCTCATGATTGTCACCATTATCATGCATGAGGTTGGCAGCCCCCCCGATCTGATCCAGAGTATTATCTCAATGTCGATGATTGCGGGAGGACTGGCCAGTATCCTTCAGGCGCTGGGGAGAGGCCCCATAGGGAGCGGGTATCTTTGTACCGAAGGCATAGACCCTACCTTCATTTCGAGTTCAATTCTTGCTGGTTCGGCAGGAGGCGTTTCCCTGATTTTCGGAATGACTATGATCTCCGGCGCCTTAGAATGTCTTCTTTCCAGAATAATGTATCGCCTTCGGGTCCTTTTTCCGCCTGAAGTCACCGGCACGGTCCTGACGATGGTTGGTCTGAGCCTGGTACCACTTATGGTGCTCAACTTCTTCGGCGTAAAGGACACCCACAGCCCCATCGAAGGCTCGATCGTCGCTGTCGCCCTGGTTACTCTTTGTGCCATGGTTGGAACAAACATCTGGAGCAAGGGCAAGCTCAAGCTCTACTCCATCATAATCGGAATGGCTTCCGGATACCTGGCAGCTTACTTACTTGGAATTTTGAGCGAACCGGACCTGAAACGTTTCTCCGAGGCCCCTCTGTTCTCGATCCCCGATATCTCCTACTTAAAATGGTCTTTCGATATAAAGCTCGCTATACCGATCATTGTCGCCACGCTGGCTTCCACGCTCAAGTCGGTCGCCACGTTAACCATGTGTCAGAAAGTAAATGACGCGGAATGGACGCGGCCGGACCTCGCTAATATCGGGCGTGGTACATTTGCCGACGGGCTGGCGTCCCTTCTGGGGGGAATGATCGGGGGCCTCGGTCAATCGCTGTACGCCAGCAGTGTGGGTCTCTCCGTTGCGACGGGCGTGACCAGCCGTGTAATTGCCTTTTTCACAGGCGGCATATTCATCGCTCTCGCTTTCTTTCCGAAACTAACCGCCCTGTTCACGATCATGCCAAGGCCGGTCATGGGCGGTGCGCTGGTGTTCATGGTGTCCTTCATGGTGATTTCAGGCATTCAGATCATCACATCGCGTATGATCGACACGCGGAGAACTTTCGTCATCGCCGTTGCGCTCATGTTCGGTCTGAGCGTCGATATCTTCCCGGAGCTCTACAGAAACATCCATCCCTGGGCTCGCCCCCTATTCAGTTCCTCTCTTGCCCTTGCAACCGTGCTGGCCATTGTACTTAACCTGATCGTGCGTATCGGCATAGCCAGGCGCGCTCGCATCGAACTGGAGCCAGGCGTAGATTCCTCAGAGAAAATATTCCAATTCATGGAGAACCACGGGGCAGCCTGGGGCGCCAGAAAGGAAGTGATCTACCGCGCAATATCAGCTATGAACGAACTCATGGAGGCGGCCTCCTTTTACGAGAGGCAGGACAGGCATGTAGACATGCAGGTGAGCTTTGACGAGTTCAATTTGGATATCCGGGCCTCCTACAGAGGAGAAGTGCTCGAGCTGCCCGCTGGAAGGCCTGACGAGCACGAACTCTGTGAGGACCCCAAGGTCGTGGCCCGGCTGGCAGGATATCTGGTTCGCAGCTTCGCGGATAAATCCAAAGTGTACCGGGAAGGCGACCTGTGCAAGGTCGACCTCCATTTCAACCACTAATGGCAGGATTTTAAAAGGTTCTATTTTGTCCTGAAGTTACTTTTCAAAACAGAGCATAATGATATTGCAGCCCTCCCGGTATTCGTATTTTATTCCGGCGGCCATTTGCTTTATCAGGTATATGCCCAGACCGCCTAACTGGCGGTTGGCAACCTCCGTCGAGAGGTCCGGTTGGAAGATATAAAGCCGAAAGAGGTGCTTGCCGTCATCGGATCGCGGCTGGATGTGAAAAATTAGGGAATCGCCATCATGGAGCCAATAGAAATTGATCTCGCTCATCTCAGCAAGCGAAAAAGAATAGCTTTCGGTGCTGTAACCATATTATTGGGTTTGATCCTGGGCCTTCTCACAACGGAATTGGTCCTCAGGCTGATCATGCCCGAAAAGATGTTCTACAGGATCAATATTTCATCCACCGACGGCAATTACGTGCTGACGGAAAATCCCCGCCTCATATATGTACCGGCCCCCAACACCGGCGACTTCAATTCGTACGGACACAGGGGCCGGTCCTTTCCCTTTGAAAAGAGCGGCAGGAAAAGAATCGTCCTGATGGGCGATTCCGTAGTAGAAGGTTTGGGGGTCAAATTGGGGCAGAGGTTCTCGGATGTGCTGGACCGATTGCTCAACGAGCAGTATGAAATGGTCAATCTGGGAGTATGCGGGTATTCGTTCTTGCAGGAATTCGAATATTTTAAGCTGCTCGGTGAAAAATTTTCTCCCGATTACGTGCTCTGGTTCATTACTTATAACGACATGCGACTGGCTTCCGGTGAGATTTATGCTTTCAACCATTACTTGAAAACCGCCCCCAACAGCGCCTTCTACGAAGCTTACTACAAGACCAGGATCGGTCTCAATAAGCTCCTGATGTCTTGTTACACCTATAACCTGCTCAGATATGTCTATGCGGCCCAGCCTGAAAACATTTTCAATAACGACGAAGAAAAGATCAGCCTGGATGATGCCGATGATTTGCTGCGGCAGCTCAACATAGAGGCCCGAGCGCACCATTTCAAACTCATTTTTATTTTCCTGCCGTCGAACACGCGCCAGTATGAGTCCGAAATAAACGACCTTCGGAATCTGATGGCCAAAAACAACTCTCCCTGCCTGGACCTGAGAGAATCTTTAAAGACTTATTCGGGTTCGGGGTCTGTCGAGAAGTACTTTCTTAAAAGAGACATCTGCCACTTCAGTGTCGAAGGCAACAGGGTTTTTGCCGAAATCCTTTATCATGACCGGGCAAAGCTGGGCCTGTAAGGAGATGTAGAATATGGAGACGGAATGGTATCACGGGTCGAGAAGCGGCATCCTGTGACCCCGGCATAAAAGGATTTCTTGGTAACGCTGATTAGTTTTATGAATCTTCAGATTTTGAAGGATTCAACCTGCGGTTCTTTGTCACAAAATGGTGGGAAAACTTTCAAGGAAAGCCTGTGGGTGTCTCTGAAATATATAAGCTGATCATGGAGGCGGATATTCAAATTGATCTTGGCAACGGGAAAAGTGAACGCAGTCAAAGGACAAGTTTGGATAAGATTGTGAGTTCATTGAGGGATAGACAAATTGGAGGATACAGGGTTATCCATACAGGAAGCCGACATGGATCACAATTATGGAAACAAATTGGGCAAGATGTTACAGCAAAGGTAGTCAAAGAACATCATGAACATGGAGGTGATGTTCAGTCACATGTTCATTCATCTAAACTATTGGAAAGACATCACAAAATGAACATCAATGAACATTCTGAACATTTAATGCCTGAGGAATGAAATGATCAGCATGTTGTCTCACATATTTCAGACATAATTCAGTATATCTGTTGCCTCTCCAATACAAATGAAAATGTATTAGCTAAAAATGTTCAGGATGTTCATTCTTGTGACACAAATATGCAACTGTCAGATCAAAGATTCAAGCTCATGCAACCATTTTGAACCTGGATTATGCATAAGCATGCCTGACAATTATAATGCATTTGGCCCAACTATCTGATGTTATGGCTCAAATTCGTCAGGGGAAAGGAAAGCTGCATGCTCGCAGTTGGTGACAAAAAGACAGGGACCATAAGGCCGGATTTCGACAGATCCATCAGCATTGATTTTCAAGGAGCAAAGATCACTACCGATACCGGCTTTCTTCTCATGAGGGAGATCGATCAGAGAAAACTATACGGTTTCGCAATCGAACATGGAAGAGATAGGTCAATCAGGCCGGTTTTGGCAGTTTCAGGACACACTCTACAACACGCCTGTTCAAAAGACGGCCGCAGACATCACAAAAAAAGCACTGGCATCACTCCCCCAAAGCTTGGCGAATACTGGAGCAAAGATTATCGGAACGGTACATGACGAAATTATTCTCGAAGTTCCTGATGGGTTGCCAGGGGAAGCTGCTGTGATTCTCAAGGAGACCATGATTCAGGCGGGCAAAGCTTATCTTGCCGGAGTTCCGGTTGAAGTGGAGGTTACAGTTGCGGATAATTTGGCAGAGAAGTATTGATAGGTTCCAGGTGAGGACGGCTTTAAATCGGCACTGATCTGGGCTGCTGAAAAGCTGGGAGTACCTGATACTTGGGTCGCTCACGCATGACGAGATCATAGTTGAGGAAAAAGGCGGCTTGGTGGATAAGGGGGCCGGGCCGCTTCGACAAATCTATGAGGAACGGAGACTTCTACCTGATATCCCGTTCAAAGTTGAACCTAGAGTAGCTGTGGCATGTGGGTGATGACATTCCGTGAGAGACGCGGCAATCTCATTGAGCAAGGCTCCCAGGAGCCTTGCTTTGAGCTTCCGTTTTGCCATGAGCTACTCCTATAAATCCTCTCACTGAATCGATTAAGAACTCGACGCAGTTTCCGCAGCCCCAGCACAACTCGGAGTCAACCAAAAAAAGCGTGTCGCCTGTAGTTGCCGTCAAATATAATTATGGTATTCGGGCTCGTACATCAGAGACCTGATATATTCTGGCAGGTTTTCAGGCCTCGGTTTGGTCGCAAAGCCTCGTTTGTATGCCACCTCGGCTACGGCGGTAGCAATGACTGCAGATAGTTCTCTGATGCGGGCCAATGGGGGAAGGATTCTTCCCTGTTCAAGATCGGCTTCTGACACCATCTGCGCCAAAGTCCTTGCTGCAACGAGGAACATCTCATCCGACACATGTCTAGCCCAGCTTGCCATGACGGCCAAACCCACACCGGGAAAAATGTAGACGTTATTTCCCTGAGCCGGAACGAATGTCTTCCCGTGGACCGTGACGGGGTCGAACGGGCTGCCGCTTGCAAAAATGGCGCGTCCCTCAGTCCAGGTGTATGCCTCTTCTGCAGTGCATTCCGCCTTGGAAGTGGGATTTGAGAGTGACAAAATGATTGGTCTTTCGTTGAACCTTGCCATGGCTTCAAGCAAGGGTTGAGTGAACATTTTAGGCTTTGCGGAAACCCCAATAATGGCTGTGGGCTCGAGTGCTCCAACGGCGGCAGGAAAGTCTGCAAGGAATTCGTGATCGTGCGCATAGAGGAGTTTATCCCCGGTCAAACCGGTGCGGCTTTTTACAACCAGGCCTTTGGAATCAACAAACCAGCATCGCAGGCGTGCTTCCTCTTCGGACAAGCCCTCATCAACCATCGCGGAAACGATCAGACCGCCGATGCCAATTCCGGCTTCTCCCGCCCCCAAAAAGAGGATCTTTTGATCCTTGAGCTTTCCTCCAACGATGCGAAGAGCTGAATAGAGACAAGCCAAAGTGCCTGCCGCCGTGCCCTGGATATCATCATTGAAGGTGCAAACCTCATTGCGATACTTCCGCAGCAGGCGAAATGCGTTAATATTGCCAAAATCTTCAAATTGGATCAGCGCTGCCGGAAAGACCTCCTGCACCGCCACGATGAACTCCTCTATCAGCTCGTCGTATGCCTCTCCCCTAAGGCGCCGCTGTTTTAAGCCGATATAGAGAGGATCGTTCAGCAACAATTCGTTTTCTGTTCCGACGTCAATGGTTACGGGGAGGGTGGCGGTGAAGGGAACGCCACCACACGCGGTATAGAGGGAAAGCTTTCCTATGGGAATACCCATCCCGTCCGCACCGAGGTCTCCAAGTCCAAGAATGCGTTCTCCATCAGTCACAACGATGACGCGTATGTTTTTGTAGGGCCAATTCTCCAGCAGATCGGCTACCCGGCCCTTGTCGTTAGCCGTAATAAATATGCCTTGAGGTCTGCGAAAAATATGGCCGTACTCCAGGCAAGCCTTTCCTACTGTCGGGGTGTAGACAATTGGCACCAGTTCCTCGATGTGTTCCAAAAGCACCCTGTAGAACAAGGTCTTGTTTCGATCCTGGAGGCTGACGAGAAAGATGTATTTTTCCAGGTCCGTTGGTTTCGCTCTCAGATTCCTGAGAACTCGCAATAGCTGCTCGTCCATGGTATGGACATGAGGAGGAAGGAGCCCTCTAAGACCCAATGCGTCCCGTTCTTCCTCAGTGAATGCGGTCCCCTTGTTCAGAACGGGATCGTGCAACAATGCAAGTCCAGTGGGGAAATCTCGCAGACGGCTTTGAAGTTTCATTGTCTCCTTTGCATCTCCACTTGTACTTCTCTTAAGGATCGATTGGAGATTGATATGGCCAAGAAACCTGGAAAGAGCGTCGCCTTCCGCTAAATCTTTATTGAAGCGAATGATCATGTCATCGTTTTCGTATGATACGCTATACATGGTGGTATTCCTCCTGAATCAGTGAGCTCAAAATGAGTGAAACTTCCTTATTGTCAGCCTTTCTGACTGTCACCAACTCTGCCATCTGTTTCCTCCTTAACTGAGAAAAAGCCGATTGTCCCGGACGTTGTTCACGACCTTCATCTTTTGCTCCCCATGCTTCGAGCTACCCGTTAACCTGAATAATGCATTAAGTTAATCACCAACGGATGCTGAAGCTGCATTTTGTGCACCCGGATTTCACCCGAAAAACCTCTTGGAACACCCGGAAGGCCCATTCAATTATCCTGTATCTCGATCAAACACTCACCCACGTAAATCTTCTTGACAGCACCCACGGCAGGTGTTACCAAAAAATCTTAAAAACCGGCTTCTTATCACCTTATCACCCCGGCCACCCGCCGATCGCTAAGGGAGGAATAAATGTCCGGGCAAAAACATGCGTTCTATAGCACGCTCTATTTCCGGGTCATCTGCGGCATCGTCCTTGGTGTGGCGATCGGGTTCCTGTTCCCCGGAACGGGGCAGGCGCTCAAGCCTCTGGGCGACTCGTTTATCAAACTGATCAAGATGATGATCGCCCCGATCATCTTCTGCACCGTTGTTGCCGGCATCGCCAAGATGGGGCACATGAGAGATGTCGGCCG
>Ga0187849_1002802_pt1 | contig 16157 bp, 14 predicted proteins | sample June2016WEW_4_10_2_FD_132412 | JGI IMG/M metagenome (GOLD analysis project Ga0187849, IMG submission 132412) | Peatland microbial communities from SPRUCE experiment site at the Marcell Experimental Forest, Minnesota, USA - June2016WEW_4_100 | ecosystem: Environmental > Terrestrial > Soil >... | reverse complement strand
CGCAGCCATGCAGACAGTGCAGATAGTACCCGTGGTGCGTTTGGAGGCAAGCCAAATGTTAAACGCATCAGAAAGTGAAGTTACAATGGTGTCAAGGTTTCGCCCTCAGTCCTCAGCACTCAGGGAGCGAAGCGTAGTTCAGTCCTGATAGCGGCACGTGAGCGCGTAGCGCGGAGGCCGGCCGCTCATTCTCGACAGCCCGCCGACCCACCCGCGAGACGGGGTGGGAGCGGGAGGCCTCACTTTTCACTGCTCACCGGCCAGCGCCTGCTCCACTACGAGAACCGGGGTCCCCGGCTCTGCCCACCTGAAGAGTGCTTCCGCCTTTTCGATCGGCAGAATCACGCAACCATGCGAGCAGTGCGCTCCAAAGACATTTCCCGCGTGAATCCAGACTGCTTCGTAGATGTGGAGCGAAAAAGGCATCCAGGCGGGAGACCCAAAATCATTGGGGTATGAGCTTGAAGTGTGTTCGGCGTCTTTTTCCTCGACCCGGTAGATCCCGGCCCTGGTATCCTGCCCGGAAACGCCCGTGCAAGCCTGGCTGTCGCCGACAAGCACCCCTGATTCATACCATCCGATAAAAGCAATGTCCTTAACCACCAGGATAAGCTTCGGGGCGCAGAGCTTTTCAGGCAGACGGACAGGCAGGGGGGTCCAATCCCTGTACGCATTGAAGTCCCTGGGGACTTTGAGTTCCCGGCCCTGCCGGACATCTTGGCGAATGTAGAAAGATTCCTTGTTATTGAGCCTGGCCAGTATCTCGCGGCAGGTATTCAGGTCGAGTGAGGGATCCGATATTTCAAGAGCGAGCAGTTCCTCCTCGGAAATGACCCGTTCACTCCAGGAAAGGTCCGGGTGGTTTGAGGCGGCAAAGCCGATCTGCCCTCCAGGGAGGCAAAACCGGGATATCAAAAGAAATAGACAAATAAGCTTCATTCTGCTTGCCAACTTTTCGGAATTTGTCCTGATTTTTGTTTCTCCGCGAGTTTGCGGCCCCTACTTGTGCCATATTAGACAACGTTTCGCAAGGCTCATCGATCCCGGTTGGGTCCCATCCGGAAACACCAGATGAGACACTTGTGGTTTCCGCTTCGGGTTTTTTGACCTAAAATTCGACACTCGAATGATTAAATTAAGTCAAACTGTGTTTGATATATGATTCTTGCACCTTGCCGGTTGCATTTGCTCATTGCCTTGGAGGAGGGCCGCAACATGGAAAGATACTTTATGAAAATGCCGGAGGATATGTTCTGCGAGGTATGCTCCGAGAAAAGAGGTATAAATCCCAATACTCTCAGGGAAGTCATCATCCTGGCCGTGGAGATCGCTCGTGAGGGCAGGGAGGGCAGAAGAATCGGGACAATGTTCGTCGTCTCGGACTCGGAAAATGTCATGAAGCATTCTCGGAGCCTGATTCTGGACCCTCTTCTGGGGCATCCCGCTAAAGTGAAGCAAATTTCCGATACCGACATGCGTGAAACGGTCAAGGAACTTGCGCAACTGGACGGGGCTTTCGTGGTCTCCGATAAAGGAACGGTCGTTTCGGCCTGCCGCTACCTGGACTCTTCCTCAGAAGGAATTAACTTACCGCTTGGCCTTGGCAGCAGGCACATGGCGGCGGCATCCATAACGAAACTGACCAACTCGGTAGCGGTGGTGGTCTCCGAGAGCTCGGTGGTCCGAATCGTCGACGACGGGGAAATTGTCTCTGAAATAATCCCCGAACTCTTGATGTTCAAGAGATATTCCGCCCTGAGCAAGGGCAAGATGGTGGAACAGGAAATAATAGTGAGCACCATCGAGGATTAAGAGGTAAGACTTCCCCAACGGGCAGGGGCCGGCTCCGCCGCAACTTGATATCAATCCTACCCGTAGAATTTTTCCTGGTGCGCGGCCATATGAACGAGAATGGGCGCCGGCTCAAACCTTCGGCCGTGAGTTGAACACAGATACTCCATTTCCGAGACAACCTGCCCCATTCCCGCCGAATCCAGGTAGCGGAACGGTCCTCCCAGAAAAGGCGGAAAGCCGAGCCCAAAGACCGCTCCGATGTCTCCATCCTCGGGACTGGAGATAGTCCCCTGCTGCAGGCACAGGGCCGCTTCGTTCACCATGAGATATACAAGTCTTTTACATATTTGCGAGGAATCGACGCTCTTTCTTCGGCCTCCGCCAAAAAAACCGTAGATATTCGAATTAACCGGCCTTGCGGGTTCGAAGCCCTGCATGCGCACCATGTCAATCAATCGCGGATGGTAGTCGTAGAATCCCACGCCCTTCTTTTTGCCCGCATACCCGGATATTAGTATAGATTCAAGGCCCGCAGGCGCATGGAGACCGCGGTGGACAAAAGACTCTTCGAGTTCGCGCACAACATGCTCGGCCACCTCTATTCCTACCTCATCCAGAAGCTTGAACGGCCCCACCGGGAAGCCGAAACTCCGGATTGCGGCATCCACATCCTCAACAGCGGCCCCTTCTTCGATCAGTTTGATCCCCTCGAGTATGAAAGGCATCAGTATGCGGGTCGTATAGAACCCCGGTCCATCCCTGACTACGATCACCGTCTTGCCCTGTTTGCGTCCCACTGATACGGCTGTCGCCAGGACCCAGTCCGCACAGCGCTCTGTCACGATCACTTCCAGCAACGGCATCTTCTGCACGGGCGAGAAATAGTGCATTCCGATCACGTTTTGCGGACGCTTGGAGACCTCGGCAATGCGGCTTATAGGAATCGCAGATGTGTTGGAGGCAAAAATGCACTCCTCTGAAGTAACAGATTCGACTTCACGCAGCACTTGATGTTTTATCCCAAGGTCTTCGAAAACCGCCTCAATGACGAGCCCTGCGCTGGAAATACTGGAGTAGTCAGCGGCGGGAACAACCAGACTGTAGAACTTGTCCCTCTGGACCGGTGTGAGCTTCCGGGATCGGGTCCTCCGGTCCAGCGATTTCCAGATTTCCTTCAGGCTCACCGAAAGCTTTTCCTGCGATACGTCCTTAATCGCCACCCTGCACCCGCTCTCGGCCGAAACGGCCGCGATACCTGTCCCCATGAACCCGCTTCCAACGACTCCGACCAGCTCTACCGGCCCGGGATCTGACCCATAGTGTTTCTTTTTCAGTCCCGTCCGAGCGAAAAACAGATGCCGAAGCGACCGGGACTGCGGTGAGACGGCCAGTGATCCGAACGCTTCGATTTCAGCCTTGAAGCCATCGGACATGGTACCCGCAATTCCTGCTTCCACGCAGTCGATTACTTTGAAAAGGGCCGGATAGTGGTGATCGCTCTGTCTTGCAACCCGCCTGCGCGCAGTATGAAAATAGATTCGACGGGCTGGTGGAAAAGTTTCGAGCAACCAGTCAAGTGAAAACACGGCCCGATGGGAAACTTGCCGGGGGAATCTCTTCCTGAGAAACGGTACGCACCTTTTTGCCGTATTTGGCAGGTCCCCCGGATAGACTACAATATCGACTATGCGCAGAGTTCTCGCCTCGTTGGCGCTCAGCCTTTTTCCGGTCAGCATAAGCGGCAGTGCTCTTCTGATTCCCGCTATGCGGGTCAGGCGCTGCGTCCCCCCTGCTGCAGGCACAAGCCCGAGCGATACTTCCGGCTGGCCCAGGACGGTTTTACGGGAGTCGGTCGCAATCCGGAAATGACAGGCAAGCGCAAGCTCCAGCCCGCCGCCCAGACAAGGTCCGTTTATTGCCGCGATCGACGGGTAGTGCAGGTTGGCGATGCGGTTGAAAAGGGTATGCACGCGGGTGAGGATTTCCCTTGCAGACCCCGGTTCGCTGATCTTGTCGAAATCCCGGATATCGGCCCCCACAATGAAATTGTCTTCCTTGGCGCTGATGAAGATGAGGGCTTTTGCGAAATGGTCTGTCCCCACTTCGTCCAGCACGCTTTCCATCTCTGAGATGACAGGTTCGCTCAGCGTGTTTATCCGGTCGTGTGGATTATCGATGAAAGCGAACAGGACGCCATCTTCATGCTTTTCGAGTCTCACAAAATCCATGGGTCCTCCCTGTCTTGTTCTGTATACCGGTCCTCGTATGATAGACTTATATAGCCGCCCTCTCTTAGCGACGCGTGAGCGCGTAGCGCGAAGGCCGACCGCACGACGTGTCTATCCTGCGCTATGGGCGGGAGCGGGAGGCCGTGGATACCAGATAAAAACCCGTCCGCCCTCCTCCGTCCTCTGTCATCCGCCCTCCGTCCTCCGTCCTCCGTCCTCCGTCTTCGGCATCCAGTTTCAGCTCAAGCGCTCTATCAGCATTGCATGGCCGAGGCCGCCGGCCGCGCAGCTTGCGATAATGCCCAACCTGCCGCTTCCGCGCCTCAGCCTGTCGCAACAGCTTATGAGAAGGCGGATGCCCGTAGCGCCAAACGGGTGGCCGATGGAAAGAGACCCTCCTCTCGTATTCAACCGGTCCATGTTTACTTCGCCGACTTTTGAGGGGAGGCCGAGCTTTTCGCGCGCAAACGCGTCGCTATCGAGGGCGTTCAAGTTCGCGAGAACCTGCCCTGCAAAGGCTTCATGGAATTCGAAAACATCGATCGACGAAAGTGCGGCGCCGGTTTTTTGGAGCAGCTTCGGAACCGCATAAGCCGGACCCAGCAGAAGCTCATCGTCCGGATCGCACCCGTGGAAACAGAACCCGGCAATTCTCGCTACAGGCTTGTACCCGAGGCTTTTCGCCTTTCGGTAAGACATGAGCAGGACCGCCGCTGCACCATCGCTGAGAAAGGAGGAATTCCCGGCGGTTGCCGTCCCAAAAGGAAAATAAAAGGCTGCCGGAAGCCTCGCCAGCCTTTCCAACGTTGTGTCGCCCCTGATTCCATTGTCTTGTTCGATGCTCTTGAACCGGGGCGGAACATGCACCGGCAGGATTTCATCCGAAAAAAGGCCGTTGAGGGCTGCCTCAGAGGCCAGGTGATGAGACCTCAATGCATACCGGTCCTGCTCCTCCCGGCTGACGCCCCAGCGGGCTGAGAGCCTGTCACAGCTCTGGCCCATGCTCAACGAGTTTGAAAACTCCGCAATCTTCGGGACCTCCGGGAGAAAGTAGCCGAGCCGCAGCCCGCAGGCCCATTTGATCCAGTCGACAGGCTTTTTGAGGCTGCGCATCTCCATCAGTTTGTGCCTCATTGGACGCTTGAGAAGAATGGGTATATTGCTGAGGCTCTCCGTTCCCCCGGCTATAGCCGTATCGGCCTGACCGCTCCCGATTAGCCCGGCGGCCTGCGAAATCGCCTGAGAGCCGGATATGCAGGCCATGGCAATGGTATGGGCAGGAATCTCAAGCGGCAGGTTCGCTCCAATCAGCGCCTCGCGTGCGACGTTGCTCGTCGCCGGTTCGTTCAGCACGCATCCGAAAACGACATGCTCGATTTCCCGGGCCGGCAGGTTCGCTTTGTCGATAACACCCTTGAGGGCCATGCGCGCCAGATCATAGGTTAGAAGATCTTTGAAATCGGTCCCCGAACGCTGGAAAGGTGTACGGCAACCAGCCACGATAACAGGAGAAAAGTCATTTATTTCAGTCAGCATTTTTTTTTCCGGATTAAGGCCTCACTTGAAGATGCACCTACGCAAATACACCGCTCAACCTGCCAATCAAAATAAGTCGGAACTTTCCTCGTATGAAAGACTTATATAACACCTTGCTCGAAAAAAATCAGCCTGACGTGATAGGAGTGGCGACCGTGGGCGCAGCCATGCAGAAGGCACAAACATTAAACCTGGTTCGCTTGAAGGCAAGCCAAATGTTAAGCACATCAGAAAGTTAAGTGAAAATGGTGCAAGGTTTCGCTCTCAGTCCTCAGGGAGCGAAGCGTAGTTCAGTCCTCAGGGAGCGAAGCGTAGTTCAGCACTCAGCACTCAGTCCTCAGCACTCAGCACTCAGTCCTTAGGCCTCAGGCCTCAGTCCTCAGGGAGCGAAGCGTAGTTCAGTCCTGATAGCGAAGTGCGAGTTGATCAAATTTTCCTTTTTCCGCCAAGGGGTTATGATTATTCCCGAATTCAGAAAACCTGAGCGGTTGGCAGGAATTCTCTTGCATTTTCTATCGCGTTTTATGAAAATCCAATGGCCTGTTAGACGGGAACTGATCGAGGGCGGTACCCTTCGACACAAGCGCAGAAGGATTTGTTCCTACCTGTATAACCGGTCCAGCCGGCCTCGGGAGAAAACATGGAAGTGAAACTGCTCAACATCGGTTTTGGCAACACAGTGATCGCTAATCGCGTCGTAGCGATCGTATCGCCTGCGTCCGCCCCCATGAAAAGGCTAAAGGAAGACGCAAGGCAGGGAAACAAATTGATAGACGCGACCATGGGCCGTCGCACCCGCTCAATAATCGTTACCGACAGCGACCACGTAATCCTGTCCGGCGTTCAGGCCGAAACCATTGCCCAAAGGCTTCTTCTGGACGGAAACTCCAAAGAGGCCAACCTGGTGAAACAGCTCTAGAATCCCGATACCTTGGGACAGGTCTATGCCCCCTCCAGCCACTACCGGGCAACTCTTCATTGTATCGGCCCCTTCCGGAGTCGGAAAATCTACGATCATCCGGAGAGTAATTGCATCTTGGCCAAAGCTGAAGTTTTCCGTTTCCTCTACCACACGCCCGATCCGCTCCGGGGAAGTTGCCGGAAAGGATTATCATTTCCTGTCCATGGAGCAATTTCAACGCGGAATAAGCTCGGGGCGCTTCCTTGAGTGGGCTGAGGTCCACGGCCATCTCTACGGAACGGACCGGCGCCTTGTCGAAAAATGGCTTAAAGCCGGAGACGATGTGCTCCTGGACATTGATGTTCAGGGAGCGCGCCTTGCCCGTTGCGCCTATCCGGCCGCGCAAACCATCTTCATTCTGCCTCCTTCGATGCATGTGCTCGAGGAGCGTCTCCGCAATCGCGCGACCGAAACCGGGGAACAGCTCGCCGTCCGGGTTGCTGCCGCCCGGCGCGAGCTTCTGGATTCGCCATGGTATGACTACATCATCATCAATGACAACCTGCAAGAGGCGATCGAGGATCTGAAGGCAATCCTGCGGGCGGGCCGATCCAGCCGGGCAATCCGGGCAGCCGGGCTAAAGAACTTTCTGATGTCGTTGAGGGATTGAGAAATCTTTGACAGGATTAACAGGATTAACAGGATTAAGAAGAAAGGAATAGAGACAGGCCGGCCATGCGGATGGCCCGATACCCATCTTGGGAAGCCGTACTGATCGCCCCGAGTGCGGTACCATAAGCGCTAACTTAAATGCCGTAGTAAGATTGCTCAAATTGCCGAGCCGGGCGGGCATAAACCTCACCCCTGCTGCCGCCCAATATGAATCGTAGGGGCGGGGTTTATCCCCGCCCCAGGGTTTATAATTGCGCCTTAGGGGTCGCGAGGTACATGAAGAAGGTACATTCCTCCGAACGCGAAATCTGGATTTCAGGAGCAAACCCCGTAAGGGAAGCCCTGTGCGCTGAAAAAATCGCCGCAGGCGAGCTTGTGCTTTCCCGAACCGATTCAAGAGGGCAGGAAATCGAGGAGCTTGCAGCAAAACGCGGAATACCCGTGACCCGGAGCATCCGCGAGCGCATAACGCAACTCGCGGGCCACACACACCACCAGGGAGTGGTCCTCAGAATATCGGAGTTCTCCTACACTGAACTTGAGACCCTGCTGGAAAAACCTCTTGCCGACCGGGAACCGCTTCTTGTCCTTGACAGCATACAGGACCCCCAGAACCTTGGGGCAATGCTCAGGAGCGCCTGCTTTCTGGGTGCAAAGGGGGTAATAATCCCCAGGGACCGGTCGGCGAGTGTGAGCGCCGTCGTGATCAAAATTGCTGCTGGGGCCACAGCTTATATACCCGTAGCGCGTGTTACCAACGTGACCAGGGCGCTCAAACAGCTCAAATCGGCCGGTTACTGGGTGGCGGGCCTCGAAGTTAAGGCAAGCAAGAGATCCTATGAGGCGGATTTCACCGTTCCGCTTTGCCTGGTGATTGGAAACGAGCAAAAGGGAATACGTCCCTTGGTGAAAAGCGAGTGTGACCTGCTGGTCCAAATTCCGGCCGCCGGCCCCCTGGATTCCCTCAATGCCGCATCCGCCGCAACTGTCGCCCTCTATGAAATCCTGCGCCAGAGGCTCATGCTGACCAACCGGGAATGAAGCAGCGCAGCGGGGTTGATGAACTGAATGAAAAGAGCGTAAATTGTCCATATTCTAAAAACACCCTCTAGAACCGACGCGGGTTTGCGGGGCGCTCCAAGGGGTAAACATGAGACAAAATGACAAAACGGAAAGAATAATGTTGACAAGCGACAATTGTCTATTTACAATCTTTGCGTGATAAAACGGTTTCAACATCGTGGCCTTAAAAAACTCTACGAGGATGATGACCGGAGGGGGATAAACGCCGAGCATGTTGAAAAGGTGCGCCGTATTCTGGCGCAACTGAAAAGCGCCTCACGACCGGAGGACATGGACATTCCCGGCTTTAAGCTTCACCCGCTTAAGTGGGACTTGGTAGGGTTCTGGAGCGTCACAGTAAGGGCAAACTGGCGCATTATGTTCCGTTTTGAGGCCGGCGACGTTACCGACGTTGATTTGATCGACTACCACTAGCTTAGGATAAAACCATTATGACAATGAAGAACCCCCCGCACCCAGGCGAGACTGTTCGCTATGATTGCCTTGAGCCTTTGGGACTGACCGTAACCGAAGGAGCAAAGGCGCTTGGCGTGACGCGTCAGGCCCTTAACAATCTTGTGAACGGCAAAAGCGGAATTTCGCCGGAAATGGCGATCAGGCTTTCTAAAGCCTTCGGAAGCAGTCCGGAAACCTGGCTTAAGATGCAGCTTGATTATGATCTTGCCAAAGCACGGCGGCGCGAGGACAGAATTCAGGTTAAGCGAGTGCACCGGCCAGACGATCAACCCCTCGCGGTTTAGGCCGGGGTTCTTCATCTCTTGCCCGCGCCCCGAAGTGTGAAAGGCGAAGTTCACAGGGCGAAATTTTCATTCATCATTCATCACTCATCACTCATCACTCATCACTCATCACTCATCACTATTTTTTGTTCCTGCTCCCAAAAAGGGCCGTCCCTATTCGCACCAGCGTCGCTCCCTCCTCTATGGCCACCTCAAAATCGCCGCTCATGCCCATTGAAAGCTCGGTCAGCCTTTCGGGCCGGGGGGACTCGCATCCGAGCAAATCCAGCAATGCGCGCGTCTGCGTGAAGTATGGCCTTGCCCGCTCCGGCTGGTCGAAAAAGGGCGGAAGCGCCATCAATCCTCGTACATCCAGCCATTCAAAACCGCACACAAATTTAAAGAACGAACTCAGCTGGTCAGGCCGTACGCCGCTCTTGGTCTCTTCGCCCCCGATATTTACCTGGATAAGGACCGGGACCTTTCTGCCGACAATCCCGGCCCTGCGGTCAAGCTCGATTGCAAGGGTCTCACGGTCCAGCGTTTCGATCCAGTCGCAGCACTCGATGGCCGTCTTGGCCTTATTTGTCTGCACGTGCCCGATGCAGTGCCAGGAAACCGGCAGTCCTGCCAGCACATCCCTCTTTCTCCTGGCCTCCTGGATGTAATTCTCGCCGAGAATATCTATTCCGGCTTCTATTCCCTCGCGGATTCTCTCAACAGGGACCGTTTTGGTCACACCGACCAGCTTTACCCCTGCGGGGTCGCGCCCCGCACGTGCGCACGCGGCCCTAATGCGCTCCCGGATGGCTGCCAGATTGCTGGCAACTTCTGTGCTCGCCTCGCCAATTCTTCCCATTAACCCCCTCCAACCAACCTGACTATCTCCAATGCGTCTCCCGATTCGACGGGTTCACTTTCCATCAGGCTTCGGGGAACAACTCTGAGGTTGCGCTCGACCGCCACTTTTTTCGGATCGATGCCAAGGGAGTGAAAAAGTTCGCTCAAAGTGGGCAGCCCCGAGTATTCGCTGCTCTTTCCGTTGATGCTTATTTTCATTATTCAGGGTCTTTTGCAGTTGTTCAATGCGCGCGAGTCCTTCCCCGGGCGGCACCGAAGGTTTGATACCGAGTTGCGTTCAAGAAAGTATCAAGTGATACCTGGCGGAGCCTTTAATTCTTTACGCCCCCCACACCCCCTTCGCCTGTGGTCATAGACAGGTCATGGAAAGCCTCGAGATCTATGTGGCGCTGTGGCGGCCACGCGCATGCAGTAGCTTGCCGCCGACAGCGCCGAGCGCTCGGCTCTCGCGCCTCCGCCCGTAGGCGAAATCCTGCGGGGGTGCGGGCCATCTTTAAAGTGAGAAAATTTTCCCCCGCTCATTTTAGGGTTATTCGTCGCTCTTTGAACCCAACTTCTTATAAGAGGTCTGAAGCTCCGTCCTCCGTTCTCCGTCTTCCGTCTTCCGTCTTCCGTCTTCCGTCCTCCGTCCTCCGTCCTCTGTCCTCCGTTCTCCGTCCTCAGTCCTTTGTCTTCAGTCCTCAGTCCTCAGTCCTCAGTCCTCCCTTTACTCTTACCTGTTCGGCTGGAACCCGCAAGCTATACCCGAGATTATCAGTTTCTGGACATTGGAGGTCCCTTCCACAATCTGGAAGGATTTAACGTCACGATAGAAAAGTTCTATCGGATACTCGGTAGAGAATCCGTAGGAGCCGAAGATTTTCATTGCCTCATTAGCTGCCTTGACTGCGGCTTCCGAAGCAAAAAGCTTCGCAACGGACGTTTGCATCTGGTTCGGCAATCCCAGGTCCTTGAGACCCGCAGCCTGGTATACAAGGAGCTGAGCGGCGTGGTGTTCCATCACCATTTCAGCTATCTGCCCCTGAACAAGCTGGAATTTGGAAATCGGCTGCCCGAACTGGGTCCTTTCGTTGGCATACTTTATGGCCAGATCGACACATGCCCCGCCGGCCCCAAGAGCGCCGGCTGCGCAACTGATTCTGGTATTGTTCAGCATCCACATGCAGATCGCAAACCCGTCGCCAGGTTTTCCCAGGATACTCTCTTTCGGGATTTTCGCCCCGTCGAAGATAATTTCCCCTGTGGGGGAACAGTGAAGTCCCAGCTTTGTCTCAATAGGGATGGTGGTAATGCCCGGTGCGCTCAGGTCCACGATGAAACAGCTTATGCCCTTACTTTTCTTTTCGCGGTCGGTGATCGCATAAACCACTCCTGCATTGCCGACAGGGGCATTGCTGATCCACATTTTCTGGCCGTTCAGTTCCCAATGATCACCCATGTCTTTGGCCGTAGTTTTCACACTGGCTACATCGGAGCCGGCGTTGGGCTCGGTGATCGCGAAAAATCCTATCGACTCGCCGGAAACCCACCCCGGGATGAACTTCTCTTTCTGCTCCCTGGTCCCGAACTGATTCACCGTTACGGCCGGTCCTATATTCTGAAGATTGAAAGGAAGCCGCCAGGACGGAGAAACCATGGCTAATTGCTCAGTCATCAGGACGGACTCTAAATACCCCATCCCGTTGCCGCCATATTCTTCGGGAAGGCAACACCCGAAAAAACCCAGCTCGCCCATCTTTCGCACCAGGTCAGGCCGGTAAGTGTGGTTCTTTTCGTCTTCCTGCATTGTAGGCCGGATTTCCTGTTCGGCAAAACGCCTGGCCTGTTCTTGAACTATTCGCTGTTCTTCATTCAGGATGAAGTCCATTTGAGTATTCCTCTTAAGAATTGATTGTGGCATTCACGGTTATCGTCATCCGCAAGGCGGCGGGACATGCCTCGCGGAGCCTAGAGACCCCCACTCAAAACTTCGGAGGGCGGGGTGTGGACATCTTGCCTATACCGCGGCCCAAGGGTTGAGTGGCAAATCTGGCCGCCGGTCCCACCGCCTCAGACAGCCTTCTGTGGATCGTACAATTTCTCCTTTATGAAAAGTGCCGGAATGATTCCTGTCATAAAGTAGGCGCCGCCCATCACGATCAGCCCAAGGCCAATGGAATACTTAGTCGCAATGAGGCCTATGGCCGTAGGAGCGATCGCTGCGCCCACGCGCCCTATATTGTATGAACCTCCAACCGCTGTTCCCCTTATCCTGGTCTCGAAGCTTTCAGTCAGGTAAGTGGCGGCTACACCGTAGGGCATACCATAGAGAAAGCCAAAAAAGGTAAGCAGCAGGACGATGTTTCCCGGGCTGTGATAATTGACGATAATGGGCAGAGAAAGAGCCGTTGCGAAGCCTCCGAACGCATATATCCAGCGGCGTCCGAAAACATCGGCCAGGTAACCCGCTATGATTTTGCCCAAAATCATGGCGGAGTAAGTACCTATAAGGTAGCCGGTCATCTTTGTGAAGTTGAACTTAAGTTCGTTCACCATATAGGTCGGAAGCCAGTTGTTCACCCCGTAGTAACCGAACTGCAGGAACCCGGCTGTCAACGTCCATAGAATGAATACCTTTCGATGACCACGGTCGGCGAAAATAACCTTCCACTCGTTTTCTCTCCTGGTTTTTTGCTCTCTTGCGGTTTTTGCGGCTGCGGCCTGTTTTTTCGAAAGCTCGACCCAAACTACAGGCTCGGGAACGATGCGCTGCATCAGGAGCGCAAAAACCACCGGTACGATAGCCGTGGCAAAGAGAAAGCGCCAGCCATATACAGGGATTATCAGTCCCGCCAGGACGGTGGCGGCCACATAACCGACTGACCACCCGGCCTGCAGGGTCCCAAGAACAGTGGTGCGCCTGCTGGTCGGCACGTACTCGGACATAAGGGTATTGCAGACGACATACTCCGCTCCGAGCCCAATGGCTGAAATGAACCTGACCACAGCAAACTGCCAGTAGTTTTGGGTCAGACCCAAAAAAGACGTTCCGACTGAAAAAAGAATCATTGTCATGACAACTGTACGAACCCGCCCGTACCGGTCGGCGCACCAGCCGCCCAGAAAGCCCCCAATTGCCATTCCCATGAGCGAGTAGCTGCCCAGCGATCCGGCTTCCACCTTCGAGAGACCAAGGGCCGGCATCAGGCTCGGAAGGCTGTAAGATAAAAACATAAAGTCCATGCCGTCGACCATCAAACCGAGGAAACTGAAAATGAATACTGCTATCCAAATTCGCTCGCCCGGTTGAGCAACAGCTCCGCCCGCCCCGGAAGGGGAACTAACTGAGACATTTACCTTCTGATCGCTTTTCTCACTCATTTTTTTCAAACCTCCAGCTCTTCCAATTTGAGTCAGGAGACCCCTTCCAGGATAATGGCCACCCCCTGACCTCCGCCCCCGCAGATTGTCTCAAGCCCGAAACTTGCCCCCCCCCGTCCCATTTCATTCACAAGGGTCACCATTCGCATTGTGCCGGTAGCGCCAATCGGGTGCCCAAGCGAAATTCCCGAACCATTCACGTTTAGTTTGAGTTCACGTTCCCGCTCGGTAAGGCCCATGATCTTGGCGTCCGCAAGCATCTGAGCGGCAAACGCTTCCTGAATCTCGATCAGCGCGCAATCATCCAATACCAGACCTGCCTTGCCAAGCGCCTTATCGACCGCCGTTTTGACAGCCGGATAGGTCAATGTCGGGTCGCAGGCCGCATTCGCACCCGCTATGAACCGGGCAAGAGGTTTAAGTCCCATTTCGCGCGCCAGACTCTCGGAGGCAAGCACGACTGCCGCTGCCCCGTCGTTTTCCGAAGAAGAGTTCCCAGCCGTGCATATGCCCCCGGGATAGACCGCTTTGAGCCTGGCCAGTTTCTCGATTGCGGCATCCGGGCGAGGGGTTTCGTCTTCGCTGAAATAGCCCATCTGACCTTTTTCCAGTGAGATCGGGACCGGGACGATTTCTGCCCCGAACTTACCCTCCTTAATGGCGGCACAGGCCCGCTGATGGCTTCTAAGAGCCCACTCGTCGGCGGCCTGCCTGGTAATGCCCTCTGCTTTGGCCGCCGCTTCAGCCCACGTCATCATCGAATTGAGCTCGCCGTAGCGTTCAATCGGCTGAGACATCACGCGCGCGCGCTGAATGCGGTCGAAAAACGGGACCCCCCACATTGGAAGCGCTCCGTGGCCTCGCGGCATGAAGCCCCATTTTTTGTCCATGCGGCCTCCCAATCCCCACCGGATATCCCCCGGTAAGTAGAGTTCGGCCTGGCTCATCGATTCCAGGCCGCCTGCTGCAACTACCCGGGCGTTACCCGTCTGGATTTTGAGGGCGCCGAAAATGATGCTGTCCACACCCGAGCAACAGCGCCGGTCAATGGTCAGGGCGGGGACCGTTTCAGGCCAGCCCGCAGCCAGGACAGCGAATCTTGCGGCGTTGGCGCATTCCCCATTCTGGTAGGATTGGCCCATAATGACCTCATCGACCTGGGCGGGTTGAATGCCGGCCCGCTTGACGGCCTCATTGAGGACCAAAGCCCCGAGTTCATGGACCGGGACGGCTTTCATACTTCCTCCGAAAGCGCCTATGGGCGTGCGCACCCCGGAAAGGATGACCACTTTTTCCATTTTATCGACCTCCATAAATAGCAGGGAGCAGTGTTAAGAGCGGTGAACAGTGAGCAGTGAACAGTGAGCGGTGAACAGTGAGCGGTGAACAGTGAGCGGTGATCTGATCCTTCATTCATCATTCATCACTCATCATTCATCATTCATCATTCTTCTTCACGCTTCCGTCCGTATTATATTCGTACCAGCCTCTGCCGGTCTTCCTGCCCAGATGTCCCATTTTGACCTTCCGCCGAAGAATGGCCGGCGGGTAGAAAGAAGAATCTCTGGTTTCCTCATAGATTGACATCAGGGCGCCACAAGTCACGTCCAGACCTACCATATCACCGATTTCAAAAGGCCCCATTTTCCTTCCGGAGGCCAGCCGCAGCCCCTTGTCGATATCTTCCACGGTGGCCACCCCATCTTCGACCAGGCGCATCGCCTCGATATTAGCCCTGTAATTAATGCGATTGATGACAAAGGCTGGAATATCGCGCTGAACCAGTATAGGCTCCTTTCCGACCCGTCTGACGAAATCCACGCCGGCAGCAAAGGTTTCTTCGCCGGTGTACATTGCTCTTATCACTTCGGCGGCGGGCATCATCGGCACCGGAGAAAAAAAATGGATGCCCAGCACCTTGTCGGGTCGTCGGGTCTCTGCGGCCAGGTCGGAAATGGAAATTGCGCTGGTATTGCTCGCCAGGATTGCACCTGGGTTTACCACATTGTCCAGATTGCGGAAAATGTCGCGTTTGAGGTCCTGGTTTTCGAAAACTGCTTCGATTATCAGATCGGCCTCACTTGCAGCTTGCAGACTATCAGAGGTAGTGATGCGCGAAGTGATCGCCTCCGCCGGGCCGGCCACAGCTCCCTTTTCTACAAATTTGCCGACCGACCACGATATGTTTTTAAAGGCCTTTTGAAGAGCATCGGGTTTCACATCGTGAAGGACCACTCTCAGCCCTGCCTGGGCGCATACCTGTGCTATACCGCTGCCCATCAATCCGCTTCCAACTACGAACACTCTGTTCACACTCATCATGTTCCTTTCCTGCTTACAGCACTCCCGTCGCACACTCAATCCCCGCCAACGCTCCCCTGGCACTAACGTATCGTAAACATTCACCACAGAGGCACAGAGAACACGGAGCGGAGAAAAGGTTACAGAATTCTCCGACGTATGCCGTCCTTTAATACCGGCACGTCTCGCGAAGCGTCGAGATTTCCCATTAGATCCTCCCAGTTTCAGGTACGTCAGAAGTTGTGCTTCATGAATCGGTTCGATGGAGGACAACGATTTGATTTCGACTACGACAGATTGTTCGACGAGAAGGTCAACACGGTAAGCGCAATCCAACCTGACCCCCTTGTATTCAACCGGCAATGGCAACTGCCTCTCAGCGCCGATGCCGCGAAGCGCCAACTCTCGACATAAACACTCTTCGTAGGCCGACTCCATCAATCCCGGCCCCAATACCTCGTATGATAGACTTATATAACGTGAAAAAAAGACAGCCAAAAAAATGCTAGTTCAGCTTGTAGCTATACATCATATTCACTTTGTGAAGTGCTCTCGTTGGCCTCCCTTAGCGACATGTGAGCACGTAGCGAGAAGGCCGACCGCAGGATGCATCTGTCATGCGCGATGGGCGGGGGCGGGAGGCCTTATGCACCTCAATCGCCGCCCCAATGATCCGCTATGTTATAGTATTTAAATCCACCT
>Ga0187849_1002801_pt1 | contig 16161 bp, 12 predicted proteins | sample June2016WEW_4_10_2_FD_132412 | JGI IMG/M metagenome (GOLD analysis project Ga0187849, IMG submission 132412) | Peatland microbial communities from SPRUCE experiment site at the Marcell Experimental Forest, Minnesota, USA - June2016WEW_4_100 | ecosystem: Environmental > Terrestrial > Soil >... | reverse complement strand
TCCTTGGTTGCCTTGGTTGCCCTGCGATCCACTATTTCCCTGAAAGCCTTGATTACCCTGAGTGCCTTGATTACCTTGGGCGCCTGCAACAGACGATTGAAAACCTTGATTCCCTTGGTTGCCCTGAGTGCCTTGGCTACCTGTAGAGCCTTGATTGCCTTGCGGACCGGGCACGCTCGATGCAGCACCTTGGTCGCCTTGATTACCCTGATTTCCTTGGTTGCCCTGCGGTCCGGAGACAGATGATTGAAAACCCTGATTACCTTGGTTCCCTTGGTTTCCTTGGTTACCTTGATTACCTTGAGGACCTGCAACAGACGATTGAAAACCTTGATTGCCTTGGTTGCCTTGATTGCCTTGCGAACCGGTCGAGCCAATTACACCTTGATTTCCTTGGTTGCCCTGAAAACCCTGATTGCCTTGTGGCCCTACAACAGATGATTGAAAACCCTGATTGCCTTGGTTCCCTTGAAAGCCTTGGTTGCCTTGCGACCCGGCAACAGAAGACTGGAATCCTTGGTTGCCTTGATTGCCTTGGTTTCCCTGCGGACCTACAACAGATGACTGAAAACCTTGATTACCCTGATTCCCCTGATTCCCCTGATTTCCCTGATTGCCTTGAAAACCAACGTTACCCTGATTGCCCTGAAAGCCTTGGTTGCCTTGGTTGCCCTGCGTTCCCGCAACGATGTCCGAAGTCATTATAACTGCCGGGCGCCACTTAGTATGCAAAGGCTCTAGAGTAGATTCAGTCACTAAAGTTTGTGTGACATCGATCCATGTTTGGGTATTTCCATCCCATAAAAGGAGCCGATAACCTCCGTGCCCATCGTCTTGTGTAGTCAAAACATTCATTTGGCAATCCTGAAACACATCCCATTAAATCGTAATTTCTCCGCCGAGACGATGGCCGTCTTTAAGGCAGATCATGTCTGCCCGCACCCAGCAATTTTGACTTTCATCTTTTGCTGTCGTATAAAGACGAGGGGCATAGAAACGTACCGGAGTATCGATATATTGCGCCCATCGAGAATGGATGTAGTAATATATCGAATTCACATTCCAAAAAGTTTTATGTGTTGGATCCTGAAACGCAGCCCTTCCATCGGTGCTTGGAACTTGAATGAAAGCGATGCCACCCGGAGCTAAAACTCTGTACAATTCTTTCATCGTATGTAGAGAGTCATTCAAATGCTCAAACACATCGTAGGCTCGAACTACCCCAACTGTTGAATCCTCCCAAGGCCACGTCTTATTAAGATCAGCTATGATATTAGCATCTTTCAAATCGACCGTGGTGTAGCCCAGTTTTGGAAAGAAGCGCCCACCTAACTCTAACAACGCCAGATCTTTTCTTCTAGCCCACTCCTCCGCCATCCCTTGAATGTTTGCGTCCCATATTGGCCAGACACCTTCCTGAATGCCTTTGTTAATCTCAGGCCGCAACCATGTATTACCGCCATGAATGCGATATAGATACAAGGGCTTGTCAATGTGTTTGAAAGTAGTTAACGGATACAATCGGCACATCAAATCCAAATCGTCAAGAAATGCACGATTCTTATCATGCCCGCCAATCGACCTGTACAGAACACTGCGCCATGATCGTAGATGGTCCGGTGCAAACCAAATGCGACCCACATTAGCCGGATGTGGTTCCCATTGAACTACTTCGTCCAAAGAATGGCCGTTGTAGTCGTACTCCCGCCACTGCCATCCGCATGCAGGATTATATCGAGGCGGGCGCTCGAAGGTCGGCGTAAATGGCACATCGTTGGAATAGACAAACCCGACCACCGGGTCCTCAAAGGCTTTCTGGACTTCCTCGATAGCGCCGGGCAGCAACATGTCGTCATGGTCCAGTTCCAGCATCACGTCGCCAGTACAGCGCGAGCACGCATCGTTCTTCAAGAACCCAACCTTGAACGGCTCTGTGAATCCCCTTCCTTTGTCCAGAAGATCAAACTCTTTAACCCGTGAGTCCTTGTCAAAGCCAATCCGGGGTGAGCCGGAGTTGTACACGATCACCCACTCATAAAACGGCTGGCCCTTGATTGAGTTGTAAGCCTCTCGCAACCACACCGGGTTGTGCGTCGGCGTAAAAATCGAAACCCGCACTCCATCCTTCACCTGCAAAGTATGCAGAGGCGGAGGTTCTGGCACAGGAGCGGACCCGCCCCACATGGGAGACCACGGCGTGTCATAGTACTTCGGGTCCAGCGCATTAACCGCAGCCTTTATAGTCCCCTCTTCGATGTTCATCAAGCGCCAGTCCAGATAGTCAATCTCAGTACCAAACTGCTCAAAGCGTTCCGCCAAAGTAAAGGCCGTCGCCCGCACACGCTCAAGAGTCTGTGCGAGGTCCTGAGAAAAATCGTAGTTAGACATCACATCCACGGCCAGCTTGAAAACCTCATGCCCGGCCTGAATCTCTTTTGACTTCTCCCACTGGAATCCCGAGGGATTGTAATAGGTCGGATGGCCCTTCTCGTCAGTGTCCGCAACCATCGCATGAAGCGCTCGATTCGCACCTTCGATGTGTGACAGCATTCTAGTCTCGGGCAGCAACGCCTCGGAGCGCGTATCTGCCGAAGTGTACTTTCCCAAAACGAAGATCGGCACGTTCGGAATGGGTGTCTTAGCGAGTAACTTCGCCAATGTTCCGCCGTACCATACGAAGTCCACCACTGCCGGAGAAAGTCCAAGTAAAGAGTTTGTGTAGGCCAGATGCTCCGCAGAAGCCTTCAACCGCGACAACCGGCTGCTCAGATAATAATGAAGGCAGTATTTGCCTCCAAGCAGCTTGCGCACCTTTCGCATCAAGGAAACCCAAAGGCAGCAATCACGGCTCGACATCAGAACATTCGTCACGCCGTCTAATTTCGCATGAAGCAAAATCCCGCAGAGAAACAGGAACGGAAAATTGACCTGTGCTTGCAGGAGTTCGTATCCACGAAATTCTTTGTCATACGAAGTCAGGCGTGCCTCACGGCAGCACGCAGCCAAGCCGGGAAACCCCGACCGAAAAAGAAACCCTTCTACGTCCGTAGGAGCGGATAGATTTGTACGCTCCGCTGGAATGTCGAACTGCCGAGGAACCTGTACATCGGATATTTCATCGTCACCGACATGAGCCTCAACCTGCCCCTGCAAATTATGCCATACTGCGCCGGTACGCTTACCGCTGGCTGTCACAAGAAGCTCATTTTGTAAGCCACAAACCTTTCTCAAGACGCCCATGGCCTTCTTCGGATCATAGTAGTCGGACACAATCAAGTCGCCCTTCTCTACCCGTGCCACGTTCTCTGCTATCTTGAAATGATGTTCTTGCTCTCCCGCCGGAGGTCCGATTATTCTGCCCGCTGCGAGCGTATCGAACAAATCCCACGTGCGCATACACTCTCCAAAAACCGAATTTGACTCATGCCAACAGTTTAGCACAAATCAAGCCTAAAGGCAAGACCCTACCAATCTAATTACCAAGTCTCAACAAACTCCGTTGCCGATGACAAAGACGATTCCCCCGAAGTTCCTGAGCCTTCAAATTTATAGACTACAAAACTGCCTGTGGAGCAATCAATGTTAGTATCGTAATAAGGCCCATAGACAGCGCCATTCAAAACTCCCCACACAAGGTTTTTAGATGCAGCAAGAACAACGACATGCAATTCCAAACAATTCCAGCCATTGTAGGCTATGTTGCCCGTCGTAACAAAGGAAGATTGGCCGCTAGAATATCTATACTGCACATAAAGAGGGCCGGGGTTGCTATACCCACAAGCAACGTCATACGCCTTTGATCTATCTTTAGAGATCAAAACATAAATTGCATCACCATTAACAGCTAGGTTAAGCATCATTCTTGCTGACAATCTATAAAAGCCTGAAAAAGATTGATTTGATGGGAAAGCATTACTGGTCAAATTGCCCACAGAAGTTCCCACTCCCCAAGTTAATGCCGTTACAGTATATCCAGTAGTACCACTACCTTGATACCCTTGGTTGCCCTGATTGCCTTGGTTGCCTTGAAAGCCTTGCGAACCTCCAAGAGCGCGAATTATAGCCGTTTGTGCCATCGTTTTATCCTTTAACTTACCACATCATCTATGATTTAAGTTTTTGTAATATAAAGATTGTTTATTTCCAAAGCTGAAAGTCCTCTATTATAAGCCCGAATGTTGTTAAGATAGCCATACATGTAATAAGGAGGACCAACAACGGGATCGCCGCCTAATACATCAAATCTAATTTGGCCTGTATAAGACGCAGTACCAGCGCCGTCATAAGAACCGTTATGGTAAAAAGCAAAAGTATTACTAATTCTTGTGACAGCCCAATGTTCCCACACACCTTGTGTAAAAACCGTATTTCCATTCGTGTAACCCCCTAAAGTTATGTAAACTGAGAATTTTCCACTATCTACCCACCCAGCAAAACCACCACCTCCAACAGGCGAGTACCCCATTGCCATATATTCAGTTAAATTACTTCCTAAAATATAAGACCATAAACAAAGTGTGAAATCGCCGGACACAGTAATAACCGAATTAAGAAGCACATAATTATAAACAGGACTTCCGAAAACAAAGTTACCACAGTATGTCGAACATTGACCGGGGCTAGTATAATTATTTGGGGCATTAGAATTTTCCCATGTTCCATTATCTCCATAAATACTGGAATCTAACACGGTAGTGGCCGAGCCTCCCTCGTTAATCTTCCAAAAACCAACGAGTGAGGTAGATGTGTGTAAAGCATTGCTATACATGGCAGACAAAATTCTAGATTTGGAATCAGCACTCATTAAGTCTTACTCCAACTTCCAGAAATTACGAATGCAGTCCAATGATTGCTCAAATCACAAACTAATCCAACAGCATCCCCGGATGCCCCTGATGATACCAATGTCCCGGCGGCTGAACCATTTGTTCCGTATAAAGCACAGACATTACTTGCCGGAAGTTGCAAAGTAATTACCCTTGAAATTCCAGAATAATTGGCATAAATACGCTGCATACCAATCACACTGCCCACTGGAACATCAAAAGTCAAAGTTCCATAATTGTTGAACAGATAATAGTCATTCCCGCCGGGGTCAGCCACTGGACCGGCGCCGGATTGAATCAACACCGACACAGGCTGAGGAGTTAAGGGCGCGATCTGACTTGGCCGAAACTGTCCCATCACGGCGGTCGTCAAAGACGTTGCTTGCATCAGCGGGTTTGAATAGCTCGTTGAGGCAGTAGGCTCCGTAGTCGTCAACTGGCCTGCAACAGAATCGCTAACGAAGTAATACTCCCCGGCTGTTAGACCAGAGCCACCAGTAATTTCTCCCTCGGTATACAAAGAAAAGTTATTACTGTCGATGATGACAGCGATTGCGAAGCCAAGAGTGTTGGCGTTGTCTGCCTTGGCTTTCTTCCAAAGCGAAGAATCTTCGTCGAAGTAGACTGCGACCCACGCTCCGGGAGACCCTAGCCCATGGGAGTTCTGATTAGTAGTTTGAACCAGTGATGTTCCCGCAAAGGGTCCTTGGTTACCTTGATTGCCTTGGTTCCCTTGAGGCCCAGCGACAGAGGATTGGTTCCCTTGGTTGCCTTGGTTGCCCTGATTGCCTTGAAAGCCTTGGTTCCCTTGATTTCCCTGATTGCCTTGGTTGCCTTGACTTCCAACGACTTGATTACCTTGGTTTCCTTGGCTCCCCTGATTGCCTTGGTTTCCTTGGTTACCTTGAAAGCCTTGACTTCCACTTCCGCCTTGATTGCCTTGGTTGCCCTGATTGCCTTGCGGTCCCGTAGCAGAGCTACCCGATGTTCCAGCACTACCTTGGTTGCCTTGGCTACCTTGCGAGCCAGACCCTGATCCACCAGCGCCAGCCGCCGTAACTGGAATCAGCCGCCCACGTGTAGGAAGCCCAGCGCTTCGATCATTCCACAAATTCAAGGTATCCGGGCTAACAGGCGTAGAAGTGGGGAAGGTAGTGCGCGTCACCGTGCTAGCATCGCTTGGCGGAGGCAGCGCAGTAGGTGCCACAGGTGTAATTATTGACCCTACTCCCTTTGGCTTCTGAATCGACTCATCTAGTGTTGGCATTATCTTCCGCCCTCAGATCGTTCGATCCAAATTGAACCAAATATGGTGAAAGACAAAACTTCATTCATTGCATCTTCCGTCGCAAATGCAATCTTTATTTGAAGGTGCCGAGCCCACGCAGGCTTACCGGTTTGTGACATATAATACCGATTAGAGTGTAAACTCTTGCTTTCAGGTAGCCGTGGAGGATCATGTACTACCTTGCCCAAATCGTCGAATGGCGGACATCCTGGCCAGCCACTTACCTCACCCATTAAGACTGCAATCTTTGGAACAGCCCCAGTGCGAATAGCTTCAAGATGAATAAAACCTATCTCCGCAATCTGCCCCGGATGCGCCAAAACGTTCGAGCCTACGATAGCCCATGCCGCATACTTTGCACCATTGTCCGTAGCCTTTGTAATGTCTCGGTACAGGATAGGCCCACTGGTAGAAGGAGCGACGAGCATCTGATACTTTCCAGCGTATGTTTCCACGGACTTGATGCAGCCACACCCCGCCGCGATCACACGTTTGGGCGACCACACCGCCGCTGGAGGCTCAGGCGTGATGCTGTTAATCATGTTGTAATAGCCTTGTGAGCCGGACGCAGCCTTGGCACCGTCTCCAATAAAGAGCCGCTGGTCTGTACCATCGACATGCCAAGTCAAGTACGAAGTCAAAGGATCAAACGGAGCTACTGCAAGCAAATTCGCAATGGGGAAGCCGTCAACCGTGCAACCGGCGCTAGGGTCAATACCGATTACCTGCCGGTCGGATGTGAACAAGAGAGGACTCTGCCCATTCAACGTAAAACAATTCGGGCTACGGATGCCAATTCCCACAACGCGAGACGGACTGAACGGAGGAGCGGTTCCAGCAATCAATTGAATGCTATCTTCTAAGATAACATACAATCCACTATTCGTTCCCCAACCCACATGACCCGTGCTCTGGAAAGACAGATTGTTTCCTGCGGGGAAAGATTCCCACCCGCCCTTCATATTCGTCACATCTCCGCCTGCGGAGAAGTAAAGCACATTGTCAACGAATCCCCAAATGCTGCTCAAGTGCAAACAAATAGGAATGAAACCGTCTGGTGGAGGAGAGTTGTAGCCAATCAGATCGGCACTCAAAAGATTGTTCATCGTCGAACCCGGTGAACCTTGGTCCGGCGAATAATCGTTGTAAGTCCACGGCCCTTGCGCAGTAGGTATGTTTGGAATCTGCGCAATCAAGTATGCAATTGGACCACCTTGCGGAGTCCGATAAATATTAATGGTCCCGATGCAGTTGTAAGAACTAGAAGGCGGAATGTAGTATGCACCTTGGACTTGGACATAGCTATTCTGTGCAAGCACAATTGCAGGAGACAAAGGCGCTGCTTGGCCCACCGACCCTGTAATGTCATCCATATAAGCATAGGTGTAATACCAGTTGCCTGTGCCCGGAGAGATTCCTCCAACCGCCGCGCTTGACCCGCCGTTAATCCACGTGATCTGATTGTCTTTTGTAGAGCCTAGCTCTGTTTGGTTCCATCCGCTGGAAGGCGCTGTAGGTCCGGGGCCTGACAGCCCACCAATGTTTACAACCTCAATTGCGCCGTTTGAATCAAGCACTTGACCAAGCAACGACACAATTATGCTGTTTCCAATGTTGCCAACAGTCATAGTGTTGGTATAACCGCTGGTTGTCATTACCGGCCCGGTTGTTGTCGAGTCTGTCCGCGTGATGCCCAACCCAATGTTCTGCCACACTGCGGACCCATCCGATACATATGCCTTCAGCGCGGAGTTCCACGCCGGAGAAGGGTTGTTCCCCACAACTCCGCTGTCGGCCACGTTCGACGTGGTGCCAGCAGTCGTGCATTGAAAGACCGCTGTGTACGTATAAGTGTAGGTGTAAGTCTGTGTTGTCGTTCCTGAATTTCCATATCCATATCCCTCGTATCCATAACCGTATCCATAATTCGGAGGATTTGGAACTTGCACCGTCACTGAATTGGTGACCGTCCATGTCACCGCAATGAGAACGCCAAGCAAATATGCATGGGAAAGCAGCCGCGATTTCGCCGCCACACACTTCCAAACAGCACCACCATCTGCGTAAGTCGTGCTTCCAACTGTCGGGCTGGCCGGGAAAGACGGGGTTCCGCCTGTGGTCCCACCTGTAATCAATTGCCAGATGTAGTTTCCCACGACAATCATGGGTCCAGTCTGAGGCAGAACAGACGGCATGTAATACGTATTGGCTTCCCACGTAGAGGCTACCGAAGTGTTGATGGCATTTGTCGGAGTAACGATCGTTGTCGGAGCATCAATTCCCCACCGACGAAGCGCCGGACCTTTCATCTGCCACAGGTTGGTTCCCGGAGTCGCACCATTGTTGTCCAGCGTCAATCCGTTAAAATTCGTATTAAAGGTAGGCGCAGTAGAACCAAGCGTCCCATTCAGAGATTGAATAACAACAAAGCCTGTATTGACGCCATCCGCTCCGGGATTCTCACTCTCGCCACTCGGGATAGCACTGGATGCGATGGTCGCTGTGATGGTAGGGCCTACCGCTGACACGGAGGTCACTACCAAACTCATACCATTCAAGAACGCCGAGTTCATATTTTCTAGAACGATCTGCGTTCCCGCTTGAAGCAAAGTGTGCCCGAGGCCGTCTTCCAAATAATTGACAGTTGCCGTCAGCGTTCCGCCATTGATGACAATGTTTGTGCAAGGCACAGCGACGCCAAGCGCCAACTGGATGTTTCCATTGCTGTCAACAATGAATGCGCCGGAAGGCATCGCATAACCAGCCTTCCACTTAAACCCGGAGGTCAAATACTGATACTTATCAACACCATCTCCCATGTATAAGGTGTTGCCCACGCTCAAAAACCGCGTCTGGCCCGCACCTGCTGACTTGGTGAAAAGTATCTTCTGGCCGGTGTTGGTTCCCGCTACGGAGTCTGTCTCTGTCGTTTCGTCGTATAGATCATACACGTAGTCTGCGGAGTCCGCCACAACACGCACGAAGTTCGGGCAATTGACGCCATCAACTTGGTAGCTGTAGAAGTCATTCAGGAAAGGAAAAGTGTGGGCGTTGAAAACAGAGTGTCCGGGAGCGCGAATCAGCGTCAGACGAGGCGAAACTTCAGTATTCAAGCCATCCCATAGGGCCTCATAACGGCTCGCTGAATAAAATTTACCATAGATGAAAGGTGTGGCAGGGTCACGAAGAGGGTTTCTGTTACTCCACAAACCTGAGAAAAACTCGTTGGAAAAAATCGGTGCCCATCGAGATGGCCCGCTTGGAACTGCCCCCGCCGAAAGTAAAGCATTGCTCGTATAGTTACCCTCCCCACCTTGCAGCGGCACCTAATTTACCAGCACGGCTCAAATTCAACTTACCTTCTTCGGTTTTTGATCTACGAATAGCTGCTTGTCTCATTTTTTCTACATGTTCAGGCGATAATTTTTTGCCTAACCACAAATTACGTATATGGTCAATAGCCTTTTGTGGACAAGGACGCCCTGTTACTCTTTTTAATAAATCAATTTTCAATTGGGGATTTTTAGCCCATCGCTCTTTAAGTACTTTCGTAAGTAATTCTTTTGTAGCCTGAGAAGCTGGGGGCTGATACTAGCCCTTCTTTGATTTTGGAGGATTTTCTCCCCCGTCAGTAAGATTCCTAAGCACTCCAGTGCCATTATCTTTTCTTCCAAAAAATCTAATCAAATCTTGTTCCGCTTGAAATGCTTCCTCTTCTGTCTCCCAATATTGAATATCAACCTTGTTCTTATCTTTAGGTCCACATCCTAAACGCCTATGATGTTCAAAAGCACGATCACTACTGCCTTTTCCCACATAGTAAGGCGTCCAATCTTCCCTAAACCAAATGTATGTATAAAATACATTTGCCATTACATTGCACCCCTTGCTGTGTGTCCTTGTTGAGTATGCGGGCCAAGTGATGCTTGTGTGGCCAACAATCCCATCCAGTCATTCAAAAAAATGTTGCGCGTGATTTCATCAAGTCCCTGCTGACTTCCCAACAAAGTAGCAACAAATTTTTGGTTTATTGCCGTAAAACGTGAGTCTTGGTCATATAACAACGCTAATGCCAAGAATCCATATAGAAAAATGTGTAATACCTTGTCTGGCAACTGCATCCAATCTTTTACACCAGTTAACAATTGTACACCTTTTTGATACGTAATCATAACTGGATATGCAAGATCAGGGCATGAAGGCCCAACTCTAAAAATGATCATACCCGAGTTTGCTTGGTCATCCAAAAATTCACTAACTAAACTTGGTCGTCCCGGCTGAAATGACATCTCAATTTGACGTTGAGGCTGAAGTTGATATATATTTTTTGCATCAGAAGAAGCAGTTGCAGGCACAGTTAAATATGCAGATTCAATAAATCCCCAATTAATGCCAGAATCTAATATATAAAAGGCCGAATCTGTACTACCAACTGTGCAAGTGAAAGTAAGGGTGCTGCGATTCCACGGCCACACGAAGGGAGGGCCGAACATCGTCCCCAAGATGATATTTGCGTTTGTGAGTGCTGGTTCAAGGCTCCCGTCTACTAACAAAAACAAATTAGAAACAAAAGGCCGTGCCCAAGTAATAGCTTGCAAAAGTGTTGCCGCCCCGCCGACAAATGCCATAATTCACCTCATCTACATACATTTTAACCATCGACTTCTGTATGTTAACTTTCTACGCTTTGAAAGAAGTTTAACACGCTCAGGATTGTCTTTTCTCCACTGCTTTTGTCGTTTAGAGCCACAATCTTTGCACCAAAATTACAGCCCATCTTTACGTCGGTTGCTTTTAGCAAAAGGCCCTTTTCCGCCACACTTTGGACAGCGTTTCATCACAACGCTCCTCTTGCAGTAATTCCTTGTTGAGTTTGTAGCTTAGTTGAATCTTGTGTAGAAACGACGCTCATCCAGTCACTCATGAAAATGTTTCGTGTCACTTCATCAAGTCCCTGTTGACTTCCCAAAAGAGTAGCGATGAATTTTTGGTTTATTGCCGTAAAACGTGAGTCTTGGTCATATAACAACGCTAATGCCAAGAATCCATATTTGAAAATATGCAATACTTTGTCAGGAATAGGCAAAGTCGCCGTTACAGCAGTCAACTCACTTACACTTTTTTGATATGTAATAACAACTAGATAAGCAAGATCAGGATTCGTCGGACCAAGCCGAAATGTAATTGACCCAGCCAAATTATCCAAAAATTCACTTACCAAACTCGGACGGCCCGGCTGATACGACATTTCAATTTGTCTGCGCGGTTGAAGCTTATAAATGTTATTCGCATCAGAATCTGCCCCTGACGGCACAGTCAAGTGACCAGATTCAATAAAGCCATAATCATGCAACGAAGCCTTTACTGTATCTGTAATACCCACTGTGCATGTGAATGTAGTAGTGTTGCGATTCCACGACCATACAAAGGGCGGACCAAGCATGGTCTCCAAAACAATGTTAGCATTGCTGAGTGCTGGTTCAAGGCCCCCGTCTACTAACAAAAACAAATTAGAAACAAAAGGCCGTGCCCACTCAACGACCTGCAAAATAGTTGCCATAATTCACCTTATCTTAAATTCTAGCCATGCCGTCTGCGTTCATAACTGCGAAAATCTTACAAAAACCAGCAGTCGAATCTTGCTCATTTTCTCCATTCCAGTAGCCGGAGAGAACTTGCACCGTCAGATAATCACTAGCGGAAGGGTCGTCTTGTTGTACAACTGCATAGTAATACCACAGCCTGCCTTTAAAAATCAGAGGAGGGGACGAAGAAATTGCCGGAGTAGCGCCCTGCCCATTCGTAAAAGGCGACGCAGGATCACGCGGACAAACGAACTCACAAATGTAATACAGCACACGAGACTGGTCCGTATACACTGTGCCATCAATCGGGCTGGTATAGTTCGCTGGAATGTCTGCAACCGCAACGCTTCCGCCAGTCTTAAAATAGCCTAGAAAGAGTTTCTCAGTTTTCCAGACCATCCCACCTTCTCCCGGAGCGCCCTGTGCGCCGGGTGATCCACCAGGTCCTAACGAAGAAGGTATAACAACGATGTGATAAAGACCGTCCGTGATCTGCGTGTACGTCTCTGTAATGGCATCACCGGGCACTTCATAGAACGAAGACCAAAACACATAAGCATCATGCCCGTTCGTGTCGTCCCCGAAGCTCCCGTAGCCCGCGTTCGTCACCGTCTCATAGGCGTAAACGTAGTCATACGACGCAGGCGATACTGCCGTCAAATACTGCGTCCCACCAGTCTTATCAGCTAGGGTCTGAACAAACACCACAGCCGCGTATTGGAAGTCTGGCGACGCCAGCGTTGCTACAGAACTTGCCACTGATAGCCCGCCAGCCACATCGCTCGACAAAACCGCGTCGTGCATTTCCACCATAAACACGGTAAAGACCGTGGAAGGCGCTGTGCCGGTCCACGTAGGGCCGTCTCCGGCCTGCACAAGACGTCCGCAAGACTGTGCGTAGCCTGACAACGTTCCGCCTGTAATCGCCGCCGATAGGTAATATTGAGTGAGCCCTAAAGGGGAAGACGGAGGAGTTCCGCCCGAAGAAACAATCCCCATGATAAGCACATTGCCCGGCGTAGGGGTTTCTGCAAACTGTGCAGTCCAACCCACGGCTGTCGGATAGGCTGGGTCAGTTTGGTAGATGATCTCTGCCACCTGCACAATCGTCGGCGGCGTAGCCCCGTATGATGCTCCGGTCGGTCCAGTAGGCCCTGTGGGTCCCGTCGGTCCAGATAGTCCCTGTGCTCCGTAAACATAGATTATAGACGGCGGAGGAACTGTTCCTGGAGGCTGTGTTCCGATAGGAGCGGTGCCTCCGCTACCAGTCGTGAAAACCCAAACTAACGGCGTTTTCAACACAGGAACGCCGTTTGCATCGTATACCCGCACAATATAATAAGTTGGGGTGCTCAACTCGGCGTTCGACCAAATATGCGTCGGATAAACATTTCCAGAAGAATCTAACGTAATTTGAATAGGTACCGCAGCTACAATTGTATCGTCTGGGGCTTTAATTGGCGCAGTACTGTCGCTTGACAACTCTAAGACCAATGTGCCATAAGCTATAGGCTGTCCGTTCGGATACTGGAAGTTCCCGCCCGTTATTACAATCATAAACTCCTCGCACAGATCGCATAAACTTTAGCGTATCCGGCATTCACAACTTGCTCGTTATCTCCATTCCAATAGCTCTGAAGCAAGAAAAGAGTGTTGTAATAAGGATTTGTTGGATCGTCAATTACATTCTGATAGAAATACCATAGCTCACCCGCCGAGCCGGGAAGTGAACTCGTACTAGATTGTCCGGGGTCAATCATCTGCCCATTTACAAAACCTGAAGCAGGATATCGTGTACTGACTATCTCTGCCTGATAATAAAGAATCTGGTTTTGACTCGTATATACAAAACTATCAATAGGGCTAGTGAACTTCGCTGCTCCCAGCCCGGCCAAGCTCACATCCGTACCATGAATGAAGTAGCCCAAAAACAAAGTTTCTTCAATCTCAGACGACCCTGACGGTCCAGTAGGACCTGTAGGACCCATAGCTCCTGCTTCTGGAAAGTACGCCAAGACAAGGCCATAAGCCACTCCTCCAGTATAAGGATAAGTTGCAGTAATCGGACCTGCCGGGATAGATGTACAATCTACAAATTCCACGAAGTAATACTCATCTATAGGATATATTGGAGAATTAAATTCGTCAGGCGACCACGAACCACTAGTAACTGGCCCTCCAAGCCCTCCAAAAAATCCCACAATGGCTAAAAGAGCTTGAGAAGCAAAAATTAAATTTGTAGAAACCTTAGCCGGGGCGCTTGTCAACCATCCACCTTCACCAGTACTCGCAGTAATAACTGGCGTGCCAAGCAACTCACACAACATGATGTGTTCACTTCCATAAGTAGGAGGTGTCCACCCAGTCGATTGAAAAGACCAATGAGTTCCATCACCAGCTTTAACTACTCTATATCCTATATTAAAACCTCCAGCGGCAAGATCACCATATTGATGACCAGATGGATTATTTGCAAATGTAGAAAGTACAGTAAAACCTGTTGGCAAATGAGATACAATGTTATAGTAATCGGCATCCATAACCATTGCGACAAGAATATTACCAACCGACGGTGCCTGAGAAAGAACAACATCATGTGCTGCATTATCTATCCAACCACCATAAGCACGTTGCACAACTATAGGCGGACCTTGTTCTCCCGGCGTAGAACTCACCCCACCACTAGAAGAAACGCCTCCACCGGCTGATGCAGCCCCCGGAGGCCCTGTAGGTCCCGTAGGCCCTGTAGGTCCCGTAGGCCCTGTGGGTCCTTCAATAGGCTCATACGTCGAACCGCCTTCCCCACCTTGATTCGGAGGAGTCCCAATGTCAATTGTTCCGCCAGTCGGCGTAGTAAAAACCCATATGAACGGAGCTTTGAATACAGGTACCCCATTTTTGTCATATAGATTTACTATGTAATAAGTTGGTACAGACAACTCTGCATTTGACCATATATAAGTTAAAGGAAGGTTTCCAGTTAGGTCAAGAGTGTAAGAAATTCGCTCAGCGGAGACAACGATACCACCGGGAGTTGTAACTGCCTCTGGCGAGTCCCATGAAAGTTGTAACGTTAGTGTGCCGCTGGCGACGACTGCGCCGTTTGGGAATTGAAATCCGCCGCCAAAAATCCCTATCATTCGTCACCCCGCAACTCTCTTTTTCTTAAAATTTCTTTTTTCAAATTATGATTTGAACAAAGAGTTTGGTAACCAAGAGGATACCCTGCATTTTTACAATAGAAATAAGTTTGAGTAGAAGCTTTTTTGTTTTTTCTATCTTTACAACCATCGTTATTGATATGATCTAAAGTTAACATATCAATATCAATTACTTCACAGTCTGGCCAAGAACATTGCAACTTTCCTTGAGGGCCGTAATGAGAAAGAACATCAAGTTTAAATTGCCAACGCCATCTTTCATTACTCTTTTTTACCTCTTTTTTATGACGTAGGCGGTATTTTTTAGCCTTCTTCAAAAAGTAATCACGTCGTAATTTATATTGTTTAGCTCTTAAAGGCTTCCTTTGCTCATTTATATGTTTCTTATGATCTTGATAATATTTACGATGATATTTATTCTGTTCTTCTTTTGTCATAAAATCGAACTGACCTCGTTCACCATCGCACTCAAGTCCTGCGTATCTCCGGTGGAGTTCGTGAAAATCCAAATAACAGGAAAGCCCGATATAGGTTGACCGTTCATGTCAAACACCTTCACAGTGTAATACGTCCCAGTCCCAGTTTCTTCGTTATACGCACCTGACCGCAACTCGGCATTCGCCCAAATCTGTGACCCTGCCGGAACATTGCCGTTGCTATCTAGTGTAAACTTAATAAGAACATTCGCACATATCCATCCGCCGCCTTCCGTCACAAGCTCTTGGTCATCTTCCGACAGTTCAAACAACACCGTTCCTCCAACAATCGGAGAGCCGTTTGGGTATTGAAATTTCCCATTTGCGATCATAATCATCTTAGTGGTATCCTAACTATGAATATCCCATGTGTGACGAGCCATTCAATGAGATCGTACTGAGCGTTGATGAGTCTTCCCTGCATCTCAACCTGCCACAACAAGTAAAACGTAGTGATGATGAGGGTGTAGAAAATCAAGTTAGACGGAGGTGGGTGCATCAAATATGCCCAAAGGTTTTTTACTAGCATCTTAAACTTTGTAAGCATGGGCTTATTTCTTTCCTCCTGACCATTTTACTGTTACCCTTGGGCGTGCTGGTACAAGAGTAAAATCACAAATATCAGGACCGGCCCCATGCTCGGTAATCACCAGCCAATAACGTCCTATCTTGGCAATCCAGCCAGCCGTTTTAATAATACGGCCTTGTGCTACTTTTTTATGCAAGGCACTAAACTTTGGTAACTCAGCTCGCATGGCACTGAATGCGTCTTCCCAATGCAATTCCCCCAATCGAAATCTGACGCCGTTCACGGTCATGGTCATA
>Ga0187849_1002788_pt1 | contig 16191 bp, 19 predicted proteins | sample June2016WEW_4_10_2_FD_132412 | JGI IMG/M metagenome (GOLD analysis project Ga0187849, IMG submission 132412) | Peatland microbial communities from SPRUCE experiment site at the Marcell Experimental Forest, Minnesota, USA - June2016WEW_4_100 | ecosystem: Environmental > Terrestrial > Soil >... | reverse complement strand
TGCCCTCCTCAACGGACTTCAGAGATGTTTCCACAACGTCATTCTGAAACAGCCGTTACAGGAGGGCAACTGCCGCTTTCTCTCAATAACTCAAAAACTGTTTTGGACACGAGTGAAATGACCACACCCGCTACGCGGGCTGGCTGCCGACGGTGCTTATCCTAGCGCCTATGCCCCCGCCATCCTCTGGTAGCTGAGTCAAGGGAACAGCCCATTTGTAAGGATTCGGTCCGCCCTCTGCCGACCGGCTCTGCGGACGCCGATTCTGGGTGTGGGGCCAGGGAGAGAAACTCGCGATCAGCCGTCCTGTAGGGCCAGCATCTCCGGTTTCTGGAGTCCGATGGACTCCACCGGAGTCCTGAAATCGGACTTGCCGGCCAAAGCCCCGACAGGTCGGGGCGCTGCCGTGTCAAGCCCATTGCGAAACACCGCACTAGGGCGCGAGGCTGGCAATGTCCTGCTTGACGGCCTGCGTCACCGTGGCGTTGGAGGCGAATTCTTTCTCCAGCCGCTCGTAAATCTGGCGCGCCTGGGCCGGCTGCGACTGGCGATAAGCGTCTGCCAAGGCCAGCAGCGCACTCGCCTTGGGCACGGCCAGGGTGGGGTGATCGGCCAACTCCTGATAAAGCTTGGCCGCCTCCGGCGTCTTGCCGGACTCCGCCAACTCACCCGCCAGGGCGAATTTCGCCATGGCGGCGATTTCCGCGTCGTGGTCCATGCTGGCTTCCGTCAAGGTCTGCATCGCCCCCCTGTGATCGTCCAGGAGCGACTGGCATACGCCCGCCTGGTAACGCGCAATCGCCACCGCCTTCGGCCGCGGGAGCATCTTGTATTTATCTAAAATGGCATCAAATTGTTGAAGAGCTTTCCTGTATTTCTCTTGCGCGGTGGTGTAAGTGGCCCCGCCGGGTTCGCTTTGGCCGGGCGTGGGTTGGCCCACATAAGCGCGGAACGTCGCCAGCGCTTCGCCCAGATCGGCGTTGGCGGCAGCTTCCTGGCGGTCGGTGTAATACTTCAGACCGGCGGCGAGCCCGACCACCACGGCCACAATGATCGCTAGGTTTAGGATTTCCTTGTAGTGCTGTTTAAAATATTCTTCGAATTGTACTAACGTGTCCTTAAATTCATCTTGCTTCAATTGACGGCGATGCAGGCGATCCACGGTCTGGCTCCTTCCATATGCTGATCCCTGCCATCTTAGCAACCTGACAGAAGGGCGTCAATTGCCGCTTGAATTGAGGCCGGGGATTCGATCCTCTACCGCAGGGCATGGGTCGCCGTCAACAAGTTGGCATCTGTGCCCATTTTGGGTACTTGTGCACCTCATTGGGGTTCGATAGTCAACAGGCACATGGGGCGGTTGGCGCTGACTTCACAGATGGCGAGTTTTCGCCTCAGAGCATGAGGGAAGCCGAGGCCGATAGCGTTATGCGGATGTGTTCGGAGCCAGCGTAACGCAGACTTCCGTATTTGAAGTCTGCGGTTCTTCCTTAGTTTCGCGCTTTCGAATCCAAGCGCAAACTGGCAATCGTCAACCCGCAGCGGCGCAGGGGCTGCGCCACACTTATGCCGGGATGCTCGTTCTCGCTGGGCGGTCGCCAGAGCGTGGAAATCCGTGTTGTTTGAGCGGGCGCACGACAAAAAAGAATTTTTCGCGAAGAAACGGACGGCGCGGTAGCGAGTGATGGCATTTACTTCTTGTGTTCCTTAGTGCCGTGGGTTATAACTCGGCACCAACCAGCGCGAGGAGACTTCCAATGGACCCTCGAGAAGACGAATTCCAAGAGCAAGAGATAGATGATATTTCGTCTATAGCAGCACAGCTCCAGCGTCCGATACAGCCGTTTATTCACGCAGAGTGCCTTCGGCAAGCGAAGATCGCTTTTAACGTCGGTCTTATCATGGCGATCCTTGGAACGCTTCTTCTCTTCGGTGGCGTTGGGGCATCTATGTATCGTGGTTTTGGCCCTGGGAGCGGAATCGCCACCATCGCAGGAGTCATAATGGACGTCCTCAGCTTTTTTCTGATGAGGTTCCTTGGGCAGACAGTCGCCAGGCTCGATGCAATTCGTCGGGACGAAAACGCTCTGAGTTTAGTAGGACAAATAACAGACCAGGGCAAAAGAGACGAAGCAATTCTTGAATTGATTAAGACCCTCGGGAAGCGACCCACAAAGAACTGAACGCACCCTCATTTCATTATACATAAAATACACTCATATTGAATGTATTTTGCACTGACGTTGCTTTTGGGTTTTGATAGAACTATTGTGGGGGCAGTGGTGTTGTTTTTATGGGTTCCAGGGGGTGCCTTTTGAGTGTAAGATACGCCACGGAAACCTTTTTGGAGAATGTCGTTCTGGAAATTAGAGACATACCTTCAACCGAGGAGCTCACGAGACCGGTTACAGGTCCTGCTCTTGTCGTCAAAGAAAGCCCGAAAGAAACCGTGTCCCCCCAGGAGGTGGAAGATCTGTCTGATTTGCCAGAGCGGTGGGAATAGCTACCCTGGTAAGACGATTTCTTTCAAGGGGTTTCCGTCTGCATTGGTGACGATAAGTTTGTGGCTGTTCTCCTCGGCTTCAAGAGCAATCTTGATTAGGCCCAATCCAAGCCTAACCAACTCGGTCATTGAGCGCCCTGTCCGCTTGGACATTAGCGCCAACTCCGAATAAGCCTTTTCGGAGAGAACAAAGTTAACTCTCTTTTTCTCCATGCTGGCAGGGGCGACTAAGCTCATTGGGTTCACCTCAAAAAGTCTGGATGCACATGGTATGTGGTAAGATCTAAAAACAAGCAGTCTTTACTATAAGGCATACACAATGCATATGCTCCCGATGAACACTGTATGAGCACATATATCCATTGTCAAGAATTTTTTATTTTTTTGAATAATAAAGGTATTAAGACCTCGCACTCTTGCCGCCATGTGTTGATAAGACCTTTAAAGTGAAGACAATACACCCTCTCCCCACCGGCAAAATAGACGACGCCTTCGGCTCCCGGCGCGTCCTCGCCACCCCCCGCCGCTCGCCGGAAACACATCGTCGTCTTTGGCAAAAGCGCCGTTAGGAAGAGCACGCTCCTGCGCAATATAATCGCGTGGGACATCGAGTACGGTGCCGGAATCGCCGTGGAAGACATGCCTGCCTTGTGGAGAGATCAAAAGTTCCGCCAGCTTAGACGGCCGCGCAATCTGACCACTCCTTACGCGTGGGGCAGATTCACTGCGCCGTCCAGCCGCCGTCGATGACGATGTCGGTGCCGGTAATAAAACCGGAGGCGTCGGAACTCAGGAACACGGCCAGTGCTCCAATCTCTTCCATTTTGCCCCAACGGCCCAAAGGGATCTTGGCATTGAATTCCGCCAGTTGCACGGGGTCTTGCATCAGAGCTCGATTGATTTCCGTGGCGAATGGCCCGGGACTGATGGCATTGGCCGTGATGTTGTAAGGCGCCAATTCCAGCGCCAGGGCTTTGGTCATGCCAAGCACGGCAAACTTGCTCCCGCTGTACGCCGCACGGTGCGGCAGCGAGACGTGCGCCATGGTGGAGGCCACGTTGATAATGCGGCCGAATTTCTTTTCGATCATGCCCGGCACGAAGGCCCGAGTGCAAAGGAAAGGGCCGTCAACGTTTGTGGACATCACGCGGCGCCACTCCTCCAGGGTGAACTCGTGGAGCGGCTTGCGAATGTTGATGCCCGCGTTGTTGATGAGAATGTCGGGAACGCCGGCTTGCCTGCGGACCTCGCCGGCGAGCGACGCCACGTCGGCTTCCACGCTGACGTCGCCGACAAAGGCATAGGCCTTGCCGCCGCGGCCGGTGATTTCCGCCCGCCCGCTCTCCAGTAAATCGCCGCTGCGCGCCACCAGTGCCACGGTGGCCCCCGCCTCCGCCAACGCTTCCGCCATGTGCTTGCCCAGGCCCTTGCTGGCGCCCGTGATCACTGCCACCCGCCCGTCGAGCCGCTGATTCATCATCGCATCCTCCTTCCGACAGGAAATGTAGCACAAGCCCGTGGCCACGGCATGTTCTCTGAGCGGGGGGCTTTGTGCCCTCGGCGAACTCAGCGGTCAAAGCCTTCCGGGTTCAGGAGAACGAGTAGTGTCCCGATTTGAAAAGCTACGTTTGATGGAAGCTGGGCCGAAGGCGTACAACGAGGGGATGGCAAGAACGAGAAACGGTGAACTGGACACCCCGACGGGATCGACAAACCCCTTGTCTGGCGGCATTTTGCGGTGATAGACTTTTTGTTCTTGCGGGGTCAATAACTCCAGAGTTTGTCCACATCGGGTGGAACCGAGCGGCCATGCGTGTACACGTGTCATCTGGGAGGGTCACAGCACGCTGGGTCTTAGCGGCTTTGTTGCTGGGTGTGTGTCTGGGCGCCTGTGAAGGAATTTTCCTTCATGTGCAGAGCTGTATCAGCTTTATCACCTTTTCCGTAGCTCGCCCTGGACCCGCAGTCCTGTTTCTTGCCCCTTTGGTTGACGCCTTGGCCTTTGGCTTCGTCGGCCTGATTCTGGGTATCATTGCAGAACTCGGTCATCGGAACAATCTCCGCCTCACCTCCTATCTCGTGGCAATCATTTGTTTCGTCACCGGCGCATACATTTCAATTGTGGCAGTCTATGCGGTATTCTGGAGATGGACCCACGGTATTAGGAGTTTGTCTGTCCTGAGTTACTCACTGCTCGGGGGTCTCATTGCCGCGATCGCGTCAGTGTGGTTTTGGCCAGCTCTCCGACGGTACCCCCGCGCAGCGGTGTTCTTTCCAAGGCTTCGCTGGCTGGCGATATTGTTCGGCGGTGCGTCCCTTGCCGCAACCGTTCTTTTCGCCTTTGTGAGTTCCCTGATCGGCGCGCGAGCTACACTCCCAGGCTCAACCGTGCTTGCAGGATGGGCAACGGCCAATCAACCCAACATCATCATGATTGCGCTTGATACTGCACGCGCGGATCACTTTTCCAGCTATGGCTATTCCCGCTCGACGACAAGCAATCTGGACAACCTCGCGAAAAAAGGGGTGCTTTTTGAGACGGCTGTGGCTACCGCTCCCTGGACACTGCCATCCTTTGCGTCGGTATTTACGGGTCTTTTGCCCCATCAGCACGCCGCCGACGGCAACGTGCCTTTGGCAAGCGGGTTGTTGACGCTGGCTTCCATACTGAAATCCCGTGGTTACAGCACCGTGGGTTTCAATGCGAACTTCGTGATGGGGACGAGACGAACCGGGATCGCGCAAGGATTTGACTTTTACGAAGATGGCGACGACTCGTTCCGCTCCGACCTGGACAGCATTGGTGCGTTCAAGCTGTTTTTATATCTCTTCTATCATCCTCTCGTCCGTGTGGACCCCCTCCGGCGCCGCGATGCTCGCGAGGTCAGCCAGTCCGTCATGCATTGGTTCGGCAATCACTCGCAGCAGCCCTTCTTTCTCTTCATTAATTACTTTGATGCTCACGAACCCTATAGCCCAATCCGCGAAATAGGGGATGAGTTCGGGGACGCGCACACGAGCTTGGCCCAGCGTGTCAACGCAGAAATTCACGGGTTCTCGCACCTCGTTGCAGACCCGAAATCCGCCGCGGAGCGGGCGACGGTTGTCGCTGGGTATGACAGTGCGATTGCCTATGAAGACCGGCAGATCGGCAACCTTCTGCGCCTCTTCGAAGCTTCTCCTGAGTGGTCGAATACCTACATCGTCGTTTTTGCCGACCATGGCCAAAGCCTGGGCGACCACGGCCATTACGGTCACCGATGGGGGATCAGTTGGGAGTTGCTGCATGTCCCCCTGATCATTGCTGGACCTGGAATCCCTGCGGGACGACGGATTACTGATCTGGTAAGTCTTCAACAACTGTTCGCTACAATCCTCGATTTGTCCCAGGGTGCGAGTCCGGCCCCGGAGCCAAAGAGTTTGCGCTGCTATTGGACCTTTCCTCCGGTCACTTGCGATGCGCAGCCCCTGGTGGTCTCCGAATACTCCTCTGAAGAATCCATCAGTTTGGTAACCCCCGAGTGGCATTTCATAAGGGATTTTGATGGAAACGAGCAACTTTACCACCGGACCACCGACCCTTTGGAAAACGTGGACCTTGCCCTGTCTCCTGGCTACCAGGATGAAGTCAAGATTTTGCAACGTCGTTTGATTGAGCGGTTGGAGGCTTCTCCTCCCTGGCGGGGGGAGGATTCCCTGCGAGGGGTGGGGGAAAGCGAATTTTCTCTACTCACCAAGAGGAGCCTTCCTGGGCCCGGTTCTGGGAACAAGCAACCCTCTTCATCAGAAAAAGAGCTGATACACAGCCTGCCTTATGAATAGCCAAACTCTACAACGCAATATGGGGGTTACTACAATGGGGACTGGATCACGCCTTTCCACCTGTCATACTTAGCCGGATTCAATTGGATACTATTAATTAGGTGTATTCGCGCACGATGCGGGCGCAGACTTGACGCCGTAAGCCAGCGGGAACCCAGCAACGTTGCGGATTGGTGATCCGTCCGGCCCTTCGCTCAGGATTACAGCGGAAGATTCAGAATGACGCATGGAAGGATTTTTTCGCAGGCCGTTCATCCCCGCCCTTCCCCCTTATTCGCTAGGAACCTGTTAAACCACTGCGCCCCTGCCCCAATTCGCATATAATGGCCCGCGCCGGACTCATTCCTTGGCTTTGCAAGAAATTGGATGATCCCTTGCAGGAGTGACCTGTCGCCGTGAAAATCGTCGTGTGCATCAAGCAAGTTCCCGCCCGAGACTCCGTGCTGCGGCTGAATGCCGCTGCCACCTGGGTGCAGGAAACCGATCTCAGCTTTGAAGTCAATGAGCCGGATATTTACGCGCTGGAAGAAGGGCTGCGCCTGAAGGAAAAGCATGGCGGCGAGGTGGTGCTCGCCACGCTCGGACCGGCGCGCGCCCAGCAGGCCATCAAGGAGGCCCTGGCCAAGGGGGCCGACCGCGCGCTGCATCTCGACGACCCTGCCTTCGCCACGCTCGATGCTTTCGGCATCGCGCGCGCTCTGGGCAAGGCGATCGAAAAAGAGAAGCCCGACATCGTTCTGACCGGATTGCAGTCCGACGATTTCGGAGCCGCCCAGACCGGGGTGGTGCTGGCGGAATTCCTCGGTCTGCCGCACTCCACCATCATCATGGAAATCCAAGTGGAGGGTGGCGCGCTGCGCGTGAAGCGCGAATTGGAGGGCGGCTGGTTCCAGTGGATCAGCTTGCCGCTGCCCGCCGTGATTACCATTCAATCCGGCATCAACAAGCCGCGTTACGCCACATTGAAAGGCATCATGGCGGCGAAGAAGAAGCCCGTGAAGAAACTGAGCGCGGCGGACCTCGGCCTGACCGCCGAGGACTTGGCCCCGCGCCTGCGCATCGCCAAAGTCTATACCCCCGTAAAGGCTGCCCAAACGGAGTTCTTGCAAGGTAGCCCCAAAGAAATAGCCACGCGCCTCGTCGACAAACTCAAAAACGACGCGCGGGTAATCTAGCCGTAGGGGCGAGCGGCGCTCGCCCAACGGCCGAGCGCCGCTCGGCCCTACACCATAAGGAGGTTCACCATGTTTGTTCACATTTGGAGAATGCGAGCTCGCAAGAAGCGCGTTGCGGAGTACGAGAAATTCGGCCGTCAGGTAACGCTCCCCTCGCTCAAGAAGATCGATGGCTGCGTGGGAGCTCACTTCATCAAAATCTACGGGGCGCGCAAGCCGGAGTACCTGTGGCTGGTGTTCTGGAGGGACCAGAAGGCCCTGGAACAGGCGCGCACCAATCCGCTCTGGCGCGAACAGATCAAGCGCTTCGAGGCGGGCAAGTACTACAAGACGATTCCGCTCGAACTCGTGTGCGAAGCACTGGAATCCTTCAGCGCGGTCCTGGCAAAGCCCAAGCGAACCGGCAAGCCGGAAAAGGCAGAGAAGGCTGCGCTGCCCGAGGAGGCGGAACCGGAAGAATCCGCCCCCACGGAGTCATCCCCGGCGGCATTCACGGGACCGACGGTGGAAGGGGAGTAGGTTGCGGATCTAAATTAAAAGCCTCACCGCAGAGACGCGGAATAGGTGTCAGGTATCAGGTGTCAGGTGTTAGGGTTTCACTGGCACCTGGCACCTGGAACCTGGCACCTCCTTTGCTCTGCGCCTCCGCGCCTCGGCGGTGAGCAGGATTCATACTATGGCTAATCACATCTTGGTTTTCGCAGAACACCAGGGCGGCAAGCTGACCCGTCCCACGTGGGAGGCACTGGCGGCGGGGCAGCACCTTGCGCAGGGCGTGGGAACTGCCGTCACTGCCGTGCTTTTGGGAAGCAATCTCGCGTCGCTGGCGGCGGACCTTGCTGCTGCCGCGGTTCAGGAAGTCCTGACGGTTGACTCGCCCCTGCTGGCAGCGTACACGGCGGACGGTTATACGCTCGCCCTGCTTGCGGTCATCGAGCAGCAAAAGCCGCGCTTCGTGGTGTTCAGCCATACATATCAGGTGCGCGACTTCGCGCCCAAGCTTGCGGCGTCGCTCAATCGCGGCTTGGTGAGCGATTGCCTGGGCTATCGGAATGAAGAGGGGAAGCTCATCTTCGTTCGCCAGGTATTCCAGGGGAAGTATTGCGCCGATGTCGAATTTGCGGGTGAAGCGCCCTACTTCGTCTCGTTTCAGGCTGCGGCGTTTCGCGAAGATTCGGTCGAGCGCGGCTCGAGCGTGGCCCCCATCACCCCCGTGGCGGTGGAACTTGCCGCGGACTCCATTCGCGCCAAACCCGCCGAGCGCTTCCGTGAAGCCAAGCAGGCCGTGGACCTGACCCAGGCGGAACTGATCGTCGCCGTGGGTCGCGGGATTAAGGCGCCTGAAAACGTGGATCTCGCCAAAAAGCTTGCCGACGCTCTGGGCGCGGAACTCGGCGCCTCGCGCCCCATCTGCGACAACGGCTGGCTGCCCATGGACCGTCAAATCGGAAGCTCCGGACAAACCGTGGCCCCCAAACTCTACGTGGCGCTGGGAATTTCCGGCGCCATCCAACACATGGTGGGCATGAAGGGCTCCAACACGGTCGTGGCGATCAATAAGGACAAGGAAGCGCCCATCTTCGAAGTCGCCACGTACGGAATCGTCGGCGACCTCTTTGAAATCGTTCCCCCGCTGATCGAGGAAATCAAGAGAGTGAAAGCATAAGACGGGCGCAAGTGCGCCTTGTCCCCATTGACAACGAAGAGCCGCCCCGATGCATCGGGGCGCTACACGCTCAACCCAGCAGACAAATAGGTTGCTGCGATTATATCGTTTTTGGTATACTAGCATATGGGATGGACGGTCGAGACCCTGAATGAAACGGTTGGTGCGGAGGTCGAAGCGTTGCCGGCAGACATGCGGGCGAGGTTGGCGCGGCTGACCGATCTGATTGAGGAAATGGGTCTCGAACATGTGGGCGAGCCGCACGTGAAGCACGTTGAAGGTCGCCTATGGGCAATGCGGCTCAAGGGTCGCAGTGGGATTTCGCGGGCGCTGTATGTGGCGGCCGCTGGCTCCCGAGTCGTAATTGTGCGGGTCTTCGTGAAAAAAACAGAGAAGACGCCACGACGCGAGATCGAGCTTGCCCTGGCCCGCGCGAAAGCGGTCCAATGACGGAGGTGTGCCCATGGCGCGTATATCCGACATGCACAAACGGTGGATGGAAGAGCCGGAGTACCGGAAGGCGTACGAAGCTCTCGAGGGAGAGTTTGGTCTAGCCAAAGCCGTGCTCGAGGCCCGGAACCGCGTCGGCCTTACGCAGGCGGAATTGGCCCGGAAGATGGGGACAACCCAGCCGGTCCTTGCCCGGCTGGAAGGCGGGCGGGCGCGCCCCTCGATGCGGACTCTCGAGCGCCTGGCGCGGGCTACCGGCACTCGCTTGCTCATCAGCTTTGAACCTCGCCACGCGAAGCAGCCGGCAGACTGAGGATCAAGGAATGTCCACTTCCCGCGCACAACGAAACCCGCGGTCTGGCGCAGACCTGCTTTGAAGGTCTGCGGCTTGTGCTTATTGACAACGAAAAGCCGCGGACCTAAACAGATCCGCGCTACACACTGCGCGAAATCTAAACCCTCGTCTAATCACTCCCCCTTTTAGTCAGGTAATTTCTATGGTATCGTCCGCCCATGTCAAACCCAACCATCCCCAACACTCCTCCTCAGTTCAAAACGGCCGAATATCCCGGCCAACCCGGGAGCGACCGTTGCAAATTCTGCAACCAGACCATTGCGGGAAGCTATTATCGCGTGAATAGCGCCATGGCGTGTGCCGCCTGCGCTGAGCAGGCAAGACTCAAAATTCCCAAGGATAATCATGCGGCATTCATGCGTGGACTGCTGTTCGGCGTGGGAGGCGCCATCCTGGGACTGATTCTCTACGCCGTTTTCGGCATCGTCACAGGATTGATGGTCGGATACGTTTCTTTGGCCGTCGGGTATATCGTGGGCAAGGCCATGATGATGGGTTCGGGAGGAATAGGTGGGCGGCGATACCAGATTGCCGCCGTGGTGTTGACTTATGCCGCGGTCTCCATTGCGGCGATTCCGATTTATATTGCGCAAGAGTCCAAAACCCACAAGGCAGTTCCAACGGAACAATCCCAATCTGTGCACAATCCGGGAGAGCAATCTTCCGGGAATGTCGCACCTGCGCCGGAGCAAAACCCACCTGCGCCCAAGCGCCACCCAAATGTGGGGGCGGCATTGGTGATACTGGCGCTGGTGGGATTGGCCTCCCCATTCCTCGAACTGGCGGATCCTTTCCACGGGCTGATCGGCCTGGTGATCCTTTTTGTGGGAATCCAGATTGCTTGGAAGATCACTCGAGGAATATCACTCCAAATCTTCGGGCCGTTCAAGTTGTCCACGCCCACGGCGGGACAACCAAGTGCCGGCTAGTCAGCGCTGCCAATACCGTGTCCTCCACACTATTCCCACCGTCGCGATTCTGCTCCGGCTGCTCGGGCGAACTCCCGCCCGGGGTTCTGGAATGCCCGCAATGCCACGCCCTGGTGCATGCCGAGACGTTAGAGCGAATGGCCTCGCAAGCCAGGGAGTTGGAAAATCAAAGCAAACCCTTGGAGGCGCGCGAGCGCTGGCTGGAAGCGCTGAGGTTTTTGCCGGCAGAATCCTCGCAGGCGGAATGGGTGCGCGACCACGCGCGGCATCTGGCATTGGCGGCGCGGCCCGCGGCTCAGCCGGATTCCAGAAACAAATGGGTAAGCAAGTTGGGGCCGCTCGCGCCGTTGGCCATTGCATTGTCTAAGGCCAAGGTTCTCCTCGCCATCTTCAAGCTGAATTTCCTGCTCAGCTTGGCGGCCTTCATGGGGGTCTATTGGGCTCTGTACGGCCCGAGATTCGGCTTAGGGTTTGTGGCGCTGATTCTCGTTCACGAGATGGGGCACTTCATCGACATAAAACGCCGAGGCCTGCCGGCGGAAATGCCGGTGTTTCTGCCGGGGCTGGGCGCCTACGTGCGCTGGCAGGCACTGGGGGTTTCGCGAGAGACAAGAGCTGCCGTGAGCTTGGCCGGACCCTTGACAGGACTCCTTGCGGCGGCAGCGTGTGCCTTGGTCTGGTGGCATACGGGCAACGGCATTTGGGCAGCGCTCGCCCGCGCCAGCGCCTGGCTGAATGTGCTCAACTTGATTCCGGTGTGGGTGCTGGATGGCGGCCAAGCCGCCGTAGCGATGGATAAGCAGGAGCGCGTGTGGCTTTTAACGTCTTGTGTGGCTCTCTGGCTGCTGCTCGGCCAAAGCGTGTTTTTCCTGGTCGCCCTGGGGGCGGGATATCGCATCTTCACCAAGGATCTACCCCCTAAACCCAGCCGGGCCACTACCGCCTACTTCATTTCCGTCCTGACAGGGCTGGGCCTGGTGATGTGGCTTTTGCCTGGGCAGGCCGCATTCGGACCGCGGTAGCAGCCATCGGGGCAGCCTTATAGAAGTTTGATGAAGAAGCTTGTAGCGCCGACCTTTAGAGCCTGCCCTGAGCGGAGAGAAGGGTCGGCACGCGCTGATGTAGCGCCGACCTTTAGGTCGGCACCTGCTGAGCTAAGGGTCAGCGCTACGACTTACTTCTTCGGAATCCAGGTAAACTCCTCCCATGCCGTCTGAAGAAGCTGACACTTGGCAGCGTCGAAGTTCCGCATGGCCTCTGAGTGAAAGATGATCTTCTGTGGGGTAATCGAATCCACTTCAAATCTTACGGTAAGATGACACATCTTGACGTCTTGCCCGGCGGGAGCTCCGGAAACTGCTATCCCCTGGTAGACGCTGGAAGAGCCCACCCACTTTGTACCTGCCCGGCGGCACTCGGTGTGGATGTAAGCGCCTTGCTTCGCCGCGGCGGGAGGTATGTTCACCCACGCAGCGCGGAACAAATCATTCGTCACTTCCACACGGAAGTCCTTATGCGAGGACTCGGAGTGCCAGATTCTGGGGAATGCACCACCTGCGGGCTTGGAGGCCGCCGTGGGAGGCTTCGCCGTACCTGGTGGCTTTTGGGCGGCCGCCGTGAGTTGGAAGATCACCAAAATCGCTAGGAGCGTCATCAGTGCCTGTTTCCACTCGATACCTGCCGGTCTCAATGTGTCCTCCTCAATGCCCGCTTCGACCGCTCCATTTCCATCGACGCGTCGCCGCCGAATTCTTTTTCGTTGAAGCAAGAGCCTCATTCTACCCGGCCCTTACCCGCCAAGCCACCAAAAACCGCGACATCAATGCCAGTGGGAATTGCAAGCGGTGGCCCATCGAGGTGGTGGGCCAGTTTGCTGTAGGGGCACGCCATGGCGTGCCCCTGCCCAAAAAACCAAAATGACCCACGATCGAGACCATTTGTTTCTTGACAAATTTAGGCTATGGTGTACACTAGAATAGTAGTTAGGCGCGAGGTGCCGCCATGTCGCTGCGCAAGTCCCCCACCATGACTCCTGCCCGGCTCGAGGCCAACCGCCGCAACGCGCAGAAATCGACGGGCCCGCGCACGGCGCGGGGGAAGGCTCAATCACGGATGAACAGCCTGCGGACCGGAACCCGTTCGGCCCTCCATGAAAACTTCTTCCTACTCCTGCTCGACGCCCCGCCCTGCTCGGTGGACCGGGTGGCGCGGGCGATACTGACTCCCGAACAGGCCGCGCACCGCTTGTTGGCCCAAACCGTGGGCATGTTTCGCGAGGCAGACATCGAGGCGGCGGAGGTACTGGCAAAAAGATGTTAAAAATGAAGAGTGCTCCTCAGAGTTTATTGAAAACAAAGGGGCAAAAAAAGAGCTCCTCAGGAGTTGAAGAAAATAAACAAGTTACGGAATTTCCACGATGACCTTATGATATGCAAGGAGTTAGCAGTGGTTTTTGATCATCGAATGGCACGGGCCGAACGGTCGGGACTCCGTAGTCGGGACGCGGGGCTCAGGGCCACGACCGGGAACCTAGGTGGCGGTCCGGTAGGCAATAAGGCACGGCTACCCTCGGCTCCTTCCGAGAAAGGCTTGACCTGAAATGTAGGGATTGATATCCTTACTGTAGGGATGGAGGGTAAGGAAATGGCAAATTCCAGCGTCATCAGCACCAAGGGGCAAGTCACCGTGCCGAAAAAGATTCGAACTCGGTTAGGACTGAGGGTGGGCGATCGGGTGGAGTTCGTCGTTCGAGGCAATGACACGCTCATTCGTCCGGCTAGAGCTGCTGGGAACCCTTTTGAGAAATACGCTGGGGTTTTGGGAACTTTCCCCGGTGGAATCGCGGATATCAACGCTTGGGTTCGGAGCCTTCGCGACGAGGAGCCTGACAAAAAGTGAGAACCGCCATCGATACCAACGCTATCTCCGCTCTCTGGTCCGGAAGCCCGGTCGTTGCGCAGGTGACAGCCTTGCTCGGGCGCCTGGCGGCGGAGGGTGCACTGGTGGTGTGCGCGCCTGTTTATGCGGAACTTGTCGCACATCCGAAAGTCACGCAGCAGTTTGTTGATCAGTTCCTCGTCGCAACGCGCGTGGAAGTGGACTTTTCGCTCGATGAGGCGGTGTGGCGCGAGACGGCGCAGCGGTTTGCTGGCTGTGCCCGCCGCAGAAGGAAATCGGCGGGTGGCGAGGCCAGGCGGTTGGTGATTGACTTTCTCATCGGCGCACACGCGTCACTGAACGCTGATCGTCTGCTTACTTTTGACCCCCATTTTTACGCACAGGATTTTCCAAAACTTTCTTTGATTGGATTGGAGGCCCTATGAAAGAGCCCGTCATCATCTCAGCATGCCGCACGGCTATTGGAAAATTCCAGGGTTCGCTTACACCTTTTTCCGCGGTGGATTTGGGCGCTGTCGCCGTCCGCGAGGCGGTGCGCCGGGCGGGAATCGATCCAGCCCTGGTGGATGAAATCATCATGGGCAACGTGGTGCCGGCGGGGTTGGGCCAGAATCCTGCGCGGCAGGCGGGCCTGAAAGGCGGCCTCGCCAATCGCGTCGCCGCCATGACCATCAACAAAGTCTGCGGTTCGGGCCTGAAGGCCGTGGCGCTGGCCGCGCAGGCCATCGAAACCGGCAATGCTGAAATCGTTGTGGCAGGCGGCATGGAATCGATGACCAACTGCCCATACCTGCTGCCCCAGGCCCGCGCGGGGATGCGGCTGGGGCACGGCAAAGTGCTCGACTCCATGATCACCGACGGCCTGTGGGATGCCTACGAGGACTTCCACATGGGGATGACGGGCGAGCTTACGGCGGAAAAATACGGCATCACCCGCCAGCGCCAGGATGCGTATGCGGTGGAGAGCCACCGCCGCGCCATCGATGCCATCAAGAATGGCCGCTTCCAGGACGAGATTGTGCCCATCTCCATCAAGCAAAAGAAGGGTGACCCCATTCAGTTCTCGATCGATGAATCTCCGCGCGCGGATACTTCGCTGGAAACGCTTGCCAAGCTGCGGCCCGCATTTAAACCGGATGGCACGGTGACCGCCGGGAACGCTCCAGGCACGAATGACGGCGCGGCCGCGCTGGTGGTCACGTCGCTGGAAAAAGCTCGTGAAGTGGGGAAGACACCCCTGGCGCGCGTCGTGGGGCAGGCCGTGAGCGGCGTTGAGCCCAAGTGGGTGATGATGGCGCCGGTGGACGCCGTGCGCATGTTACTCAAAAAGGTCGACTGGAAAACCGAGGACGTGGACCTATTCGAATTGAACGAGGCCTTCTCCGTCCAGGCCATCGCCGTGATGGAGCAGTTGGGCCTCGACCCGGCAAAGACCAACGTGAACGGCGGCGCCGTGGCGCTAGGGCACCCCATCGGAGCCTCCGGCGCGCGCATCCTCGTGACGCTGCTCTACGAAATGGCCCGGCGCAACGCGAAGCGCGGCATAGCCGCTTTGTGCTTAGGTGGCGGAAACGCCGTGGCGTTAGCGGTGGAGCGATCCTGACGCGAGGTTTTGTGCTAAAAGATTTTAGCCCTCGCCCGGAGGGAGAGGGGGGACCGCAAGGCGGTGGGTGAGGGCTCTCCGGCGGTACCGAAGGTTGCAGTCGCGGGTGAATGGCGCCCCTTGACTGAGCTACTGATTTCCCGTACCCTATGAATCTGAAATTTGGATGGGATAAGCCCAAGGCAAAGAACAATTGCGCCAAGCACGGCGTCAGCTTTGACCTGGCAAAAGGCGTGTTTAAAGACCCGTTTGCCATTGAGTTTCTTGATGACCGGCAGGATTACGGTGAAGAGCGATTCGTGATTATAGGCATGGTTGACGACCACCTTCTCTATGTGGCCTATACTGAGCGAAACGAGGTTATCAGAATTATATCGGCCCGGAGGGCGACAAAGCATGAGGAGGAAGCCTACTTCCAGCAAGGACCACAGGGGACTTCATTCGATGACACAAAGCGCTATTGAACGCGCGGCGCTTGCTGATCCTGATGCACGCCCCTTGACCCCAGCCGACCTCAAGCGCATGAAACGAACGCCACAGATAAAGGTTATTCGCCGCGCTTTGGGTTTGACGCAGGGAGAATTTGCCACCCGGTATCATATTCCCCTTGGCACGCTGCGCGATTGGGAACAGGGGCGTGCCACTCCCGATCAGCCAACGCAAGCCTATCTAACGGTCATCGCTCGCAGCCCGGAAGGGGTACAACGGGCCTTGGAGGGTTTATACTTCGTCCAATCCATTGCCATGATGGAGCCAGAGTAGCGCGGACCTGTTGGGTAGGTCCGCGGCT
>Ga0187849_1002787_pt1 | contig 16193 bp, 15 predicted proteins | sample June2016WEW_4_10_2_FD_132412 | JGI IMG/M metagenome (GOLD analysis project Ga0187849, IMG submission 132412) | Peatland microbial communities from SPRUCE experiment site at the Marcell Experimental Forest, Minnesota, USA - June2016WEW_4_100 | ecosystem: Environmental > Terrestrial > Soil >... | reverse complement strand
TTTCATGCACGCAGCGTAACACAGGATATGGCATTTGTCACTCTATTTTGCAGAAATCAGTAGAAGCGGAACGCGCTGCAAATCTGGATCGAGGTCGATGTGCGTTCCTGGTACGCCGACCGGATTCTCCCTGTGACCGAATCCATCGCCGAGCGTTGGGGGCATTTGGCCGCGAGCGCAAAACAACGGGGCATGGCGGTGACGGTTGTGGACGCCGTCATCGCTGCCACGGCCCTTGAACACGGCCTTACCCTCGTGACGCGGAACGTGAAGGACTTTGCCGGTCTCGGCGTCGCTCTTCTCGACCCCTAGGACGCGGTGTGAATCTTCACACAGCGGCGATGCGTCCTCCTGGGAACAAGAACCTAAACAAGATCGCGGGTGGCACCCCGAGGCATCGGGGTGCCCAAGCCTGATGCCTCCCATGCAGAGGGCACAGGCAGGAGCGCCTGTGCTACTGAAGCCAGTACTGGCCACGGATAGGAAACGGTGACAGCGATGTTGCCCGTGTTCGTGGGACACCCCGATGCATCGGGGCGCCACCTGCCACCACAAGAACAGCGGTGTACGCCATCCGGCGCAAGCTTGGGCAATAAAAGCGATTTCACCCAATGCGCAGGTACGCTATAATTTGTCTAGGTACAAAATGGCGACTGCGATGGGACACCGATACATCGTTAATGACAATGAGATCCTCGGCGGGGAGCCGATCATCTGTGGCACTCGCACGCCGGTTCGGGCGATTGTCGAGACTTGGCGGTTGGGCGTGCCCGCAGAAGAGATTCCCAGCGCCTTGCCTCATCTGACTCTGGCCCAGGTTTTCGATGCTCTCAGTTACTATAGCGACCACCAGGAAGAAATCAACGCCCACATCGAACGGAACCGGATTCCGGCCCACCAAATTGACCCTCTGGTGTCCAGTCTTTGAACCGCGTCTTCATCGACTTATACCTTGACGAAGACGTGAACGTAGTGATCGCGGACTTGGTGCGCGCCCGGGGCTTTCGGGTGACGACGACGCAAGCGGCGGGACAAATTGGCACGACAGATGAGAATCAGTTGGCTTTCGCCACGAGTCAAGGGAGAGCGATTCTCACGCACAATCGGGTGCACTTCGAAGCTCTGGCGCAAAGGTATTTTGAGGAGAAGAAAACTCACTCTGGAATTATTATCGCAGTTCGCCGGCCCCCCAAAGAATTATCTCGACGCATTCTAATTCTCCTCGACTCCGTGACCGCGGATGAGATCGAGAACCAAATACTCTACATCTGACCGCAGGTAGCACCCCGATGCATCGCGGTGTCCAAAGCTGATGCCTCCCATGCAGAGCACACCCCCATGCATCGGGGTGCCACCGATAAGAAGCCAGAACAGGCCACGGGTAGGACGCGGTGACAGAGATGTTGCCCGTGTTCGTGGGGGGCATACATAAAAGGCAATGTGTGCGCCACCCGCGTCAATCGTCAATCGAAAATCGTCAATCGACAATTACTTGCGCGCCTACTTGACGATGATTGATAGAAACCCGGAAGCGGTGGAAAAAGCCCTCATGAACAAGTCCTGAGATGCGCAAGGCAATCAGGCACGAGTCCGCGTGGTAGCGCAAAGTAATCCCGCCCCGAGCGGGATTACTCTGCGGCCTTTTTTCCTTGGAGGTTACTAAACAGGTTGAAGTTACCATGCTAAGACATCAGAGTAAGGCACACTACGCCTAACTCTGCGCTACTTGCTGTTCGCGGGGCGCATACATAGAAGGTAATGTATGCGCCACCCGCGAGACACCAGCTCATATAAGACCGAATTGGACTGCATATGTTGTCAGAAGCGGTCCCTCAACGACGGCGAGCCGACCGTCCCGTTCACAGAAGGCGCGGCATTCCTGACTGACGAGACCCGACGTAACAAGAAATGCCTTCGCAACGGTCGGGTCAGCAGCAATTACTCCGAGCAACTCCCGACCAACATCTACTCCAACCCGGTCCATACGTTTGCACTGGGCGATAACCTTCTCGGATCGACCGATGGACATTCTATTTGCAATTATATCAACGCCTCCGTCGTGGCTCCGCTTTGTCGTTCTGGCGTTGCTAAATCCCAGCTTGCCAAAGATTGCCTTTACCAACTCTTCAAATTGAAGGGGCTCCAGCTTTGAGATCTTTGCCAATGCGTCGTCAAACGCAATCGGTACCCCTTCCTGTCGGCCCTCCTTATCTCTAGCAGGTTCGCGACGCTTGATACCGAGTATCTCCAGCCATTCTTCGGTAGAGAGGGTTTCATCAATCGCTTCTTCTGAAAGCCCGTTCACTACGTCATCGAACAACAGTCCCTTTTCTTGGAGTTTTTGGTAAATCCTTTCTTCGATGGTGTCCTGTATCCAGTAGCTATATATATTCACCCCGTGCTTCTGCCCTGGTCTGTGTACTCTGTCCTCCGCTTGCCACATCGTCGCGGGATTCCACCAATGGTCAAAGTGGAACACATAATTTGCTTCAGTGAGGGTCAATCCGACCCCGCCGGTCTTTACGGTCGCTATCAGAATTGCTATCTCTGGATCCCCCCTGAATTTGGCGATAGCTTCCTCTCGCTGGTGGTCCGTCATCCCACCTCTTAAGACCGCAGTGCCAAAGGGGTTCAGCACAGATTGCAGCGTTTCCACGCCATAGGGGTCGGCCCATTGCGTAAAGACGATAGCCTTGTGTCCGCTCTCCTTGATTTCCTGAACCTGTGCCAACAAAGCGTCCGTCTTAGTGCTCTTCCGTTTCTGCGGGGCAAAATTACATATCCGCTTCAGCCTCGTAATCACGGCAAAGATGTGAACTTTGGTGACCTTTTCTCCGAGTCGGGTCAATTCGCTTATATCGGCGGCCAACACGCGGTCGTACTAAAGCCGCTGGTCGTCGTCCAGCTCCAGCCAAATATCCTGCTTTGTCTTCGCGGGTAACTCGCTTAATACATCCTTCTTGAGGCGCCGGAGGAAGAAAGGCCTCATAAGTTCCCTGGCTAGATTTGGTGTGAGGCCCTCGGCACGCATGTAGTTTGGCTTTACAAAGCCGAATATGGAAACAAGGTCCTCGATGCGGTTCTCAACAGGCGTACCCGTCAACGCCCACCGCATCTTCGGGCGCAGGAGCTTCACCGCGCGGCTTCTGTCTGCTTCAGGATTTTTGACGTACTGCGCCTCGTCCAGTATCACTATATCGAAGCTGTCGAAGATCTTCGGGTCGACCAAAGACTCCTTGAGGGGAATGTCCTTGAGAATCGCCCCACACGTGGGACATTTGAATTCCGGTAGTTCGTCAGCGTTGGATATGTGGATTTTGTCTTTGAAATGTAACTCGGTACGGCAATTGCGGCAAAAGAATGCCTTTTTTTTCTTCACTATATTGAGGAAATCGGATGCAATCGTGTCGTAAGTTGAAACGTATACATGGGCTGGATAATCCCAATCCAATTTGCGCGTCTCTTTTGTTCCCCTCACGACTGTGAACTTAAGTTCGCTCCCCCAATCCAGCAGATGTTCCTGCCACACGCCAAGAACACTCACGGGGCAGATCACTAGGGCCTTTCTTATCTTGCCGAGTCGAAACAGGATTCGCAGGGCGACAATCGCCATCACAGTTTTTCCTGTTCCCATTTCATCGGCCAGAAGTGCACTCTCATGGTCGACCAGGAATGAAATTCCGGTTCTCTGGTAAGGCCGTACCTTGTCTAGGACGTCGATCTGGGGAACAAAATCCAGGTTAATCGGAGGCAGTAGAACTAAATAAATCTGGTCCCAAATTGTGACCATCTGAATCGTATGCGTGGATATCGTCCCTGTGGTCCTGATTCGGCGGTATGCCTTTTTGTACTCGCCGTGCGACCTTGGCTCCTGAATGTCGGGAAAAAGGGGAGCTTGTGCCGTCTTTTTTTCTTTCCGTTGGTAGTTTTCGCCGAGAACTCGTGGCCCGCAAATTGGCGAGAACAGGTTTTGGGAAACCGTCGGTACCGGCTCGCCCGCCAGAATAAGCGCGACCAGGTCGGGGCTTATGGTTGAGCCAGGCAGGGCGGTAGGGGAGATTTCAACAATAGACGGCGCATGTGGCTGTAGATTGGGAATCCGGTAGATCGTTGAGGCGAGCGTTGTGAAAGTCGATTTTGCTGACACCTGTGGAATGGAGAGAAGGAGGTTTCCCGATATTAGGGGATCTTGCAGGATGGATTTCTGGACTCGGTAGACTACCGAGTTTTCAAAGTCAGGGATAGCCACCTGCTGACTTTCGGGTTTTCCCACAGCCCGGAAAGGCAACCGAAGAACACGGGACTCTTGCATCGGGGAGAGAATCCGCGCCACTGCTCCGCCGATTTGCGCTCCCAGGCTCATTTCTCCTCGCCTATTCGCTGCGCGTGCACTTGCTCCAGAGCTTTTGTGATCCGGTTAAACGGCTCCACGAGATCGTAGCTATTGAAGACCTCCGCTAGCACCGCTTTAGCCTGTTCCCGGTCGCTGTCGAACTTGGGATGCGGGGTCAACGTGATGGGATCAAACTTGCCCGATTTGGACACGAGAAGCCGAGGCGTTATGTCCTTCTCTGACGAAATCGCTACGGCATCTTCACGGGAAATCCGAACAATGGGCGTCGACAGCTTCTCTCTAACCTTCAGGAAATCGGGCTCGTGAACCAGGACCAGGTGCAACTTGTCTTTGACACTGTTCAGCAAGGGTAGACCGATTAACTGCACCATCATATGTTCTTGAAGGCTAGAGCCGTAAAGGATGGTTTGAAGCTGAGTCGGGCGAATTGGGTTTGTGCAACGGAATTCAAGCGGTTTTGTAGTTTGGTCAGTGAGTAGGAATGCCCCTCTTATGGCCTTGCCATCCTCAAACTGTTGAGATGAAAGAAACAGCAGCCGTAACTCAGCGATTTCCCCCATGCTGTTTAGTCCTCCTAGGAATAGTTATCGGGAATGTAACCCAATATCAAACGGTCGTCAACCAGTTAACCGCGGAGTTTCTGGCGGCGAAATTCTGACGCCCTCCCATACGCAGAAAACGCCGCTGAACGGAGAGCTAACGCGGGGGCCTGCTGCAAGATCTTCGCACTCGGCCACCGGCAAAGCTCCGCGTGTCTTAAGCGCGTGGCGCGGGGTCTCGCCTTCCAGAAACTCCATGGCAATGTAGGGCGTGCCGTCATCGGCCTGGCCGGATTCGTAAATGGTGACGACGTTGGGGTGATGAATGCGCCCCGTGGAAGCCGCTTCATTCTGAAAACGCAGCAGGAAGTCAGGGTCATCCAGCAGCTTGCGGCTCAAGACCTTGAGCGCCACCGGACGGTTGCCCACCGCGATCTGCTCGGCGAGGAAGACCGCACCCATGCCGCCCGCACCCAGGCGGCGAACGAGCCGGAAACGGCGCGCAAGACTCGCAGCGAGTTGGGCGTCAATCTCAGTCACAGCGGCAACTCCTCGGCGAAACAATTGTTGCGGCGCTGCTCACCACCCCGCGCTTCGCGCTCCCCTCCTCGGTTGAGGAGGGGAACAAGGGGTGGTGCGCCGAGCTGTAGCGGCGACCGGAGTTTACCCCGCAGGGCGGGAATCGCCGGTTCGTTCTTCCCTAGGGGCGGTCCTTGTGGCCGCCCTAGGGCAACCACGAGGGTTGCCCCTACGAAGCAGCGCGCTGTCACGCGGACTTAGAGAAATCGATTCTACCGCAAATGGCAGGAATTGCTACCCTTACCGCCCAGCCGATGAGACGCAGAGCAAAGGAGGTGTTCGGTTCCGCGTGCCAGGCGCCAGTTGAACCCTGGCACCTGGCACCTGAAACGTGACACCTATCCTGCACCTCCGCGGTATGATTTTTATTTGCGGCTCGGTGCATTGACGACAAAAAGCCACGGAACCAAGCGAACAGGTCCGCCTGTTCCTTCCCGCCAATGGAAACTCTTGAAATAACGGTGTTGACAATGGCTGGTGAATTGCTAGGATATTGCCTGGAAGAGTGTGTCGGGGTGAAATCTCACACTCATGAGCGCGAGCAGCGCTGGGGCCAGGGGCGGGGGCTAGGAGACGGTAGACGGGAGACAGGGGGACAGGATAGAGGATTTAGGATTTAGGATTCAGGATTCAGGAGTTAGGACTTAGGGGCGGGTTCCGGGAGAAATCAAAGCGAGATTCCCATGTCCCTGGTCATCGAGGCCAGAATGTTATTCAAAATAAAGGCTGTTAGGCGTGATTTGAGAAAATTCTCCCGCCCCACACGATTTCTCATCCTCTTGAATTTAAATAAGTTGTTAGACTGTGGCTCAAACGGGGACCGCATATGCACTAGTTCCATACGTTCGAAGCCGGAATGTTATTGAAAACAAATGAGGGTGAAACGAATAACCCAGAAAGCTTATCAAAACAAATCACTTATCAAGAAATGCCAGAATGTTATTGAAAATGCAAGAGATAGCATGATGTTAGACCTGCGAAATTGCGAGATAATGCCTCAAATCCACGCTGTGCCAATAAATTACAGAAAACAAATAGCTTACACCGTGTGATGCCAACAGAGGCCAATAAGTTTATGAAAACGCGTGAGTTATGAACCGGGGCAGAGCATCCATCCCATGGAGCCGAGAACCTTCGGCTGCGGCGAAACAACCGACCAAGTCAACTTGCCCCGGCTGTGACACACTTCAAGAGCAGTGGCGAGTGATGAGTGACGAGTGATAAGAAAGCTGATTTCGAAAATCGCAAATCACAAATCACAAATCACCAATCACTCAATGAGCCGATGACCCGATGGTTCAATGCTTTTTGACAGTTGCTTGCCGCTGTGTGAAGATAGCGCGGGAGAATCGCCATGGCAAAGAATCGTGGTCTTCGAATTATTGTGGCATTGATTTTGTTCGTCCTGATTTTCCTGCCTCTCCTCACCAATGGCGTGAACATGCTGGTGGATTGGTTGTGGTTTAAGCAGGAAGGTTACCGCTTGATCTATCTGACCATTCTGAAAGCCCAGATTTACTTGAGTGGAATCGCGGGCATGGGCTTCATCATTGTCGCCGGGTTAAATCTCTTCCTCGCCCACACCCTGGCGCATCGGCGAGCGTATCGGGTCTACAACGAGTACATTGAATTCGCACCTCTGGAACGGTTCGGCGCGCTGTTCCGCTGGTTGATTTGGGGGGGCGTGCTCTTTGCCGGTTATGGGGTGAGCCAATGGGGCCTGGGCCATTGGCTCATCTATTTGCGCGCCCGCCAAGTGCCGGTGATGGGGCTGGCGGACCCGCTCTTCGGCCATGATCTGGGCTTCTTTCTTTTTCAATTGCCCTACACGTGGTTTCTTTACCACCTGGCGCTCATTACCGTCATTTGCTGCCTGCTGAGCGCTACCTTCTTGTATCTGGCGGAGGGCGGCGTGTGGATAACGCCGCGCGGTCCGGTAATGGCCCGAGCGGCGCGCGCGCACTTGATGGCCTTGGGCGGCATTCTCTTCCTGCTGATTGCTTACCGCATTCGCCTCGGCATGTATGATCTGCTCTATTCACCGCGGGGAATGGTGTTCGGCGCGGGCTACACGGATGTTCACGCCACCCTGCCCGTCCTGTGGGCGCTGCTGGTTCTCTCGGTTTTGACCGCCGGAGTTTTCTTCTTGCGCGCCGGCAAGGCAGATCTCCGCACGCCGCTCTTCGCCATTGGCGCGCTCATCGTGGTGGGAATTCTGGGCGGGTCAATTTACCCGGAGATCTTGCAGCGGTTTGTAGTGGCCCCCAATGAGATCGATAAGGAGCGGCCCTACATTAAAAACACCATCGAATTCACCCGCAAGGCCTACGGGCTCGATCGCTTCGAGGAGCGCAACTTCTCGGCGGTGGAAGACTTGACGCTCGACGACATTCGCCAAAACGAGCCGACCTTCCGCAACGTCCGCCTGTGGGACCACAAGCCGCTGCTGACCACCTTTGCGCAATTGCAGGAAATCCGCACCTATTACGATTTCGTGCACATTGACAACGACCGCTACTGGATCAACGGCGTCTACCGCCAAGTCTCGCTTTCGCCCCGCGAACTGAATCCGGAGAGCCTGCCGGGGCGGAATTGGATCAACGAGTATCTTACTTACACCCACGGCTACGGCTTATGCCTGGGGCCAGTGAATGAATTCACCAGCGAAGGGCTGCCGGTGCTTTTCATCAAGGATCTTCCCCCCGCTTCCAGTGTTTCCTTGCGGGTGACCCGACCGGAAATCTATTTTGGCGAGCTCGGCAGCGATTATTGTTTCGTCAAAACGCGCGCGCAGGAATTCGATTACCCCCAAGGCGACAAGGACGTTTACACCAGCTACCAAGGCGCCGGGGGCATTCCCGTTCAGAACTTCTGGCGGCGCCTTCTGTTCACGCTGGCTTTTAGTGAAAAGAACATTCTGTTTTCGACGGACATTCAACCGGACAGCCGCCTGATGATTTACCGCCGTGTCCTCGACCGCGCCCAACGCCTGACGCCGTTCATTCACTACGACCACGATCCCTACATGGTCATCGCCGATAACGGCGCACTTTTCTGGATACTCGATGGCTACACGAGCTCGACGCGCTATCCCTACTCGGAACCTGCTCCCCTCGGGGATAATTACATCCGCAACTCCGTGAAAGCCACCATCAACGCCTATTCCGGCGAGGTGCGGTTTTACATCAGCGATCCGGACGACCCCTTCATCCAGACCTATGCGCGCCTGTTTCCGGGTGTCTTCCATTCACTGGACGATATGCCCAAGGATTTGCGCGCCCACATCCGCTATCCGGAGGAATTGTTTAAAGTTCAGGCGAACATGTACGCCTTGTTCCACATGACCGACCCGCGCGTGTTCTATAACAAGGAGGATTTGTGGCGCGTCGCCCAGAGCGCGGCGGGAGGTCCCGGCACGGCCATGACCCCTTACTACAACATCATGAAGCTGGCGGAAGTGGGTACACGCGAGGAGTTCATTCTCATGGCGCCGTTCACACCCGCGCGCAAGGACAACATGATTGCCTGGATGGCGGCGCGCTGCGACGATCCGAATTACGGCAAGGTTCTGGTCTTTACTTTTCCCAAACAGAAGCTCATTTACGGCCCCCAGCAGATTGAATCGCGCATCGATCAGGACCCGGGAATCTCACAACAACTGACCCTGTGGGGACAGGGCGGCTCGAAAGTGATTCGCGGCACGCTGCTGGTGACCCCCGTGCTCAATTCCGTGCTCTACGTCGAACCGCTTTATCTCGCCGCCGATACGAGCGGCGCTTTGCCGCAATTGCAGCGCGTGTTAGTGGCCTATTCGGACCACGTGGTGATGGAGCCCACCCTGGACGCGGCCCTGACCAAGATTTTCGGTGGAACCGTGACCACGACGGAGGCGCGGCCTGCCACGACCCCCGGCCAGGCATCGCCAAGCCCCGGGGCTGCGGGCACCAAGCCTGTCGCGGCCGCGCCTGACCTTCAAGCGCTCATCCACGAGGCCAATCAGCACTACGAGCGCGCCCTCCAGCTCCAGCGCCAGGGTGATTGGGCAGGGTATGGAGATGAAATCAAAAAGCTCGGCGAAGTGCTGAATAAGCTGGCAGCGAAGCAACACTGAAGCAGGAAAGCATGATGCGGAAGGTTCTGGCCATTCCGATCGACGAAGTACTCGATCATTTCGCGCTGAACTCCCGGCAAGATGTGAAAGTTGTGGCGCCGGAAATTCTGGCAGGCGAGTTAATCGCGAAGCTAAAAGCTGCGGGCAGACTGCTGAAGCCCGAACAACCGATGGAGGGAGTTGAATGGCGGCACGCCGCGAGCGACGCTGCTAACGCGCTGTGTGAATCACGCGAATTTTCCACTGGACGTGCCGATGAAACGGTAGGCCCCTTTGCCCTCTGCTTCGCCAACGAAAAGGGCGCGCAGGACGCTCATTATCATCCGCATCATCTGGAAATCTACTTCTCCGAACATCCGCTGGAAGCAGAATTCCGCAGCGACGCGAACTCTCCCATTGAGCACGTGAGGCTCGAAAATGGCGGCGCGCTCGTTTTCGCCGCCGGCGTTGTGCATCGCGCGCGCCTGGGCGGCATGACTGTGGTGATCGAAATCCCCGCAGTGAAGGATGATAAGGTCGTTGCTGAACTCTAAGCGAGAACCAAACGTATTGGAACGCATCGGCTTCAAGGACACACAAAAACCGCCCAAGATCCCATTAGACCCTTGCTTCTTCCGGCACGTCAGGTTCGGTCCAAAGCACAACCGCTTGGGGGAGCGTCAAGGCCATCGCCAGCAATGGCATGGTGAGTAGCAACAGGACCCGGACCGCAGTCGAAGCGCTCAACAGGAAGATAGGAGGCCAAGCCAACCAAAGCGCAATCGAGTACATGGCCAGCGCACGATAGGCTTCGAAGTATGCGGCGTTTCTTACGGCCACTTCACGTTCATCCGGTCCGTCCTCATCGCGACGGCGTCTGGGTGCCAAGCCGAGGCTGATCATTCCGCCCCCGCCTAACTCCGGGAGTACCGTGTCCTTGACCAACTTGCCGAAAATTGCCCTGCTCACCAAGTTGTATGCAAGGGGAAAAACGCACAACCAGACCGCATTCATTTGAGGTCCTGAGGGAAAAATGATTATGACAGTCGCCATCAACGCCAGGAAGCTCGCATAGGTCATCGCCACCAGCAAGCGACGGTTGCTCCGGCGCACCATCGAGAAACCCAGAAATGCAGGAGTTCTTAACATGATGTCCTCCCAACTCACTTTGAGGTACCACGGCGAGGAGAGTTTCGGTTACCGTAAATCTCCTCGCTGAGTGGACGAAATGGTTTGCGCGAGAAAACGGCTTCGATCGGAAGGCCGAAATACTCGCTGATGCGGAATGCCAGCTCCAAGCTGGGGTTGAAATCACCGCGTTCAATGTACCCCACCGTTTGATAGTTGATCGCAAGAGCGTCGGCAAGCGCGCTGCGGCTGAGGCCGCGCTCGGCGCGCAGGACGGCGATTCGATTGAACAGCGCCGCTCCCGTCCGCGCATCGTAATTGGAGTCGTATGCCATAGACGAATTGTTGCACTAGTACAACAGTTTGTCAAGTATTTTTTCAGAGCCAAGGGGGCCAGCAGCGGGAAAATGAAGTGGGGTGTGGAGATCTGGCAGACCTCGCTAGCGTCCTCATCGGCAAATCAGGATACTGCGCACGTTCAGGTGTGTATTGCCTACTGCCTACTGCTTACTGCCTACTGTTTTCGGGGCAGGGTACAGGCCTGAAAGGCGCCCGAAGGATCAAGCGCGGCGGAGCCTTCGTCGATGTGGCGAATGATGCCTTCTTTATCGATCACGAAGGTGACACGGTTGGCAAAGAGACGGGTGAAGCTGAGAACATCGTATGCCTTGGCGACTTGTTTCTCGGTGTCACACAGCAGAGGGAAAGTCGCGCCGGTCTGCTCGGCAAACTTGCGGTTCCTATCCTGGCTGTCGAGACTAATCCCCAGCACTTGTGCGCCCGCGGCCTCGAACTTGGCGATATCAGACTGATACGCCTTGATCTCTTTCGCTCAACCCGGCGTGGAGGCGCGAATATAGAAGGCCAGCACTACGGCCTTCTTGCCGCGAAAATCCCCGAGCTTAACGACCTTGCCGTTTTGGTCAGGCAATCCGAAATCAGGGGCGCGGTCGCCGACCTTCAAAGTCGCAGATGCGCCAAACAAGGGCATAAGGAGTATGCTCAGCAAAAAAGTGGTCGCGAGTTGTTTTGCCGCGAGCACAGAGGAAGTTCACTCGTCACCTGTCACTTGTCACGGCTTTTCTACTGCCCCTTGCGGTGTTCCAGAAAGCTGCACCGAGTATCCTCCTGCAAGAATGGCATGGTCTCAAGCCCGAGTGCGATTATACGCCGAAAGCCTGATGGCGGGAAATTGCTGCGCTGCAAAGACCATCCGAGCCTGAGCCGAAATTCGCCGCTGTGAATTCTTACGACTTATCTTTCTTCCACCCTACCTCGTGATAAAATCCCCTTACCATGGGCATGCGCAAACGTCTGCGGAGTCTGTTTCGGCTTTTCCTTCTCTTCACGGTTTTGGTAGCCGTGGCGCTGCTCAGTGCCATCACCACCATCCGGCTCACCATTCATGGTCGGCAGGAGATCATGCCCAAGCTCGTGGGAATTTCCCTCGAGTCAGCTCAGCGCATCACCACCGGGCTGGGCCTGGAGCTCAAAGTCGAAGACAAGATTTACAGCACGCAATACGCGGCAAATGAGGTTGCGCAACAAATGCCGCCCCCTGGCACGCCCTTGAAGATGGGACAGCACGTGCACGTGCTGGTTAGCCTGGGACTTCCGCAACTGAAGGTACCCAACCTGGTCGGAGATAGCGTGCGCGCGGCCCGGATCACGGCCATTCAGCGAGGACTGACGGTGGGAGACGTCGCCCTACTCCCCTGGCCGGGCGACCCGGACCAGGTGGTGGCGCAAGACCCCCCTCCCGCCACGGCGGAGGTGCGCACCCCGACGGTTAACCTGCTGATCTCCGGCGGCGAAGAACCTCCGGCTTACCTCTGCCCTCGATTCATTGGACAGCCCATCGCTGAGGTTCGCCGCGTCCTGGAAAAGAACGGGTTCAAGATCGGGCAAGTAACCCCGGTAGCCACCAACGGGGGCTCCCAAGGAATCATCCTCACGCAATCCCCTCCCGCCGGAAGCAAAATCGGATCAGACGCGGTCTTCAGCTTCCAGGTCACGCATTGAGCGCGGGGCGAAACTGAGGACAAGTGCCTAATTGCATTAGTAAGCACGATTATTTGTGGCTCCCGGAAGGGCGGGGCTTTAGAGCGAAACCATTCGGCAAAATCAGAATTCATCGTTATGGCATTGATCAAGGCGCATTCATTAGGCAGCGCGAATCCTGCTTGGTAACCGAATTGCTGGTCTGATGGCTTGCTGTGAAATTCCACAGTAGGCGTGCAGGATCTCGGACAAATGGTATGACTGTGGTCGGGCGAAAGCTTCTTTTGGTTACTTTCAGTGCCGCAAGCTTTGTCGCTACCCTCCTCGCTGGGCCCTTAAACGCCCAGCAACCCAAGCCTTTGCCGGGAAGCAAGCCGTGCCTGGATTGTCACGAAACCGGCCGCCGCATGGGCAAGCGCCAACCGGAAGTCCCACCCCCCTTCAACGAGGCTGCTCTACGGGCTTCTCCCCACGCCACCCTGGAGTGCACCAATTGTCATAGCGATCTGGAAGGCAGAAAAGAATTTCCCCACCCCGCCAAGCTCACCGCGGTTGATTGCGGCGCGTGCCACGCCGATGAAAAACAGCAGTATGCGGAAAGCTTGCACGGGAGGGCGGCCAAACGCGGTGACCCGCTGGCCCCTCGTTGCGAGGACTGTCACGGAACTCACAACATTCTGTGGCCTTCCGATCCCGGTTCTCCCACCACGACCACCCAGATCCCCCTTTTGTGTGGCCGCTGTCACCACGAAGGCTCGCCCGTCCAGCTTACTCACACCATCCCGCAAGACCAGATCCTGGAGAACTATACCGAAAGCATCCACGGCGAAGGCTTGTTCAAACGGGGTCTCATCGTCACGGCGGTTTGCACAAGTTGCCACACGGCGCACTTCGTTTTGCCGCACACCGATCCGCGTTCTTCGATCTCCAAACAGAACATCGCCCATACCTGCACGAAGTGCCATGCGCTGATTGAGACCGTACACCGCAAAGTCATTCGCGGCGAGTTGTGGGAGAAACACCCGGGCCTCATCCCGGCCTGCGTGGACTGCCACGAGCCCCACAAGATCCGGCGTGTCTACTATGCCCAGGGGATGGCAGATCAAGACTGCCAGCGCTGCCATGGCAACCCGCAGCTCGAAACCGCCAGCGGCGGGCGCTCCATGTTCGTGAACGAGCAGGAACTATCCGGATCGCGGCACGCGCGGATAGCCTGCGGGCAATGCCACACGGGCGGTGACCCTTCCCTGGCCCGGCCTTGCGCCACCATCACCGCCAAGGTCGATTGCTCGGTTTGCCATGCCAACGCCGTCGAAGACTTCCAGCAGAGCATTCATGGCCAGTTGTTGGCCCAAGGCAGCCCGGACGCTCCCGCCTGCACGGACTGTCACGGCAAGCACGGAATCCTGAGCCGGAACGATACCCAATCGCCGACCTTTTCGCGCAACGTTCCGACCCTGTGCGGCAATTGCCACCGCACGGGGCAGCGCGCGGCGCTCCGTTATAAAGGCACCCAGACCAATATCGTGGAGAATTATGATGAGAGCATTCACGGCCAGGGGCTGCTGAAGAGCGGGCTTACGGTGACGGCCAATTGCGCCGACTGCCATACCCCTCACCGCGAGCTCCCCGCCCTTGACCCGCGTTCCAGCGTTAACCCCCGCAACGTGGCGGCCACCTGCGGTCGGTGCCATCACGGCATCTACGAGTCTTTCATCACCAGCATCCATTCCCCCCAAGTGACCCACACCACGAAGCAACTGCCGGTGTGCAACGATTGCCACTCCGCGCACACCATCCGGCGCACCGATCTCTCCGATTTCCGCCTCCACATCATGGAGCAATGCGGCCGGTGTCATGAGGCCATCACCAAAACCTACTTCGACACCTACCACGGCAAGGTCTCCAAGCTGGGTTACGTGAAAACTGCCAAGTGCTACGACTGTCACGGAGCTCATGATGTCCGCGCCATAACCGATCCGGCCTCGCGGCTCAGTCGCGCCAACGTCGTGAAGACCTGCGCCCAGTGCCATCCCGGCTCCAACCGCCGCTTTGCGGGATACCTGACCCACGCCACCCACCACGATCCCCAAAAGTATCCCTTTCTGTTCCTCACCTTCTGGGGAATGACCTCGCTGTTAATGGGCACGCTGGTGGTGGCCGGGCTGCATACGGCGGCTTGGCTGCCACGCTCGCTCCAGTACAGCCGGGAGTTGAAGGCGGGTGGCAAATTGCGGGGAGCCTCCTACGTGCGCCGCTTCCGGCCGTTTGACCGCAATTTGCACCTCATGGTCATTACCAGTTTTCTGGGCTTGGCGATGACGGGCATGATGCTGAAGTTCTCCTATACGCGCTGGGCCCAGGTGCTCTCGCACCTGCTGGGAGGCTTCGAGGGCGCCGGGCTCATCCACCGCTTCTGCGCCGTGCTCACCTTCACCTATTTCGGTTTGCACCTCTGGGACCTGTTCCGCCAGCACCGGGCGAGTGGCAAAACCTGGCGCCAGTTCATCTTCAGCCCGGAGAGCATGGTGTTCAGTCGCCGCGACGGACGGGAGTTCATCGCCTCGCTCAAATGGTTTTTGGGCCGTGGGCCGCGCCCCGAATATGGCCGCTGGACTTACTGGGAAAAGTTTGATTACTTCGCGGTGTTCTGGGGCGTGGCGATCATTGGCAGCACCGGATTGTTTCTCTGGTTCCCGGAATTCTTCACACGCTTGCTGCCCGGCTCCCTCATCAACGTGGCCACCATCATCCACAGTGACGAGGCGCTGCTGGCTGTGGGATTCATCTTTACCGTGCATTTCTTCAACACCCACTTCCGGCCGGAACGATTTCCCATCGACACGGGGGTGTTCACCGAGGGCGAACCGCTGGAGAAGTTCAAACTCGACCGGCCGCGCGAGTACCGCGAACTGGTCGAACGGGGTGAACTGGAAAAGCATCTGATACCCGCTCCACCGCCGGTCGTCGTTACGTTCTGGCGGCGTTTCGGCTTCGCGGCCTTGACCATCGGTCTCATCATGATCCTGCTCATCCTCTATGCCGCGATCTTTGCCTACAAGTGAAACTCTCATGAAGATACCTCCCCTCCTCGGCTGAGGAGGGGGTGGTGGGCGACAGGACAAATCGAACAGGTCAACCACCCATTAGCCCCGTCGCCCCTGGGCAGAGGGTTGAACGGGCATTCAGGCCCTGAAGCCGCATCGCTTCAGGGGCTAAAGCTCCTAAAATCAACCCGAGTTCTACGACGGGGCTAAGCCCCGTCCTACCGTTCGGCTACAAATGGTGTCGCTGATTTCTGCAACTTGGCACTAGCTCGGATAGGGGACTATTGTCAGCCGGCGACACTTGCAAGCGTTGAATTTTGCGGCACTAGAACTGCAATAACAGCATCGGAGGCAGCAGGAAACTGACGAGGAGTCCCAAAGTTCTCTTTGTCGGTTAAAAAGATGCGCATTTTGCCCCAATCTGACCCCGCGAAGAGACCAATCGTGAACCCGCA
>Ga0187849_1002779_pt1 | contig 16237 bp, 13 predicted proteins | sample June2016WEW_4_10_2_FD_132412 | JGI IMG/M metagenome (GOLD analysis project Ga0187849, IMG submission 132412) | Peatland microbial communities from SPRUCE experiment site at the Marcell Experimental Forest, Minnesota, USA - June2016WEW_4_100 | ecosystem: Environmental > Terrestrial > Soil >... | reverse complement strand
ATGGCCAATTCCGATAATTTTTGCACCGTTAAAAATCAACAACTTACGGGCGACAGAAAACCGCAAAATGCCCAGATTTAGGGTTTTTCGACAGCCTCGCTATATCCCCCCTGTTTTCCGATCACCGAAAATGGTTTCGATATGCTTTTTATATATTGAATCGGGGTGCATCGTTTCTACCAGTAATCATCAACCCCGAAAGCCCCCCTCGATTGATCAATAGGGAAACTCGTCAAGTTTTTTAGGCCCCAAGTCCTAATCCCTTGTGTCGCCTTCCGTGTAAAAAATCGTCCTTTTTATTTTTCCTCTTTAGCCATCTCTTTGTTTTCCTTACTTGTTGATAAAAAATTACGTCATCCTGTCGCAATTTTGCCCAATAGACGACAAGATCTTTCGTAAACCAACACCAATGTTGTTGTTAGGGGGTAGCGAAGGCAGGGGTAAGCAAAAAGTGATATTTTAAGACCTGGCCCCGTGTCATTTTGAATCACTATGGGTGCATTCCCCGCGGCTTGCCGCGTGTGCTGTCATTCCGGCGGACGCCGGAATCCAGAAACCGGACTGGATGCCGGATCAAGTCCGGCATGACGCAGAATACCCCGCTGCTTGCGGCGGGGTAGTTTATTGGCCATCTTTCAGAAGTTCATGAGGCGTGGAATCACGAGGGCCAGCCAGGGGACAAATGCCACGATCAAGATCCCGACCAGCAGCATCAGCAGGTAAGGCATGTAGGCCCGTGTGGCCGCCTCGACATTAACCTGGCCTAGCCCACAGGCGATGAAGAAACCGACTCCGAAGGGCGGAAGAAATAATCCGATCCCCAGGGCGCCAATGATCACCGTGCCGTAATGAAGCGGATCGAGTCCGAAACGGCTCACCACCGGGAAAAAGATCGGGGCGAGGATAATCAGAGCGGGAAGTCCTTCCAGGACCGCGCCAAACACCAGGAACACAAAGATCGTCAGCAGTAGAAAAGGTGCCGGATGGGTCGAGAGGGCCAGCATCCAGTTGGCCAGAAGAAGCGGGATGCCCTCCGCCGCGAAGATCCAGGAGAGGAGCGAGGCCGTGCCCACCAGGAGCATCACCATTCCGGTCAAGGACGCCGTATTCACAAGGATGGGCACCAGGTCTCGCGGCCGAATCTCCCGGTAGACGAGCATACCCAGGACGAGGGCGTAGATCACGCCGAGCACGGCGGCTTCGGTCGGCGTTACGACCCCTCCGAGAATGCCGCCAAGGATGATCACGGGCGTCAAGAGGGGCAGTATGGCCCGGCGAAACGATCGGAGCAGATCTAAGGCCGACTGACGCGTATCCCGGGGAACCCCTTCGCGCCGGGCCTGGATGTAGATCAGGACCAGCAGCAGGAGCGCCATGCAGGCGGCTGGGAGGAAGCCGGCGATGAACAAGGCTGCCACGGACAGGTTCGTGAGACTTGCCAGCACCACCATGGGGATGCAGGGAGGGACGAGCATGCCCATAGCGGATGAGGAAGCTACGATCGACATGGCTGTTTCCGGCCGGTACCCGGCCCGTTTCATAGAGGGAATGAGCAACGATCCCATGGCCGAGACATCTGCCACCGAAGAGCCGGAAATCCCCGAGAAAAAATACTCACCGATGACCGTAGACATCCCCAGGCTTCCCCGGATGTGGCCGACGAGGGCGCGCGCGAAGGTGACCAGGCGCTCGGTAATCCCCCCGGTATTCATCAGATCGCCAGCCAAAATGAAAAGCGGGATAGCAAGGAGGAGGAAGGAATCCATGCCACCGACGATTCGATGAGGGAACACGACAAGCGGAATATCGTGTTTGAGGAGGAGGTAGACAACACAGGCCAGCCCGACCGCGACCGCGATCGGCGTATTGATCGCGATCAGGACGATCAATGCCACGACCAGGGCAAGGACCAGCGTGCCCGGAGGAACGGTCACGCCCTTTCCGATGACCATGAATGCCGCCACCAGGACCGCGATCGTGACCGCTGCGATCCAGGTCGAACCCCGGGCTTGCCGCACGATCATCGCCCGTCCCTGGAACCACGCCAGAAGGAGCCCTCCAACCGGAACAGCGATGAACACCCACGCCAGGGAAAACCCCATGGTGATGGAGTACTGTCCGATACTGGCCGAGAGGCTCATGGTCCCGTAATACAACAGGAGCAACGCGAAACCAAAAACCAGCACGCCTACAGCGCCTTCGAGCCGCTGGCGAGCTGATTCCGACAACCGGGTCACCAGGCTGTCCACGCTGATATGCGCGCGCCGCTTGAGGGCGACACCGGCGCCCAGGAAATTCCCCCAGATGAAGAGGTAACGCGAAATTTCCTCGCTCCAGGGCAAGGATGCGTTCAGGAGGTACCGGCATACCACTTCCAGGGCGACGATAAACGCCACGGCAATGAGCAGCAGTGCCGCCGTCCACTCGAGGAATTGTATCTGGTTGGGACGGTCCTGAGACATGCGCTAGCGGACGTTGCGGATCTGGGTAAGCGTCTCTCGGCCGAAGCGTTTCACGTACTCTTCCGCAGCAGGCTCAGCGACGATTTTGCGGAACGCCTCGCGGTCGGGCTTCTCCTCAATCTGCAATCCGGCGGCCCGCATATTCTTCAACGCCTGGCCCTCGACATCTCGATTGAGTTTGCGCTGCCAGGCAGCCGCTTCCCGGATGGCCTCATGGAACGCCTTCTGGTACTCGGGTTTAAGCTCCTGGTACTTCTTGAGGTTCATCACCACGTTGGTGGCCGTGTAAGCGTGCTCGGTAAGCGACATGTACTTCTGCACTTCATAGAACTTCATGGTGTAGATCAGGGTGGTGGGGTTCTCCTGACCGTCCACCGTCCCGGTCTTCAGGGCGAGATAAACCTCAGTAAATGACATCCCCACAGGATTGGCGCCCAGAAGGCGGAATGCCTGGAGGTGCGCCGGGTTGGGCGTGGTCCGGATCTTCAGCCCCTTTACGTCCTCGGGCATCTTGACCGGACGTTTGCTATTGGTCAGGTTACGAAAGCCGATCTCCAGGGATCCCAGGCCTTTGAGGCCGCTTCGCTCGACCGCTTTGAGGAGCTCCGTCCCAATGGGGCCATCGAGCACCTTGTAGGCATGGTCGTAATCCCGGAAGAGATAAGGCAGGTCGAGCACGTTCATTTCCGGGGCAAACGAAGAGAAGAAAGGATTGCCGGTCATGGCTAGATCGGCGGTGCCAAGCTTGGCGCCGTCGAGGATCTGAGAATCGTTTCCCAATTGTCCGGCGGGAAAGACCTCGATCCGAACGGCCCCGCCGGTCTTTTCCGCGACCTTCTTTGCAAACTCAACAACTGCGAGGTGCATCGAGTCCTCGGTGTTGATCGTGTGAGCAAAGCGCAACCTGGTCTGCGCCAGGGCAAGATCCGCCAGGGCGATAGGCATCAGGGCTGCGAGAATCAGGATCAATAATTGTTTGCTTTTCGACATATTTCCTCCTCGTTGGGTAGTCCGGTGAACGTTTTTTCCGTTCACGCGGGGAAGGCCGTGGTGGATGGATCTTCAGGATCTGCGCTGAAGGTTTCCAAAGGAGGTCGGTTCAGGCGGCCTTGGCAGACTACCCAAACTTCGATCACCCATTTTCCGGAATGCGGTTTGCTTACAGACCCACAGTTTGTAAGGTAATAATAGTAAGTTAGACTTTTCCCGGTCAAGCGTTTTTTGGAGTGCTCAAATTTTCTCTCCAGACGGGACCAAGGGGAGACATTGAAATTGCGACTCTAAAGCACCTGCTAAAGCTCCTTGACAATTTTTTCCAAAAGGACTAGTTTGCTTTCGAGTTAAGACAAACGAGTTAAGACAAAAAAGGCTTGATACGCTCAGCAACTTGCATTCTTTGATGGGCCGAGCCACCGATCGACAGGAACAACGCTCCGGGAGGTTGAGATGAAACTAATTGATTTAAGCATGACTATTCAAACCCACTGGCGCTGGCCCGTGAAGCTGGAGTTTCTCCAGAGCCATGAAAAAGGAACGGGTTTCCAGGTTTGTTCGTTAAACCTTTCCATGCACACCTTCACCCATATAGATACCCCCCTTCATGTTATGCCCAATCAGATTACGATCGATCAAGTTTCTCTTGATCATCTGGCGGGCCCCGCGGCGATTCTTAATCTGAAGGTCGGACCCAACCAGGCCATTACGGAGGAAGCGGTAAGGAAGGCCGGGGCCCACCTAAAGCCGGGAGATATCGTTCTCCTGAAAACCGGATGGGACCTGCAGCGGGACTGGAAGACCCGGGAGTTCTGGACCGAAGCCCCCTTTGTGGACGAGAAAGCAGCTACCTGGTTGGTTGGGCAGAAAATAAAAGCGGTGGGTTTCGATTTCCCCCAGGATTATCACATCCGGGACATCCCGGCACGGCACCCCCGGGTAGAGGAACTGACCACCCACAGCATCATTTTGTGCCGGGGTATATACCTCATCGAATACCTCTGCAACTTGCACCAAATAAAGGTGGACCGGGCAGAAATATTTGCCCTCCCTTTAAAGATAGCCGGGGCAGAGGGTGCCCCCGCCAGGGTCATTGCTGTGGTACCATAAAAATCTCGGTTGCGAGTTTCCAGAAAAAGCGTTACGGCGTTTACAAAGTGAAGTGGAGTTGGTTCAAAGGGCAAAATGAGGGGACGAATGGAAGAATGCCGCGGGAGACGGGCTAGATCCTGTATCACATCATCATTCGAGAAATCGAAAGAGATCCATTTTTGCTCAAGAGCCGGATCGGGGCGATGATTTTGTGAAGTTGTGGGAGAAGGGTATGTTTGAATTGGGTCTTTCCGGTCAAATGTTCGACGATGGCACGGTATGGGATCACCTCGACGCGGCAAGGCGTTTCGGCTACCGATGCGTGGAGCTCAGGAGCACCCATGTGAAACCTGAGCTCCCGAAAGATGAGCTCAGAAGAATCCGCTCCACCGTAGAGGACAGCGGGCTGTATACGAGTTGTCTATCCTGCTTTGTGGGCAACTACGGCCTCTGTTCTGACGAGGAAAGTGAGCGGGCCTTTGAAACCTTCAAGCAATACGTGGAACTTGCCTCCTTTCTTAACTCAGAGATGATCCGGGTCTGGCCGGCATGGCAAGAGTCCTCTTCAGCACCCGAGTCCGTTTGGGAGAAAGCGGCTTTTTGGATGAAGAAATCGGCGCAGCATGCCCGCCTCTCCCATAAAATGCTGGTTATGGAAATGCACCACGGAACTTTGTGCGATTCGGCTCCTTCGAGCCTCCGCCTTCTCAATATGATTGGCGAAGAAAATGTTGGGTTGACTCTGGACCCCGTGAACCTCTACCAGGTGCCTGCGGATTACGGTGAGGAGGCCATAAAGATCCTTGGAAAGTATATCTTCAACATCCATATCAAAGATATCGTGGAACTCAAGACAGGCGACTATCCTTACAGTTTTCCCTATTCCTACTACGCGAAGCACATAGGCCGCTTCGCAAGGGTCATTCCGCCTCAGTCCCTTAGAAAAGATCGATACTACTGTCACAGGCGGATCAATGCGGGGGGTGTAGATTGGGCTCACGTGCTCAAGAGCCTCAACCTCCACGGCTATAGGGGGCGACTGATCGTCGAAAGCGTCTCAGAGACCAACAGGCATATGCCCTCAGGAAAAGATCTCGCCGAAGCTTGCTACAGGGATATCAACCAGCTGCTCGAAGCCTTGTTTTAACCTCTCCCCCCGCCGCAAAGGGTCGGCACAGAGAGCATGAAATGGCGTCTAAATGATTCCAGGCTTGGATCTTACCTGGATTGAATCAGTAATTTATGAGACATGCGCCTTTTATAGCGACTTCCTCCTCTTCTTTTTAGGGTTTTCGCTAGGAATGCAACATTTCAAATACAAGTCGTCAATCTGGGTTTGAAAACCGAAGCTATTTCCAAAGGCAATTTTTCGTTTGACTACCCATGAGGATAAGGGTATTTTGGGGGCAGATGTAGTACCGTTCTGTAGCCCAGTAAACCCACCAAATCATGCGCAGGGCTAAAGACGTAGATCATCCGGACATGCATATCGAGCCACACGCCCAGGATTTTGAAAGCCTGTTCATTTTCAAGGGAGCCAATCCGGACATGTCCGGTTTGATGCTCGAGGTTTTACTGGGGGATCAATGGCATCGGTTTGAATCCCCCAAGACGGTAAGAATTCCCCCGGGATTGAATCACAATTACCGGGTTATCAAAGGGTCGGGGGAATACTGGAATATCATCCTGACCCCGGGTGCGGAGTATAACCAAACGATAAAATAATCGGACGCTCGATTACATTCAGCTGCGCGAATTTTAATGGAAGATATTCGACCTGGTTTTTACGCCAGTGCACAGCCTGGGGATTTCATTGTGGCCGGAAAAAATTCTGGATGCGGCTCTTCCCGGGAATACGCTCCCAAGATCATCAAGGCCAGGGGGGGCCGCGATTCTGGCCAAAACCTTTGCCCGCATTTTCTACCGGAACGCGATCAATTCAGGGTTGCCCCTGGTCGAGTGCGATACCGACCAGATCAGAAATATGGGAAATTCCAGCTCCGCGATGAAGGGGCAAAGAAGACCCATAAGGAATCCTAAGCAGACGGCCGCAACCTGTTTAACCCTCGATCATGGGATAAAAGGCCTTTCAGGAGGGAATATGATGAATCAGGCATTCTACGAAATTGGGAAAATCAGTAATTTTTTCTCTCCCAAGAAGATCACTCTCGGCCAGAATACGGTCAGAAATGTGGGGGAGGAGGCCAGACTCTTGAACGGAACCAAAGCCCTGATTGTCACCGACAAGGAAATCGTTTCCGCAGGATATGCCCAAATTGTGGAAGATGCTTTGCGCGCGGCGAAAGTCGAAGTGGGAATCTTTGACCAAGTCGTACCTGAACCGCCGGCCCGCAATGTCGCTGAATGCACGGAGATGGTCCGCGAAGGGAAGTACGACCTGGTCATCGGGCTGGGAGGCGGAAGTCCCCTGGACATCGCCAAGGGCGCCTCCATTATGATAACGAACCCGGGAACCATTGTGGACTATGCCGGGATTGACAAGGTCCAGAAACCCGGACTCCCCAAAATTCTCATCCCCACGACAGCGGGGACCGGGAGTGAAGCAACCAGATCCCTCGTCGTGACGGATGAGAGGGATAACACCAAAAAGTCGGTCGCCAGCAGCTTTGGAATCGCCGATGTCGCTATTTTAGACCCCATGTTGACTCTATCCATGCCGCCTCAGGTAACGGCAAACACGGGGATGGATGCCTTAGTCCACGCGATCGAGTCGTACGTATCCACAACCACGACGCCGTTTGCCGAAATCTTGGCCCTCGAATCCATCAGCCTGATTGCGCACAACCTCCCCTTAGCCTACTCCAAAGGGACCAATGTAATCGCCCGATATAATATGCTCCTGGCGGCAAGTATCGCGGGACTGGCCTTTGCCAGCAGCAGGCTGGGTGCCGTACACGGGTTAGCGTATGTGATTGATGTTGCCTACCACCTGGCCCATGGGCGGGCCAACGCCATTATGCTGCCCCACGTTATGAAATTCAACAGGACGGGAAATCTTCGGAAATTTGGGAAAATCGCCGAGGCGATGGGAGAAAACGTCGAGGGGCTATCGGTATACGAAGCTGCGGAGAAGTCGATAGAAGCAGTGAAGAGTTTGCTCAACGCGCTGCAGATTCCTTTCCAACTTTCTCAGTACGGGATACCAAGGGACCATTTGCCCAGGTTAGTGGAAGGGGGAATGAGGCAGGCCAGGCTGTTTATCCCGAACCCCCGAGATCTGACCGAAGAGGATGTGAAGAGCATATACGAAAACGCCTTTTGATGCTGTCAAATATCGGAACATTGTGGTAACAGCAGGGCCTGACTATAACAAGACATTGAGACAAAAAGGAGGAGAAGAAATGATGTCCCAAGCTGATCAACTCTTAGAGGGGGCCATTGACCTTCACTGCCACGGATACCCGGAGATAAGCCCTGACGTGAAGATGAGGGTGGAAGATTTGGAGGCCGCCCGGTTGGCTGCCGCGGCGCGAATGAGAGGTTTCGTGCTCAAATCCCATATGTGGCCGACCGTGGGTCGGGTTTATCAGATGAAGAACCAGATTTCCGGGGTTGAGGTCTGGCCGAGTATGGCGATCAACACCAGTTCGGGAGGGTTCAGTCCCTGGATCGTGGAATCAGCGTTACGACAGGGGGCGAAGGTCCTCTGGATGCCGACTTGGAGTGCCAGAAATGACATCCAGCGAGGAGGGTTCAGCCGCTTAATGAAGGGTTGGCTTACAACCATAAATCAGATTGGACCCGAAGATGGCCTGACGGTTTTTGATGATTCGGGAAAAATCGATCGGAAAGTGAAAGAGATTATGGGCCTGGCTAAAGATTACGATGTGGCGGTCTTTACCGGCCATCTTTCCCCGGAAGAAGGGTTGGCGATCGGTCGTGAAGCCCAAAAGATGGGTTTTAAGAAGTTAATTTTCTGTCATCCAGATAGCAAGAGTGTGGGAGCCCAGATGGAGCATATCAAAGAAATGGCGGAGATGGGATTTTTTATCGAGTTTACTTTCCTGGGCTTGCTCCCCGCATTTTATCGAATCAGTATTCAGGAGGTTGCCCGAAGAATCAGGGAGGTAGGAGCGGAACGTTCAGTCCTCACCACGGATTCATTCTTTGAATGGGCCTCCCCCCCTCCAGAGATGATGCGGATGTTTATCAGTTCTCTCTTGACCCAGGGGATAACGGCAGATGAGATTGGGATTATGGCTCGGAAAAACCCCAGCGAACTGCTAAACGTATGAGAGAAGGTCGGATAATTTAAAGATACGAGAACCTTGAGGTCGAGATGGCGATTCGTGGTCTCTATGTCTTTCACAATGCCGACACCCATGTGGATCAGAGCCTCTTTCTGGCCGGCCGGGGCATGGGAAAGAAAATATACGCCCCGGTCGTTGTTTACTTCATAAAGGCCGATGAAGGAAACATCCTCTTTGATGCCGGGTGTGATCCGGATATCATCGAAGATGCGCCCAAGGCCTGGGGGAATGCGGCGGAATATCTTTCCATCTCCATGAAGCCCCAGTGGGATATTCGCCAATACCTGCGGGCCTTGAATCTAACGCCTCAGGATGTCCACTATCTGATCCTTTCTCATCTTCATATCGACCATGCCGGCGCATTGCGGTATTTCCCCCAATCCTGGATCCTTGTCCAAAGAGATGAATATCGCTTTGCCTACTATCCGCCCGCCTGGGCGGCTGCTAATTATCGAAAGGCTGACTTTGATTATCCAGACCAGAAATGGAAGTTGGTTGACGGAGATTATCGCCTCTTCAAGGGAGCCACGTTGATCCTCTCCCAGGGGCATAGCCCGGGGACGCAAGCCCTGGTCATTGATCTTCCCCAAACCGGAACGGTTATCCTCGCCGGAGATTCCATTCCCCTCCGGAGAAACGTGGAGAAAGGAATTTTACCGGGGATCGTTTGGGACTCCGACCTGGCCATGAAATCCATCCAGCGGCTGAAAGTCATTGCCGAAGAACGGGGCGGAACCATCATCCCGGGCCATGATGCCGAGATTTTCAAAGGATTAAAGAAATTTCCTGATTTTTACTCCTAAACCTCCGATTCAGACCGATCACATGGGTCGGGGGAAAAGGATGCTCAGCCGGTTTCAAAAAAATTTCGGTCTCTTCATCCTCAAGGATAGGAAAAGGAGTCCTCGATGGAAAGAAGCCCCAGAATCAGAGTCCTGATCACCAAAGTGGGTTTGGACGCTCATGAACGGGGAGCAAAATTGGTAGCCATGGCCCTGCGGAATGCGGGGATGGAAGTAATTTACACAGGGCTGCGGAATACCCCGGAAATGGTCGCCCAGGCGGTGTTGCAGGAAAATGTTGACGTCGTAGGGATCAGCAGTCTGGCCGGCGCTCATGTCGAGACGGCGAGGATGGTTTCGGAAGCCCTGAAAAAGAAAGGGGTGGGAGATGTCCTGCTCATCATGGGCGGGATCATTCCCAAAAAGGATTTTGAGCCCCTGAAAAAATTGGGCGTTCAGGGGATCTTTTCCGTTCATTCGACCTTCGATGAGATTATTGATTTCATCCGGAAAAAAGTTTCTCCAGTCTTGCAAGTCTCGGCCTGAAAGGAAGGTGAATGGCCATGGATCGCGCAGAAAAAAAAGTTCAGACCGCTCCGGAAGACGATTATACCCATACCCAGGAGACCGTTCTCGATTCGGGGATCCGGATCAAAAAGCTATATACCCCTCAAGACACCGCTCACCTCTCCTATGAACGAGAGATCGGGGACCCGGGAAAATTTCCCTATGTGCGCGGGATCTACCCGGACATGTACTGGAAGAGGCCCTGGACGCGAAGGCTCTATGCCGGTTTTGGGAATGCGACCGAGACCAATCAGCGATTCAGGTTTCTTTTAGAGCATGGCCAGACCGGTCTAAGTGTGGCTTTGGACCTTCCCACCCAGATGGGTCTGGATTCCGATGATCCTCTGGCTGCCGCAGATGCAGGAAGGGTGGGGGTGGCGATCGATACGCTAAAGGATATGGAGGAAATATTTGAGGGTATCGACCTGGGGAAGATCAGCACCTCTTTCACCATCAATGCAACTGCGGCGATCATTTTAGCCATGTACGTGGCGGTGGGAGAGAAGCAAGGAGTCTCTTCGGAGAAGCTGAGAGGCACCGTCCAAAATGACATTTTGAAAGAATACATGGCCAGGGGGCAATATATTTTCCCTCCGAAGCCCTCCCTAAAGATTGCCGGAGATACTAATGAATATTGCATCCGCCATGTTCCGCGCTTCAACTCGGTCAGTGTTGCCGGGTCCCATATGCACGAATACGGGGCTACTTCCGTACAACAGGTGGCTTATACTTTTTGCGACGCCCTGGCCTACATCGATGAAGTCCTGCGACGGGGTTATGCGATTGATCAATTTGCCCAGAATATTTCTTTCCTCTTCTGCAGCCGGCAGAATATGTTCGAGGATATCTGCACCTACCGGGCAGCGCGGAAGCGGTGGGCCCATATCATGAAGGATCAACTGCAGGCGAAAGATCCCCGCTCCTATATTTTGAAGTTTGCTGCCGGCGGTGGGGGACTTTGGATGACCAAACGTCAGCCCTTAAACAATATCGCCCGGGCGACCATCGTTGCCCTGGCATCGGCGTTGGGCGGGGCGCAGTCTGTCCTCCTGGCGGCGTATGACGAACCTTTTGCTATTCCCACAGAGGAATCCGCGCGGATTTCCCTTAATGTTCAGAATATCCTGGTCCACGAAGTAGGCCTGACGGATACCATTGACCCTCTGGGAGGCTCCTACTTTATTGAATCCTTGACCGATGAAATTGATAAGAAAATCGTGGAAACGATGGAGTGGGTGAAAAAGAACGGAGGAATCGTCTCCCTCATCGAGAAGGGAGACATTCAAAAACAACTGGCCCAACAGGCCATGCAGGAGGAGATGAGAATCCAGAAGGGCGAAAGTGTGCTGGTGGGGGTAAACCGGTTTGTGGTGGATGAGGACAAAACCGAAGAGGAAATGACCTTTCATGAACCGGACCCCCTGACCCGCCAAAGGCAGGTGGACCGCCTGAATCAAGTCAAACGGGAGAGAGACCCGCAGAAAGTCTCCGCGGGACTCGCGGAATTGAAGAAAGCCGCCCTGAACGGAGAAAATCTATTGCCCCCGTTGATTCAAGCGGTAAAAGCCTATGCCACCCTGGGGGAAATGGTGCAGATATTGAAAGAAATCTACGGCACCTATCGAGCACCGTCAGGAATCTGAAAGCGGAGGAAGAGTGGATTATTTTAAAGCCTTTAAAGATTTTGTCGCTGGGGAGAAGATCGATAAAAAACAGGCGCTTTTTTTTAACGGGAGGGCGACGACCTATGGGGAACTGATCCAGGAAGCCGACCGGGTCTCCGCCGCATTGGCGAAACATGGGATCAAAAAGGGGGATGTGGTCAGCCTCTATATGGGGAACTGCAAAGAATTTTTGTCCATCTTTCTCGGGGTGGCCCAGTGTGGGGCCATTGCTGAACCCATCAGCATTCTTCTGACGGAATATGAAATCCAGCCTCAGCTGGAAAAAACGGGGTCACAGTTGATTTTTGTCGCCCCGGCCCACCTGCCGGTGGTTGAAAAAATCCGGCCCCTTCTTCCGGGCCTGAAAACTGTCGTTTTGATGTCCGAAAAATCAGGGGAGAATGCCGTGTCGTTTTCTCATTTTTTGAAGAGATCCGAAGGGGATTATCCCCCGGCGGCTCTGGACGAGGACGATACGGTGTTAATCTTATTCACCGGGGGGACGACGGGGACCCCGAAGGCGGTGATGCTGACCCATAAGAATCTCCTCTCGGTCATCCAGGGGCTGAAAAATCGATTCGGACCCCTGGGGGAAATGGTGGTCCTGTGTGCCTCCCCTCTCTCACATATTTTCGGGCTCAATACGATCACCTTTGCTTCCCTGTTCCGCAAATGCCCGGTCGTGCTGGAGGAATGGTTCCAGGTGGAAGAGGCGGCCCAGCTCATCGAACGCTACCGGATCGCCAACGTTTTCGGCGTTCCCACGGTGGTTCGGAGCCTGACGGACATGGCGGACAAGTATGACCTGAGCTGCCTGAAGCTGATGATGACCGGGGCCGCTCCTGTTGCCGAAGAGCTTTACCACCGGGTGGAAAAAACCTTCCGCTGTTCCCTGGTAGAAGGGTGGGGGCTGACGGAGGGGGCCGGATGCTCGACCGTGACCCCCCCGGGGGTGCGGAAAGTCGGGTCCTGCGGGATCCCTTACGAGGGGATCGGATTGGAGTGCGCGATCGTGGATAAGGACGATTATCCCCTGCCCCCCGGAGAAGTCGGCGAGCTCGTCCAGCGGGGACCTCTCAACATGAAAGGATATCTGGGAAACCCGGAAGCCACCGCCGAGGTCCTGCGGAACGGATGGCTGCACACGGGGGACCTGGCGCGCATGGACAAAGACGGGTACATCTACATCGTGGACCGGATAAAGGATGTGATCATCCGGGGTGGGTTCAACATTTATCCGGCGGAGGTCGAGGCGGTCCTGTACAGCCTTCCCGGCGTCCAGGAAGCGGCAGCCTTTGGGGTTTCCGATAAACGCAAAGGGGAAACCGTGGCTGCGGCGATCCGGCCGTCAGAGGGCTCCGTGATCCAGGAGGCGGAAGTCATCGCCCACTGCCAAAAACGTCTGGCCAGGTACAAAGTTCCCAAGTACATAAAAATCCTTCCCCAATCCCTGCCCAAAACGGCGGCGGGAAAGATCATGAGAAGAGTATTGAAGGAGGACCTGGAAAAAGAACTGAACTTGCAATGATTTATCCGCTGAACCAGATCAGCGGGAGGAACCCCGGATCGATTTACCCGCCGGGATTTGAAATGTAGTGAACGGCTTAACAAAGTTGTCATTGCGAGGAGCGCAGCGACCCGGCAATCCCGCTCATAGGGGGATTGCCTCACTTCGTTCGCAATGACATCCATATAATGTCAACTTATTTAAGCCATTCACTATAGATACGCGAATGAAGAGAGGAATTCCATGAATTTTGAACTGACCAAGGATCAAGAGATGTTCCAGAAAATGGCCAGGGAATTTGCCGAGCGGGAATTTTTGCCCTCAGCCCAGAAATATGATGAGACCGGGGAATATCCGTATGAAATCTACAAAAAGATGGCCCCCCTGGGGTTGCTCGCCGAGTTGATTCCCGAGAAATACGGAGGGCTCGGACTGGGCGTGCTGACCTGGATTATAATGCTCGAAGAACTGGCCTGGGGGAGTTTGAGTCTTACGGCCGTCACCCAAAACGCGATGCTCCCGGGGTCCGTCCTGGTCGATGCCGGCAGCGAAGACCAGAGGCAAAAATACCTTCCCCCCATGTGCCGGGGGGAAAAAATTTATGCCGTGGCGGTTGCCGAGCCGAACGCCGGCAGCGATGGGGGGAATATTGAAACGACGGCTGTTCTCCGGGGGGATTCCTGGGTTTTGAACGGGAATAAGGTGTTCATCACCAACGGCTGCGTTGCCGATATGATCGTCGCCTTAGTTCAAACGGACAAGAGCAAAGAGAATAAAGGACTGGCCTTAATTGCCGTCGATAAGAGTTGCCCGGGAATTTCTGCCGCCCCCATAACGGGCTGCAATGGCCTGCGCTGCGATGACCTAGCCCAGGTGCGGTTTTCCGATTGCATCGTACCGAAAGAGAATTTAATCAGTGAAGTGGGAAAAGGTTTGAGGTTAGCCCTGGGGGGCATAACCAATATGCGGTTGTCCATCGGCTCCTATTGCGTGGGCGTGTCCCAACGTTGCCTCGATATATGCGTAAAATATGTCCAGGAACGACAACAATTCGACAAGCCGATCGGGAGCTTCCAGCTCATTCAGGCCTTGATCGCCGAAATGGCCCTGGAGACGGAGGCAGGGAGGTTGCTGACCCGCAGCGCCGCTTTCAAAAAAGAAAAAGGAATGAAGTGTATCAAGGAAGTCTCGATGGCCAAATGGTTTGGCAGCGAGATGGTAATGAGAAACACGGTTAAGGCTATTCGGATCCATGGAGGCTACGGCGGGTTTGAGGGGTACACGGTTGAGCGTTTGAACCGCGAGGCCCTTAATTTTCTCGCCCCCGGGGGGACGATTGAAGTGCATAAATTGACCATCGGGCGGCAGGTATTGGAATTGGATGCGCTGTCCCGGTAATCGTGAAAAGTTTTGCCGGCGTAGGTGAGGAAACCTGTTCAAAATTCGATGAATCTCACCATCTCATGGTAATAAGAGATGCATTATCAAATAAAAAAGGAGGGCATTATGAAAAAAGGCATGCTGACAATCGGAGTTACGGGGTTGGGGGTCCTCTTCTTTCTTGCTGCCATTGCCGGCGCACAATCCGCTCCTCCCATAAAACTCGGGGTGAATGAATCCTGGGATTATCCGGGCGGACAGGGGGCGAAACGGGGAGCGGAGATGGCCATCAAGGCCATCAATGAATCGGGCGGCCTGCTGGGAAGGAAAGTGGAAGGAGTGTTCTACGATAATAAGGTAGACCCCAATGAAGCCAAAAATGCAACGGAGAGGCTCCTCTATAAGGATAAAGTGGATGCCATCACCGGTTTTTGGAGGAGTGATCTGGCCATCGTCTGCCAACCGCTGATTATGGAAGCGAAGAAATTAATGTTAATCGGAGGGGCATCGACACCCGTCGCAACGTATGAGCGCATCAAACAGGATTATAAAACCAATAAATATACTTTTACCACGATGGTCAACACGTATACAGCTTTGATCGCCTATCAGCAAGGGATTGAGGAGGGATTGAAACTGGGTTTAAACAAAATTGCCATGGTCGTGGAAAAGGCCGCCTGGTGCGATCCTCTTTTTGACGAATGGATGAAGAAATATGCCAGTAAAATAGTCTATTCGACCCGGTTCTCTACCACGGCTACGGATTTTTCCGTAGAATTTGCCCAGGTCAAAGCCAAAGGGGCGGATATTATGGTTTTTGTTACCACCGGCCGCGGGGGAACTCCTTCGGTGAAACAGTGGTACGATATGAAAATTCCCGCCATTTATGTAGGCTATAGCGTGGATGCCCAGGACCCTAATTTCCCGCAGATTACCGAAAAGAAATGCCTGGGGGTGGTAACGGAGAAAATAGGCGGGGTTTCCGGTCTGCCCATAACCCCCAAAAGCATCCCTTACATTAACGAGTACAAGAAAGTTTATGGGGAATTTCCGATCGCCTATACCAATGGGGTTGCCTATGACATGGTGATGGCTTGGGCGCATGGGGTGAAGCTGGCGGGCGCCGTGGATGCGGACGCCGTAGTAAAAGCGATGGAGAGAAAAGATTTTAAATATGAGGGAGTCTGTGGAGAAATCGAATATTTTGATGAGATTCATAATCCCGTTGGAGGAGGTTGGGGCAAAGGGGAGCCCTGGGGATGGGTCGCCTACCAATGGGGAAATGATGGGAAACCCGTCGTCTTCTGGCCAAAGAAATATAAAACGGGCAATATGATGATTCCGGATTGGATCAAAGGAATGCAGAAAAAATAGAGTTGCCGTGGAAAGGAATTAATCGGAAGGAAGGGCCGGGTCGATCGGGGGCCCGGCCCGAAACGAAAGGATACGCATGGTCCAAACGGTTATCGTCTTCGGGGTCATCTGGACAGCCCTCTATTGCCTGATTGCCTTCGGATTT
>Ga0187849_1002774_pt1 | contig 16271 bp, 16 predicted proteins | sample June2016WEW_4_10_2_FD_132412 | JGI IMG/M metagenome (GOLD analysis project Ga0187849, IMG submission 132412) | Peatland microbial communities from SPRUCE experiment site at the Marcell Experimental Forest, Minnesota, USA - June2016WEW_4_100 | ecosystem: Environmental > Terrestrial > Soil >... | reverse complement strand
GGCCACCGATCCTGGCTCGTGTTCCGCCTCCACCTCGAACTGAAGTGGCACGTCCAGGCCGTTCGTCACCGCGAACTCGCGCAGGCCCTTGTCGTACAAGTCGTGGACGAGCCCCGCCTCCCCGCTGCTGAGCGGGCCGGTCTCGATGACGATCCTTCCCGGCGCCGCCGCTTTGTAGTAACTGACGCCCGCAGCGAGATGCAGGAGCCGTAACGCGCTCTCGATGCCGGGCCCTGCACGCGAACCGAGCGGAGACCCACCGAACTCGACGACCTCCTGAAAGCTATGGGTGCCGTCGAAGGCGTAGTTGAAACGGGCAATGTTGCGTGCAGCATCGAAGTCGAAGCTGACGATCCTGAACGTCTCGACGGTCGCCAACTCAGGCGCCGTCACAGGGTCCCCACGCGGCTCGAGTGGCCTTCTCCGATGCCGGCGACCTGCCTGAATCGCCGGCTGCGATCGAGGTAGGAGCCTTCGTCACGGGGAGTCGGCGATGCCGGCGAGAACAGCACGACCGCGATGTCCGGACGGGAGGACGCCAGGTCGACCGCAACCTCGAGCGACGGCACTTGTTGGCGTTGGACGTGGCTCGAGATGTCGTCGAGTGCCGTCGCGATCGCGGCGCCGGCGTCCCCGATCCAGAATACGACCGGCTGCGGCAGGCTTGAATCGATCACCCGGGCAAGCGGTGCGTAGTCAAGGCCACGGTCGTGCCCTCCAACGATCAACGCCACTCGTGTTCCGGCGAAAGCCTTCACTGCTGCGACCGTCCCCTCCGGGTTGCTCGCGAGCGCGTCGTCGATGTAGCTGACGCCGCCGACGTCGCCGATCGGCTCGAGCCTCGAACGGGGCGCCGTCACGAGAGAGAGCTCGCGTTCGAGCCGTTTCTGATCGGGCAGCTCCCCGGTGACCAGGAGAGCGGCCGTAATTGCACCACAGGCATTGACGAGGTTGTGCTCGCCCAACAGTCGAAACGCCCCGAGGTCCAAGGGCCCGAGATCGGACGCCATGACCTGGGCTCGGTCGAGGCGCACCGGACCACTGTTGCCGTAGAGGACCCTGCCTGCCAGCGAGGAGCTCCGGGCGACGGCCTCGTCGCAGCATCCGTTCACCGCAACGGGAACATCGGCGCGATGCGAGAACAGGCGGAGCTTGTCCTCGTAGTAGTTCTCGAGGTTCCGATGCCAGTCGAGGTGGTCCGGCGCCAGCAGCGTGAGAACGCCGACCGAGGGCGACACCGTCACGTCTGCAGCCTGAAAGCTCGAGATCTCGAGGACGAACACGTCATGGGCGTGGTCGTCGTACAGCTCGGTCAAGGGACGGCCGATGTTGCCGGCAAGAGCGACGTCGAGACCGTAGGCGCCGAGAGCAGCAGCTGTGAGCATCGCAGTGGTCGTCTTGCCTTTGGAACCGGTCACGGCCACTACCCGTCTGTCCCGGAAGTCCTCCATGAACAGCGCGGTCGGAGTCGTCACCACCGCCCCGAGCCGGGCCGCGGCTGCAAGGCGTTCGTCGTAGCGCGAGATCCCCGGCGAGTGGACGACGAAGTCGAAACGGCGATCTTCGAGGACCGACGGAGGCTGCACATCGATCCCGGCCGACTCGGTCTCGACCGCCTGGCGAGGTCCCGTAAGTCCGCTGGCGTCGCCCGCAATGTCGTCGACGACGACAAGCTCGGCGCAGGTCGGGCCGACGCGCCGGGCGAAGGACTGACCTTCCATGCCTGCTCCGAATATCGCGACGCGACTACCAGCGAGCGCCGCCACACCTCCTATCAGCGGCACGCCGCGATGGTACACAGGCGTTCGAGCCATTGGAGCGAGCCGGGCGGGCACCAAGGTAGCGTTGCAGCGTTCAGAACAATCGAGCGGTCGGGGACCAGAAGGTGGCAGCCATGATCACTGAAGCAGCCGTAGCTGCGCCGCGCCAGCAGCAGGCGGACCTGTCATGATCGTCGGGGTCCCTGCCGAGGTGAAGGTCGCGGAGGGCCGAGTCGCCATCACGCCTGACGGCGTCCGGGGACTCACGTCGCTCGGCCACAAGGTGCTCGTCGAGACAGGGGCCGGCACCGGATCGTCCCTCAGCGATGCCGATTTCGCCGCCGCCGGAGCCACCGTGGTCGACGCGGACACTGCGTGGTCTGCGGAGCTTGTCTGCAAAGTGAAAGAACCACAGGAATCCGAGCTTTCGTATCTGCGGCCTGACCTCGTGTTGTTCACGTACCTCCACCTCGCCGCCTACCCGGGCGTGGCCAAGGCTCTGCTCGAGTCCGGGACCACCGGAGTTGCCTACGAGACCGTGCAGCTCCCCTCGGGCGACCTGCCCCTTCTCGCTCCGATGAGCGAAGTCGCCGGTCGGATAGCGACCCAGGTCGGCGCGCACTTCCTCGAGGCCCCACACGGAACGCGAGGCATCTTGCTCGGTGGCGTCCCCGGCGTACGACCGGCTCGCGTGGTGATCATCGGAGCCGGCCACGTGGGATGGAACGCCGCGTGGATCGCTCAAGGCATGGAGGCCGAGGTCCTGCTCCTCGACCGGGACATCGACCGGCTGCGGTGGGTCGACCAGATTCACCAGGGCCGGATCATGACCCTCGCATCGAACCGCGGGTCGATCGAGCGCGCCATCTCCGAGGCTGATCTCGTCATCGGCGCCGTCCTGGTCGCCGGTGGGCGGGCGCCGGTTGTCATCACCGACGAGATGGTCGCCGGCATGAGAGCGGGAGCGGTCATCGTCGACGTCGCCGTTGACCAAGGTGGATGCATCGAGACGACACATGAGACGACGCATGAGAACCCCACCTACTTCGTGCATGACGTACTCCATTACGCAGTCGGGAACATGCCCGCCGTGGTGCCGCATACCTCGACATATGCGCTCACCAACGCCACATTCCCCTACCTCGTCGAGCTCGTCGAGCGAGGGACGGCGGCGGCGGCGGCGGCGGACCCTGTGCTCCGCGGCGGTATCAACACAATGCGCGGCAGCTGCACGAACGCAGCTGTGGCATCGGCCCTCGACCTCGACTGGGTCGACCCTCTGAGCGTGCTGTCCGGCTGAGGCGCGCGGCCCAGAGCAACGGGGGGACACCCTGCCTGGCGGCCCCGACGCCACGGGACAGCTCTATCGCCTCCCGGCGGCGCTGCGCTCCCAGCCGGAACCCGATCTTGCAGCCAGACCGAGCGTCGCGAGACGCTCGAGGGTGACCGCCGTCAGGGCGAGTCCCAGGCCGGAGCGCCCGCACACGCTCTCGAACGGAGTCGCAACATCTTCGAGAGCCTCGAGCACGGCACGCTCGTCCGGTGAGAGACGGGCGGTGACCGCTGGCGGGGAATTCCGAGCAAAGCCCCTCTGTCCGCATGGCCCGGTGCGCGGACCAAGCGCGTAGTTGCTGCCGGCACAGGCGAGCTCCAGCGCCGCAAGCACATCGGCGGCGTCTCGCGCCACCCCGCAGCCGTCTGCAATGAGGGAGTTGGTGCCTTCGGACGCGGGACTCCTCACCGATCCCGGCACCGCGAGCACCGTGACCCCACGTTCGTCCGCGGCCGTCACCGTGTGCAGCGCTCCGCCCCCCTTGTGGGATTCGACGACAACTACGACATGGGCGAGCGCCGCGATGAGCCTGTTGCGAAGGGGGAAGCGCCACCTTTCCGGTGCCGCTCCCGGTGCCGCTTCTGAGAGGATGCCCCCGGCGAGCTCCAAACGAGCCCAGAGCCGGTTGCTGCTGGCGGGGTAGACCACGTCGACTCCCCCACCGACGACGGCCACGGGCGGTGCAGGGCGCTCGGGCGCGAGCGCTCCCTCGTGAGCCGCTGCGTCGATGCCTGCAGCCAGGCCGGAAACGACGACCACACCGGCATCCGACAAGTCCGCTCCGAGCTCGGCCGCGACACCAGACCCGTAGTGCGTCGCTGACCTGGTGCCCACGAGAGCCACACAGGGCCGGTCCAGTTGAGCGATCGACCCGCGAACAAACACGACCTCGGGTGCAGCCCGGTCATCAACGAGGCGGGACGGGTATCCTGGCGACCCCCGGCGGTAGGCCACCGTGTTCGATGCCACCAATCGCTCCCAGACAAAGGCGGGGTCTGTGTCGACCGATGCCCTCCGCCAGGTATTGACGATCTGCGCGGTCCGTGGGTTGCGCTGGTCCGGGGCCCCCTCGGCATGCATCAAGCGCGAGACGAGACGCGCTCTCGGTGCGCGCAGATCAGCGAACACCTCCTCTGCCGAGCGGCCGCGGAGCAAGCGCTGAAGACGCTGCGGCGTCATCGAATCGAGCCCTGCCAACGTTGCCGCGTACGCCATATCAGGCAAGTGGTCTCCGTCGTGCAGAGGGCTCTCGGAGCTGCTCACACTTGCCCCGGTCCGCCCAGCAAGGCAGCCCGGCCAGCTCGGAGCTCGAGCGCCATCGCGACGTGGATCTCGTCGACGGCCGTCTTCGAAGGATCGAGGTCGGCAAGCGTCAGAGCAACCCGCCGCACGCGATCGAGACCGCGGGCCGAGAGCACACCCGAGCACAGCTGCCGCTCGAACAGCTCGCGTGCGGCCTTGGTGAGGGGGGCGTGCACATCCAGGCTCGCCGAGGACAAGGCCGCGTTCGCCGTCACACCCCTCCGGTGTGCGAGCTCCCGCACCTTGGCGACACGCTGGGCGACAGAGGCGCTCGACTCGGCCGGCACCAAGTCAAGGAGCTCACGGACACTGGGCCTGCCGACTGCGACGTGCAGATCGAACCTGTCCAAGAGCGGTCCCGAGAGTCTCCTCGAGTAGCGGGCGAGCTGAGCGGCGGAGCAGACACAGCTGCCGATGCCTCGTCGTTCGCCGCACGGACAGGGGTTCATCGCCGCGACCAAGAGGAACCTCGCCGGAAAGCTGACAGTCGCCCTCGCACGAGCGACTCGGATGACTCCCTCCTCGAGCGGCTGACGGAGCAGGTCGAGCAACGGCGAAGGGAATTCCCCTAGCTCGTCCAGGAACAGCACGCCGTTGGTGGCGAGGCTGACCTCGCCCGGACGCATCCACGACGAGCCGCCGCCTACGAGCGCCGGTGCCGAGATCCCGTGGTGCGGAGCCCGAAAAGGGGGACGGCGCTCGCCCGCCGGCGGCAACGGCAACGCAGCTGCGGAATGGACCCGATAGGTCTCCAGGAGCTGAGCCTCGTCAAGGGGAGGGAGAACGCTCGGTAGTCGCTCGGCCAGCATGGTCTTGCCCGAGCCTGGCGGCCCCGACAGCAGGAGGTGATGGCCACCGGCGGCTGCAACTTCGATCGCGAGGCGCCCCATCGGCTGGCCCCGCACGTCCGCGAGGTCGAGAGGCCCGGCACGGCCCTGCCCGCACGCTTGGTCGGCGGTTGTAGCTCCTGGCACCTTGTGCGCCTGTGCCGGGCCCGCCGGAGAGACCATCCTCAAATCGGGCCAGGCGATCCGTCCCGACAGCGCATCGACGAGCTCGCGGAGCGATCGTGCCGTGCGCACGACCGGCTTACCGACGAGCAAGGCCTCGGGAACGCACGCCGGCGGCATGACGACGGCTGACGAAGTGAGGGCATCGGTCAGAGGTAGGGCCCCCGGCACCGAGCGGATCGTGCCGTCGAGGCCGAGCTCTCCTACGAACCCACAGCCGGCGATCGCGGCCGCATCGAGCTCACCGGTCGCGACGAGAAGCCCGACGGCGATCGGCAGGTCGAGACCGGCGCCGGTCTTTCGGACACCCGACGGCGCCAGGTTCACAGTTACACGCCGCAGCGGCCACGGAAACCCGCTCGAGAGCAGGGCGGCCCGGACCCGGTCACGGGCCTCCCGGCACGCCGCGTCGGGCAGCCCCACGACGGTGAAACCGGGCAGGCCGTTGGACACGTGCACCTCGACGAGTACGGGACGACCCCGAACGCCGAGCAGTGTGGCAGATGGGATGGAGGCGATCACGAGCGGGCTCCCGGCAGGGCGGCTGTCTGTCTGCGGAGCGCCCAAGGAGTGGCGCGCTCGATAGCTCTTCGGACCGCACCCTACCGACGGGATGTGTCACACATCTCCGGCCAGGAGTCACCTGTCGGCGGCGTATGTGAGCTCCGCCGACTGTGAGGTTGAAAGCCCCAGTGCCCAGGCCGTGACGTCAGGTCAGTGCCGTGGCGTCTGGTCGGGCACGGGGTTGTGCCAGCGCCCGTGGGGCCTGATGAGCCTGTCCGCGTGTTTCGGTCCCCAGCCGCCCGGCGGGTAGGGGTGGGCGCTGCCGTGGACTTCGAGAACGGGGTCGACGACCGCCCAAGCAGCCTCGACTGTGTCCTCGCGGGTGAACAGCGCCCCGGCGCCCGCCATAGCGTCGCCGAGGAGGCGCTCGTAGGGTTGTTCCTCGTTCGGCTGCGCGTTGAGCAACAAGAGCTCACGCTGATCACCGACGAACTCCTCGCCCGGATGCTTGACCCGGGCCGCGAGCGCGATCACCGGGTTGGGCGCGAGCCGGAAGCGCAGGTAGTTGGCCCGACCGTCTGCGGGCACGGAGTCAGTGAACAAAGCCTGCGGCGGCTGCTTCAGCTCGACTAGCACCTCCGCGGCTGTCTCGGCCAAGCACTTCCCCGACCGCAGGTACCACGGGACACCCGCCCAGCGCCACGAATCGATGAACAGTCGAAGGGCGCAGAAGGTCTCCACGTCGGAGTCCTTCGCCACGCCCAGCTCATCGCGATAGCCAGTGAACTGACCCCGGACCACGTCGTCGGCGCTCAGCGGTCGCATTGCCTTGAACACGTTGAACTTCTCGGACTGCACGGCGGCCATGCCCTGGTACGCCGGTGGCTCCATCGCGAGCAGCGCGACGACCTGGAACAGGTGGTTCTCAACAACGTCCCGCAGGCAGCCGGCGGTCTCGTAGAAGGCGCCCCGACCCTGCACACCGATCTGCTCGGCCAGGGTGATCTGCACGCAGGCGACGTAGTTCCGGTTCCAGATCGGTTCGAGGAAGGAATTGGCGAAACGGAAGTAGAGGAGGTTCATGATCTCCTCTTTGCCGAGAAAGTGATCGATGCGGAAGATCGCGGACTCGGGGAACGCTGACCGCACTATGCGGTTGAGTTCCCGCGCCGAGGCGAGATCGCGCCCGAACGGCTTCTCGACGATGGCACGCGCTTCGTGGGTCAGTCCGGCGCCACTGAGTCCCTGGATCACCGTCGCGAACAGTGAAGGCGGAATGGCGAGGTAATGTGCCGGGCGGCGCGAACCGCCGAGTGCCCGCCGGAGAGCGTTGAACGTGCTGGGGTCGCCGTAATCGCCATCGACGTAGCCCAATAGCGACAGCAGCCGCTCGAGGGCGTCGACGTCGTCGACACCTGTGTCGGTCCGCGCAATGCTGTCCCGCGCATAGTCACGAAGCTGCGGGAGACCCCAGTTCGAGGACGCGACCCCGATCACAGGGACATCGAGCATGCCGCGCCTCACCATCTGGTAGAGAGCAGGAAAGATCATCTTGTGAGCGAGATCGCCCGTGGCGCCGAAGAACACGAACGCGTCGGCCGCGGCCAGACCCTCATCGCCATCGCCCATGATTACCCCCCAGCAATGCCCGTCGCGTTGCGGGCACGAGTCTTGCACGCAGTTCTGCCCAGCGGTGCCCCACCACCCAGACCCACGACGAGCCGCCGCCGGTTCAGGCATACGATGACCGTTCGGAAAGCTCCGTGACCTCCTCCAGATAAGCCGGCACAACGCGGTACCCCCACGGTGACCGATGCTGACGACGGCCACATCGTCGAGAGCGCGCAACGCGCGCGTCGGAAACACGGGCAGCGCGAGTACAACTGCTTGGATCGACCTTGGGGGCACAAGTGGCGACGTTCGAGGTAGTGCTTCGACTCAGCCTGGCGGTGGTGTACGGCGTGGCGGGGATCGGGAAGCTCCTGAGCCCACAGAGCACGGATCTCCTGATCGAGACTTTTCGGCTGAGTCCTCGGCTCAGGCCGGCGGTGAGCGCGTCCGTAGTGGCGACAAACTCAGCCGGCCAGATAGTCACCATGGACATACCTGTCAGTCCCGTGCTGCCGAGTCGTGCCGCGGTGCGAGGAGTCTCTGTGGACGCGGGTGCGCAGTCAGCCATCGTCTCCGGTCATGCATACGACGAACTTCGACTCAAGTCCAACGCCTCCCCAGAGCCGGAGAGGACCGCCGTCAGTGCCGAGGTCGCGAGCTGCGAGGAGGTATGCAGTGCTGCTTTGGCGCTCATGATAGGAGTCCTCACTCCCTTGCGGCCGCGGGAGAGGCAGCCTCGATCACAACGATCAAGCTGGCTCTTCCACTGGTGAAGGGCATGCTCTCGGCCGCTATCGGCGGCGGATTCGAGAACGACCTGGCACTGACGACAATGGGTGCTACCTACACCGCTGCGTCGCTCATGAGTCTCGGCGAGGAGAGCGAATTCAGCGCGGACATCGTGAAGGACAACATAACCTCAACGGCCGAGAAGATCATTGTTCCACGCTCGTCTGCACCGTAAAGCTCGAGGGTTGTCGTAATTACACCGGGACGTGCTACGACCTTGACTCGGTATGTGAGAGAAACTGCCCTGGCGGCTTGAAGCATCCTCTCGCGCACTGCGACGTGTACCTGACGCGACTCGGGAAGAAGATCAAGACTTCATCCCTCTTACCGGGACCCTGATGAGTTGTGAGGTCGGCAGAAGGCTAGCTCGGGGCGGAGACAGCGTCGTGGGCCAGGTACCGCGCCGCTCACAACCCGGGGGTGCTCAGCCCTGTGAGGTCGGTTCCTCGCCAACGGCACGTCTTTCGACGAGCACGAGGAAATCAGCGACCCTCAATAGCCGGAGGATCTGCCGCTCGACCGGGCGGGTGCCGTGGCGCATCGGGTCGTGTACCACCTGTGGGTTCGTCAGCGACAGCTTCTGGCCCCGGGTCCGCAAGCAGCAACCGTCGGCAGCAAGGACGTTCTTGACCCAGTCGCTGTGCACGCCGTATGTGAGAGCGATGCGCACCCCGTCTGAGGTCGGGAACACGTTGACAGGGGTCTCGTAGGCCCGCCCAGAACGCCGACCCTGGTGCACGACTACTCCCAACCCTGGGGCCCAGGGAGCGACGTGCCGGGTGACCCGGTTGAGCCCCACCCGGTTCAGTCGTGCGACTGCCCTGGGGAATGGCACCAGTTCCTCCGATCGATCGTCCGCGGGATTCGCACCGATTCTCCGGTTCAGTGAGGTCCGGGTGACGACCTAGGTCGTGTGACGGTACCCGGAGCCAAAGGGGGAGCTCCAGGAGCGGACTGCGGCGAGATGCCGACCGGCTTGTTCATGTGCGAGTACTCGTGAGCCCTAGCCGGGTTGAATGTCTCTTTGATCGATCTCGGGCTCGTCCAGCGGAGAAGGTTCAGCTCCGACCCGGCCTTGTCGTTGGTGCCGGAACCGCGGGATCCGCCGAAGGGCTGGCGGCCGACCACAGCACCAGTTGGTTTGTCGTTGATATAGAAGTTGCCTGCGGCAAACCGGAGCGCGCGTTGCGCTTCATCGATCGCTGTCCTTGAAGTGGCGAAGACGGAACCAGTAAGCGCGTACGGGGTCGTCGTATCGATGAGGTCGAGCACCCTCGCGTAGTCGTCATCGGGGTAGACGAATACGGCCAGAATGGGGCCAAAGAATTCGGTCGTAAAGATCTCATTGTGTGGATCGGAGCCGAGAAGAATGGTCGGCTGGACGAAGAAGCCCTCTCGATCATCGGTGACGCCGCCTGCAAGGATCTCCACTGACTTCTCATGGCGTACACGCTCGAACAGGTCGCTGTGTTCGGCGAGAGAGCGAGCGTCGATTACGGCGCCGCCGAAGTAGCGGAAGTCGGTTACATCGCCATAGGTGACAGTCTTGGTTGTGTCGACCAGTGCTTCGCGGAGCCCGTTGTCCCATAGTGAGAGAGGTAGATAGGCGCGCGAAGCAGCGGAGCACTTCTGGCCTTGATACTCGAACGCGCCGCGGACCAGTGCAGTGACAAGGGACGCCTGGTCAGCGGATGGGTGTGCGACCACGAAATCCTTGCCACCCGTCTCACCCACGACGCGCGGGTAGGCGCGGTAGCGATCCAGGTTCTCACCGATGATCCGCCACATCGAGTTGAACGTCGAGGTGGATCCGGTGAAGTGCAAGCCGGCGAAGTCGGGGTCAGTCAGCGCGACCGTGCTCATAGCAGCGGCGCCACCGGTAATGAGGTTCATCACACCGGGGGGGAGACCGGCCGCCTCCAACAGCAACATGATGTACTGCGCGGCCAGCAACTGGGTGGAAGCGGGTTTCCACACCACGGTGTTGCCCATCAGCGCCGGAGCGGTGGGCAGGTTGCCGGCGATCGCGGTGAAGTTGAACGGCGTGATCGCGGTCACGAAACCATCTAGTGGTCTGTGGTCGGTGCGGTTCCACTCGCCAGGGGCCGAATTGGGCTGCTCAGCAAGGATGTTGCGGGCGAAGTGCACATTGAACCGCCAGAAGTCGATCAATTCGCACGCCGAGTCGATCTCGGCCTGCTGCACCGACTTTGACTGGCCAAGCATCGTCGCCGCGTTCAGCGTGTCTCGCCACGGCCCCGCCAGCAGGTCAGCGGCGCGCAGGAAGATCGCCGCACGTTCGTCGAATGGGAGATCCCGCCAGCAAGGCGCCGACTCCTTGGCCGCGCGCACCGCTTCGGCCACGTCCTGGTGGGTGGCTTGTGCCGATTCACCCAACAGGTGACCGTGGTCGTGCGGTTGAACCACGCCGAATCGGTCGCCGCCGGCCATCCGTCGCTCGCCGCCAATAGTCAACATCAGCTCATGGCGATCGCTCTCGAGCTCGGCAATCCGGCGGTGCAACGATTCACAGTGGGCGCTGCCCGGCGGGTAATCGCGCACCGGCTCGTTGTAGGGAACGGGTACTGACGTGATGGCGTCCATTGGACGATTCGCCTCCTGCGGATCCGAGCCTGTCTATTTCTCTGCGCTGCCCACGACGACGGTGCTCATGGACAAACCGAACGCACAGCTAAGAAGGTCGAGAAGAACCCATTTGTCGGCGACGCTACTAGACAAGCTCGCCACCTGCTCTGGTGCACTCGTTGTCAGGAGAGATCGCCATGGATGCGGACCCGACAGAGGGTCGAGCGCGATAGCGACCATCGTTCGGCCTGCGCCTCTGAGGGTGGATTGCCTTCCGCATCTGTTCTGCCCTTGCGAGCACTGCATCCCTGGTCGGTTCCAGGTGCCCAAGAGCGGTGGCACGGAACGTCCCTCCGGCTCGCAAACGAGGACATTTGACAAAACCGTCCTCGGGTATCCTGTCGTCATGACAGAGAGCTTCGCGCGGCAGGCCGAAGAGATCGCCAAACACCAAGCCCAGGTGATCGCGAACGAGGCGGAGATCACGAAGCGGTGGGCCGAGGAGCTCGTGAAACAGACGACTGAACCGCTTGCCAAGCCTGTGGTTTACGTCCGCGGGCGTTACAAGTACACCGTCCAGCTTCTCAACCACCCGTTCAACCATGGCGGCCAGTTCGGCAGATTGGCCGTTGAGAACCTTCTCAACGACATGGGGCAGAAGGGTTGGGAGTTCGTGGAGTCGATGCCTCATGAGGGTGGGCGTATGTTCGTGTTCCGTAGCCTCGGGGAGTAGGACCGACTCGAGAAGAACGCCCTGGTCCGGACTCCAGCGCCACCATCGGCAACTCTCCGGTCGATGTGTTGGCATGATCTTGGGCATGGTCGCCATGCCTGTCGAGCAGTTCGAAGAGCTCGTGGCTAATGCTCTCGATGGAATACCTGCCGAGCTTGGCGCGGCCATGGAGAACGTCGCTGTCATGGTGGATGATCACAGCCCGCCTGGACGACTGCTCGGCCTCTACCAGGGAGTCCCGTTGACGAGCCGTGGGGCTCACTACTCGGCGACCACTCCGGATCGCATCACGATCTTCATGGCCACGATCTGCCAGACGTGCCAGACGGCGCAGGAAGTTGTCGAGGTAGTTCGCCGCGTGGTGATCCACGAGGTCGGGCACCACTTCGGTATCGATGACAAGCGACTCGAAGAACTGGGGTGGGGATGACGCGTTATGGGTCGCTGCGTCTGCGGCCCCAACACGCCCGTACGTCAGGAAAACGTGTAGTTGGGGATCCCTACTCCTGAGTGGACCGGGAGAACGTTCATGGACGACTGGTGGGGACAGACATGCACGGAGAAATTCTCCACCTCGTCGCCTTCACCCGCCGGCTTGGGAAGGTTCTGGCCGGGCGGGATGACCCTCAACCCTGCCGCCGCAACGCCCGGGCCGGAACACAAGGCGCCAGTATCCACGACTCCGAGGATCGCATGCGCCGTCGCGCCGGGCTGGAGCGTGACCGTGCTCGGGACACCCCTGTGCGATGCGGGATCACCTATCTGAAGACCGGTCAGGCTGACGGCCCACACGCTCGGGTAGCCGTGCAATATGCAGGTCTGGCGCCCGACGTTGCTGAACTCCAACTCGTAGTAGATGGTGCCGGCGGTGCCGGCGCCTTCAACCGCCGCCCAGACTTCAGTGCTGGCAGCGCGGCAACCCACCACCGTGGCCCGCGCTCCCGAGGTTGCCGACGCGACCAGGGTGGCTGCCGGGAGCAGGATCGCCCCGCAAGCCAGAGCGGCACCGACAGCGAGCCGCCGGCAATCACGCAGCGTCAGTTTCATGATGGTTCCTCCTTGGTGGGTCTTCCTCGACGCATCGCAGGTCCGCCATGAGACCTCCCTACCTACTACAACGCCTGAGCCGAGCGTCGCGCTGCACCCAACATTGTCGAATCTCTCGGCTGGCAACCAAGAGGCCGGGTGAAAAGTCCAGCCGGCGCGGCCGAGCGTGACACCTACGGCGCCCGTGTCACGCTCCCGCTGCAGGACGCCCCCACAGCACTAGCGTCGCGTGAAGCTTGGCCACCATGACAGAGTCGCCGACGATTGCCTGCACCTGGTCGCTTCAGCCGGCACGGTAACTGTCTTGCTGCCGAGCTTGAACAGTGCGTGAGATAGAGGGGGTTGTTCGCCAATGACTGACACCAGATTTCTCGGATGCGACAGGACGCGTTCTGCGCGAGCGTCGCCCGGCACCTCAGCGAGTTCGAGGAGGCTTCAGGGCACCGGGTCGACGTGCAGCTGATCGACAACGACGAGTACTTCACAAACGAATTGGCGCCTTATCTCGATGGCGAGGATCCGGCCGATGTCCGAGCTGACCGAATGACCGAGGCTTCCTCCGGGTTCAACGACGTCGTGTGCGGCCTGCTGCTGAGCTCGGGGCGAATTCTGCTCGTTCACCGGAACGCGTCGCGGGTGTGGGCTCCGAACTGCTGGGACGCGCCGGGTGGTCACATCGAGCAAGGCGAGTCGGATCGTGATGCCCTCGCCCGCGAGCTGCTCGAAGAGCTCGGAATCGTGGTCGCTTCCGATGCCGCTCGTCTTGTCGCGCGGTTGACTGGAGTTCAGTTCGACGCTCGTGTCTTCGTCGTCGACTCCTGGTCTGGAGAACCGCAGAATCAGGCGCCTGAGGAGCACGATGATCTCGCATGGTTCGAGGAGGAGCAGGTTTTCGGTCTCGTCCTCGCCGACCCGGACCTTTTCGACATCATCGTCGAGGCACTCCATGATGCGCCAGGGCCCGACGCCTGACAACCGTCACCTAGAGGGAGAGCCGCCGGAGACAAAAGGGGGGCCTCCTCGGATACGGTCGAGAAGGTGATACGTGCAGCGACTCGAGCCGACATCCCCGTCCTGGTCGAGCTGATCGGTGAGCTCGCTGAGTACGAGCGGGCACGCGACCGGGTCGAGATCGACGACACGATGCTCGAGCTCGCGCTGTTCGGGCCGGAGCCGAGCGTTTTTGCGCGGGTCGCGACTGCCGGCAACCTCGTCGTCGGCACGGCCTTGTACTACCGGAGCTTCTCCACCTGGACGGGACGACCCGGCATCTATCTCGAGGATCTCTACATCCGGCCCACGCATCGCGGACTCGGGGTGGGAACGGCATTGCTCGCGTCGTTGGCTCGTCTCGCCCTCGACGGGGGCTGCCGTCGGCTGGAGTGGTCCGTTCTCGACTGGAACGAGCCGGCGATCGCGTTCTACCGGTCGATCGGTGCCGTCGCGACGGACGAGTGGACCCGGTACCGCCTTGATGGATCTGCGCTCGAGGACTTCGCGAGCTCCGTCTGATCCTCGCCAGCCTCTCATCCCGCAGGCTCCGCGCCCGACGGGTCACTGAGAGCATCGACAACGGGCGCGGCCAACGACCGCGCCGAGATGTCTAGGAAGTTTCTCTGGCTAGCGTCTTCGGCATGACGATCGAAGAACGCGTCCTCGGACGCACAGGAGCAGACGTGACCATCCTCGGGTACGGCGCCATGGAGTTACGGGGCCAGCCGTGGGGACCGGCGATCCTCGACGAGGACGCGGGCCGGCTCCTCAATTCGGTGCTTGACGGCGGCATCAACTTGATCGACACCTCGATCGACTACGGGCGCAGCGAGGAACTGATCGGGCAGTATCTGGTCAATCGCCGACATGAGTACTTCCTCGCGTCAAAGTGCGGATGCCTTGTCGGCGATCCGCCAGCGGGTTCAACCCCGCCGTGGCCGCACGATTACGGCGCGGACAACATCCGGACGGGGCTCGAGCAGAGCCTCCGCAGGCTCAAGACCGACCGGCTCGATCTCCTGCAGGTCCACATGTCGCCGAGCCTCGCCCAGATGGAGGCTGACCAGACCATCGAGACGCTCATGGCACTTCGGGATGAAGGCAAGATCCGGTTCCTCGGCATGTCCGGAACGCTTCCCTACCTGCCCGACCACATCGCCATGGGTGTTTTCGACGTCTTCCAGATCCCCTACTCGGCGATCCAGCGCGAGCACGAGGACCTCATCACCGCGGCGGTGGCGGCTGGGGCGGGCACGCTCATCCGGGGCGGCGTGGCCCGCGGCGCCCCGGCGGAGGACAAGGACTGGCGTCAAGGGCCGCTCGGGCTGGCCGAGGGTGAGGGCAAGCGCCGCTGGGAGCTGTCCGGAGTCGAGGACCTTCTCGGCGAGATGAGCCGCCACGAGTTCGTCCTGCGTTTCACACTCAGCCACCCAGCCCTGTCGAGCACAATCGTCGGCACGTCCAACCTCAACCACCTCTGCTCGAACGTGGCGATCGCGGAGAAGGGCCCACTGCCCGCCGACCTCTACGAAGAGGCCAAACGCCGCTTGGAGGTGGCGTCCTCGTAGCCCGCCCAGGCAGGACCATAACTCCGACGAGTTGATCGTCCGCCGAAGCCGGGGCGCTCAGGACGACAACGACGCCAGGCGGGAGAAGAACGAGAGCTGTGTCCAGTTCGCAAGGCCGAAATGGTACAGATGAAGCTCGTCGGCGCCCGCACCCATGAGTCGTCCTGCGTGCTCGTCGAAATCGACGGGCTCGATCGGCGCCAGGAGATTGACGTAGGCCGCCACAGCGACGCCTGATGGCACGGAGCGCCGGGCTGCCCCAATAACGTCCGCGCCGTGCGGAGACGCTGCTTCGACAGGAACCAGCACGGCGTCTGGCAGCCGCGCCGATGTCGGTGTGAGCCCTGGTGAGGCTCCCGTGCCCCACGGGTTCGGCTGGGCGTGCAAGGTGATCCGCAGGGAGGGGTCGACGCTCCGCAGCGAAGCGAGCACACCTTCCAAGAGGGCGTCGGTGTGAAGCTGTCTACAATTCAGGAGCAATGCAGCCAACGGTGCACCTAGGACCTCCTCCGGCGTGGCATCGACGCCGACAGTCTGGCGCTGGGCAGCTTCGAACGCCTCCCGCAATGTCCGCATGGTGGCCGCGCCATCCATGCCTTCGGCTTTCCAGCCTCGCTGGCAGGCGCCGCAGCAGCAGATCGAGAGGATCAGCTCCGCTAGCGGCGTATAGGCCCCGACCGTCTTCTCGTGGTGTCCGGCGTGTGCCGCTCCTAACTGGCCGCAGGCCTCGAGCGATATCCCCTCCAGGGGAAGCTCGCGTGCGGCCTCTGCAGCGAGCACGGCAGCGTACTCGCGCACCTCAGCATTCGCAGGGCAGAGGGCCCATTCATAGCTGTCGCTGAAGCAGTTGCTCACGACAAGGTCCCGCGACTTGCGGCCCAGCGTGCTGTTGTGGGTCAGTACCACCCACGCGCTGGTCCGCAGCCCGCCCGCATCGAGAACCTCGACCGCCCGCTCGAACGAATCCTCAGAGCCCGTCCACGGCGCGCTGAACGGACGGAGGCGATGTCCGGCCCACACGGCACTTCGAACCGG
>Ga0187849_1002771_pt1 | contig 16278 bp, 10 predicted proteins | sample June2016WEW_4_10_2_FD_132412 | JGI IMG/M metagenome (GOLD analysis project Ga0187849, IMG submission 132412) | Peatland microbial communities from SPRUCE experiment site at the Marcell Experimental Forest, Minnesota, USA - June2016WEW_4_100 | ecosystem: Environmental > Terrestrial > Soil >... | reverse complement strand
TTCAAAACTCTATCTTTGACGGTGAATTAGTATCAGTGGTCAGCACCCTCTCCTTGTTGGGGCAGAGAGACTCATGAATGCAGCACCAAAACTGAGAATTCTTCTTCCCTACTGAGAATTCTTCTTCCCTCTCCCCCTTGGGGGAGAGGGAGGACCGCAAGGCGGTGGGTGAGGGGGTCTCTCCGGAACAAATTGATGAATAATTTCCTCAAACCCCTTATGTGAACAGTATTGCCCTTAGCGGGGAGTTCTCACCACGGGTCTGGAAGGGCGGGGCTGAAGCCTCGCCCTTCCGCCAGCCCACCAAAGAGCGTCCAGGAGTGAGAAATTCGGGCTGGCGCCGGCCCAATTTTGCCTGACTAAATTCCGCCCGCCGAGTTTTGCCCGCCCCGGCTCGTGCCGGGAACGGGCCAAGAAGCGGTAGCCACGGTGTCGCCGCGGCTGAAAGTCCGCCGATCTTAATGGCGGGCGACCAGTGCTGACCGTGGGCTTTTTTCATGCCCGATACCCCAGCGGCAACCGCAAGTCGTCAATCTGGATGGGCCACGCCGCTGCCGTCGACTTGTCCAACGCAAAATTGTCGTAACTCCACCACCGCCCATCTTCCGGACGCTTCACCAACCCTTTCCGCACGGGATTCAACTATTCCAGCAAGCCGTGCCTTCGCCATCAAGGGAAGAGCCGACGGTCAGAATTATGCTGGCCGTGGCTTGCTTCCGGTCGCCGGAGAGGGCAAGGCGTAGATCGCGGAAATATATGACTCAGATCAATTCCCCTGGGGAGAGCAGGGAATCGACTGATTTGTAGACATTTGGCGAATGTGCAAACATTTGTGCTCAATGTGCAAACGTTTTCCTCGGTACCTAACTCTCCTTGATGACCCACATTTGTAATCACAACAAAAATAAGAAGTTACAGTTATGCCCTCATTGGAATCGGAATTGCTCGCAGGATAGTGAGGTAGTATCAAGAAAACTCTCCTGAAGAAAGGAAATTCTGGTCGATCCGTTAAAGAAGATTTGTCCACAGTAGTGAATCCAAAGTGAGGAGACAGATCATGAAGATAATCGGAAGGGCCGCGCTGTTGTTGTGCTTCCTGACGCTCAGCGGCCTGTTGTACGCCGACGATCCCGTCACCGTGGGCAGCTATGATAGCGGTAATTGCTATCCGTTCATTTGCAACGATAGTGGGACCAACGTCGGACCGTCGATTGAATACCAGCAGGTTTTCGCATCGACGGCTTTTACGGGCACCACAACGATCAATACCATTACGTGGTATCACTATACCGTCCTCCCCGGGGATACTCTACTCGGCGGCACGTATAACTTGTCTCTAGGCTACGCAAATGACGGAGTGAACGGCCTGTCCTCGACCCTCGCCAGCAACTGGGCAGGGACGGAAACGCTTGTGGGCAGCCTCTATATATCCCCCGGGGGCCTCTCTTACGGCACCAGTGAATCGGCATCCTTGGTTACACCCTTCACCTATGACCCAACCCAAGGCAATTTGCTGCTTGAAATCGATGTCACCAACCAGGACAACGTGGGTGAAGGCAGCGGCAACGGCTACATGTGGGCCGACTACACTGGCACGGCGACCAGTCGCGCCTGGTGCTTCACCAACGTTGGTTGCTTCGGCTCTACTGAGGGGGCGCTGGTGACCACCTTCAATGCTTCTACGCCCGAACCCGCCACTCTTTTTCTGCTCGGCTCGGGTCTGCTCGGCTTGGCGGGTCTGCGCCGCAAACTGATCGGCTAGTTCTGTTCGCTCGCGAAGGGCCCTTACGAGCCGGAGGCGCGCCCTCCGGCTCTCCCTTCGCACCCGACAAAATCAACCACCGCTCATTGCTTCGAGCGGGCGAGGGAGTAGTGTACCATGTGTGCCCCCTGCCAGGTTCCGCTGGTCTGAAGCTCCGATGGAGCAGGTAGCAGCCGGTAGCGCGTAGCAGTGGTGTCACCGCGGCTGAAAGTCCGCCGATCTTAATGGGGGGCGACCAGTCCTGCCCGTGCCCTTTTCTCATGCCTGGTGCCCCAGCGGCAAGCGCACGTCGTCAATCTGGATGGGGCGCGCCGCCACCGTTGACTTGTCCAACGCAGAGTTAAGGGCCTGAAACGGCGGGGCTAAACAGGTTGCGGAAAAACCCCTCTCACTGTCATCCTGAGCATTGACAGCCTTTCGGCTGCCCATGATGAGCAGAAACTCGGGCTGAGGAAGGGTAGCGCGGACCTGTTCTGTAGGTCCGCGGCTTTTCCTTGCCCATAGGGGACGGGCCGCGGACCTAAAGAATAGGTCCGCGCTACACCTGCTAGCGTGGCGTGGCGCGTTCCGAACGCAAGGTTCTTACGCCCTGCAAGGGCACAAGATAATAGCCGGGGGCAACGCCCCCGGTAAGCGCGACGATCGTTCCCCGACCGTGAAGGGGTCGCACCACCCTGGATCCTGGACGCATGATGGGCGCGACGCCGTCCAGATTCGACCCTTTCAGGGTCGGGCTTCGTGTGTGTGGCGTTTTCCGGGGGCGTTGCCCCCGGCTATTGTATGTATCCCCTGCGGGGATTAAAAATGGACAACGCCGACTCTATCCTGGGCGAGCGAAAAGCGGGTATGCCCTCCCGTCCGCTTTAACCAAATCACTGAATTTAAACGAGTAGTTCGTCGAGTTTCTGCAGAGAAGGCGAAGCCGACGAACGATCTCTGTATTTGGTTGAAACGGGGAACCGCGGAGTTTCAGAACAACTCCGCGCTACCTTGCTCCACGCCTGCTTGGGAGAACTGCACCAAAAAGAATCCCCACCCAAGCACAGCTTGGGTGGGGCAGATCATTCATCGGACAGATTCAGTCATCCACCTGTCGGTTCGCGGTTCAGGGAAGACCGAAGAACCGGTTCCCCAGGGCCGGGCCATTCGCGACACCCATACCCGTGACCAGGTCATAGCCGATTCCCGCTGCGTAGCCGTTGTTGCCTGTCTTCACGTCGTAGTAGAAATATGGGAGGTTGGCCTTGAAAGCGTCGTACAGCTCCGGGTCCAGAGAGATTCCGGCGTACGGGCCACCGAACTTGGCTTTTCCGAAGCTGACGCGCGCCGTGTCGATGTCCGCTAAAATACCGGCCATGAGCGGACAGGACAAACTGGTCCCGCCGACGCGGTAGTACCCGCCGTTTCCGCTGTCGAGCACCGCAACTCCCGTGTTGGGGTCCGCGTCAGCAGCAACATCGGGCGTAGCGCGCCAGGAGCCGCACAGCGTGACGCCGTTCACCAGTTGATAGCCTTGGGAAGGCTCCTGGGAGCTGCATCCGCCCCCGCTGCCCGACCAACCGGTTTCACTCGTCCGTTGGAGGGAAGCGTTGACGGTCAGAGATGTCCCGCCGACGCACGTCACATACGGAGATGTGCAAGGATAGACCGAGGGCGCGCCGCCATCGCCCGACGAGAAGAGGATCGGCTTGTTCACGTAGTAGGTGGTGTCATAATATGCCTCGCCGTAGAATTCACCCGCGCCGTAGCTATTGGAGACCACGTCCGCTCCCATCGTAGTAAGCGCGGTAGTAACGGCGGTGTTCAGACTATCGAACGAATCGTCGTCCCCTTCCACCAGCACGAGCTTCGCGTTGGGAGCCATGGCGTGCGCATACTCGAGATCGAGCATGGTTTCGATCTCCCAGGCAGAGCCGCCGCTGCCGACGCGAGGCGGTCCTCCCACCTGGTTGACTTGCTTGAAACAGCCACTGGCCTTCGTGCATGGGGGCAGAAGCATTGTGGCACTAAAACTATTCAGATCGGCCTCGGCGCCAGCATAATGGAACGCGTCCACGATGCCGATGACGATGCCGGCTCCGCCGCCCCCGCCCACGATCTTGTTCGTCGAGTAAGCGGTTTGCAGTCCGTTCGGGCAGAAAAGGTAGTAACCGGTGAATTGGTGGTTACAGAAACTCGGCAGGCCTGCCCCGTCAAGTGGCTGCACCAACTGGCCGGCCACCCAGATATGCGGACGGTAGGAACCTTGGGGGTTCGCGCTCTCGGGGACTACAGGAAGCGGTTTGCCGAACTGCGCCGCCTTGCTGGCAAGCTCATGCAAATTCGCTGGAGTCAGCCGAACGGACTGCGCCCAACCCAGTTCACAGGCAACGAGCAGACCGGAGACCAACAGGAGCAGTTTGCGGAAAGTCATTACACCACCTCCTTGTTTTTACGCGCCATCCGACGGCGGGCGAAACCCAGCAATCCGAGCAGGGAGGGACCCAGCAGAAGCAGCGTACTCGGCTCGGGTACCGGCGGGGCATTGGTCTCCAGATCCAGGGTGCCGATCGCGAAGTCAGGCTCGTAGGGGCCGGTTCCCGTTGCGTCGAACTCCACAGCCCACACGTCCTGGGTGGAAATGTAGCCGCCGATGAACAACGCCGTGCCGGGATTGCCGTTGGAGGTGCCGGTCGTGGTGAATGAGCCCATGGGTAGATCGTATATATCGAACAGCGTAATCGTGGCCGTAAACGCACCCCAGTAGTCACTCTCAATGTAGGCGCCGGCTCCATAGAGGCCCTCATCGAAGATGGCGGCGATCTGCGTCGGCGTGTTGCCGTCAGCCGCGCCATTATAGATCAGGCCCATGCCGGAAGAAAAGTTGCCGTTCCAGGAGCTACCCTGCCGAAGCACGTAAAAAGCCTGCAGGTCTTCGAGTCCGACCTCGCCGGTGTGGTCCCAGACCGAACTCCAAGACGATGGCGGCGGCTCTTGTTGTCCACTGCAACCGTACTGAACGCACCAATCGACGGAGTCGGTGAACAGACTCGGGTTGGTAGTACCGATAATACTTGCCCAGGCGTTACCGATCCCGAGGGCAAGAGAAAGCACGCACAGCAAAAATGTCTTCTTCAAAAGTTCTCCTTAGGTAAAAGAACGAGGCAGAAGCCAGGCGATGCCTTCACAGTATCTCTTCTGTGGGATTGCAAAAACTGCGGAGCAGGCTCTTTGCTCCTGCGGAGTGCCCGCAGGGATTTGCCACAGAACAAACGGTGAGGAGGCATCGCAATTTCCGTTTTCCGACGAGTTTCTTTGTTGATACCGCGCCGATGTTATAGCAATTCCGCTTCCAATTAGCACGAACATGTAAGTTGTTGATTACAAGTTGTTTATAACTTTGGCTTGGCCGAGAGCGTCGACTCCCGAGGGAGCTTTTTGGCCATTAGTTGCAAATGCTTGCAAATTCGCCAAATCCTTGTAAAGCGGGTAGCGGGTAGATTCTCTCTTAAGTTTCAAGTCTTTTTTGCGGAGGGGAATCACGCTGCCTCCGTTCGAAGGGGTGCGGACGATGCCGGGGCGAGGGCATCCACAGTCAGTGGTTTGCTGACCGTGGGCTTTTCTCATGCCCGATACCCCAACGGCAACCGCACGTCGTCAATATCACTACCCCACCTGCCTGCAAGGCATCCGCCGCCAGGGCGGCACCGTGCAGGTCTATGCCAACCTCCCCCTCCCCTTGGCTTCTGCCCTCGGCCTGGAAGCCGGCGGGACCGTCGCCTGGAAGGTGGTCGACCGCACCCCTCTGCTGTTGGTGCGTTTGCCGGAACGGAAGCAACTGCAAGGCGTGGCCCGACCGTCGGGGCAGAAGCAGACGCGGCGGGGCCGGCAGTCACGGTCCTGAGGGGCACAGGCTCTCCGCAAGACCAGCTCTTTGCCGCCGACCAGATCTATCTCGATTTTGTCGGGCGCGACACCTTGTACGGGTACTTGACGCAGAACTGGAGAGTCAGTTGATCGGGGCGGTGGAAGTGCTGGCGGGCAGTGCAGGCGACCAGGAAAAAGCGCTGGAGTTGGTGCACCAAACCGAGTGGGTGAGGGGAGCCGAGGTAGAAGAAACGGTGGGCGATTGTGCCGACGGGGGCGGGCCCGCGCGGCGCGCCTTTGCCGAGGAAGAGCGTAAACTGACCGCCCAAGTGCTGGTCACCAGCAACGGCGATGGCTTCCCCAAGCGTGAGTTCGCCATCGATTTAGAGAAGAAGGAAGTGCGCTGCCCGGCCGGGCAGACGACGAACGACTATCGGTCGGCGGGAGAAGGGCGGGGTGGACGCTTCGTGTTTGCCGCTGCCCTCTGCGCGGCCTGCGCCTTACGCTCGCCATGCGTGCGGGGGCAAGGGCCGCGCACGATTAGCATGCACGCCGAAGAGGACTTGCAACAACAAGCCCGGGCGCACAACCAAACGGAGGCCGGGCGGCGGAGCTGGCGACAACGGGGGGGTGGAGCATCGGATCGCGCGCTGGGTGCAATTAGTGATTCGCCGGAGTCGCTACTTTGGGAGAACCAAAACCCGCCTGCAAGTGGTGATGGCCGCTGTGGTCGCGAACGTGAGCCTGGTGCTGGGATACGGTAAGCGCCCGGCGGAGCAAGTTGCAAGCGCAGGCCAAGAAGCCGCCCCGGCGGGCCTTCGCGCTGCGGTTTTGGCCGTTTGGAGGTTCTGCCGCCGAAACTTCGTTCGCCACGCGCCTGCATGGGCGTAGCCCACAGGATGGACCCACCACCGCAAATCATGTCAGGCAAACTTCTCGGGTTGCAAAAACGCCAGTTTCTGGATGGATTCCTAGCCCTTAAGTTAACGCTTACGGGGCGTTGCCCCCGGCTACTTTCTGGTGCCCTTGCACGGCGTAAGAATTTTGCCTTGAGAAGGCACGACGCCCCGCTCGTACCATCCTTATGCGTGCTTTTCGGCCTGAGTTTCTGCCCATCATGGGCAGCCGAAAGGCTGTCAATGCTCTGCACGACATAAACAGCTAACCTCTTTATGTCCCTCACGTTACGGGTAGCCGACTTTCGGCTATGAATGCTCAGGATGACAGCGCAGCGGGCGGGGCGGCGGATGGCGAGGCTGAACCAGCGAAGCAACGGATCAATCGCCAATCGCTAAATCACCCGATGAAAAGAGCAGTGACATGTGACGAGTGACCAGTGGCAAGAAAAAGGCAGAGTCCCAGGGCGGAAAGGCGGGTAGAGCCGACAGCCTACCCCCTGCGTGACACACTTCCCCGGCTCGGTTATCGGAAGTTTCAGGTGAGAAGATGAATCAATTTGCTGACCTCGAAAATCGCAAATCGCAAGAGCAGTGGCGAGTGACGAGTGGCGAGTGACGAGTGACGAGCAAAAGACCAAGTCCAAGTCAGGTCAGAAGGTGAATGAATTTGCGGACTTCGAAAATCGCAAATCGCAAGAGCAGTGACGAGTGACGAGTGGCGAGTGACGAGTGACGAGCAAAAGACAAAGTCCAATCTAAAATCGCAAATCACAAATCGCAAATCACCTGATGGCCAGATGTCCCGATGACCCGATCACCGGATCACCCGAGGGTCCCACGATTGGCTCTTGCATGTGGCCAACAAACCGCATAAATTCCCGCACGGACAGAAATCTCTAGCCACAGGGAGGAGCGATGCGGAGGCAATCTTTAGTAGGTTTCATGATTCTGCTGTGCGCAGTGGGCTTGCAGGCTGCTCAGCATTCAGACCCGTCCCAAGGGATTACTCTTTCGAACAGTTACGTGCGACTGGAATTTGAGCCCGGCGGGAGGGGACTATCCGCTCTGGTGGATCTCCGCAGCGGCGTCAACCACATCCAGCCCGTTAAGGAAAAACACCTGCTTTGGGAAATCGCCCTTGCCAGGGGCACCCTGATCAAGAAGGTCAACAATAACTATGCGCCGTGCGACTACGCAGTTGTCGAAAGGCTTCCCGGGGGCACTCAGCGCGCGGTGATGGAATGGAACGACCTGCGTTGGTGGGAGGAAAATCGGGTTCTGACGGTGCGAGCGACGGTTGACCTGCCACCCGATTCGGGCATTGCCAAGTGGCGCATCTTCGTCGACAACAAAAGCGACTACTGGGGCCTATGGTCGGTCGCCTATCCCTACGTCGCGGGGTTTCCAGAAGCCGGGAAATACGACCTTGCGCGCCCGGTGTTTGCCAGTGGAGGGCAACTGTTGCGCGCCTGGAGTGGGAAAATCCAAGCCCGGCACCCTTCGGGTGGTTGGCCGATGCAGTTCCTGGCGCTGAGCCGGAATCACGATTCCGTTTATCTTGCCACCATGGATTCAAGCGGGTACGCCAAAGACTTCGTCGTGGACTCGGATGAGAAAGAGATCTCGATTATCCATTACGTCGAGGACATGGGTGTGGCCGGCTCAGATTACCCTGGCTACTATCCCATCGAGTTCGGAGTGTATCAAGGCGGATGGCTGGAAGCGGCGCAGCACTATCGCCGCTGGGCGTTAGAGCAGAAGTGGGCGCAGGCAGGGAAGGTCTCGCAGCGCGCAGATTTTCCCGAGATTTTGAAAAACCTGGGAGTATGGATTTTAGGTGATTGGAAGTGGGCGGGCGCGGAGGGCTCTCCGCAGGAAATGGATGCGCCTCTGCTGCAAGCCCAGAAGACCCTCGGCGTGCCGGTCGGCCTGCATTGGTATAACTGGCACCACATGAAGTTTGACAACGAATACCCTCACTTCCTTCCTCCCAAACCCGGATTTGCGGAACGCGTGAAAGAGCTCGTCAATCAAGGTGTGTTGGTGATGCCCTACATCAACGGATCGAGCGCTGATTTCAATATACCGGACTTTGACCGGTTTGGGCCTCACGCCATCGTGGACGAGGCGGGCGGATACAGGATGCACTTTTACAGCGACGGCGCCGGACGCCTGCTGTCCATGTGTCCCACGCAAGAATACTGGCAGAACGCGATTTCAACCCTCGTTCAGAGCCTTGTGGAGGATTACGGGGTCAACGGCGTCTACGTGGATCAAATCGCCGCCATGGAACATGAGCTCTGCTTCAGTAGGAACCATGGTCATCCTGTGGGCGGCGGGCATTACTGGGTAGATGGAAACCGCGAACTCCTGACCAAGGTCCGCAACATGTCGGGGCGCAAGGGACGGCGTCCCGTGATTACCTCCGAAGGTACCGATGAAGTCTTTCTGGATCTCGTGGACGGCAATCTGACCTGGGCTCTGCCCTCGGATCGGGAAATCCCCATGATGGAAGTGGTCTACTCCGGCTACGCCATCTTCTTCGCCAGCCCGTGTGACATTACGAAGAGTGATCGTTTCTTTGGTTATGCGCAGGGGCAGGCTTTCATTGACGGCCGGCAGAATGGATGGATGAGCGTGGATCTTTTCCAGCCGGAGCACGCTGCCAAGGCGGAATACCTCCGCCAATGCGGGCGCTTGCGGGTGGCGACCAAACCCTACCTTGTTTATGGCCGGCTGCTGGGCCCGGTTGAACCCGAGAAGCCTGTTCCCACCTTCACCGAGGAGGGGTTTGGATTCGAGAGAGTCAAACACACCGGCACGGTGCCGGCCGCCGAGGGACGACTATGGCAGGATGAGAACGGGCACTTGGCAGTCTTCCTGGCGAATTACATCGACCAGCCCGTAGAGTTCAAGTACCGTATCGACCCGGCCGAGTATGGCCTCACGGGAAAACGTTTCGAGTTGAAGGAGATTACCCCCGAAGGCATTATCCCCATCTCGACCGTCACCGGAACGGTGGAGCGCAGCGAAACCCTCGGCCCCGGACAACTCAAGGTGATTGAGATTGCACTGCCTGAAGGACATTCCGCTCGCCTCGGACTAGCTCCATGAGCTTTTTGCGCTCCGCCCTGGTAGGTCCAGTTTTCATGATAGTTGGAGCCGGTCGCCACGGGCAGGATTCCAGCGAGGTGCGGTGGGGCGGCGATGGCGGCGAGCATTCCATCGGCCTTGGGGCGGTAAACGTCCGCACGCAAGTTTTGGCGTCGCGGGTTTTCATAGCGAACCGGTCCTTATCGCCCGGTAGGTTTTCAGCGTGTATATGGGGCAGAGTGTAATGGGATGATGGTGGACCTGGAGAGGTTCGAACTCTCGACCTCATGACTGCCAGTCATGCGCGCTCCCAACTGCGCCACAGGCCCCCATTGAAAATCGGTAACATTCCATTTGTAACACGTGCTCGCAGGGCTGTCAACAAAGGGATGCGCCCGGTAGCAGGGCTACGTCAAAGTCCCAGAAGTATAACAACACAAAGGGCTGCCATTTAGGGCTGGCCATTTCATCGCGGATTTGATAGCCTCCCGCCGTGGATGACACGCCCCGCTCAGCCGGTGCTATCGAGACCCTGATCGTGCGCCCCGTGCGGTGCGACGAGCGCGCGCGTTGGCGCGAGCTGATGCAAGCCCATCACTACCTGGGATGGGGGCGCATCGTGGGGCAATCGCTGTGCTATGTGGCCACGGTGGGAGATCAAGGGGTGGCGCTGTTGGGCGGGGGTGCCGCTGCCCTGAAGTGCCAGGCGCGCGATGTCTGGATCGGCGGGACGCCGTCGCTGAAATTCCGCCGCCTGCACCTGATCGCCAACCATGTGCGCTTTCTGATTCTGCCGGAAGGGCACGTCCCCAATTTCGCCTCCCGCATTCTCGCCCTCAACCTGCAACGCCTGAGCCGGGACTGGGAACGGTACTACGGACATCCCCTGCTGCTGGCCGAAACGTTTGTCGAGGGGGGGCGCTTCCGGGGAACTTGTTATCGCGCGGCCGGCTGGCAAGCGCTGGGCACGACGCGCGGTTTCGCCAAGCGCGGCAAGGGTTACGTGGCGCATGGCCAGCCCAAGTGGGTGTTGGTTCGTTCTCTACGTCCCGGAGCTCGCCAGAGTTTGCGGGCTCCGTTTTTGCCTCCCGCAACCTTACCCGGAAAGGAGAACACCGTGACGATGGACGTGAAGCGTCTTCCCTGGGAAGGGGAAGGCGGATTGATCGAGTTGTTGCGCACCCTAGTTGATCCCCGCCACCGGCGTGGGGTGCGGCACCCTTTGGGGAGCGTGGTGGCCATTGCCGTGGGTGCGGCCCTGTCGGGCGCTCGGGGTTTCCAGGCCGTGGCCGATGGGGGCCAGGACTTGTCCCGCGACACCCTCCAACGGTTAGGCGCGAAGCGCGGGAGGGCGCCTTCCGAGCCGACCCTCCGGCGGGTCTTGCAGAAGCTCGACGCCGCGGCTGGGGATGCCCGCATCGGCCCATGGCTTCTGGAGCACTGCGACCTGAGGGGTCAGGCGGTGAGCGCGGAGGGCAAGACGTTGCGCCGCGCCCATGACGCGGGCCCACCCGCTCCCCACTTGCTCAGCGCCCTCTTGCATCCAGAAAGAGGGGTGGTCGCGCCGCGCGCCGTGGGGAAAAAACCAATGAAATCCCCGAGCTCCCCCGCCTGCTCGCACCCCTCCCCCTGGAAGGCGCCGTGGTCACGGCCGACGCGCTGCACACCCAGCAGGACACGGCCCGCTACCTGGTGGAAGGAAAAAAGGCCGATTACCTCTTCACCGTCAAAGACAATCAGCCCACCCTCAAGCAAGACATCGAAGACCTCCACCTGGAAGCGTTTCCCCCCTGCGCACACGGAAATCGATAAGGGTCACGGACGGATCGAAACGCGCCGCATCTGGACCCGCACCGACCTGGGGGGCTACAGCGATTTTCCCTATTGGGCTCAAGTCTTCCGCATCGAGCGCACGAGCACCGATTGGCGCGGAGAACATCTCTCGATCGAAGGGGCTTATGGCCTCACCAGCCTCCGTCCTCGACGCGCTGGTCCCGCGCGCCTGCTGGGGTTGAACCGCGGTCACGGGAGCATTGAAAACGGCCTCCCTTACGTGCGCGACGTGACCTTTGACGAAGACCCCTGCCGCATTCGCCAATATGCCGGCGCCCCGGTGATGGCCGCGCTGCGCCATCTGGCCATCAGCCTGTTGCGCCGGGCGGGGGCCACCCACATCGCTCAAGCCCTGCGTGCTTGTGGGCGCGACAAGCAGCGGCCTTTGCGCTGGCTCGGCCTGGCGATGAGTTAAACGGCTCACCGCCTCAAACTTCCTCACCACGGCTTCCTGCCTGGAGGCCTCCGCCCCCGTCTGTCACCAACCCTCTCCCCCGCCGCTTTCGCGCCGCCGCAACCTCGCTCGGCCTCCGCTCCCCCCTGCCCGCCTCCCTCCTTCCTTCTACTCCGCTGCCCTCCCACGCACCTGCTATCGGGTTCGGCCGACTTTGACGTGACCGCGGGCGCATTGGTTAGTTCTTGCGTATGCGCCCTTTCGATGTACAAGGGTCATTATTTGAGCAGGGGCATGGTGGCGAGGGTGCTGAGGCCCACGAAACCGTTCGGGGCCAGGCCGAGCCAGAAGATGCCCAGGATGCTGGCGGCCAAGGCGGCGCGCACCGGCCACGGCAAGACGACTTCGGCAGTTTCGGTCTTTCCCTCGCGCATATACATCGCGACAACGATCTTAAAATAGTAATAGACCGAAACCACGCTGTTCAGCAAGGCCAGGATGGTGAGGCCGATCAAGTGCGAGTGGATGGCCGCCCGGAAAATGTAGAACTTCCCCAGGAAGCCGGCGGTGGTGGGAAACCCTGCGAGCGAGAGGAAAAACACGGTAAGACATGCGGCCACGGCGGGCCGTTCGTAGGCCAGCCCTTTGTAGTCCTCGATCTGGACAAGGCGTTCGCCCGCACCGGATAGGTGCGCAATCAAAAGGAAAGCTCCAACATTCATCAGCGCGTAGGCCACCAGGTAATACAGGACGGCGGATATTCCGCGCGAGCCCCCCGCCGTAACTCCCACCAGCACATAACCGGCGTGAGCGATGGAGGAATAGGCGAGCAGGCGTTTGACGTTGGACTGCCACAGGGCCGCCAGGTTGCCCACGCACATGGTGAGGGCTGCGGAGATCCACAGAATCCAGAAGCTGAAGGCGTCCGCCGAAGAGAAGCTTCCCAGGAAAACCCGCAGAAGAACGGCAAATGCGGCGGCCTTCGGGCCCACCGAAAGGAATGCGGTGACCGGCGCCGGCGCGCCCTGATACACGTCGGGAGTCCAGATTTGGAAGGGAGCGGTGGAAAGCTTGAAGGCCAAGCCGACAAACATCAGGATCAAGGCTACCTGCGCGAACGCCGTCCATTGCGAGGGTTCACGGAGCCGCGCGCTGGCTCCCAGGAGGTTGGTGGTTCCGGTCAGACCGTACACGAAAGCGATTCCATACAGCAAAAATGCGGTGGCAAACGAGCCCAACAGAAAATACTTCAGCGAGGCTTCGTTCGAGAGGCGGTCGGCCCGCCGGTACCCTGCCAGGATGTAGGTGGCGATGGAGGAAATCTCCAGGCCCAGGAAAATCATGATGAGGTCCGTGGAGGCGGCCATAAAGCACATCCCCACCGTTCCCATCAGAACCAGGGCATAGAACTCTCCGTGCTGGGCGTGGTCGCGTTCCAGATAATCCATGGAGCCCAGAATCACCAGAGCCGCCACGAGCAAGAACAAATAGATGAAGTAGGAGCTGAATTCGTCGGCGGCAACCGCTCCGCCGAAGGCGGGTCCCATTCCCGGCCAGGGGTAGAGAGAAAGCCGGGCGATGGCGGCGCCTGCGGCGAGAACTCCCAACAGCGCCATCCAGCCGAGCAGTTTCTTGTGGGCGGCGGCGACAAACGGCTCCAGGACCATGATCAGCACCGCGAAGAAGGAGAGAAGGATTTCCGGAAGAATCCGCATCATGTCGACCGGCTGGAGGGTGATCATCGGCCACCCCCAGCAGAGGCAGTGGGCAGTAGGCAGTGGGCAGTAGGCAGTGGGCTTGTGGCCGGCCGACGCGGGCCGGGGAGGTCAACCCTTCTGTTTTCTAGCCCTCTCCCTTGGGGAGAGGGTGATGGGGTAAATGTAGAAACTCCAGGCCCTCTCCCCTGGGGAGAGGGTGCCCGAGGGACGAGGGGGGGTGAGGGGTCACTTCCACTGTCCGGCAAAGTCTTAGCGGCGATGGCCAAGTGACCCCTCACCCGGCCTCCTTCGTCGGCCACCCTCTCCCCAGGGAGAGGGCTGGGATTCTGGTTGCTGCCCTCGGCGTCGATGGGATTTTGATTGCTGCCCTCGGCGTCGATGGGATTTTGATTGCTGCCCTCGGTGTCTCTGTGATTTTGATTCGTGCCCTCGGCGCCCAGCGGAAGAAATGGATATAGGCCAGCCCTAGGAAGAGAGGGGGTCGCACAGTCGGTCATGAGCACGGAGTGCTTGTCGAGGCGCAGCATGATGGAGGTCACACCCCGATCCATGCGCCGCAAGAAGGGCTGGGGATAAACTCCCATGGCCATGATCACGACGACCACGATGGTCAGGATCAATTTCTCGCGAAGGTCGCAATCGGGCAGGGTGCGGTTCTTCTCGTTGGTAATTTCACCGTAAAACACGCGCTGGTACACCCACAGCAGGTAAACCGCAGCCAACACCACTCCGGCAGAGGCAAACGCGGCGTAGGCAGCGTGGCGGTAATAAGAGCCAACGATAATCAGAAACTCTCCGACGAAACCATTTAGCAGGGGAAGGCCCACAGAGGCCAACGCCACAATCAGGAAGAACGTGCTATAGACAGGCACGGATGTGGCCAAGCCTCCGAACTCGCTAATCAGGCGCGTGTGGCGCCGCTCGTAAAGCATCCCCACCAGCATGAAGAGAGCTCCCGTCGAAACGCCGTGGCTGAACATTTGATAGATGGCGCCTTCAATGGCTTCCGGCCGGAACACGAAAATCCCCAACACACAGAATCCCAAATGGGCGACGGAGGAATAAGCCACGAGTCTCTTCAAGTCGGGTTGCACCATGGCGACGAGCGCGCCGTAAATAATCCCGACGATGGCCAGAACGCAAATGACGGGGGCAAATTCGCGCGACGCATCGGGGAAAAGCGGCAGGCAGAAGCGCAGCATACCGTATGTCCCCATTTTAAGCAGAACTCCCGCCAGGATGACGGAGCCCGCCGTGGGCGCCTCGACGTGCGCATCGGGCAGCCAGGTATGAAAAGGAAAAAGGGGAACCTTGATGGCAAAAGCTATGAAGAAGGCCAGAAAGAGCCAGCGTTCCGTTGGGAGCCAGCCTTCCGCTTGCCGAGAAGACGCGGAAATCGTCACTAGGTGGTCCAGCACTCGCGGTAAATCAAAGCTACCCGTGACGTTGTAAAGGTAAATAATTCCGGCGAGCATCAAGGCCGAGCCGACCATGGTGAAAAGGACAAACTTGATCGCAGCGTACACGCGGCGCTCGTGGCCCCAAATGCCAATCAAGAAATACATGGGAATGAGCATCACTTCCCAAAATAGGAAGAAGAGGACCAGATCGAGTGAGGCAAACACTCCTATCATTCCTGTTTCCAGAGCCAGCAGGAAGATGAAGAACTCCTTCGCTCGATGGGTGATGCTCTTCCAGGAAACCAGCACCGAAAGCGGGGTCAGAAACCCGGTGAGCAGGATCATGAGCGCGCTGAGGCCGTCGACTCCCAGATGGTAATTGACGGGAGGTAAAACCATCCAGGGACGCATCTCCTCAAATTGCATGCCCCCGCGCCGGGGTTCAAATTGAAAATAGAGGCAAACGGTTATCAGGAATGTGAGCAGGGAAAAGAGGAGCGCAACCCAGCGGATGAACGATGTCCGCTCGCGCCCGAGGAAAGCAATGCCCACCGCGCCCAGCAGGGGCACGAAGGTTACGATCGTGAGAAAATGCGCACTGTACCAGGACATAAAAGCCAGTCGACAGTCGATAGTCAACAGTCAATAGTCGCAAGTCGGTAGCTAATAATCGACGGTCCCAGCCGTTTGACTATCAACACTCGACTATCAACTATTGACTGGTCGCGAGGACATACAACATCCACAAGACTGCCCCCAGCAGGACCCATGTGGCATAACTGGGAATGTTGCCGGATTGGATTCGCCGCAAAACGTCGCCCACCCTGGCGGTCTCTTCGCCGGCGCCATTCACCAATCCATTGTCGATGGCGCCTGCGTCCACAACCCGCCACAGGAACTTGTCTGAAACGATGCACAGCGGGCGGACGATGAGCCAGTTGTAAAGCTCGTCCACGTAATATTTGTGCGTAAGGATTGTGTAGACCTCCGCGTACCTCTCCGCCAACTGGTCGGGAATTTCCGTGGACTTTAGATACCACCAGAGGGCTATCCCGATGCCGATCGCGGCAGCGAGAATAGAGAATCCCATCAATGCTCCGGGACTGAGGTTCCCAACATGTTCGGGGGAAACGTTGTGCAGGGCCTCGGTGGCTTTGCCGAAAACCGGATCGAGGTAGCGATCAAAGGCTTCGCTGCCCTGCCAGGCTTTGGGCCAGCTTACCCATCCGGCGACGACAGAAAAGAACGCGAGCACCATGAGCGGGATCGTCATCTTGTAACTGCTTTCGTGCAAGGGGTGCTCGGCCTCAGGCTCGACGCGGGATTTCCCATA
>Ga0187849_1002769_pt1 | contig 16282 bp, 10 predicted proteins | sample June2016WEW_4_10_2_FD_132412 | JGI IMG/M metagenome (GOLD analysis project Ga0187849, IMG submission 132412) | Peatland microbial communities from SPRUCE experiment site at the Marcell Experimental Forest, Minnesota, USA - June2016WEW_4_100 | ecosystem: Environmental > Terrestrial > Soil >... | reverse complement strand
ATGTTTTATAATCGTCAGAGGCGGCATTCTTCATTGGGATACAGGAGCCCGCAGCAGTACGAAAAGCTCCTTAATGAAATTTAATTGTGTGTCCACTTTTGCGGGGAAAGGTCAGGTTGAAATCTTCACTGCAATTTATATAGCGGGCTGTCTTTTCCAAAATTGATTATCAACGGTGTCTGGCTATGTCCGATTTCTTTGGATATCTTTGTTGTCATCTTCTTTGAATATTCGCCAAGGCCGACAATACTGACCTTGCCGTCTTTGTTCTTGTCAGCTTCTTTGTTATTGTTCAACCCATCCAGCAAAGTACTGGTAAATAGACCGTTACCTTTATACCCGTCCATCGCCGCTTGCTTGTCGCTGGCTGAGGCATAAATATGAAGACCCATCTTCTTGGCAAGTACCGACATTCGGGCATCGTATAGGCCACTCACAATGGTATCGACACCACCGGCATGGCAGGTGTCGAAGATGAGTAACTGGCTTAGAGATTTTATCTTCTTGGACATCTCGACAATTTCGTTGGAGCTGATCATGCTGGCGTTGCTCACCTGACCGTTGAAATCGTGAGTCAGCATATAATACTGGTTCTGTAAGAGAACGCCGTGACCGGCCACGAAAAGGATAAAGCTGTCTTGGGGTTTGATAGTTGCCATCAGCGCATCAATCTTCTTTGTAATGTTCACCTTAGTGGCTTCCCTGTCTGTCAGAAGCTCATAGTGGATGTTCCACGGGGTGTATAACGTAGCAGCCTGAACTTTTATTTTCTCTTCTATATCTCTGGCATCCTTTGCCGCATACTTCAGGTTGACACCGGTATCCTTATACTGGTCTATCCCGACAGCAAGGATATAAAGATGGGGATCTTCCTGCTTGATCTTTGAATTGAAACTGACTGTCTTCATATAGCTCTGGACAGTGTTGCTGCCGTTAAAGGCGGAGACACTGACCTCGTTCTCACCGGCAATGGCATCTATTTCCTTACAGTCTTCAAAGAGATCGCCCTTAGATTTACTGGTAATAAGTGCAGCGTCTGTTTTGGCCTTGATGTTGAGGCTCCTCATATCGGCATAGATTGACCAGCTGTTTAACGAAGCGAGTTGGGTGGTTCCGGTTGAAGTTTTTGCCACCTCCCTGTAATAGCCATCCGACTGGACGAGTTTTCCGTTGTGGAAAAGGCGCACTTCTCCGATGCCGCCCCCGGTGCTTTTTATCCGATAGCAGACGTTGACCTTGGACTGAGCGGTATCCCTTAATTTGGAGGTGAACTCCACAGCAGGCGGTGGATTTTTGATGGCGTCTTTCATCGTGATGCTAACAAGCCCGCTAATATCTTCTCCTCTGAGTTTTGCCGAGACGATATCGGGACGGTAGAAAACGTCGTAAAACTGGTCAACAGAGTATTCATTATCAGCTACTTTAATACTCAGGTATTGTTCAGCACCTCTTGCAGATGCGTTGTAATAACCTTCCCTTGTAATAACAATCCATTCTCCATCCTTAAAAGCAATCATTGAAGCAACTTCTTCCCCGGTAGAGACATCCCATATTCGTGTAGAAGCATCTCCTGCAGATATAACATATTTGCTATTGGGGAAAAATTTTGCAGCCGAGTAGTTTTTTATACTCGAATGCCCCGTAAGAGTTTTCCATTCAGTGCCTGATTCTATATCCCATATTTTTATACTATCTTTCCATGTCGCCGACAGGGCATATTTCCCATCCGGAGAAAAAGCTACGGACCAAATTCCGGCCAATCCTTTGTGACCGACAAATCTCTTTAGCTCAGTTAAGCTTTTTGCATCCCACAATATTAGCTCATTTTTACCTCCACCCGACAAGGCATATTGACCATTTGCAGAGAAGGAAACAGCCAATACCATAGCATCTGAGATACTTTGTTCCTCTGTTTTTATAGGCTTCCCCCTTGATACATCCCATAAATCTATTCTGCCACCGTATATATAAAATCCGCCTGACAAAGCATATTTCCCATCTGGCGAATATGCAACAGACCAAATTTGTGCGACTGGATCAAAATCTTTTATTTCTTTTCCTGTTGATACATCAAAGATTTGCATATTAGGAGGAATATAACGGCCCCAAAAACCAGCCCGAGGACCTCCACTTAAAAGATTTTTCCCGTCTGGAGAAAAAGCTATTGAGGTCGTTCTGATGTTGTCATCAAATATAATTTTTTCTTTTCTAGTGGATAAATCCCACAATTTTATTCCTTTGCCACCGGAAGCGAAATATTTCCCATCAGGCGAAAAAGCAACTACAATTGTATCAGTAACCCAAGCGCTGGGATGATCAAATGTTTGTATTTTCTTGCCTTGAAGAATATCCCAGAGGATAAAAGAATCAAAGCCTCCAGATAAGGCATATCGTCCATCCGGAGAAATATCGACTTTAGCTACAAGAGGAGCTTCGTGCCTAATTTCCCTGGATATATCACCACCTACAGTAAGAACGGGCGTTGCTGCGCAGGAAGAAAGAAAAAGTGCAAAACACACAACCAAGATTGTTCGATAAACAGACATATCCTCTCCTCTTTCATCATCAAAAAATAACAAAGAATGGTCAACTACAAGTGTTTTGTAATTGCATTATTGAGAAGAGCTTACTTTTTGTGGGGGAAAGTATAAGAAGCGCTATCTAGTATGTCAATGGAATAATGGTTGTAAAATATGGAGCATAGAATTGATGTTTGTAGGACGTGAAAGGTGTTTATTACGGATTGAAATCTAGTATCTTTGTTGATGTTGACGTTTTGTTGACTACTAGGAAGGAAGTGGTCAAATAGGGGAACATTGAGTTCACCTTCAAACAAGCATTCTTATATAATTAGAGTAACTGAAGATTATCGATAGAAATGAAGCATAAGGGATCTCCAGTATTACTTCGGAGTTTTCTCATTCCCGTTAGCCTTAAAAGATTTTATTTTGGCTTCTATTTTACTGAAGCCAGATAGAAATTCTCCAAGAATATATCCACCGACCTTACCTTTCTTTTCATTGGCTTTTTTCGAGATAATCGAATTAAGGTTTGTGACAAAATCAATTTCTTCGTATAACTTAGAAGCTGTTTCAGGGAATTCATATCTCTTCTCCAGCCTGCATTAGAGCCGGCCTGTTTATAAATAACTTCAAATGCCGCAGCATAATTCGCCGCAGTGCTCATTACGCTCCGGTTCGTTCCACAATTTTCCATGCTTGAATGGCCTGATAGGCCTCGTCAGGGGTTCTCGCCGACCGCAAGGTCTCCATAAGCTGCCTGTCCAGGGCTGCTTTGCTGGCAAGCCCCAGTATCTGTATCTGTTCATCGGGAATGTCAGCCGGTGAGAAAATCAAAAAGACGCATTCGATGGGCTTCTCGGTGCTTACGTCGGAAACACCTCCGCGTGTGAGGCCAATGGCCACGCATGAGCGTTTAAGTCCCCCAATCCTTGCATGAGGAAAGGCCACGCCTTCGTTGAAGAATGTCGACCCTTGCTTTTCTCTTTCCATAATTGCATTAATGCCCTTCAATTTCTCTTCGCTTCCATTTTCACAGGCGGCCTCTGAGAGGCTTTTTAGTAAATCATCTTTTGTGATGGGCGATTCCCAGATGATAATCCTGTCCTGTGATATGAATTCAGTTAAACGTGTGCGAGCGTCCTCTGCTACATGTGTTGCAGGGGCATTCTCCTCCTGTATGATCTCTTCCTCAACCGTAAGAGGAGAAGCCGCATCGGGTTTCTGCGTGTCAAGGACAACGACCGTCACACCCCTGGCATCGCGGATCAGGCGTTCGGCGACACTGCGCTCGCCGAGCATTTGCTTCCAGAAAGGAATTTTTCTCGGGCTTCCGATGACAATGTGACCGACCCTGTATTCCCTGGCAAACTGCAAAATGGTCTTGACTATATCTTCTCCCTTGAAGGTAAAGACGATGGCTCCAAGCTGCTTTGCCAGAGTTAAACTGCCTGACAGAAACCGCTGCGTCTGCGCATCGATGGCAGTCGGCGCCTCCGACGGCGTCTGAACATAGACGGCGTACCAGTTTCTATTAAGCCGTCCCGCCAGCCGCGAGGCGTAACGGAGCAGTTTTTCGCTGTTCTGACCTTTTGAGCTGAGACACACCATTACCTGATCGGGAGTGGCGGGAACCTCCTCTTCCAGTTCATCACGAGATCGCAGGTCAATCTGTGAAGCCAGTTCACGCAGGGTAAGCTCCCGGAGCTGCTCCAGGTTCGGTTTCCTAAAGAAATTTGCCAAGGCCGTCTCAATGCGTCCGAGAGGATATATTTTTCCTTCTTTGAGACGTTCACTTAAGTCCTCTGTGGTCAAATCAACATTCACGATCTGATCCGCTTCGGCGAGAATGGCATCAGGAAGCCGTTCATGGACCCTGACACCGGACGCCTTCTCTACCACATCGTAGAGGCTTTCCAGATGCTGGATGTTTAGGGTGCTGATAACGTGAATCCCCTTCGCGAGTATATCCTGGACATCCTGGTACCTTTTTTCGTTTCGGCTGCCCGGCACATTGGTATGCGCTAGTTCGTCGACGAGCGCAATCTGGGGCCTCCGGGCAAGAATGGCATCAACGTCCATCTCCTCAACGATAATCCCGCGGTATTCCTGACTCCGCCTGGGGATAATTTCCAACCCTTCGACAAGTTTGGCGACATCGACCCTGCCATGGGTCTCGACGAGTCCCACAACCACGTCGATCCCCTCGTCCTTGAGCTGGTGCGCTTCCTGCAGCATCCGGTAGGTTTTACCCACGCCGGCGGCATAACCTAGGTATATCTTTAGGTGGCCACGCTGGGACCTGCGGATCATCCTCAAAAAAGCATCTGCTCTATTTTCAACAGGCATATTTTACTTGTCCCCATCGAGTTCCAGATTCAAGAGCTATACATTCCACCAGGCGCTCGCCTGTGAATCCGTTCTGTCTGTATGTTTAAGGTGCTCCGTATCGTTTGCGCAGTGCGAGGTTGACTTCAAGAACATTCATGAACTTTTCACCAGCGAGTCCGCCCCACGGGGCCGAGGCGTTATCCCGTAAAATCTGCTCAATCTCCTTTCGCACATCGGCGGGATTGCGTTTCAAATTGGTCGCCCATTTGGAGGCAATCCTGTCGAGCTGATACTCGGCATTCTGAAACGTGATGTGAGGATCGAGCCCGGAAGCAGATGTCATCACCATATCTCCGGGGACATCTTCGAGATCAACGTCGGGATGCTCCTCGCGCCACATTAGACAGAAGGTCGACTGAACGTCTGAGCCCTCATTGACAGGTTTCATTTCAATTTTGTCCTTCCCATCAGCTCCCTTGTTAGTGACAGCAGAGAGAAATTTACCGGGGTTTTCCTCGGAGAAATGTTTAAAAAACACCACAGCAAGATCCGTTGCTTTTGGCTGAGGGGTGCCTGGATTTTCCTCGACCCATTTTTTTACGAGATCCGGATGTGCCTTCGCCCAATCGTTCACGTACGCTTCATGGTTTGGGTCTGACGTAATCCAAGCTTGAGCAAGAGAGTTATGTTGATCCGCCCACAGTGCCACAATATGCGGGCTGCCCTGGTACATATCTTTCTTAAACCAACTCTCGATATCCGGCGCCACTGGTTGACCGGCTTTGGGACCACTCCGGTATTTTATGATAGGCCCAAGCGAACGGGCGACCCGGTCCCGCAACGCATAATTGGATGGAGCCAGGCTCGATGAGGCCGAGGCGGATGCATCATATGACGCTGCGGAGGGACGGGGCTGGAAGTATTCGTCCTTGGTGAACGGCTGGGCAATAAGTCGTGATCCCACGGGCCTTCCGTCGGGACCAAGCAGTATGCTGCCGTTAGCCTGAAAGTTGAAGAGTGACTGTCCCATTACCCATAGCGCCAGCGGGTAAAGAACGCAACATATGACTACAGAGAATAAAAGCAGCAACAGGCTCTTAGAAAGATATCGCGACATATTTATATCTCCTTGATCTCTAAAATCTCAGTTAACTAAATGCAAACTAACCAGGATAAGGTCGATCAGTTTGATGCCAATAAACGGCAGAATCACACCTCCGAGTCCCCAAATCAGCAGATTCCTCCGCAACAAGGCATCGGCGCCAAGGGGCCGGTATTTTACTCCCTTCAGCGCCACCGGTATCAGCGCCGGAATGATGAGGGCGTTGAAGATGACAGCCGACAGAATGGCCGAGGTAGGTGAATGCAAATGCATAATGTCCATCACCCCCAACCACGGCAGAGTCCCCGCGAAAAGCGCGGGGATGATCGCAAAGTATTTCGCCACGTCGTTGGCGATGGAGAAGGTCGTCAATGAACCTCGTGTTATGAGGAGCTGCTTTCCGATTTCCACAACTTCGATCAACTTGGTGGGGTCACTATCCAGGTCGACCATGTTAGCAGCTTCCTTGGCTGCCTGTGTGCCGGCATTCATGGCAAGGGCTACATCTGCCTGGGCCAGGGCTGGCGCATCGTTTGTTCCGTCGCCCATCATGGCCACCAGCTTTCCACCCGCCTGCTCCTTCCGGATGTAAGCAAGCTTGGTCTCTGGCGTTGCTTGGGCGAGGAAGTCGTCGACCCCCGCCTGTTTGGCAATGTAAGCAGCCGTCAGGGGGTTATCCCCTGTGATCATGACTGTCCGAAGCCCCATCCTTCTCAGCCGCTCGAAGCGTTCTTGCATATGGGGCTTCAAAATGTCCTCAAGGACGACCAGCCCCGCAATCTGGTTGCCATCAGCAACGACGAGAGGAGTTGCGCCCTTAGCTGCAACGCTGTTCACTAATGAATTGAGATCAGAGGGAATGCTGCCATGATTATCCTCGACAAATTTGATGACGGCGTCGGAGGCTCCTTTTCGTATCCGCCGCCCATCAGGAAGATCAATGCCACTCATGCGTGTGTGTGCCGTGAATGGCACGAACTGACTGCCCTGCGGCGCACTTGCCGTTTGGTTTTGCTTTTCAAATAATCTTACGATGCTTTTCCCCTCCGGCGTTTCATCGGCGGCAGAAGCCAGGGCAGCAATCTGCCCGACATCGGCGGCCGAATTCTTTCCTATGGGCAAGAACGTTGTCGCATTCCGGTTTCCGATGGTAATCGTGCCGGTCTTGTCCAGCAGCACGACGTCAATATCACCGGCCAACTCCACCGCCTTGCCGCTTTTCGCAATAATGTTGGCCTGCAGAGCGCGGTCCATGCCCGCGATTCCGATGGCGGCAAGCAGAGCGCCGATGGTGGTAGGAATCAAACAGACCAGGAGCGCGATGAGGGTGGGAATATCAGTGCCGAGACTTTTCAGGGGCTGTTGAATGCCCAGGTACCCCATCATGTACTGCTCGGCATTCCAGGCCATCGGCCAAAGGGGGATTACCACGATAAGGAAGACCAAAGTAAAGGCGGATAGCAGCAGCGTTAGAGCAATCTCATTCGGGCTTCGCTGACGGATGGCGCCCTCGACGAGCGCTATCATCCGGTCGAGAAATGAATCACCGGTGCCGCTGGTAATCATAACGACGATCCGGTCGGACAACACGACGGTGCCTCCGGTCACGCCCGACCGGTCACCGCCTGCAGCGCGAATGACGGGCGCCGATTCACCGGTAATCGCCGACTCATCCACAGACGCAATCCCTTCAATTATCTCGCCGTCGCCAGGTATTGTCTGGCCTGCCTTCACCACGACACGATCACCTGCTTTCAAAACCGCGGAGGAAACCTCTTCGATGGCGCCGGCTGCGTTCAAGCGATAGGCTGCAGTATCGTGCCGCGCCTTCCTGAGTGAATCGGCCTGGGCTCTGCCGCGTGCCTCAGCCAGAGCGGTGGCAAAGTTCGCGAACAGCACGGTCAGAAAAAGCCATGCGTCAAGGGCAATAAAATATGTAATCGGTACCTGGCTTGCTGTCCATCCCCACGCTGTCTGCAGGATATATAACAGAGTCAGGAATGCGCCTACCTCAACCACAAACATTACCGGGTTCTTCCATTGTATGTCCGGCCTCAGCATGACAAACGACTGCCTCAACGCGGCCTTCGCTGTTTCCTTTTCCAAGAGCCCCCGCGGTTTTATCCGGCGATGCGGCCGCTGCAACGGCGAGAGCGCGGGTTGCAAAGTTTCTTTAATATCGGGCATGTTATTCATGTCTAACTCCTCAATCGTTGTGCAATCCTTGGTAAAGAGTCTATATAGCATCCATTGTTGGTCAGCCGCCAAAAGGAATGGGACCCAGGTGTTCCGCCACCGGTCCCAGTGTGGCGACTGGGAGAAAGAGCAAAGCGCCTATGATGATAATAGTACCAAACAGGAGAAACCCAAAGGTGATGCTGTCATCGCGCAAGGTGCCCAGACCGAACGGGCTCGACTTCTTTGCTCCGAGATATGCCGCCATGGCGATGGGCGCGATGATCGGAAGAAAGCGACTGAAGAGCATTACCAGTCCCGTTGCAATATCCCAGGCGATAGCCTCGGGCGCCGGGTTTACAGCATTCCAGAAACCGTAGGTCACTCCCAATCCATCAAAGGCCGAGCCGTTATTGGCAGAGGCCGAAGAAAATTGGTACAGCATCTGTGAAAAACCGTGGGCGCCGGGATTACTCACGGCTTTGAGTCCCCAGTCCGTTGCGGCGAAGAGTCCCGTGGGCATAAGGATCATGAACGGATGGACGAGCAGGGCGATGATCGCGAGCTTCACCTCACGGGCCTCGATTTTCCTTCCCAGATACTCGGGCGTCCGGCCCACCATCATGCCGGCCACGAATATCCCGATGATTAAGTAGAGCAGCATGTTGATCATGCCCACACCTTTGCCGCCGAAGACGCAATTCAGCCACATACCAACCATGGGCGAAAGGGCGGCAATCGGGTTGAGGCTGTCGGACTCGGCGTTCACAGCACCGCATGTCACATCTGTCGTCAGCGCTGCAAAAGTGGCGCCTGCGGATACACCGAAGCGCATCTCCTTGCCTTCGAGGTTGCCCAGATGCTGGTCTACCGGTAAGCCCGTAACCGCCGGCATGGACACAACCGTTTTCCCGCCCGGCGCCCTTGCGCTCGCAATTTCGTATGTTTTTGCCACAGGACGGCTGGTCAATGCCGGGTTCGGTTTCAGCGTGTCAAAGTAGACCGACCAAATGACCGTGCCCGCCATTAATACCAGCATGACCGAAAAAATGACAAGGCTGTGCCGGAACTTGCGAAGCATCCGGCCGTACATGAGCACAAGGGCAAACGGGAACATCATCATGGACAGTGCGTTAAAGAAGTTCGACAACCCGGTGGGATTCTCGAAAGGGTGGGCGGAGTTCATGCCGTAAAACCCGCCGCCGTTGGTGCCGAGCATCTTGATGGACTCGAGGGCCGCCACCGGCCCGACAACAATGGTTTGCTGCTTCGCTTCGCCCGTGTCCGTTGTCCCCATTGCCGCAGGCTCGAGCGTCGAAAGGCTGTGGGAAGTTTGAAAAGTCATCGGACTGCCCTGCGTTATAAAAATGAGACCTATGATAAAGGCGGCCGGTACGAACATGTAAACAAGCACCCGCCACATGTCAACGAAGAAGTTGCCTAACGATGAGTTGCTCCGAAAAGCACGGATGATCGCAGTCAACGCACAGAGACCGATGGCAGCGGATAGAAACATGTTGGCGATGCAAAAGAAAATCTGGCTGAAGTTCGACAGGTGCTGGTCTCCGGCATAGTGCTGAAGGTTCGTGTTCGTCATGAATGACACCACGCTGTTAAAGATGGTGCTTGGGGCCAGCAGCGTCTTACTATCCGGATTGAGAGGCATCCACGGCTGGAGCGCCAGGACAAGGAACCCGAAAATGAACAGTATAGTGTTGAAAATGAGCAGAGAACCTGTATACTGCTTCCAGTTTTGTGGGCCGCTATCCAAACGTTTCTCGAACCAGCCCAAAACCGGCAACGGTCGGTATTTTCCATCCATGATCCACGCCATGTAGCGACTTAAGGGAAATGCAATCACAGTCGCTGTTGCAAGAAGCAAAAAGGGAAGAAACCAGGTTTGAATAAACATTGTCTTAACTCCTTTTTTATTTCAGTGTCAAAGCCCGCCGCTCAGAACCACTCTGGCCGCACGAGGGCCACAACCAGGTAAACAAATAAGAAAACTGCTACAATTGCTGTCAGATAAATCATCGCTCACCTCACTCCATTATTTAAATTTTCTCGCAGAATTTCATAAACAGGTAGCATAGCCCCATTGATATAAGGCCCAAGAAAAACATTGCCGGTAGCCAGATTACAAGATTCATATAGTGTTCCCTCCCTATAGTTTTTTTTCGTCATTTTTATGCGAATTGGCTTCTCCCGTGTACTTCGGAAGGGTGAAAGAGATGGTGGTTCCCTCACCCACGATGCTTTTTACACTAACGGATCCTCCGTGTGCTTCGACAATTTCTTTAACTATGGAAAGCCCCAAGCCGGTACCCGTATCAGTTTCCTGCCCCGGAACACGAAAGAATGGATCGAAGATCCTGGAGAGATACTGCTCGGGTATTCCCCTACCGGTATCCGAAACGGAGAACTCAACCTGTTCTTCACCAACCTGTGCGGTTACGGTCACTGTGTCACCGGATGCGGTGTACCTCAGGGCGTTAGACAATAGGTTGGCGAAAACATGCCCGATCCGCATCTTATCAGCCCGGACCTCGGGCAGGTCACCGGGCAGCAGTGTGTGAATCTTCACACCGTGGCCGAGGGCCGCTCCCCGGAAAGATTCAACAGTCTCCGAGATGATTTGATGGGGCGGGACCGCGTGTAACTCCATAGCCATTTTACCGGATACTATACGGCTGATATCAAGCAGATTAACAAGGATCTTGTGCAGGCGCTCGCTGTCTTCCTGGGCCGCAATCAAGAGTTCCTGCTGCTTGAGAGTGAGGGGCCCGACCTTCTCATCGAGGAGAAGGTGAATGGCCATGCGAATGGACGTAAGAGGCGTTTTCAACTGATGCGAGACCGTGGAAATAACGCCTTTTTTTAGTTCGTCTTGTTCCAGTTGGTCCGTGACGTCCTTGAGGATAAGGATTATGCCAATAAGTTCCCTCCTATTATTCAGGATAGGGGCGGTCATCGGCCGGAAGAAATGCTCCTCCGCGTCGACGAAGTGCTGTACAACAGCTGTCGCGGTTTCTTTCGATGAGGTGTGATCGCCTTTTAGGGCATCTCTGTAAAGATCGGTTATCCATTTAAGAGGTACGCTTTCAATCCGGATGTTGCGCTTCAGTCCGAAGATGTTTCTGGCAGTTTCCGTTGCCATCTCCACCTTTCCCTCCAGATCGAGAATTGCCACGGCATCTGGAAGATTATCGAATGTCTGCTGCGTCGAGTGCTGAATCCTGACAAGCTTTGCTTCATCGCTCCGGCGGACTTCCCGAAGGCTTGCAGCCATCGCGTTAAATGCCTCTGAAAGACGCCCTATTTCATCACGGGTATCGGTCTTAACTATGAGATCCAGATTACCCTGTTTGATCTCCTCAGCAGACTGCGTCAAACGTTCAATCGGCCTGAGGATCCATTTGCCGACTAAGAATATGTAGGCGACGGCCAGGACGGCGCCGAGAATTAGTAGAAAATACATCTGTTCACGGGCCTTGGCCGCCTTGTGACGCGCCGATTGGTTGGCATCGTACATGTTCTTCTGGTTCATGTTGAGGATGTCATCAGCCGTCCCTTTTATCTCCCGGAACAATGGAAAGAGTTGATTGAAATACATATCGCGCTGCCTTTCACGCGCCATGGCCTTGCCTTCCATGTGCTGAATCATTGTCTTATATCTGGCAAAGAGTTCTTGAAGGTGCGCCGCCTTTTCTCCTTCTCCGGGTACAGTAATGTTATTCAGCTCGATGACGAGGGCTTTCTCAAACTCCGGAAGGTTGTTTCTAATGGCTTTCCTCCCTTCACCTCCATAGCCTGTAAGGATAAACTGAGCCCCGCTATCCATTCTTTCGAGGGATTCTTTCATGTTCTGACAGGCGAGTACGCTTTGATAATTCTCTCTGAGAATGACGTCGATTGCATCGCCCAGTTCTGTGACTTTACTGATGCTTTGAATACCGGTCAATGCGATGATCAGCAATAGGCCGCCAAATCCAAGAAATAACTTCTGTCTTAAACTAAACATAGTTTCTCTCCTCGTGTCCTTGTGTTAGAGCAAATGGTGTGCCAGAGAGAAATGTAATAAAATCGAGGCTTATAGATCTGCATAATCCGCTTTGCCTTGCACTCAGCAAGAATGCAACCTCAAACGCCTTGCAAAACGCAATCCTTCACAGATGGTGTAATTTATGTGAGGTGCCTGTTCAGATTCCGTAGCGTTTCCGGCGACGCCAGAGAGTTGCCTGATCGACTCCGAGAATATCGGCGGCTTCTTGCAATGATTTCGCAGACGCAAGGACGCGACGGATATGCACCTCTTCTAGCTTATCGAGAGAAACAAGATCGCCAGGCTTGGGACAGTCTTCGGCGGTGAGCAGCTTTTCGGGCAGATATTCGATTCCTACTGACTCTGTCTTACAGAGTATTGACGCTCGTTCGATTACATTTCGCAGCTCACGCACATTTCCCGGCCAGGAATAGCGGCGGAGCACCTGCAGTGCCTCGTCACTGAAGCGCTGATGAGCACAGTGATGGCTTCTCCCAAAGAAGATGAGCAATCGTCGGGCCAGGTCGGCAATATCATCAGACCGTTCCCGTAGAGGTGGAATCTCTATCTGGATAACATTCAGCCGATAGAAGAGGTCTTCGCGGAAACGATTATTCCTGAAGGCTTCCTCGAGATCCATATTGGTAGCTGCAATCAGGCGCACATCCGCCTTCCGGGTAACATGATCGCCGAGACGCTCGTATTCCCTTTCCTGGATAAATCGCAAAAGTTTCGGTTGAACGGAGAGCGGAAGATCACCTATTTCATCCAGGAACAGAGTTCCTCCTTCACAAAAGGGGATCCGGCCTAAATGGTCTCGCACGGCGCCTGTAAATACCCCTTTCACGTGTCCGAAAAGCTCGCTTTCCAGAAGCTCTGCGGAAAGTGCAGGGCATGAGATCTCCGCGAAAGGCTTATTTGCCCGCTTGCTCCATCCATGGATGGCCCGGGCAAGAACGCTTTTTCCGGTTCCGTTCTCTCCTGTGAGAAGGACGATGGCGTCCGTCGGGGCCACCTGCTTTGCCTGTTCGATAGCGCGCTGCATGATGGGACTTGTCGTGCTGAGATCCACTTCGGGATTGATGCGGTTCAAGTCCGCCTGGAGGGCATCTACACGCTGCTCCAGCAAACGGACCTCTGCAACTTTATCTACGCAGCGTTTTACCTGGGAAGGTGTGAAGGGTTTCGGAATATAATCGGCAGCACCCCGCTTCATGGCATCTACCGCTGTATCGATCGATGCATAGGCCGTGATAACGATGACCTTCAGCCAAGGAGAGCTAGAAAAAAGCGCTGGCATAAGGTCGAGGCCGCTTTTTGTCCCGAGACGCAGGTCCACAAAAGCCACGTCAAAGGAACGGCGGGCATTTTCAGAAAGGGCGTCCTCGTAATTGCTAACCGCGACAACCTTGTGTCCTTCCGTCTCCAGGCAGACTGAGAGAGTCTTGCGAATGTTCAGCTCGTCATCGACAATCAGAATGTTCAAAGGTGAGGCGGACTCTTCCATTATTCACCTGATTTCTTTTTTGAGTTCTTGGCCTTTAAGGCACACGAAAAAGATACTATCCGACTCATGTTTCAAACAGTAGTCAGTAATTTTCTATCATTCATCAAAGATAACTTTTTCAACATAGCCGTTTTCGAAGAGAACGACAGGAAAGTGAAAAATGATGAGGGCTCTCCAAAAACTGTAACAGTTAAGCGTTTAGTTTTCCAGCCTCTGGTGGTCCTATGGGAACCGTTTCTATTTATTTCCAATCGTAATGTAGCATAAAATGGTAAAATAGAAAAATCAAGATTACAGGAAGCTATACGTAAGCTGCATGTGATGGGAATAAGCTGCCAACGAATAGGATGTTTCATCCCGTAATGTGCAATGACGACCAAAGAAAAAATGAAATGTTCAGATTATTGACACCTACAAGTCAACAGTTGTCGATTTGGAGTTGTGGTGAGGATTCCCAGTTATACTCATTAATTTTTGCTGGATCATAAGTCATGCCTGACGAAGATCCGGATGAATCTCTTTCATGCTGCATTTGGCATGCTTCTCGGATTTTAGGAACCTCCCTTTTGTCCTTATTACAAAAATATGGTTCATTAATTGGGCTCCTCAGTTCCCACTCATTTCCTCATATTTCCCAATTTTCTTCCCCGTTCCGGCGCACTGTGCGCCTATTTTCCGGGCTGTCTGATGAAGATGAAATCCCCGCCCTCGTGGCCGGCAAACTTGATGTCGGAGTATTGCGGCGTCTGGTTAGAGTTGACCATGATAGGCCTGCGAATCTGGTTGAAGAGCTCGGTGGCGTCCAGCATGCCCGGATTGTCCTCTAGGGCCTGCAAGAGCACCTTAGAGAACACTGAATGACCACCCCCGCCCGTATCGAGGACCGGCTCGATGCCCCCGGAGGTCAGCACGGTACGGGCCCGTTTCGTAGCAATGCGCTGGTAATAGTCGGGCTCACGGAGCTGGATGCTCACGCTTCGGGTCATGGCACCGGAATAACAGCTGTCGGCCACGACCATGACATGTTTGGCATGGATGGCCTTGAGCTTGTCGGTGATGTCCGAGTTGGAGATCCAGTCCGCCGTGGTGTCCTTGGCTGCGTCAACAGGCAGCCAGTAGCCGCGGTCCGCGCCCTCGTCGTAGTATCCATGCCCAGCGAAGTACACGAGGAGGTTGTCGTTCTCAGTAAGTTGTGACCGAAGTTTGTCCAAAACTATTAGGATGTCCCTGCGGGTCGCGTTGATAAGGAGCGTGACCTTGAAGCCGTATCGGCTTTCCAGGATTTTCCCCATGCCTTTCGCGTCATTCACGGCCGTACTGAGCTTGGGCAACTCGATATAGTCGTTGTTGCCGATGACCAGCGCATGGTATACACCGAAGCCCTTGGCCGGGACAGGGTTTTGCAATGCAACCACGACAGGCCGGGTTTCGGCGGAGAGCGGCGCGTAGTCATGCTCCACCGGCTCTGCGTACGTCTTGCCCTGCAGGGCCGCGATGGTCCGGCGCATCTTGTCGTCGGAGAGCATGTCCGCCACGCTTTCCTGCATTATCTCATTTAGGCCGTCCGCCACGCTCTGTCCCACCTGGGCCAGCCCAGACCCGCTTTTACCGACGTCGGGAAAGCCGTGCTCTTTGCTGCTGTATGCCTTTTCGAAGAGGCGCTGCCCCTTGTGCGAGAACGTGACCTTCACGGACAGTGAAGTGTAATGGCCGCGCGGCCAGACGAACCTGTAATTCATGTTCATGAATTCCGGCTTGACCACGATGTCGTAGCCTTCGGCCTGACTGCGGTTCTGAACAAGTTCCGCAGTCTCAAAGACCTGTGAGAAGGCTTGCAGGGTCGCGTCGGCCAGAGCTTGACCCACAGGAAACTCGGCCGTGTAGTCGGACCTCCCCTGCGGTGTGGCGAAGTGAACATAGTTCTGTTCCGAAGCCGGAAACAGCACCGCCGAGCGGAGTGGGATTCTCTGCCTGACGCCTATGTCGCCTATCTTGGCATTGATCGGTATCTTGTATGTGCACCCGAAGAGGAACAGCAAAAGGATGATGCCGGTGCAAGCCGTCGAAATGAACTTCGTTAATCTGTTGTTGTTTGAAGCAGCAGGCATTTTTACCTCCTTCACATGGGGGAAATTGTAGGAATATTTGACAAGAACTTTCTTTCCCGTGGAGGAAGTATAAGAAAAACGGCCTTGTGCGTCAAGTAAGTCTTGGTCACAAAATATGGGGTGCGGTGCCGATGACAGAAAAAGGTATGCATCGAGGGTGACCGTTCTTTTGAGAAATCGAATCATTGTTTGGTCGAGTCACCCGTCAAAAAGTCATTTTTGTGCACAATTTAGACAGAGTTCTCCCGCACGCCTCGAATTCTCAAAGCCTTATGCCTGAATTTATTCATCTAAATGATAGATGGGGTAACTATGGAATTGAGCATAACGCATTGAAGTCATGTATCTCTGCAATAAAATCGACTCTGACACTTTCAGGAAGCTATACGTACTATAATCTGATTTTCTTATTGATGTTAATGTGTTGGACGTTGTTTAAGTTTTCATGTTTTTGTTCTTTCGTCAAGGATTATCTGGGTTGCAAGCCGTTCTTTGCAT
>Ga0187849_1002764_pt1 | contig 16319 bp, 14 predicted proteins | sample June2016WEW_4_10_2_FD_132412 | JGI IMG/M metagenome (GOLD analysis project Ga0187849, IMG submission 132412) | Peatland microbial communities from SPRUCE experiment site at the Marcell Experimental Forest, Minnesota, USA - June2016WEW_4_100 | ecosystem: Environmental > Terrestrial > Soil >... | reverse complement strand
GTTGGCTCAGCTTCAGTTGCAGAAGCTCCAGGAAGGCGCCACCGCGACTGACCTGGGAAAAGCGGACGAGGCCGTGGTAACCGCAAACGCCGAGCTAACAACGGCCCAGAACGCCCTCAAGGACGCCACCGATCCGCCGACAGATGCTGAGCTTACCGCCGCTCACCAGGCCGTCGCTGCTGCGCAGGCCGCGGAATCCGCTGCCCAGGACAAGCTGCAAACGCTCAGGAACGGCGCCAGCGATGCCGATATCGCTGCCGCTCAGGCGGCGCTCGACGCGGCCAAGGCCAAGGTCACGCAGGCGCAGAATTCACAACAAGTCGCGGCGGCCCAGGAGGCGGATGCTCAGAGCGCCTTCCAATACGCCGGGGCCACCTACTGCAACCTGAGCGGCTCCCTGGCCGACATCTGCGCCAGCCTCAGCGCAAACGATTATCAGCAAGTACTTACAACTGACCAGGTGCATGAGCTGCTGACTGGGACACCGGTTCCGCTGAGTCCTCTCGCGGATGCGATCTCGGCCCTGGCCACCGCGAACGACACTTACCGCAGCGCAATCGCCGCCGTTGGTCCGGCAAACGACGCCGTCACCGCCGCTACGTCCGGCCGCGACGCCGCGCAGAAGGCGTTGGACGCGGCGAACGGCGGAGCCAACTCTGACGACATCGACGCAGCAGAGCAAGCCGTCACCGCCGCTCAGGCCGGCGTCGACGCCAGCCAGGCCGCGCTCCAGAAGCTGATCGACGGCCCCACCCAGACGGATATCGCCGACCTGCAGGCGGGCGTCGACAAGGCCCAGGAGGACGTTATCGCTGCCCAGATAGCGCAGGCTGAGGTCGCCCAGGGCGCAACCGCCACTGAGCTGGCGATGCAGCAGGAGCAAGTCCACGAGGCCGAACTTGCGGTGGAACAGGCGAACCTGGTGCTCAATGACATGACGCTCACGTCTCCTTTCGATGGCGTCGTCTCGGCGCTTCCTGTGAAGATCGGCCAGGTCGTCAACGCCAGCGTGCCCACCGTAACCGTCCTTACGCCGGGCCAGATGACCTTTGATCTGAATGTTGGCGAGACGGATCTGCCCTCGATCAAGCTCGGCCAGCAGGGCACCGTGAGATTCGACGCTCTCCCGGCCTACGCTTTCCCGATTGAAGTGGCCGCGGTTAGCCTGTCGCCCACCACAAACCAGGGCGTGATTATCTACGAGGTCAAATGCAAGGTCAGCCCTGACCCGGGCGACCCAGCAAGCCTCCAAAGCGTCGCGCCGGGCATGAATGGCTCCGCGAATCTCGTCACAGATACAAGGGCGGATGTCGTTGCCATCCCCAGCGCTCTCGTTCGCACCCGCGGGACTCAGCAGGTGGTGGAGGTGGAGGTCAGCCCGGGCAAGACGGCGATGGTGCCCGTTTCAACCGGATTGAGCGACGGCAACAACATCGAAATAACGTCGGGGGTGAAAGTCGGGGACATTCTGGCGGTGCATGCCGTTGCAACTCCGACCGTTGCCGCGGCTGACCAGCAGCTTCCGGGCCACTACCAGTAGCCCCGGCGACGACGGTGATCACGCTCGAGCAGATCGACAAGATTTACCGCACTGGCGATGTGCCTATCTACGCCCTCCGCTCAGTCGATCTGCAGATCGAAGATGGCGAGTTCGTGGCCATCATCGGCCCCTCCGGTTCCGGCAAGTCAACCCTTATGAATATCATCGGATGCCTGGACGTGCCGAGTGCCGGCAAATACAGCCTCGACGGCGTCATCGTCAACAGTCTCAGCGACAACTCCCTCGCCCACATCCGCAACCGGCGCATCGGCTTCGTCTTCCAGAGCTTCAACCTTCTGCCGCGACTCACTGCTCTGGAACAGGTGGAAGTGCCGCTCGTCTACCGCGGCGCCCGCAACCGCAGCAAGCTGGCGGCGCAGGCGCTGACCGAGGTGGGACTGGGAAAGCGCGTCCATCACCGCCCGACGCAGCTTTCCGGCGGCGAGCAGCAGCGCGTGGCCATCGCTCGGGCCATCGTCAGCCGCCCCACGCTTCTCCTGGCGGACGAGCCCACGGGCGCTCTGGACAGCACGACGAGTCACGAAATAATAGGCCTTTTCGAGGCGTTGAACCGCGACCTGGGTATAACCGTTGCTTTCGTGACGCATGACCTGGAGGTCGCCTACCACACCCACCGGATAGTCAAGCTACGCGACGGCCAGGTGGTTAGCGACGAGGCGAATACGCCTGTTTCCTTCCAGGCCAAGCCATCGGTGAGCGCGGCTTCCATCGGGCCCCCAGTGTAAGCAGCCCAAGACGTTGCCATGAACATATTCGATACAATACCCATCGCCCTTCGCGCGCTCGCCGCCAACAAGATGCGGTCGATGCTGACCATGCTCGGCATCATCATCGGCGTCGGCGCCGTCATCACCCTCATGGCCGCGGGCCAGGGCGCCCAGAAAGGCATAACGAACCGCATCCAGGGCCTCGGCAGCAACCTCCTGTTCATCCGCCCGGGGGCCAAGGACGACAACCCCACCAATAACCCTCTGGGCGACACGGTCCTGACGCTCGTGAGCACCGACGTGGACGCGATAAACAACCCCGATCGCTTCCCTTACGTGATTAGCGCAGTAGGACAGGTCTTCTTTACGGCGCCCGTCGTTGCCAACGGGAAAAGCGTCAGCACCGACATAACAGGCGTCACGCCCGGCTATCAGATAACCCGCAACCACTACGTCGCGACGGGCCGATTCATCAATGATGACGATATGACTCGAAAAGGGCTGGTCGCGGACTTGGGGCCAAATCTCGCGTCGCGGCTTTTCGGCGAAGGCGTGGATCCAACTGGGAGGACCGTTCGCGTGACTGTCGGCCAATTCGGCTTCTACTTTAGCTTCAATTTCACTGTAATCGGTGTCATGGAGCCAAAGGGGGCCAACGCCACCGAAAATGAAGACGATATGATGATCATACCCCTGCCGACGATGCAGTCCCGCATATCATTCATTCGAAACCCCAAGGGCGTCACCAATGTCCACCAGATAACAATCAGGCTCACCAGTTCTAGCAAGTTCACTCAGGCCAAGGACGAAATATCCGCCCTGCTGCGCGACCGCCACGGCGTGGACAAGAACGACTTCACAATCGAATCCCAGTCGGACCTCGTCAGCACCGCCAACGAGGTCTCGCAGACGCTGACCGTGCTGCTGGCTAGCATCGCCGGCATCTCCCTCATCGTCGGCGGCATCGGCATCATGAACATCATGCTGGTTTCAGTGACGGAGAGGACGCGTGAAATCGGCATTCGTAAAGCGTTGGGCGCCCGGCGAGTGGATATCCTCTGGCAGTTCGTAGTGGAAGCGCTTACAGTTACGATGCTCGGCGGGCTCGTCGGCGTTGGCATTGGTGTCCTGCTGGCGAAGCTGGCAAACGGACAGCACCTTTTCGGCCGCGACCTCTACACCGCCATCACGCCTCTCTCGATTATCGCGGCCTTCAGCGTTTCGGCCGCCATTGGTCTCTTCTTCGGCATCTACCCGGCGTTCCGCGCGTCCCGCCTCAACCCCATCGAAGCGCTCCGCCACGAGTAGCCTTCGACTACGACTCTCGGATCCGCTCCAGGAAGAAATAGCCGACCTCTCCGGCCACCACATCCTCGAAACCCAGCCAGAAGTGGTCGGCGCCCGGCACGACGACGACACGACTCCCCTCCGGCAGATCGCTCCCAATCAGCGCTGGATCACGGTGCGGCGCGATGTTGTCCCTTTCGCCGAAGACGAAGAGCGTCGGGCAGGTAAGGTTGAGAAGCGTCCCCCTGCCGAGCGGCGGCGAGACCGCAGCCAACGCCGCCAGTCTCTCGTCTCCGACCGAAAGCGCGACAACGGCTCCGAAGGAATAGCCGGCAAGACAAAGCCGGCTCGCGTCGACTCCGGGCCGCGACGCCAGGAAGTCGAGCGCCGCCCGCGCGTCTTCGCGCTCGTCGACACCGCCTTCGTGCGAGCCGCCGCTCCGGCCGACGCCGCGGAAATTGAAGCGTAGCGCCACGAACCCTTGTTCGGCGAGCGCCTCGCAGAGGGCAACGACGACGTTGTTGTGCATATCGCCGCCGTAAAGCGGGTGCGGTTGGAGGACGGCGACGGCTGGAGAAAGAGCCTTGGGCGCCGCAGGACGGTGGAGGATGCCTTCCATATCCAGGCGCCCGGAAGGGAAGACTACAGCTTCGCTTGTCGGCCGATCGAAAGCTTCGTCAGCGGGCATCTACCGCGTTGGGACGGCGTTAGTTGATGCGACGGATGTTGGCGTCGCGGAAGGCGCGCAGCACGTCCGTCAGGTTCGTCCGCTGGTCCTTCGAGAGAGGCTGGAAGAGCTCCTCCGTAGCCGTGCGGAGGTGTGGCCGCACTTCGTTAAGGAGCGAGCGCCCCTTCCTGGTGAGCTTAATCAACGCCTTGCGCCGGTCCTTCGGATCAGGGAGCCGGTCGACGAGGCCGCGCTCTACCATCCTGTCAACCAGGGTGCTCGTGCTCGGACTCTCTTGAATGAGCAAGCGGGCCAGTCTGCTGACCATGATAGGAGACTTCATGCCGTCAAGGATGCCAAGAGTGAGCGCCTGGGTGACAGTCAGGTTCCAGGGCACAAGCGCACGCTCGGTATGCTTGCGCATGATGACGTATGCAGCCGACAGCAGTAAAGGCTCTTCGGCTCCGTTTTGCGGGGACGGTTCGTTATTCATCTCGGTTACCTTATCTTGTATTCTGGTGTTGTCATTATATGATCGTTTTCCTCATTGGAGCAACAACGATTAGTACTCTAGAGTCGAGAGCTCTACTTGACAGTCGTAGGCTCTTAGGGTTAGGAATAGAAGTAGACTGTATGAGAAGAGCTCGACCGAGGACGTTCAAGATTAAGAATCAGCTTTACGGCAGAACTGGCGGCGTGGTGCCGCTCAACTACCAAGGGCGCTACGAAAAGAACTTCTTTCCGAGCGTACCACCAGAAACGGAGGTTGACAAGTGGCAACAAGGACGCGTGCCCCTAGAGCAAAGCCCGGGGACAAGGAAAAGGTGCTGGGAAACTGGTATTCGCTCTATCAAGCCTACAACGCCGTATTCAAAGTACAGGAGCTGTCGATCATCCCGCAGGGCATATCACTGCCCCAACTGCAATTACTCGCTCTTCTCGCTTATGAGCGACGACCGCTCGCCATCAGCGAGCTCGCCTCGTGGATGGTGAAGGAGCCGAACAGCCTTACCGGCCTCGTCGACCGCACGGAAGCGAAAGGCTGGGTGAACACCCACGGCGACCCTAAGGACCGCCGCAAGAGGCTCGTCGAGTTCACGGACAAGGGCCGCAAGAAGTTCGAAGAGGCTTTCGCCGTGGCCAACAGCGCCAGCGAGAAGCTCTTCGCCAAACTTGGCGCCCGCGAGCTGGAGCAACTGAAGGCCTCCTGCCAGAAGCTGCGTGAAGCGGCCATGGGGGAGATGGTCAGGAAGCCGACATTCCGACTGCGCTAGCGCTCCGGGAACCACCTGCCGCCCGGCGAGACAATCGCCGCCCGTTCATCGCCGGACGGGAGTTGGCCGCGTTAAGCTAGCGGTGCCAGAAACGCTCGCTCTCCTTCTGTCGAGCGTAGAAGCGGAACGTGAAAGCCCAGGTGGCCAGGCCGAGGATCACCGCGCCGCTGAGGAAGAACCAGCGCCATATCTGCGACGGCATGTCGCCTGTACCCGCGTGAGGCAGGCCGCTACTCGGTGTCGTCTGCGCGCCGGCTGCGCCTGCCGCTGGGGTCGTTGCCTGCGGTGATGACTTCGGCGGCTTAGGCGTCACTGACCCGCGCGGCGTCGCGGTAGGACGCGGCGTGGCCGTGTCGGCAGGCGTGCGCGTTGCGGTCGCGGTGCGCGTGGCCGTGGGCGTATTCGTGGCGGCAGGCGTGTCGGTTGCTGTTGCCGGGTCCGCCGCTGTGGCCGTCGCCTGCGGCGTGTCCGCGGCCGTCGGCGTTGGCGCGTCCGCAACCGTCACCGAGCCGTCCAGAGTCGTCACGGCTATCGGCACACCAGGCGTCGGACCCCACAGGTTCGCCGTATCGAAGGTCAGCGCGCTGGTGCCCGTGCCTATTGCGTGAAAACGTATTCGCGCCAGCGTACCGCCGCCGCTCACCGATGTTGCCCCGTCGACGAGCGTGAAGTCGTAGTCAATTGTGCCTGGCCCGTTCTCCGCCTGATTCGCCTGGACGGTCCCGGGCTGATCCCACGGGCCCGGGAAATTGCCCGGGAATATCTGCACGCCCGAATGGTCGAGGTCGGCGTCGACGACCTCAAGGATGGAGGGATCGAAGCTCAGATGGAACGAGGCGCTGTAGAGATTGCTGGCGTTAGAGATGACGACGTCCACGTCCAAGATGCCGTCGGAATCGACCTGCGCGGAGCCGGGATCGAGGACCATAACCGTGTCCTGCGCGCTCGTGCGGGGGCTTAACGGCGGCGACAGACTGAGGCCGGCCATCGCCGCTAACAAGACGACGACCCCGACCGCAACGACGGACCGGTGTCCGCGAACGGGCATCGCATCAGCCTCCGGATAGATGCATCTGTCTGCTTATCGGCCATGGGAGCCGGCAGGCGTAGGGCGCGGCACGGGGGGTCCTTCGGGGGATGAGGGTTACCGCGGGGCTCTTTAGGGGAAACCGGCAATCGGGGCAAACGAATGAGGGCGGAGAAGACTCCGCCCTCATTTTGCTCTTGTTGTTGGTTTTCGAACGGTGCGGCTAGGCTAGGCCGACCCTTTCAGATCTTCGTAAGCGGCCTGCACCTCGGCGATCGACGCGCCGTCTTCCAGGGTGGTAGCGTCGCCGATCGGCACTTCCATAGCGACCGCCTTGAGCAGTCGACGCATGATCTTGCCGCTGCGGGTCTTCGGCAGCTTCTTGACCAGGACGACTTTCTCAGGCGTGGCGATCGGGCCCATCGTGTCGCGGATGTGCTTCTTGATCGCCGCTTCCATGTCAGGCGATGCGTTGTAGCCTTCACGGAGGATGGCGAAGATGGTTATCGACTCGCCCTTCACCTCGTCCGGCTTGGCGATAGCCGCGGCCTCAGCGACGGCCGGGTAGGAAATTGTGGCGTTTTCCAGCTCCAGCGTGCCCAGGCGGTGACCGGCGACCTTTATGACCTCGTCGGCGCGGCCCAGCAGCCAGAAGTAGCCGTCCTCGTCCTGGATCGAGTAGTCGCCCGTCAGGTATTTGCCGGGGAAGCGGTTCCAGTATGCTTCCTTGAAGCGGTCATCATCCTTGTATAGGGTCATCAGCATGCCGGGCCATGGCTTCTCGAGGATCAGCAGCCCGCGCTCGCCGGGTGCGACCGGCACGCCTGAATCGTTGACGACTTTCGGCGCGACTCCGGGTAGCGGGAAGCTGGCGGAGCCTGGCTTCAGCGGCGGAATCTCGATGGCCGGCGCCTGCGAAATGAGGATGCCGCCGGTCTCAGTCTGCCACCATGTGTCGACGATCGGGCAGCGGCCCTTGCCGATGTGGTCGTAGTACCAGAGCCACGTGTCGGGGTTGATCGGCTCGCCGACGGAGCCCAGGAGCTTCAGGCTGCTGAGGTCGCACTTATTGAGCCACTCCTCGCCGGCCTGCCTGAACATGCGGATGGCCGTGGGCGAGGTGTAGAGGACGTTCACGCCGTATTTCTCGATGATCTCCCACCAGCGGCCGAGGTCCGGGAAGTTCGGCGCGCCCTCATACATGACGCTCGTGGCACCGGCGCAGAGGGGCGCGAAGACAATGTAGGTGTGGCCGGTGACCCAGCCGATGTCGGCCGTGCACCAGTAGACGTCGTTCTCGCCCACGTTGAACACCCACTTGAACGTGGAGTTGCCGTAGACCATGTAGCCGCCGGTGCCGTGTACGACGCCCTTCGGCTTGCCGGTCGTGCCGGACGTGTAGAGGACGTACAGCGGGTGGCTGGACTCAAGCGATTCCGGCTTCACATAGGAATCGGCTTCCTTCATGAGGTCGTGCCACCAGAGGTCGCGCCCCTGGGTCATATCGACATCCTGGCCGGTGCGCTTGACGACGATCTGCTTCTTAACCGTCGGAGCCAGGCCCATCGCCTCGTCGGCGACTTTCTTCAGCGGGAACGGTGACCCCCTTCGCCAGCCGCCGTCGGACGTTACGAGGATCTTGGCGTCTAGGTCCACGAGCCTGTCGGCGAGCGCCTGGGCGGTGAATCCGGAGAAGACGGCCGTGAAGGTGATACCCAGCCGGGCGCAGGCGAGCTGGATTATGGGCAGCTCAGGGATCATCGGCAGGTAGATGCCGATCTTGTCGCCCTTCTTGAGGCCCAGCTTCTTGAGCATCGAGGCGGCCTTGTTGACCTCGACATATAGCTGGGCATAGGTGATGGCTCGTGTGTCGCCGGGCTCGCCCTCGAAGTAGTAGGCGACCTTGTTGCGCCTATCGCTCTTGGCATGCCGGTCGACGCAGAGGTAGGAAGCATTCAGTTCACCGCCCACGAACCACTTCGAGAACGGCGCGTTCCACTCCAGCACCTTGTCCCACGTCCTGAACCAATCCAGCTTGCGGGCCTCGTCCGCCCAGAAGCCTTCGGTGTCCTCAATCGACCTGTTGTAGACCTCGAGGTAGCGGTTCTTTGGCCAGTACGTCTTTTCGTTAGAGCTGGTCATGCAACATCTCTCCTTTGGCTCATGTAGTAGACGTAAGTCTCCAGCCGGGATCGCCCCGGCGCCTCCTCCCAGGCCTGCGGCTCAGCGCGCAGACCGTTTGAAGTCGAGGGCGCTTGTGCAATCTGGCGCAAATTAGAGGTTATCCCTAGGTCTCATTTTAAGTCAACCGATTTTCTCCGCGCTGGCGCCCGTCTCCAGCGTTCTGCCGACGGGACTCCGATTCGACCCAGGGGCCGGCAGGTGTTACATTCCGGTTCGCTATCGCGCTCCGGCGTAATGGAGGCTCTACGTGATCGAGGCTGTTCTCTGGGACATGGACGGCGTTCTCGTCAATACTGCGCCCTTCCACTATCAGGCCTGGCGGGCGCTGTTCGCTTCGCTTGGTCGAGACCTAAGCGAAGAGGAGTTCCAGCGCACGTTCGGTTTGCGCAACGACGATATCCTCCGCACCGTCCTCGGCGAAACGCTGCCGGAGCGCCTGCGAGAGCTCGGCGACTGCAAGGAGGAACTGTTCCGTGAGGCGATCAAAGGCAGGATCGCGCCCCTGCCCGGTGCCGTCGACCTCGTTAGGCGGCTGCGCGCGGCAGGTGTGAAGCAGGCCATCGTCTCGTCGGCGCCGCGGCGCAACGTGGAGACGATCCTCGAAGTGCTGGCGCTCACAGCCTCTTTCGACGCGCTCGTGACGGAAGACGACGTGCAGCGCGGCAAGCCTGATCCGCAGGGCTATCTGCTCGGCGCGGACCGTGTCGGCATCGCGCCCGCCGCCTGCGTGGTAATCGAGGACGCGCCCGCCGGCGTCGAAGCGGCGAAGCGGGCGGGCATGCGCTGCATCGGTCTCGCGGCGGCGCGTCGGCCGGAAGAGCTGTCGGCAGCGGACCTCGTCGTGGCGAGCCTGGAGGACGAAGCGGTATACTCTTTCCTGGGAATACCACGCTGACGGAGGTCGCCAATCCCTTCACTTGATCATCCCACGGTTTACGATGGCTCCAAAGGAACGTACCTGGCGCCGGAGCTGCTGAAAGCTGGCAAAGCGGCGTCGGATGTCACCGAGTGGCTGAACCTGCTGGCGCCCGAAGCCGTCGCCGCCTGCCACCGCGACTATGTAAGCGCCGGCTCCGAGGTCATCGAGACTAACAGCTTCAACGGCAACCGCTTCCGGCTGATGAAATACGGCCTTGGCGACCGCGTGCGCGAGGTCAACTTCGCCGCCGCGAACGTCGCCCGCGAGGCGGCCGGCCCCGGCGTGTCGGTTGCCGGCACGATAGGCCCCAGCGGCAAGCTGCTCGTCATCGGCGAAGTGACCGCGGAAGAGCTGCGCGACGCGTTCGCTGAGCAGGCGAAGGCGCTGGCGGAAGGCGGCGTCGATTTCTTCCACATCGAGACGATGGCCGACCTGGACGAAGCGGTGGCCGCGGTCGAAGGGGTGCGCCGCGTCTCAAACCTGCCTGTGGCCCTGACGATGTCCTTCGACACGGGCAAGCCGGAGGCAGGGCTGCGAACGATGATGGGAGTCACGGTAACTCAGCTTGTCGGGCGCGCGCGCGATTTGGAGCTATTCGCCGTCGGCGCGAACTGCGGCCGCGGCCTCGAAGGCTACCAGACGCTCTTCCAGCAATTCGTCGACGCGTCGCCGCCGATGCCGCTGATTGCGAAGCTGAACGCGGGCATCCCCATCACAATGGGTGGCGAGACCACCTACGACTGCACGCCGGAGAAGATGGCAGAGTACGCGGACTGGGTCGCGGGAATAGGCGTGAAACTTATCGGTGTCTGTTGCGGCGGCACGCCCCGACACATCAAAGCGATAGCCCGCGCCTTGTCGCGCCACTCCTAGGAGGGTAGGCCTAACCGCCGGACCCCCGGAACCGCACGCGCATCCGCATCGACTCGGGACGGGACTCTTCGAGCTGCAACTGCTGGCCCGTTGCCTGTGACAGCGTCTCCAGAAGGTGTTCGGCCGTTATCGGCTCCCGCAGCATGAGGACGATCCGCGCCTCGCCGTCGAAGTAGCGCTCCACCGATGCCCCTTCGATCGCCGGCACGCGGCTGAGGGCGCGCTGCACCTCCATCAGCCCCTGGAAGCCCGGCACCGACGAGATCACCAGGATGAGACCCTGGTCACCCGGGATAAACGCAGGCTCGCTTTCCTCCGGCTCTTTTTCCTCCTCCTCGACCGGGATCGTCGCGGAGGGGCGCGACGCCAGCATGAAGTGCGACAGGTCGTCGAGCCGACGTTCCAGCCGCTCCAACGCAGCCGTCAGCGCCGCGACGTGCTCCGTCAGCAAGCGACGGTCCTGTTCCACGCGGCCCAGCTCCCTGTCCGTCTGCTCGCGGGCGAGCCGCGCCGACGACTGCACTTCGTCGATTACGATGCGCCGTTCGTCGGCCATGCGGTCAAGGGCGTGGTCGAAGTGGTCGGCGAGGATTCGCAGGACCTCCCGCGTCTCCTCCAGCGGGTCGGGCTTCGGCGGTGGCGGTGGTTGTTCAGCGACCACAGGCTCGGGCGCAACCCAGGCCATAGGCTCTACCGCAGGCTCGACGTCGGGCGTCGCCTCGGGCACGGCCTTGATCAGCACCGCTTCCGCCTCCGAGAGCGCCTTCGCCAGGATGTCGGCGGCGCGACGGGTCGCTTCGTTCGCCTGTGTGGGCGTGGCCGGCGTCTCCTTCGACTCCTCGCTGCCGGCAATCTCCTCCACGTGAGGGATCTCTTCCGGTCCCTCTTGTGGCGTCAGGTTCTCAGGCATCGACTCTTCCACTTCTTGCGTTGCAACGGTCTCGGCCCGCGGGGGCTTCTCCGCGGACGGACGCTTCGCCGGTTTCGACGGCACGCCGAGCACGGCGCCGAGAAGGCGCGCCAGGACATTAGGCAGCGGCGTCCCCCGCCGATGTGGCTTCGCTTGAGGGTTCCCGGAGACGCGTTTGCCGCGCCCGCCATCGTCCCCCGAAGGGTTCTTCGGCTTCATAGTATCACTCACCGCGGCCGCGGACACCGGCATAACCGGCCCACAAATCGTTTATCGGCAGGCGGAGTGAAGGCCGAAGGCGGGGGAGCCCTATCAGGGCACATTATACAGCAGGATCAGGGGTACGCACCCGACGGGGCGAAAGATGTTTCCGAACCAGCCCTCTAGGCAGCGCCAAATCCATGTCACGCCGCCATCGTCTTGGGCGGCGCCCCGACCGCCATTCCGCTGAGGAAGTCATGTGCGCGTCATTGATCTCATGAGCTTGCTTTGTGCGGCGGCGATCCCGTTAGGCTGCTAGACGAAGAAGACCCCCGACTCTTCCTGCTCGTCGAACGACAGGGGCGGCAGGATCTCGTCGCCCATTTCCCAACTGGCCGCCGAAGACGCAGAAGGTCCCGCCCGTGAAATGGGCCACCGATGCAATGTGCTCCGCCATCGGCCTCTCCAGTAGAAACGCAACTCAAATCCCATTTCATTCAGGCCTACCTGGTCGTCCTCTTTCGGCGGTTGGGACAGGTCGAAGCGCTCCGTGAAGCGAGTTCTAGCGAGGGCGGAGCCGTTCGCCTGACGCCACTCCATGTCGAATCGGGGGCCCCGAAACCGCCATTCCAGAGTTGCGATCTGCTCGCCGGAAATGTGTTTGACTAGAATAATGGGCTGGAACTCGGTTTCCAGCCGTGTCAGTCCTTGCCGTCTGACCTCAAACTGCGGCCGATCGCGCTCTTCTGACCAATCTGGCTCCGCCGCCAAGATACGGGTACGTACCTCGTCCCAAGACATCTGCACGTTGGCGCGTCCGGACCTCGTGCGCGGTGAGCCGGTGAACACTAGCTTTCCCTTGCTCGCCTTGTCGACGGTAACTGCTACGACGGTCTTCCCGGCTAAAGGCAGTTCGTCGATGAACGGAATAGTCTGGGGAAAAAGTGAGTGAGCAATCTTGTTGGCAAGCTCTTCGAGAGTATTGGTGCCAACCGACACGCCAAGTACTGTTCCGTCGTTCTGCACTCCGAAGAAGACTGCGCCGCCATCGGCGTTGGCAAACGCGCACAGCGCTTCAATTGCCTGGTTTTGTTCCGCGAGGCTCTTCTTGAATTCGACGCGCTGGCCCTCGCCCTGCTGAATGAGGCGCAGAGCTTCCTCGGGGGTCACGGCTCATCACCACTGGACGAACATGGGAATGTACGTTCAACAAGCACTTACCCACGGATGGCCAGCGCCTGATCTTCTACCGAAGGGTGCTGGATGCTCCGTCGACTTGATTCTTGAGAGTCGGATATCGAGAGTGTACACTAATCGTCACCGTGCCAGGCGAGATGGAAAGTTGAAGATGAGCGACTCTGAACCGGAGGTCCGAAAGATCGAGAAGGGTGAGGCTTGGGAGGAGACCGACGAGGCGCTGGGGGTCAAGGTGAAACGTCCGCTCGATAAGGTCGTTCCCGTGCGCCTGCCTTCGGACGCGTGGGAGCAATTGCGCCGTGAGGCGCGGGAGCGAGGCGTCGGCCCCTCGACGCTCGCGAGAACGTGGGTTCTCGACAAGCTGGGCGAGCTGAAGCAAAGGCGGAAGTCACAGGAGAGGCAGCGGGAGTTTGCCCGTCGTGCTGCCCGCTCGGCTCAGGAAGCCGGCGGGCCAGAGCCGACGGAGGAAGAGATCGTCGAAACAGTAAGGGCGACGCGCGAGGAGATCTATCGCGAGCGCGAGTCCTAAAGTTATCGATGGTCTGCGCGAAGAGCTATTCAGGGAGAGGCCTTAGCGCGAGCGTCTTCGGAGACGGGCTCCGAGGGCCAGCGTCGCGGCACCAAATATCGCTGCGAGGAAAGCTGCATAGAGCGCCCCGCTCGTCGACGATTCCAATCCCGAGCCCGTGGGCGGCATGATGATGGAACTCGGAGGAGCTCCGCCTGCGGACTTCGCAGCGACCTTTGAACAGGCCAAGGGTCACGATCCGCCCCTGACGACTCGACAAATACGGCGGGTTCTCAAGCACCAGTCGCAGGTTACCCGTCTTGTCTGCATAGCCGACGTCTTCCGGTCTTAGCCTCTCTCTCGCTAGCGGTCCCCGAAATGGAGCCACAATGAACACCTTAGAACGGGGCCGGCCATTCAGCAGCGGGCGCAGGCCCCAGATGAGGCCTGGGATGTCCTTTGGCTCAAGTCGGGATTTGACCTCCATGATGAGGCAGGAGGTTCTGGAATCCGGGCTCGTGATCTGGACGACTGCATCCACGCAGGAGCGACCCAGCCGCTCTCCTTCCGAAACCTGAATCGCCCAGTCGCTCGGCAGGCGAGTTCGCAAGGCCTCGACCGCTATATTTGTGAGTTCTGTTTCAGAAATAGCTATGTTCCGCGTCCCGCGCAACAGTGCATATTATGAAACACGAAAACGCAAGTCGCCTTCACTGGTCCCCTCTTGCCGAGTCGTCCTCCCATCTGCAAACGAACTCGCGAACCTGGGCATCCTTTCCACCCGCCAACAAGCGCTCCAGGCTCGCTGCGGCCTGCGCCTGAAGACTTGGCAGCACGTGGCTGTAGGTATCCAACGTGATACCGACATTGGAATGGCCCAGTCTCTCGCTGACCACTTTGGGGTGGACGCCGCCCGGCAACATGAGGGTAGCGTGGGCATGTCTTAGGTCGTGGAAACGAAGGCCCATAAGCCCGCACGACTTGACGATCCGTCTCCAGGCCCGCCTGAGGTTGCTCGGATCCATAGGTGTCCCCAACGGAGCGGCGAACACTAACCCGCATTCTTGATACGCCGCCCCAACGGTCAGCCTCTCCTCAACCTGGCCGCGGCGGTGCTCCCTCAAGGCCTGAACCGTTGGGGGCGTGAGTACCACGGCGCGTCGGCACTGGTATGCGGAGCCGGCCCGTTGGGTCAGGTGTGGCGGACGTCCGGTTCAACTGGGTGCTCGCTTTGGCTACCGGGGGAAGGTCGATAGTCTTGGATCCACGCGCGGGACACGGCGCAACGTCGATTGATTCCAGCTTCCTGCTGACAGTGCCCGAGGCGGCGCGACTGCTGCGTATCTGGCGCAACCTGACCTATGAACTGATCCACCAGAAAGCGCTTCCTCACGTTCGCCTAGGGCGACGCATCTTGGTACCGCAGCAACGTCTGGAGAGCTGGGTCGAAGAAGAAGCAAAGCTCTTTGTCGGCTAAACTCCTTGCTGTAGAACGTTTGGTCGGGAGGTGCTGAGTGCAGAGCCACATTCGCAAGCGCGGGAAAGGCTCTTGTGAGGTGGTCATCGACCTGGGCCGGGATCCCGCGACAGGCGAACGAAGACAAGTCTGGCGCTCCCTGAAGGGCACGAAGGGAGAGGCTGAGACGCTCTTGGTGCAACTGTTGCATCAGCGGGACATAGGCATCGATTCGCCGCCTGGCAGGATAACCTTGGGCGAATACTTGGAGGGTTGGCTGCAGCGCTACGCCAGAGCCAACCTGGCGCCAAAGACGTTTCTTCAGTACAGCTGGGCCGTGCGGAGCCAACTGACGCCCTGCCTGGGCAGTATCAACTTGACCAAACTGCGCCCCCAACACATCCAGGCGTGGTACTCTCGAGCTCTCCAGCGGGGGAGGGTCGAGGGCCGCGGTGGGCTCAGCTCGAAGACGGTGTTGCATATCCACCGCGTTCTCCGGGAGGCCCTGCAGCACGCGGTCCGCTGGCAGATGCTGTCCCGCAACCCGGCGGATGCGGTGGAGGACGTACGTCGGCTGCTTTCTGTAGCAGCTTCCACCACGCATGGCCCGCTGGTTTATACGGCGGTGATGACGGGCCTGAGGCGGGGAGATCTGCTGGGATTGTGCTGGCAGGATGTGGATCTGGACGCCGGCGTCATCCATGTGCGACAGACGGCCCAGTGGCTGCCCGGTCAGGGATCGAACTTCCGCTCTCCGAAACGAGACAGCGCCAAGCGACTGCCCGTCCCCTCAGCGGCTCCTCCGATCCCTGCAAGAGGTGTTTCTTGGGGCCGCCCGTGGGGCGGCCCCAGAGTCTGCGCGCCTACTGAGGGTGCATCCGTGCCCGCAGCAGGCGGCATGGGCAACCGAGCATCGAGCCTTACGCGGAAAGGAGGAACGAACGTGTCCAAACAAGACCGGTTCAAGGAGTACACCCGCTCTGTCTGGAGACAGAGCTACGAGGGCTACGAGCGCTGGCCCGCGGGTCGGCGCGACGCCGTCCGGTCTGCCGTCGATGCTCTCGACGTCGAGCTTCGCCGCTGTGCCAGCGAAGACGAGCTGCACGCCTGCTATTGGGAGTCGGGCGACTGGCCGGCAGAGATGCTGCGTAGGCATCTGCGGTCGGATCCGGGTCAGGAGGCACTGCTGGAACTGGAGGATGCAGCGTTCTGGCTGCGCTATCGGGAACTGGCGGAGAGCTAGCGGTGCTCGACCTATCACGGCTCAATCCGGAGCAGCGGGAGGCCGTGACCACCACCGAGGGACCGCTCCTGGTAGTGGCCGGCCCCGGCTCCGGCAAGACGGCGGTCATCGCCGCCCGCGTCGCCTACATTGTCGACCAGGGCCTCGCTACGGCGTCCCAGATACTGGCCGTGGCCTTCACCAACAAGGCCGGGCGCGAGCTGAAGCTTCGCCTGGCCTCGGTGCTGGGGGAGTCGGCCGGCGAGGTGTGGGCGGGCACCTTCCACGCCTTCGCCCTGAGCGTCCTCCGCCAGTGGGGCGGCCAC
>Ga0187849_1002759_pt1 | contig 16329 bp, 15 predicted proteins | sample June2016WEW_4_10_2_FD_132412 | JGI IMG/M metagenome (GOLD analysis project Ga0187849, IMG submission 132412) | Peatland microbial communities from SPRUCE experiment site at the Marcell Experimental Forest, Minnesota, USA - June2016WEW_4_100 | ecosystem: Environmental > Terrestrial > Soil >... | reverse complement strand
CGGCCATCGTCGTGGTAGCGCCGATCACGCATCCCCGGCTATTTCCCCGAATATAATCCAATCCCAGATGAGTGATGTCGACGAGGAATCGAGTCGACCGGTCAGCCTGCATGACGAGGTCCGTCGCGCCGGCCACAATCCGTCCGTGCTTTCCCACCTTGCGGAGCAACAGCAATGCTTCGCGGATGGTGGTAGGTCTGTAGAAACACTCAATGTGGTCAAACATGGGTCGAAGGTCGAAAATCGAAACTGGAAACTCGAAACTCACTGCGACTTTCGAGTTTCCAGTTTCCAGTTTCCAGCTTCGAGAGATCCCAAACATTAGTGGTCTGGAGTATATCAAAGCAGTCGTGGGCTTCCAACCATTTTGGCGGCAAAACGGCGGTGGCGAGCCAGGAGGGGGGCCAGCGCGACGGTCCTGAGCTCGTGGTTTTCCACCACCACTCGCCCTTCCACAATTAGGGTTTCCACGCGGGTGGGAGCGCAGAGCACCAGGGCCGCTCCCGCGTCTTCAGCCCCGCTGTAACCCACGTCGCGGAGATCGAACAGCGCAATGTCCGCGCGCTTGCCCGCGACGAGACTTCCAATGTCATCGCGACCGAGACACGCGGCGCCTCCCACCGTCGCCATGCGCAGAGCCTCAATTGCTTTGAGGGCCGAGGCGCCGTGCGCCAGGCGATTGAGCAACAAAGCCTGGCGCGCTTCCGCCAGCATGTGGGAACTGTCATTGGAGGCGCTACCGTCAACTCCCAGGCCCACCGGCGAGCCGGCGCGGCCGAGCGCCAGAACCGGGGCGATGCCGGAACCCAATCGCATGTTCGAACTGGGGCAATGCGCGATCCCCACGCGGGCGCGGCCCAGGCGGTTGACCTCCCGAGAATTGAAATGAATCGCGTGCGCGACCCAGGTGGTCCCACCCAGCCAGCCCACATCCGCCATAAAATCCAGGGGGCGTTTGCCGAAATGTTTCAGGCAATAGTCCTGTTCATCCCGAGTCTCAGCAAGATGGGTGTGCATTCGCACCTGGTGGCGCTCCGCCATCGCGGCGGTTTGGCGCATCAATTCTTCCGATACGGAGAACGGCGAGCAGGGCGCAAGCGCAATCCGCAGCATCGAGCCTGGAGCGGGATCGTGATATTTGCGAATCAGCCGCTCGCAATCCCCCAGGATTTCGTCTTCGCTCTGCACCACGGAATCCGGCGGCAGACCTCCCTGGCTTTCGCCCACACTCATGCTTCCCCGCGTCGGATGAAATCGCATGCCGATTTTGCGAGCGGCGGCAATTTCCGCATCGATCAGTTTCGTTTGGCCGCGAGGAAAAAGGTAATGATGGTCCGAGGTGGTCGTGCAACCGGACAGCAGCAGCTCCGCTATACCCACCAAGGCGGCCACATGCAGCGATTCTTCGTCAAGGCGCGCCCACAGGGGATAAAGCGTGCGGAGCCAGTCAAAGAGTTCCTTGTCGGCGGCAGCCGCGCAAGCGCGCGTCAGCGTCTGGTAGAGATGATGGTGGGTGTTGATCAGTCCCGGCAGGGCTACCGCATATCGAGCGCTGATCGTGTGGTCGGCGCGCAACCGCTCGGGCGGACGCTTCCCCACTTGCTTGATTTCTCCGCCCTCGGCGTAAATGAATCCGCCGCGCAGAACGGTGTCGTGCGCATCCATCGTGATCACCGTGTGGATGTCACGGATGAGCAGGGATGTGTTGGTGGGATTAGGTTTGGTCATGGCTGTCTATACCGCAGAGGCGATGAGACCCGGCCAAACAATGGGTCTGCGCTACATTACTTTTGCTATTTTAGCAGAGCCGTGAAGCCCGCTTGTTCAAAGTGATGGTCACCGGTGAGCGCTTGTGTTACGCCCTGATGTCGCATGACGACGAAAGAGATACAGTCGGTCAGCGACCAATCTTTGTCAGGACGTTCGGCATAGAGTTCCACGCCTTGGTCAAAAAGGGTTTGAGTGGGTGGCACGATCATACAGGCCGGGTCACCCCGCAGGGCAGTCAACAAGCGTGTGAAGCTTTCTCGCATCCCAGGCACCGCTAAGGCATCAGCCACTTCGGTAAGAACCCATGCGGTGGTGAGGAGGGGCTCGCTGCACGTTTCTGAAAAGCCCAGCGCGCGGGAGTGGGCGTCGTCATCCAGGTGTAAAAGAGCAAGGAAATAGAACGTGTCGGCGAATAAAGGCTTCACTTCTTGGGCATCCCATGAATGTAATGGTCGTGATTCTCCGCCCAGTCGGAAGGCCCGCCGTGCACGGTTCCAATGATGCCCTTAAGGCGCTCCGCCAGGGTTTTCGGAACCACAGGTTCCACGCGGACCTCTGTGCCCTCCGGCAAATCGGCTTCCGGCGGCAGAGCTACCGTCCCCTTCGACACTTTTCCCCAATAACTCATAGCCAAATCCTACCTCCGATCTTCAATAGCCATCGCCCCCTGGAGAATCGGGCATTCCTCAAGTATTAGGATACCACGCGCCTCCGCGCCTCTGCTTTGAAAATGGACGTGCCAAAGGCACCGTGGACTGCGGCGGCTCGACGCCGCCTTTGTCGTCGTCTTGGGCGTGACTTCAAGGCGGCGTCGAGCCGCCGCAGTCCAAGGTGCTTCGCACATTTTCAGGTGCAGTGGCGAGCCGAAGGTCCAGGGGAATCTGCGGTGAGGAGCCACCCCTACGAAATCAATCGTCGGTCGCGCAGAATCTCCTCCAGCCCGGTTCCATCTGGGGCAATGTCAAAGGGTTTCGTGACCGCGGACTGCGCACTCCGAATGTCTTTCAGGCCGTTGCCGGTAACCACCGCAAGAACGCGCGCCTTGTGTCCAATGATTCCCTCTTCCACCGCGCGGCCCACACCGGCAACTGCGGTGGCGGCGGCGGGTTCGGCAAAGATGCCGGTCAAGCGGCCGGCGCTGCGCATGGCTTCGAGAATTTCCTCGTCCTCCACATTGATCATTGTGCCGCCGGAGGCTTGAATGGCGAGCACCGCCTTTTTCCAATTGCGCGGCACGCCCACCGCGATGCTGTCGGCAATCGTCTGCGGTTCGAGGGGTTTCAGCGGCTCGCCACTGCGGAAAGCTGCGGTCACCGGCGCTGCGCCCGCCGCCTGCACACCCAGCATCTTGGGGGTGCGCTCAATGAGTCCCAGCGTCTTCATTTCGTGGAAGGCCTTCCACACGCCGGCGATGGAGCAGCCGTCGCCCACCGATACCGCCACCCAGTCAGGAACCTGCCAGTCAAGCTGCTCGCAGATTTCCAACCCCACGGTCTTCTTGCCCTCCACCAAGTAGGGATTGATGGCGCTATTTCTGTTGTACCAACCCCAGCGCTCGCAGGCGCGCTGGCACAACTGGAACGCGTCCTCGTAACTGCCGCGTACTCGCAAGACCGTGGCGCCGAAAATGAGCAGTTGTGTGACCTTGGGTTCGGGCGCGCGCTCGGGCACAAAAATGACGCTTCTCAACCCCAGAGACGCCGCCATTCCTGCCAGCGAGGAGGCCGCGTTCCCGGTGCTAGCACAGGCGATTATCTTCTGACGTTTCTCGCGCGCTTTGACCACACCCACAGCGCTCGCGCGGTCCTTCAACGACCCAGTGGGATTACGCCCGTCATCTTTGAGATACAGAGTCTTCAATCCCAAGTGCCGTGCCAGGGAATCCGCCCGCACCACCGGCGTCCACCCCACCGGAAGGCTCGGCAGCACGGCATCCTTGCGGATGGGCAACAACTCGCGGTATCGCCAGTGCGAGAATTCAGGGCGCTTGGCGAGGCTCCGGCGAGTCAGGCGCTTGGCAATCGCCGAGTAGTCGTATTGAACGTCAAGAATGCCGGTGATTCCACAAGCCGGGCACGTGTAGGGAACGCGCGTCGAATAGATCGCGCCGCAAAAAACGCATTGGAGTCCCGTTACGAATTCCACGTTAAGATCCCCGTCGCTCGAAAACATAGGTTACCCCCGTTTACGTTGCAAGCCAACGCAAATGGGGATCGCTGCAGAGAGACTCATCAACACAGCGCCAAAACTAAGAATTTCTTCTTCCCTCGCCCCCTTTGGGGGAGAGGGTAGTAGATTCAAAGAAACACGTCCCTTTCACCCAAAAGGGCGGGGGTAGAAATCTTCAGCATGAATTCCACGGCGTCATCTGCGGGAGGAATTCTGCCCCAGGTCGGGTGCGATTACATATAATAACTATTGCCCCCCAGGGCTGTGGAGGTAACCCTTAATGTTTCTGGACAAGTCCACGCTACAGGCGCTTCCCAAAGTTTTATTGCATGAGCATTTGGATGGCTCCCTACGTCCGCAGACTATCATTGAATTGGCCAAGGACGCCAAATATACCAAGCTGCCGACGGCCGATCCGGCGGCGCTGGCGGACTGGTTCTATCAGGGAGCCAATCGGGGGGACTTGGCCGGCTACCTGGGGGGCTTTGCCCACACCATCGCGGTAACCCAGACGGCTGAGGCGCTGGAGCGGGTCGCCTACGAACAGGCGGAGGATCTGAAGAATGATGGCGTGGCCTACTTTGAGACGCGGTTTGCTCCCGTTTTCCACACCAAAAAGGGGCTGACCAACATGGACGTGGTCTCTGCCGTGCTCAAAGGGTTGGGACGGGGACGAAGAGACTTCAAGATTCCGGCGGGATTGATCGTCTGTGCCATGCGCAATATGAAAATCTCCCTCGAGATGGCGGAACTTGCCGTGGATTTCCGCGACCGCGGAGTGGTGGGATTTGATCTGGCGGGTGAAGAGGGCGGTTATCCCCCAAAAAAACATGTCGACGCGTTCCATTATATCCAGCGGCAGAATTTCAATATTACCGTCCACGCGGGTGAGGGCTACGGAAAGGAATCCATCTGGCAGGCCATCCAGTATTGCGGGGCGCATCGCATCGGCCACGGGACGCGGCTGATTGACGACATCGTCGTGGCGGACGGAGCAGGGGTGAGGTTAGGCGGGCTGGCTCAATTCGTCCTCGACAAGCGCATCCCCTTGGAAATCTGCCTTTCCAGCAACGTTCACACCGGCGCGATTCCGACTCTTGCCGAACACCCCTTCAAGGTGCTTTATCAACAACAGTTCCGGGTTACCCTCAACACCGACAATCGGCTGATGAGCCGCACCAGCATGAGCAACGAATTTCAGGTGGCAATGGACACGTTTGGCTTGGGTTTGGATGACTTCGAAAAGATTACCATCAATGCTATGAAGAGCTCCTTCCTCCCTTACGCGGAGCGCTGCCGCATCATCTATATCGTCATCAAACCAGGTTACGCCAGAATCCGTTACCCCGAGAATCTGCCTCCTGTCGTCGGGACTTAACAGGCTGCGAAAAAACGCTTCATTGCGGTAAGGGGGTTACCTCCGGCGCGCCGCAGGCGCCTTGGAGTGCGGTAGCGCCAGCTACCGCCTTTTCGGGATCGCGGTTCAAACGGGTAATTGCTACGGCGTGAGTGGAAGGCGGTCGGCGCTAACCCTTTTTGCGGATCGTATCGTAGGGTTGGGATGGTTGCGTGCGGGGAAGGCGGTAGCTAGCGCTACCGCACTCCAAGGCGGGCTGCGCCCGCTAGGTTTCCTGCGCGCATGATCTCAAACGACCCGCTTCTGGCCTTCCCGATTATTGCCGTGCTGCCGCGCCGCCCCTCAGAGAAGACTCTGATCAAACGGACGGGGAAAGATTTCCGCGAGGTCAAGGGTTTTCCGGAAGCCTTGCAGGTTGGCGAGAATGACTTCGATGTCGCCACAGAATTCCCAGAGGAGTTGCCGGCAAGCGCCGCAGGGTGAGGCCGGAGGCTCGCTCGAGGTCACGATAGCAATTTGCGTGAAGGTTCTTTCGCCCTCCGAGAGGGCCTTCCACAGTGCGACGCGTTCGGCGCATACCGTCAGGCCGTAAGTGGAGTTCTCGACGTTGCACCCCGTGTAGACCTTGCCACTCGAAGCCAGCAATGCTGCCCCCACTTTGTAGTGGGAGTAGCCGGCGCAGGCGTTCTCCCGCACCTCCACGGCGCGCGCGATGAGTTCTTCAGGATTCATGGCCGCTTACCCCCCTTTGCTGTAACGGCGGTTTCCGACCGCCGGCCGGCGCTCCCCGCCAAGGCGGGGCAGGCGCCGAGCGCCGCTACAATAATTGCGGCAGGACCGCATCGAGAAGATCTGCGAGGTGGCGCGAAGCGGCGCGCCCTGCGGCGAGCACCTCTTCGTGCGACAAGGGCTTTCCCGCCAGCCCCGCGGCGCGATTGGCAATCGTGGCGATGGCAAGCACGCGGCATTTCAACTGCCGGGCCGCCATCACTTCCGGCACGGTGGACATTCCCACCGCATCTGCGCCCATCCCCTTCAAGGCGCGGATTTCCGCCGGCGTCTCATACGTGGGACCGAGTAAGGAAGCGTACACGCCTTCGAAGCACGGCACGCGTAGCTTGCTCGCCGCTTTTCGCGTAATGCGGCGCAAGCAGGGATCGTAGGCCTCGGTCAAATCCACGAATTGCGCTCCCCAGCGCGGGTCGTGAACCCCCACGAGAGGATTCACTCCTTGCATGTGCAGGTGGTCGGAGAAAACCATGAAGCCACCGGGCTTTGACTTCGAGGCGATACCACCCGCGGCGCAGGTCAAGATGAAGGTCTCAACCCCCGCCAGCGCCAGGACGCGCACGGGAAACACCACGGTGGCCGGCGCATGACCTTCGTAACAGTGTACGCGACCTTCCAGAATGGCCACGGGAACACTTTTCCAGGTTCCCAGATGGAGGGTGCCGCCGTGTCCCTGCACTGTCGTTCCGGGAAAATGGGGGATGAGTTGGTAGGGAATTTGTACTTGCGTATCCGACCGGCCCACAACCTCATCCAATCCGGAACCGAGCGTGATGGCCACGCGCGGCGCGCAGCCGCGAGAGCGAATGTACTCAGCGGCTTGCTCCGCCTCTTCATAACCATGCGGCGAGCGGCGAGTGTTAAGTGATGTGCGACGAGCCATGGGTTTCACCATTTTGGATTTTAGATTTTGGATTTTGGATTCATGAACAGGTGCGCCCTCTCCTTCTTCAGTCCAAAGCGTACATCCCAAATCCACAATGGCTCCTCTATCAATAAAAGAGGGGAGCTACACTCAAAGGGCACACGTGATCTTAATCCAAAATCCAAAATCTAAAATCCAAAATCGCTATGCCAGCAGCAGCCCGGCGATAGCCGCCGCCAGATAATTGGCTAAAGTGCCCGCGAGGAGCGCTCGGAATCCCAGTCTGGCCAAGTCTTGCTTCCGCGTAGGAGCCAGGGCCCCGATGCCGCCGATTTGAATCCCGATCGAGGAGAAGTTGGCAAACCCGCAAAGAGCGAAAGTGGCAATCGTGAAAGAGCGCTCGGCGATGTGGGCCTTGAGCGGACCGAGCATGGAAAAGGCTACGAACTCATTCACCACCACTTTGGTTCCCATCAAGTTCCCGATCGTCGCGGCGTCCTTCCAAGGAACACCCAGCAGCCATGCCACAGGCGCCAGGGGATAACCGAGCAGGGTTTGAAAGCTGGTGTGAATAACGCCCAAGCCCAAGTTAATCAGGTAAATGAGCGCGACGAACGCTATCAGCATGGCGGCGACGTTCAACGCCAAGTGGAGACCGTCTAAAACCCCGCGTGATGCGGCATCCAAAAGGTTGATGGGCTTATCTTCCTCCGTGAGTTTGACATTGCCTGAGGTTTTGGGAATGCCGGTTTCCGGAACCAGCATCTTGGCCAGCACGATGGTTCCGGGAGCGGTCATGACCACCGCGGTCAACAGGTGGCGCGCCTCCGCTCCGAACAGGACATACGCGCCGAAGACCGAGCCGGCGATGTGTGCCATGCCCGCCGTCATGATGGTCATTAACTCAGATTCCGTCAGGTCCGCCAAATAGGGCCGGATCACCAGCGGCGCTTCCGTTTGCCCCATCAGAATGCTGGCGGCGACTTCCAGGGATTCGGCCCCGCTCGTCCCCAGCAATTTCATCATCGCCTTGCCGGTCAGCAGGACCAGTGTGGGAAGGATGCGCAAGTAGTAAAGTATGGAAAACAGCGCAGCCACGAAGATAATCATGGGCAGGGCTTGAAAAGCAAAGACAAACCCAAAGTTTCCTTGATATTTCCCCATCTCGCCGAACACGAACTCGGAGCCGGCAAAGGAACAATTCAGGACTTTCACGAACGCGTTCGAGATCACGGACATTAGCCTATAGCCTAAACCCGTGCGCAGCACGAATAACGCCATGAGGATTTGTAACCCCAATCCAATGCGCACGGTGCGCCAAGGAATGGCTTTCCGGTTCTTGGAAAGCAGGGCGGCCGCCGACAGGATCGCCAGCATGCCGAGTAACGGAATCAACCGTGTCATAGACATTTGCGATTTGATGATTTAGTGATTTGGCGAATGGGTAATCTCAAGAATCGCCAGCTCACTCCCTCACTCAATCCCCCCATTTCACCAAGCATTTGCGATTTGGTGATTTCAGAGATCGCCAAATTGCTAGTGTAGTACGTCAGAGATATTGGTACTTGTAGCGCCGGGCTTTAGCCCGGCACGTGCCGGGCTAAAGCCCGGCGCTACAACATCGACCCTGACAATCATATGCATCACGATTTGAGACGCACTACACTAAAACTCCACGATCCGCTCCGTCGGAGCCACGGCGCCTTCCGAGTGCAGCACCCGCTCCAAAACCATTGGCGGGGGAGAAACCGGATCCGGGGAAATGGCAATCGCCTCGCGAATCATATCGAGCGCCCGGGGCACGCGCGAGCGGTCATTGGAATAGAGAATGCACACCCGCTCGCCGGCGCGGACCGCGTCTCCCACCTTCTTCTCGAAAACCAAGCCCACCGCGGGATCGATGATTGCGTCCGAACGTTCACGTCCAGCGCCCAGAATCATCGACGCCATACCCATCACTCTGGCTTCCAATCCGGCAATATACCCGTCCTCGGGCGCCACGACGGAATCCTCATACTGGGCCTGGGGCAATAGCGAGTAGTCCTCCAGGACGCGCGGATTGCCTCCCTGTTCCGCCACCACGCGCGCAAACCTTTCCAGAGCCTGGCCGCTGGCGATGGCGGAATCATACCGCACACGCGCCTCGTCCCGAGAATCTGTCACGTTTCCCAGCAGCAACATGTGGGCGGTCAGTTCGCGGCAAAGCTCCACCAAATCGCGCGGGCCGCGGCCCTTCAGCGTTTCGACCGACTCAATCACCTCCAGAGCGTTCCCGACCGCATTCCCTAGCGGCTGGCTCATATCAGTGATCAAGGCGTGAACGCGCTTGCCATGCGCCGTGCCGGTATTCACCAAGCTCGTTGCCAGCGCGCGGGCATTCTCCAACTTTTGCATGAATGCCCCCGTACCGGTTTTAACGTCCAGCACCAAGCCGTCAATGCCCTCCGCCAGTTTCTTGCTCATGATGGAGGCGGTAATCAGCGGGATAGATTCGACCGTGGCCGTGACGTCGCGAAGGGCATAGAGCTTGCGATCCGCAGGAGCGAATTCCTCCGTCGCTGCGCCGAAGGCGAGGCCGCAGGTCTCCAGTACCCGGTGGAACTCCTGGAATGACAAACGGGGGCTGAAGCCGGGGATCGCTTCCAGCTTGTCCAACGTGCCGCCCGTGTGCCCCAGGCCGCGGCCGGAGATCATGGGCACCAGCACCCCCGCTGCGGCTGCCGCTGGGGCGATAATCAAAGAGGTCTTATCACCTACGCCGCCCGTGGAATGTTTGTCGACCTTCGCCGCGGGCAAGGCCGAGAAGTCGAGCACCCGGCCCGAGCGCAGCATTGCCTCCGTCAGGTCCGCCGTTTCACGCCGGTCCATGCCGCGGAAATAGACTGCCATCAGCAAGGCCGAGGCTTGATAGTCGGGAATTTCGCCCCGCGTGTAGCGCTCGACGAAGTCGAATACCTCCGCCTTGGTCAGAACCAAGCCGTCGCGCTTTTTCCGGATTAATTCAGGTGTGTCCATGCTCGGATGCGAGTGTGCAAGGCTGGGCATCACTCGCAATTCCCCTTTTGAGCTTAACGGGGAAGAGGAGTATACACCTTTTTGTAAACCCCACTGCGGGTTTCCCCATTGCTATCCGCTGCATTTCCCCCGGAACCGGCCGGCGCCGGGCGAGTTTCGAATTTCGTTTCCCCTGTACTACTTATCCCGAAATTCTTCTCGCGCCGCGATCAAAACGCTCACCACAGAGCGCACAGAGACCACAGAGAAAAGTACTTCTGCTTGCCCGGGTAGGGATTACGGTTCCTTAGTTTGTTGACCCACAGTTTTTATCTGCGTCTGTTCTCCGTGACCTCTGTACTACTATTGCCGAGATTCTGCGCAGCCTGCAAAGATTTGTTGTGCCCCAAGCCAATACACTAATTGGAATGGGTCTTCAATTTTGGTTGCGGCTCTGCCGCGCTGTGGCCTCTGTGGTGAAATCCTTCTTGAGTTGCGGCGGCAACTGCGCTGTGTTGCTTTCCAACCCACGGCATCAGTCAGCAGGATTGGCGCTTGAGCCCACGGGGCGGCTGGGCATACAATCTTAGATCGAGTGGAAATTGAAAGCGAATATTCCCGCGGTGTGCGGAGAATGAAATGCCGCCGCACGACGGAGCATATGATGGATTACACCTTTGAAGACATCGCGAAGATGATTGACCATTCGTTGTTGCCCATTACGCTCACTGACCCGGACCTGGAACAGGGTTGCCTTCTTGCCCTCGAATACCACTGTGCCAGCGTTTGCATTATGCCCTTCTACCTTAAGAGGTGCGCGGAGATTCTGAAAGGCAGCACGGTGAAGGCCAGCACCACCATCGGGTTTCCGCACGGAGGGCACACCACCGCCATCAAGCTCGCGGAAGCCCGGCGGGCACTCGACGACGGCTGTGAAGAGTTGGACATGGTCGTGAACGTCAGCAAGGTACTGAGTGGAGACTGGGACTATGTCCGGCACGAAATCAAAGCCGTCATTGAAGTGGCACATGCCCAAGGCCAGAAAGTAAAAGTGATTTTTGAAAACTGCTACCTGAAGGATGCCCACAAGATTCGGTTGTGCGAGATCTGCGCGGAAGTCGGCGCCGACTGGGTGAAAACCTCGACCGGCTTCGGCACGTCCGGAGCCACGCTCGAGGACGTGAAGTTGATGCGCGCCCACTCACCTGCGCATGTTCAGGTGAAGGCGGCAGGAGGCATTCGCGATCTCGACCAACTTTTGGCCTTCCGCGCCCTGGGCGCGTCGCGCGTGGGCGCCTCAAGGACCAAAGACATTCTGGAGGATTGCCGGCGGCGGCTGGGCAAGTGAATGAAAAATTATGAATTATGAATTCTGAATTATGAAAAGTGCACGCTGACCACTGAGCCGCAGAGATGCAAAGAAGAGTTTCATAATTCATAATTCAGAATTCATAATTGTCCGATTCTGCCATTCCTTGTCGAACTCTTCCCGATTGGGAAACGATTTTTGCGTCCCAACCCTCGTTGTCGAAAGCGCCGCGTAGAGGCTGGCTCGAGTAAGGGCTTCCCTGTCCGTCAGGCCCTCCGCCAGGAACACGGCAAAGCTGCCGATGAAGGCATCGCCGGCGCCGGTGCTGTCAATGGGATCGACCTTGAAGGCGGGGATCAATTCCCGGCCTTTCGATGTCGCCAGCAGCGAGCCGCGCTCGCCCAGCGTAATGACGACGCGTGAGAGCCCCCGCGCGAGCAAATAATCCGCGCATTTCCCGGCATCTTCGGTTGTGCGAACGGGAATGCCCGTGATGGCCTCCGCTTCGCTTTCGTTAGGTACGAAGTAGTCCGCCGCGGCAATTTCTTTGAAATCCAGGGGCAGAGCGGGGGCAGGATTCAAGATGCAGCGAATGCCATTCGACTGGGCGAAATGAATCGTGTGGTAGACGGTGGCCAACGGGATTTCAAATTGCAGCAGGATGGTGTCGGCCTGGCTGAGAAGTGGCGCGGCGGCATCCACATCCTCGGGAGAGAGCGTTTCGTTCGCGCCCTTAATCACCAGGATGCGGTTCTGGCCACTCGGGTCCACAAAGATGGGCGCGACGCCGGTGGAGATTCCTTCCGCGATCCGCACGTGACTGGCATCGATGCCCTGGGACTCGAAGTTCTTGATCGTGGCCGGACCAAATAAGTCACTGCCGACTTTGGCGACCATTCCGACGGAAGCGCCACAGCGGCGTGCTGCCACGGCTTGGTTGGCGCCCTTTCCGCCAAAGCCCAGGTCGAATTTCTTTCCGAAAATCGTCTCACCCGGCCGCGGAAACGTGTCGTTGAAGGTGATCAGGTCAACGTTGGCGCTTCCTACCACCGCAATCTTCTTTTGCATAATCTCTCCTTGGGGGCGTTTTGTGAGGGATTCGGGACTCGGGATTCGGGTCGCAATCGCGGACAACGACGGAGGGCGCCGAACTCCCAAAATCGGAGTTTTCTCCGAATCCCGAATCCCTAACCCCGAGTCCCGGCTTTAGGACGGTTCGTCACCGGCTGGCATGTTCGCCCGCTTGGGCCGTCCGGGAAGAACAAAATGTTTTGCGCAGCGCGGCCGGTAAGCATCGCCCGGCATCACGGTTGGGCTCTCGTAGGAGGCAGGTCGGTCATTGATGAGCCGCTGCGAAAAAAACGCTCGCGCCCCGCATTCACAGTAGGCGATGCACCACGTAACGTTTCCGCCATAAGCATTCACCAGCCATCCGAGCGCCAGCATGTCGCCGAAGGGATGGCCGCGGAAATCCAGGTCGAGCCCTGCGGCAAGCACGTCATAGCCCCGCTCCAGGAGCGCGCGCGCGCAGTCGAATAACTCGTGCACGAATTGACCCTCATCAATGGCAACGCAATTGACCGGTTTGCCGATGATCCTCTCGCGTTCACTCATGATGGTGAACATCTCCCAGGGATTGGTGGAATCGAACTCTACCGCTTCCATCTGCCGATGGCTGAGCTGGTTGCGGCTTTGCACCACCCCTTGCGCGCTCTTGGTGTCGTCCTTGGGTTTGAAAAGGATGACGGCTTGGTGCGCGTACTCCTCGCGCATGGCGACGCGCCGGAGCAACTCCGCCGTTTTGTTGCTGCGCATGGGCCAATCACCACTTCGATTGTTCCCGGCATATCATGGCCTCCTGATCGTGAAGATGGCCCCAGTCTATTCCAAAACCAGGAATGTCTAAAGTTTTTTCGGACGGGGGTGCTGGTGTCATTTGGAATGGAATCCCCTCTGAAACACTGGTCATTCCCGCGAAGGCGGGAATCCACTCCGCAAGCCATTGGAAATGCGCCGCCAACAGACTGGATTCCCGCCTTCGCGGGAATGACTGCACCTGGGGGCGCTCGTGTCTCGCAAATGACACTACTACCCAATCTTGCTATTTTTGGACATTAGCGTACAATGAGCTTATGAACGTTTCTCTCAGTCGGCAACTTCAGGGATTCATAGAAAAAAAGGTCCGTACCGGCAGATATCAAACGGCCAGCGAAGTCGTCCGTGAGGGGCTGCGGCTGATTGAAGATCGAGACACTCAGCGTGCTTTGCAGTTGCGGCGTCTTCGTGAGGAAATTCAGGTTGGCCTGGATCAGATTGAGAAGGGTCAGGTAGCCCCCCTGGACGTGAACAAGATCAAAGCCGAGGGCCGAAAGCGGCTCGCTGCCCGCAGGCTCAAAGACATTGGCTAAAATCGAGCGATCTTCCCAAGCCCAGCGCGACCTCGTCGACATCTGGCTTTATATTGCCAATGATAGTCCCGCCGCAGCGGACAAATTCCTCGATCAAATCGACACCCTTTGCAAATTGCTGTCGACCTCACCCCTTCTGGGGCGCTCGCGGGAGGAACTCGGTCGGAGCCTCCGCAGCTTTCCGGTGGGCGATTACCTCATTTTCTATCGCCCAAAGCGCACCGGCATTGTGGTCGTTAGGGTTCTGAGCGGTTATCGCGACCTTGACAAGCTGTTGCTATGAAGCTCCGCCGGTGCGGACTCAGAATTATGAACCGAGGCGATCCTATGGCGGATTTCAAAACTCTGGCGGGAATTTCAAACCTTTTAACGGAAAAATACGGCGAGCGGGGGAAAGCTGCCGCCGACCGATTGCAGACTTGGCTGGAGGGTGCCGTGCCCATGGGGTTCCCGGAGGTTCTGGCCCGGCATTTGGAGGAACAGCAGGTCCCGCTGCTCTTCGATGCCTTCTGGCAGGTGCTTCCCTTTGGCACCGGCGGGCGTCGCGGCCGCGTTGGCTACGGGTCGAATCGCTTTAACCCGACCACCGTCGCCATGACCGTGCAGGGTCACTGCAATTACCTCTCGGCGGCTTTCTCCGGCAAGGAACTCTCCGTCATCGTGGCCAATGACGTTCGCGTGTTCAACGATTTCGCGGGCGTTTACCGCTTCCTGGGAAGGGAGCACCCTTTGCTGGGAACATCATCAAGGTCGATCGCAAAATTGGCATGTGAGATCTATGCCGGCAATGGAGTTGTGGCGTATCTTGCTGAGCCGGAAGCCGACCAGTCGCTCTTGAGCACTCCCGAACTGTCTTTTATCATCCGCAAGCTCCGGGCGGTGGGCGGGGTTAATATCTCGGCCTCGCATAATCCTCCCGACGATAATGGCATAAAGGTTTACGACGAGTACGGCGGCCAGCCCATCCCACCTAATGACCAACGCTGGGCAGACGCCATGGACCAAGTCACCGACGTGCGTCGCATTCCGTTCGCTGAGGCGCTCGGCCGTGGGCTGATTCGCAAAATACCGGAGGGCCTGAACGGCGAGTATGTCGAGGAATATGTGCGCTTGTATGGCCGCGTGTTCTCTCCGCGACCGGATATTCCCGTGGTCTACACTCCCCTGTGTGGGTGTGGGCTGCGTTCGGCCGGCGCGGTGATGCGGAAATTGGGATTCCCTATTTTGTCGCCGCCCGATCAAGGTCCGGATGGGGCCTTCGCTCCTATCCCCTTCAAGGCGCCCAATCCCGAAGTCTCGGAAGCGACCGTGCCCGCGACTCGATTCGCTGAATCCGTGGGCTCGGGCGTTGTGCTTTCGAGCGATCCCGACGCCGACCGCGTGGGCTTGGAGGCCCGCCTCGCCGATGGCTCCTGGTACCACTTCGATGGCAACAAGATTGCCACACTCATTGGTTATTACCTGATGCTCGATCCCGACGGCCCGCAGCGTCGAGGTTTGGTAATTGAGACTCTGGTGACCACGAAAATCCTGGGCCAAATCGCCGCGACGGCGGGCGACTCCTGGATCATTGACGACCTGTTAGTGGGGTTCAAATACATGGCGAACGTCCTCAAAATCCTCGAGCAGCGCGGGCGATGGGGAAACGCCTGTACGCGGCCGGAATCGCTGGTGCTGGCCACAGAAGAAGCGCATGGGGTGATGCTGACCCCCACAATCCGCGACAAGGATTCGGCGCCGGCGTGCATGTTCCTGGCCGCCCTCCATCAAAAGGTGCGGCAAGAGGGGCGGAACCTGTTGGACTACTACATCGAAATACTGGAAAGACTCGGCGGCTACGCTGACACGGGCCGCTCCATCGTGATGACTGGAGCCGAGGGCGGAATCCAGCGGGACCGCATCGTGGCATCGCTTCGCGCGTCCTTGCCGGAAGCGCTGGGTGGCCGCGCCGTCCGCAAAGTGGTGGATTACTGGAGTGAAGACATTTTCGGCAAGTTGCAGAGCAGCACGGATCAACTCTCACGCAACGTTCTCCAATTTTTCCTTGACGGCTTCATCGTCACCGTTCGTCCTTCGGGCACCGAGCCCAAGTTGAAGTTCTATTGCCAGCTCGTGCCGCTTGAAAAGCCGCAGGGCCGAACCGCGGGCCCTGCGCTACACGGGATGGATTTGATGCGCGATTTGACGGATCAGGTTGAAACCATGGCGCGCGCGGTTTATCAGGAATTGCTGGCCCGCCTGGATCTGCGCTTGGGAGAACCGGGCCTGCTGCTCCCCGACCTCATCGACATCGGCCGCAAACAGGAGTTTGAGCGCCAAACCGTTCCGCAGCTTCGCGAGGCGATTGCACAAGGCCGCTTCAAGAATCTGGATAACCTTCTGGATTGGCTGAGGGGTGACGTGGCCGGCATGACTCCTGGGGCGAATCCTCTTCCCGCCTTGAGAGCAAGCGTGGCCCACCTCTGCCGGGAATGGGAGAACGAACTGGGAGGTGCGCCCCTTCTCGCCGAATTGGCAGCGTGGGCAGGCCCGCGGGTGGCGCCCTAAAGAGTTGCGCCTGAGCAGGTGTAGCGCGGACCTGTTTTCTAGGAGCCTGTCGGAGATAGATTTCGTTGTACGTAGAATCAACAACTTAGCGAGATTTCACTGTCTGTAAGTTATTGATTCT
>Ga0187849_1002757_pt1 | contig 16337 bp, 15 predicted proteins | sample June2016WEW_4_10_2_FD_132412 | JGI IMG/M metagenome (GOLD analysis project Ga0187849, IMG submission 132412) | Peatland microbial communities from SPRUCE experiment site at the Marcell Experimental Forest, Minnesota, USA - June2016WEW_4_100 | ecosystem: Environmental > Terrestrial > Soil >... | reverse complement strand
AGAATTTTGGGAGATGAGGCATTTTTTATTAATGCGAATATACCAGCAACCGGTATACAAAAATACAATCCAACCCGGATGAGAAAACTGCTTTTGCACAAGGCAGAAATTCTTTCCTTAACAACCAAGATGAAGCAAAAAAAATTGCAAATTGTGCCTCTTCGGGTGTACAATAAGGGTCACTTAATTAAGCTCTACCTTGAGCTTGGCAAGCCTAAACGCATGTTCGAGAAAAAGGAGGCTCTTAAGCGCCACGACATAAACCGAGACATAGAGAAGGAATTTAAAGGTTCGATTTAAGTCGGGGACGATCGGTCTCGACGGAAAGCTCTTTACAATACTGCAAGCCGAGTTTTACTTGTACTCGTAAAACAAGAGTTAAAAAATAAAAGCTAACTCACAAGGTTACGCTCTAGCCTTTGCCTAAAAAGCACTAGTCTAGCATCCGTTAGATTTGATTCTTGACCGAATCTTTCTGGGTGTAAACCAGTCAAGATGCCGTTTTGGGTCTTAATGATTTAAAGACTTAAACGAAAGATCAAATAAATCTTACTTTTGGTCGCCTGTGGATTGGCTTAAACCTTAAGAAAATTATAAAAATTCACTAAGCTTGTAGAAGTGTTGTTTGAAGTATTTTCGGACGCGGGTTCGATTCCCGCCGTCTCCACCAGCCAGGCATAAAGTTGTGTGTTATTGGAGTCATGTTGTAACTTCGTATACTGTGGGTCTGATGCTGTCTATCGGGGTGAAGCTATTCATTTTTGGTCCGTATCTCAGCCACAAAAATGCAGCTTTATCACGAGCAGGTTATAACTTATTTTATCACGACTGTGTCAATTTTTGTGCTAAATACAGGTGTCAGGAGTGTTGATAATTTTGTTGTTTAGGTTAAAATAGCTTCATGATGCAAATTCCCCATGACCTTGCAGTTAAAACCTTTCCGTTTTCTGAACTTCCGATTTCTACAAAAACAAAAGAGTTGTATGAATCTTTGCGTGCCAAAAAAATATTGGGCAAACTTGAACAGCGTAAATTTTCCAATGACATTCCATTTTTTTATGTTTACGCATGCGAAAGACCTTCAGGAAAGAATAAAGTAAATGTATCACATGGATTTGGTGGTAGCGAAGACGAAGCTGAGGCAATTTCCTTTGCAATTTTCGAGGCCATCGAACATTACTGTATTTTGCACGAGAGAAGAGACCTGTTTATTAAGGGTAGTTTCAATAAATTAAAGGATAAGGCTATTAACCCAATTCGTTATGAGGCTTTTTCTAAAAAACAGCTTTCCATTAAGAAAAATAAGGATTTAATAATTAGTTCTGAGAAAAGATATAATTGGCTTCAAGGTTATTCTCTGACCAAGAAAAGAGAGGTCTTAATACCAGCATCTCTTGCCTATGCCTCCTATAACTCTAAAGAATATTCTGAACCAACAATTCGAAAACCAATAAGCACAGGGGCAGCCTGTGGCCCCACGACCTCTTTTGCTATTGCCCGAGGATTATGTGAAATTATAGAACGGGACAGTTATATGATTTCATTTCTTCCTGAAATGCCCAAGAAATTAGTAGTAATTAGAAAAAAGGACGGGGATGTTTTTAATTTTATAAACAGATTTAAAAAATATGGGCTTGAATTGTATTTCATTGACACAACCCTTGATACAGGGGTGTTTTCGGTAGTCAGTATTCTTGTGGATAGAACCGGTTGTGGGCCTGCGGTGTGTGCAGGATTGGGCTCGAGTTTAGAACCTGAACGTTCTATAGAAACCTCAGCTATTGAGGCTCTCAGGAGTTATGCTACAAGCAGGGAATTATATTTCCAGGAAAAGAATATAAAACCACCAAAAAAGAATTCATTTGACTGGTTTTCATGGAAGAGACATTTAATTTGGTCTTCTCCCCACATGATTAAAGAGGTGGAAAAAGTTATAGCTTCTGCCAGGAAAGTGTCCTTACCCAAGCCAAAATTATTTAAAACCGACCATGAAAAAGTTTTGTATTTAACTAAAAAAATAAGTAAGTTGGGTTGTGAGGTTATTTATGTCGATATGACAATTCCGGAAATTGAAAAGTATGGTCTCAAGGTCATCAAGGTTTCGTGTCCTGAAATGGTCCCACTTTGGCACGACGAAAGATATCCCTATTTGGGTGCCAAAAGACTCCGGGAAGTACCTAAAAAATATGGGGTTAATGTCAATTTGAATCTGGATGAAAACGAGCTGATTAGTCTTTACCCATTTTGACAATGCATAAACAATATCCGAGATTACCAAAGATTAGTTTAAGTATTAAATCAAGAAAAAACGGGCTTCATGACTTGATAAAAAAGCGTTCATCTTTTAGAGAGTTTACAGGTAAGCCAATAACAAAAAATGTACTTTCAGAGATTTTGTATTACAGTGCAGGTATAACTAGGCAAAATAAAATTGATGAGGATAAATCCTTTCGGGCTTATCCGTCTGCGGGTGCTAAATACCCTCTCGAGATATATCCCTTAATCCTTTTTAGCAAAGAGATAGTGCCGGGATTGTATCATTACAATCCGGTAAACAATAATCTCGATATATTAAATCAAGAAGTTAAAAAGAAAGAAACTGATTTGATTTGGATAAAAACCCAACCTTGGTTTAAAAAGGCAGCAGTACTGCTAATAATTACTGCCACTTTCCACAGAACTACGGATAAATATAAGAATAAAGGGATGGTTTTCCCGTATATTGAAGCTGGCCATCTTGTGCAAAATGTTTATCTTACTGCAGGCTCCGTCGGATTGGGTTGTTGCGCAATTGGCGGACTACACGAGAAACAAATAATTCAACTTTTGGATATAAACGCCAGAGAAGAATATCCAATTTATTATGTTGCTCTGGGTTCTTGACCTGAGCCGCCTTTGGTATTATATAATGTAAATATGTCTACGGAAGAAATTAAAGAAAGGCTTAGACAACAAGATCAAGAGAGGCTTCAAGCAGAGGAAAATAGGAGAGTCACCGAGGAGAATGCTAGAAGAGAGAGGGAGGAACAGTTGAGGCTTGCAAAAGAAGCTGCGGAAAAAAGAATACAATTTGTTATAAATCAAACCGAAAAAGTCTTGACGGAAAGTAAGGCAATTGATGAACTTCGTCAGATAGACAAGGACCTACTTGAGGGAAATGTAGGCAATCATGATCTGAATTATTCACCGGAAAATGGGAAAATAAGTCTTGCATGGGGTACGGGTTATCATTCAAAATCTGATGGTGGTTTTTCTGGCTCGGGCGACTATTCTTTCTCTGTAATAGAAGTAGGCGTAAACCCCGATAAAGAAACCCTTACAGTTATAGGAGCACGTGTTTTTGGAACCTTTTCACTACACGATAATAGAAAGATAGAAAAAGCAATTGATGATGCATATCTCGAACCACAGAGGCATAGCCATGAAGCATCATCATCGTCCGGTTCGGGTTATGGCTGTTGCTGCGAAACGTGTTGTAGTTAGCCTGTTTATATGCTTCGTTAGATATTAACCTTCTGGGTAATAATTTGTGGTGTGGTTCCAAGTATCTACACCTGAATCAGCGTATTGTTTTACTCCACATTTGGTTCCATCGAGAGTCTCGGGTATTTTTAATGGCACTTGACCCACACATGGCCGTGCAGGCATTGCACACCGAAAGAATTTTTAGGGCTAATTACTGAAGCACAGGATATAACAATGCCCTTGGAGTTGAGTGTAGTAGGTTCTAACATCGTTTATAGCTTTCCACTTTTTTAGATTGGTTTAGGCACGAAGTATCAAAAGTTCGAGGTTAAAGTTCTGACGTTGTTCACGAGTGGTTCTGATAACATCAATGGATTACTTGACAACTAAACATTTCTAGCCTATATTCAGCGCGACGATGAAAGAACGTAGCCTGGATATTAAAGAGCATTTATCTTCAGGTGAATACATGTTTAAGAATAGTGTCTTCTTCGTCCCCGGAGTACTAAGAGGAGCAATTTATGATTTGAATTCTTCTAATGTTTATTCAATTAACCAATCTGCCTGCGATATTTTGACAGGAACAACCGAAAACCCTGAGTTTTGGAAAAAACTCGAATCGATGAACTTAGTGGCCAAAGAAAAAAACGATGGAAAAAGAACGCTTCCAGAGCTCCTGCAAAATCCTTCTCTGCAATTTGTTTGGTTTGAAATCATTTCTGACGATTGCAATGAAAGTTGTATCCATTGTTATGCAGAATGTATGCCGCCGACTTACAGAAAAGCAATGGGTTTCCCAACTGAAAACGGTAAAGTTAATGATCTTGGGCAGGAAAGTAATAAAAAGATTTCTTTTGAGAGATGGAAGCATCTGATTGATGAATCATATTCTTTGGGATGTCGGAGATGCCAATTTATCGGAGGCGAACCGCTGCTTTATAGAGCCGAAAATAAAGAAACTGTATTCGATCTTGCCGAATACGCAAAGGCCGTCGGTTTTGAATTTATTGAGATATTCACAAATGCCACATTACTTACGCCAGAAAAGGTTCAAAAGATTAAAGCACTCGGTTTAAATGTTGCCGTATCGCTATATTCGAATGATGAAGGCATACATGATTCAATAACAAAAACTCCAGGTAGCTTTAGGAAGACAATGGAGGCGTTAAAGCTTTTGCAAGATGCTGGTGTCCCCGTTAGAGTTGAGACTGTACTGATGCGTCCGAATGAAGAGACAATTAACCAGACTCAGAAGTTCGTGGAAACAATGGGTTTTTCTCATAAACATCCAGATGTTTTGAGACCTAAAGGGAGAGGGGACAATCCTTCAATAATGCCGACTAAGGAATCAGTTGTGAAATATAGTCTTATGTTATCACTAAGCTTTTCAATTACTAAAGACAATTTATCAAGAAATATTTCCGGACACCCCTGTTTAATGGGAAAAATTACCATTACAAATAATGGAGATGTATTGCCATGCATTTTTTCAAGAAATCTAGCAGTTGGCAATATCAAAGAAACAACACTTGAAGAAATAGTTTCCGGAAATAAACTTGATACAATTTGGAGAAGTACAAAGGATAATGTGTTGGTTTGTCAGAATTGTGAATATAGATATGCCTGCTTTGATTGTCGCCCACTTTCCGAGGGTCTAAACCAAGGAAATGGAGAATATCTTACGTCTCCATACCCAAGATGTACATACAATCCATATACAGGTGAATGGGCAAAAGGAGTCTGGAGAGTAAATGAAATCGGTGAACATTTTTATGATGAAACATTAAGACCAACAATAGAAGAGTTTATTCAGAAAGAAGGTGAGAATAATGAAAACTGAAAGAACAGAAGAACCAGAAATAATCTTAGTTACGCCAGTGGTACTATCTACGAACAGTTGCTCACCAGCAGATTGTCCACCAAATGCGGCTTGCAACCCCAATACAGATTGCAATCCATTTAACTGTGCACCAGCGCTTAGGCCTTGTGGTCCAGATATGCTCGGCTGTTATCCCACAGGGAGATGACCCTTCTGGTTAAGCAAGTGCTTGATGTTTAGTTAAGATACCTGGCCAAGTATTGGGGTATTTGGAAATTAAAAGCTTTGTTGCAACTAATGCGTATGTGTGTTGGTATTTTGTCGGCTCTATAACAGAGTCGTCGGTATTGAGATTTTTGACTTTTTCAAACTCCAATATTGTTTTGATTTTGATTTTCGCAAAGTTATCAAAGTTTTCTTTATGACTTGGCCAGAAAATTGAACTCGCATAGTATTCCGCGCAAGACGCGAAGACTTCCCCCAAATACAAAGGGCTGGGAAATTGGATAACCTTTTCAGTTATCATTTTTGGGGTTTTGAATAGTTTTTCGGCTTCTTTGAGGGTCAGAATATTCTCTTTTTTGTTTGACGGCCACCAAAGTTTGAAACTATTCCAGTAAATGTGGCCCAGTTCATGAATTATTGTTGCAAAGTATGATTCTTTTGTAACATACGGATTTTCTTTTATATCTTTCCGTTTTTGCAGTTCAATAAATGGAGTTAGTAAACCACCATTTATCACAGGTTTATCCTTTAGATCTGGTATTAGTTTTGCAATATCATCCAAAATAAGTGTCGCCCACCAGCCGCTTTGCCATTCATCGGGAATTTTAAGATTGTGCGGAATTTGATATTTAAGTTTTATAGGTTTGAGTTTCCATATATAAATAAACTTACTGTCGTAAGAAACTATTACCGTATTTGCTATTTTTGATTTGTCTTCGAAAACAAATTCCATTTTGGGGTTCATAACGAACCCTAGCGCTTCGGTGACAGCCTTGAAATCAGTCGGTGTTGCTAGATACTTGTCAAACATTAGTTTCTAATTGGAAGTTTACCAGTAGTAAGAAGAAAATGCATGTTTTTAGAAATGAAGCCTCTAGACGCTGAGGATCCTGTGTAAACACAGATTCTTAGAGTTGAGCGTAAAAAGTTCTAACATCGCTCACGACTCTCCACAAACGAAAAACCCGCTATTAATGCGGGTTTTTTAGTGGAAAGAGTTTAAGGATTAACGATCGCGAGATAAATTAAATTTTATCAACACAAGCTATATAAATGTAGACCAAAGATCTATAACCGACATTCGAATATATAGTGGTTATGTTGGAAAGTTCGCTGGAACTGTATTGTTCAGGTTCCCTAACCTCACATTTCGTACCGATTGAATTTTCTAAAGCAGTAATGTTTACAAAATCCAAATTATCAAATCCATAGATCTGCATTTTGGAAAATGAAGTATCCAATTTGAATCCATTATCTTCAAAAGTCGATATCAACCTTTGAAATATTTGCCTAACGTAGCTTACGTTTTCAGGATTGTTGGTGCCAATGTCTTGGGGTTTGAGTGGAATGCCTATATATATGTGACTGGATTTATCTGTCAGATCTATTTGCTTGTTGTTTGAATCGGTCCAATAAAATCTATCCTCGTGATTTGGATCCAGCAAGTAGTTATCGCCAAATAGGTTGGGAATATCTGTCTGTGTGATTCCAAAAGCATCTAGGTGTGTAAATTTGGAACCTTTGGGAAGAGTATTATTTATCGATTGGTCGGTCGGGATTTTGTACACGTCATCTATTTGGTTGATATTGTTTTGGAGTTTCACGACAATATATAGCAAAAGAACTAAAAATATCGACACGAAGGCAGAAAAAACAACTAGCCATTTTGATCCTTTGGGCTTAGATACCATATATTTATATTAATCTTTTGATACAAAGTGTGTATGCGGTGGGCACAGGGGTCGAACCTGTTAGGGATTGCTCCCACGGGTTTTCAAGACCCGCGCATTACCGTCCTGCCCGCCCACCTTGTCGAAATGGATTTCGTATTGGCGGAGGATGAGGGAGTCGAACCCACCGGTCGCTTGCGCGACATGGTTTAGCGAACCATCGCCTTAGCCGCTCGGCATATCCTCCGTTTAGTACTGCAATTATATCAGGTTTTGAGTTATAATACGCTTGTTATGGATCCTGCCGAGAACAAAAAAGAAAGTAGTGAAAGCACTTTAAATCGAAGTCCTGAGGCATCTCAGGAACCGAGCCCTGTAGTTGTCAGGCGCGAACCAGAGCGCGACTTGGTTGTCTGGACATCACCGGCTAGGCCATTTAAGAGGCGTGGCAGACAATTCTATGTTTCGGTTTTTGCAATGGCGGGAATCGTCAGCCTTATTCTTTTTTTGGCTGAGGGAATAATGCCGGTTATCTTAATTGTTTCCCTGGTTTTTTTATATTATGTTCTCTCTACAGTACAACCGGAGGATATTGAATATAAAATAACAACAAAGGGAATTAAAATTGCGGGCAAGCTTACCGAGTGGCAAAAAACAAATAGATATTGGTTCGTTGACCGTTTTGGCAGCGAACTTATGATTGTAGATACGTTTTTAATACCCGGAAGGCTTGAACTGGTAATAAATCCTGAAATAAAGGAGAAACTTAAGAAGGAAATATCCGCCTACTTACCTTTCGAGGAAGCTCCTGCCTCTGCTTTTGATAAGGCTACGGACTGGTTTGCTAAAAAATTGCCCGAAAATAAATAATAAAGAGAAAAGTAAGCTCGCACCCGTAGCTCAACGGATAGAGTAGGAGCTTGCGGAGCTCTTGATGACAGTTCGATTCTGTCCGGGTGCACAGGTTAGTATGGAGGATGGGCGGGACGGCAACGCGTTGGTTTCGAAAACCAATTCTCGTAAGGGATAGCAGGTTCGACTCCTGCATCCTCCGCACGTCATAATAAATTATGATCAATAAAAATAACCAACAAGTTTCAATCGGCGGAGCCATAGTTTTTAGAGATAACCGTGGCAGGCGCCAGTTTTTGCTGGTAAAAACAAAGGAAGACGGTGACTGGGAAATTCCAAAAGTTACAGTAAGACGCGGTGAATCCTCAGTCCGGTCAGTTATACGACTTACAAGCGAGCAGGGGGGAATGAGCACCAGAGTTTTGGAAGAGGCAGGCAGAAGTGCGGGAACGGCTATTATAAGTGGGAAATCTGTTTCCCAAAAATATTATTATTACTTAATGCTTCAAAAAGGAGGGTCAAGCGAACTTATCGGTTTTTATGACTTTAAGTGGGTGGAATACGGAGATGCAGTAAAAAAAGTTATTCTTAAAAGGGAAAAGGATATGTTTAAATCAGCCCGGGAGGTTTTAAAAGAGTGGGAAAAGACACACAAAATAAAGTTATATTAACCCGCGAGTTTTCTTCGGGGGGAGTTGTTTTCAAAAAAGAAAAAGGGGAAGCTCTTTGGCTTATCAGGAAAACAACATCCAGCGATCTTTACCCAAAACCATATTGGATGCTTCCTAAGGGCAGAATTGATGATACGGAAGATGATGAACCCGGTCCAATGGCTTCAGGAAAAGTTAGAGCTGATGAAGATTCTCTCCAAAAAGCGGCAATTAGAGAAGTTTCCGAAGAAGGCGGAATTGAGGCAAAAATTATTAAAAAAATTGGAACGATTAAATATTCGTTTACACATCCGGTCAGAGGTAAAATTCTAAAATTTGCAACTTTTTATTTAATGGAGTGGCAAAAAGACCTGCCTGAAGGATATGATGATGAAACATCAGAAGTTGCATGGCTTCCAATTTACGATGCTGTTAAGAAATTAAGTTTTTCAGGTGAGAAACAGGTAACCAGAGACGCCCAAAAGCTTTTGGCCTCCTTAGCTTAACGGATAAAGTAATGGTTTCCGGAACCATTGATGTGAGTTCAATTCTCACAGGAGGCACAAATCTTCTGATATAATGCAGATTCTGGAGGAGTCGCCTAGCGGCTATGGCACGGGTTTGGAAAACCCGGACTCGTAAGAGTCTCGCGGGTTCGAGTCCCGCCTCCTCCGCTCACATGAGGATAATGTTTTTTAATATATGGTACGGACAAATTTGGGACAGGCTTCAGAAATTTATTGTGGATCAGTCGGGAAAAACAGATATTTTTTTGTAAGTGGAGATTTAGCTTCATCTTTTATTCGGGTCTTGATGATATAATCGAAGTAGAATGCCGGACAATCAAATTGAAGAAGTTAAAATCAGGACCGATATAGTTTCTATAATCGGTGAGAGAATTGAGCTTAAGAAGGCCGGGAGGAATTATAAAGCAATTTGTCCGTTCCACGGAGAAAAAACTCCTTCTTTTATGGTTTCGCCAGAACTTCAGATTTTTAAATGTTTCGGTTGCGGGGAAGCGGGGGATGTCTTTGCTTTTTTGGAAAAATATGAAGGGATGGAATTCCCCGAAGCCCTTAAATATTTGGCGGACCGCGCCGGAATTAAGCTTCAAAGCGTTAATTTTGGTGAGACTTCGGAAAAGGAAAAGTTAATTGAACTAAATACTCAAGCGGTGCGTTTTTACAATTATTTGCTATTGAATCACCCTGTTGCCAAGAAAGCTTTGGATTATCTAATGAACCAACGGGGTTTAAAAAAAGAGGCGATTGAAGAATTTCAGCTTGGTTACTCGCCTGAAAGTTCATATGCGCTGACAAAATTTCTGGTGGGGAAAAAGAAATTTACACCTGCGGATATCGAAAAAGCGGGAATTGGAATTGCTAGAGGACAGAATCTTTATGACAGATTTAACGGCCGCGTAATTTTTCCGCTTTTTGATCACAGGGGAAATCCAATTGGTTTTTCCGGCAGAGTTTTGCCTTGGGATAAACGCGAAACCGGAAAATATATCAATTCTCCTGAAACCCCCTTGTACCACAAAAGTAATGTTCTTTACGGCCTGAATCTAACCAGAAGTTTTATTAAGAAGAAAAAGGTGGCAATTGTTGTTGAGGGTGAGCTGGATTTGATTTCTTCCTGGCAGGCTGGAATTAAAAACATTGTTGCCATAAAGGGATCTGCTTTGACTGAAGAACAAGTCAGGCTTCTTTCGCGTTTTGCGCCGAAGTTTATTTTGGCACTCGATAGTGATGTGGCAGGGGATGCAGCAGACAGGCGCGGAATTAAAATTGCCAGCGATCTTGGGGTAGAAGTAAAAGTCGCAAAAATAAGTGGATATAAAGATCCTGATGATGCTGCTCGCGGAAACCTGGAAAGCTATAAAAAAGACTTAATTGCAGCAGAGGGAATTTACGATTTCTTTATTGACTCTGTTTTTGCGCGGGTTAATTCAGAGAGTGGTGCCGGAAAGTCAAAGATTTCTAAAGAAATTATTCCGATCCTTAGAGAAATAAGTGACAAGATTGTTCAGTCGCACTACGCAAATATTGTGGCGGGGAGGCTTGGGGTACCTCTGGAGGCGGTTACCGAAGAAATCGGAAAATCAGCTGAAGTTCTTACCGCCAAATCCACTGAAATTCCGGAAGAAGTGCATGAAAAAAACAAAAGAGATCTTTTGGAAGAAAGATATTTAGCCTTGGTTTTTCAGTCCGATCCGAAGAATCTTCTTTCAAAAGAGTCTGCCGGACTTATTTCACTCCCAATATATAAAAGGCTAGTTGAAGAATATACAAAATATCCTACCGATAAGGCGTTTAACGTAACCGAGTTTGGGAGTAAATTGCCGGCTGAACTTTTTCAGGCATTTTCCGAAATGGTTCTTACCGACAACCAGGATTTAATGGAAAATCCCGATGAACTTAAGAGGGAGTTGGATTTAGTCAAAAAAGAGCTTAAAATACATACTGTAAAAGAAAGGTTAAAGGTTTTAGCCTCTCAAATGCGGGATACGGAAGAAAAAGGCGATAAAGATAAGCTACTTAAAGCTCAAAATGAATTTAATAAACTCGCCAAATCACTTTCCGGTTACGAAGAGGAAAACGGTAGTGGTGTGATACTCAATGAACAATGATACGAAAACCAGTACTCGATTTAATTAAAAAAGGTCGTGATCAAGGGTTCCTGACACAAGAGGAAATAATGGAGGTATTTCCTGATGCGGAAGAAAGAGTCCCTGAACTTGATGATTTATATGAAAAACTTCTTGCTGAAGGAATTGATGTTTTTGAGTCTGTAACTCCGGGGGAAATTGAGACGGATGAAAAAGCCAAAGAAAAACTTGACCGCGAGATAGAACTTCTTACAAAACTTGAAGGAATTGAATCAACAGATCCTGTCAGGCAATATTTAAGGGAGATCGGAAGAGTTCCCCTTCTTTTGGCTGAGGATGAAGTCGAGCTTGCCAAAAGATATGAAAAGGCAGACAAGCGGGCAAAAGATAAACTAACGGAAAGTAACCTCAGACTTGTCGTTTCAATCGCCAAGAAATATATCGGCAGGGGTCTTTCTCTCCTTGATCTTATTCAGGAGGGAAATCAAGGACTTATTCGTGCGGTTGAAAAGTATGATTGGAGAAAGGGTTATAAGTTTTCTACGTATGCAACCTGGTGGATCAGGCAGGCGATTACCCGTGCGATTGCCGATCAGGCTAGAACCATTAGAATTCCGGTTCATATGGTTGAGACAATTAACAAAATTTATCGAACCAGCAGGCGGCTTATGCAGGAACTTGGACGCGAGCCAACCCCCGAAGAGATTGGAGAAGAACTTGAAATGGATGGAGATAGGATTAGAGAAATATTTAAAATTGCCCAGGAAACCACTTCTCTGGAAGCTCCTGTCGGAGAGGATCAGGAAAGTTTCTTGGGAGATTTCATTCCTGATGAAACAACACTTTCGCCGGTTGATCAGGCAAGTAAGCAACTGCTTAAAGATCATTTGGAAGAAGTTTTGGGAACACTATCCGAAAGGGAAGCAAAAGTTCTTAAGCTTAGATTTGGTTTGGAAGGAACCAAGGCGATGACTCTTGAAGAAGTTGGAAAGGTATTTGGAGTGACCCGTGAGCGTATTCGTCAAATTGAAGCAAAAGCACTCAGAAAACTAAAACACCCAAGCCGTAGAAAGAAACTTCAGGATTATTTGGACTGATATCTCTCCTTAATTTTTGGAACGAGATATTCGGAGAAAGTCTTTTCGAAATCATATTTTTTCTTCCAGCCCCAATTCTTTTGCGCTAGGGAGTCGTCAATATCCATGGGCCACGAGTCAACAATCCTTTGTCTGGCCTCATTAATTTTGTAACTGACTTTAAAATTAGGGAAAAACTTTTTAACTTCATTTTCAATTTCTTTTGCCGAGACGCTAAACCCCGCGACATTATAAATCCGTGTTGTTAAACTTGTCTTTGAGGTATTGCTAAGGCTCAGAAGTGCCCCAGCGGCATCCGCCATTGCCATAAATGGAATTGTTGTATCCGGTCTTACAAAGCATTCATAACTTTGTCCTTGGGCTGCGGCATGAATCATTTCGGATCCGTAATCGCTGGTTCCTCCTGAAGGAACGGTATCAGGGGAGAGAAGTCCTGGAAACCTTACGCATCTGAAATCGATTAAATTTTTCCTGTCCAGATCGGATAGCAGCATATAGTTTTCGGAAAAATATCTGCCGAGTTTTTCACCATTGAGCTTGGAAATGCCGTAAATTGTTATTGGGTTTAAGAATTGTTCTTCAGTAACTCTTTTATTTTTTGATTTTTCTTCTAAAGACGGTAAACCATAGGCTGCAATCGAACTGGGAAAAATAAACTTGGCGGATTTTTTGCATCTTATTGCTGTACTAGTAGCCGCCTCAAGCAAATTTATGATTCCTTTAATGTTTACGTCAATGGCTTTTTCCGGGGATTTTTCACCTCCTGTTGAAAGGATTGAGGCCAAATGAAAGATAATATCAAAATTTTCTTTCTCAAAAATCTTGTTTACGGCGTTGGAATCCGAAACGTCGCATTCAAAAAAGTTCTTCAAATTTCCGGAAATTGCCTCATCCGGGTTTTTAATATCGGCTGCCGAAACTTCAAACTCTTCGGAGGCAGATAAGGCCTTGATAAGACCATGTCCGACCTCTCCCGAAATTCCTGTAACAAGAGCCTGAAGCATTATATTATGTTTAGTTTTTTACCAACTTTTTCAAAGATTTTAAGAGCTTTATCAAGTTGTTCTTTTGAATGGCCTGCCGAATTCATAATTCTGATTCTGGCTTTACCTTGGGGAACTGTTGGATAGGCAATTGCTTTTGCAAAAAGACCTTCGTTAAAAAGTTCCTTGCTCATATCTTGTGCCAGCTTTGCATCTCCGAGCATCAAAGGAATAATAGGGGAGATGGAAGTGCCTGTATCAAAGCCTAATTTTTTAAGTCCGGTTCGCAAGTAGTCTGCATTTTTCCAGAGTTTTTCAACCAAACTGTCTGACTTTTCCAGAAGTTTTACGGCGGCTATACAGGCTGCAACATCCGGAATTGTCATAGCGGAACTAAAAAGAAATGGCCTGCCCCGTTGTGATAGCCACTCAATTATTTCAGTCTTTCCTGCGGCCATTCCGCCTACAACTCCAAAAGCCTTACTCATGGTTCCAACCTCAACATCAACTTTTCCGTGGAGTTTAAAGTGGTCAACAATTCCACGGCCATTTTCTCCCAATACTCCTTCTCCGTGAGCGTCGTCAACCATAAGCATTGCACCGTATTTGCTTGAAACCGCATAAATTTTATCAAGCGGAGCAATATCGCCGTCCATTGAAAAAACTCCATCAGTAATTACCAATCTTTTGACTTTCGAATCGGCGGCTTTAAGTTTTTCCTCCAAATCTTTAGGATCGGTGTGAGCATATCTGATAACAGTGGCCCTACTTAGCCTGCAGCCATCAATAATGCTGGCATGATTCAATTCATCGGAAAAAATTAAATCTCCCTCACCGACTAGTGCTGGAATAACTGCAATATTTGCTGAAAATCCGCTTTGGAAGGTGATAACTGCCGGGGCTTTTTTAAACTTGGCAAGAACCGCCTCAAGTTCTTTATGAAGAACGGTTGTTCCGGCAATGGTTCTTACGGCCGCGGGGCCAATTCCGTATTTTTTAATGGCTTCAATAGCCGCCTTTTTCATTTCAGGATTATTAGCCAATCCTAAGTAGTTATTTGAGCAGAAATTCAGAAGCTTTTTTCCGTTTATTTTTACCTCCGGCCCAACTGCACTTTCCAAAACCAGAATATTATTATAGAGGTGTTGCCCCTTGAGCTCTTCAATTTGTTTTACTGCCCAATCGGTTGTGGCCATGACAAGATTATAACTCATGTCTTTGGCAATGCAAATATAAATGCTATAATTAGCCTCGTAAGTATTTTATTCCGGCGTGGCGAAACGGTATCGCGGCTCCCTGTTAAGGAGATGATTACAGGTTCGAATCCTGTCGCCGGAGCAAAGCTAACTTTATTATAATGTAGTTCTGCCTACGCAAGGCTGCAAAAATGGGCGTTTCAACGACTTTGGAAATCTGCTTATTTTTGACATATATAGTTTCAAAAAAGAATCTGAGGTAATGCTTCTTGAGGTAGGTAGGAGCTTCCATATAAGTTTTATAAATGTTTCTACTAAAGAACAGCACCTCTTCAATCAGGCCTACGTCAACGCTTTGTTGACTATCAAGTTTGGATAGTTGGTTGTCATAATCCAAAATCTCTGCCTCAAGCTTTGAATGTTGTCTTGAATAAACATCTCTATCAATCGTTTTGTCAGTCAACAAATCTTCAAGGTTATTTCTGCTTTTTTCGACGGCCCTGCGTTTATTTATGATTCCCTGCCTTTTAAACTTGAGGCTTTTTCTGCTTTCGTTTAGATTATCTTTAGCCTTTTGCACAACTAAATCTATAAACTTTTCACTAAATTGATAGTTTTTGAGGAGGTTTGATACCTTTCTCTCGAGCTTGGGCACCTCAATAAATGAAGTTGGACATCCACCTTGAGCGTAGCAGTGATAATAACCAATTTTAGGTTTCTTAAATTTGTCATTATGGTAATAATGCCATTCAGCAGTTAGCCTTGAATTATGAACTGGGCAATATGCAATCCCTCTTAATAAGAAGTCGTGTTTCCTTTCCCTTGTTAAGAACTGTCTGTGCTTTGCCGCCACAAATTGGCATTGGTCAAATAAGTCTTTGGAAATTAAAGGCTTATGTTTTCCCATCTTTTCCTTTCCTGACCACTTCATCCATCCATAATAGAAGGTGTTGGAAATGATTTGTTGGACGCTACTATCACAAAGCATCTTTCCACCCCTTGCCAGAAGACCTCTTGTTTGCATTTCCTCACAAAGTTTGAAGTATGTGTAACTTCCTGTCGAATAAAGTTTAAAGAGTTCAGTAATAAGTGGGCCTATTTTAGGGTCTTTTCTGATAACTCGATTGGGCTTATCTTTCGTTCCAATATTGACGTTTTTATATCCCAAAGGAGCCCATGATGGATAAACTCCATCGTTCCATTTCTTTTCCAAACTTTTTCTTACTTTTCTTCCAATAAGGCGACTATAAAAAGCATTTAAGCCAATCAAGCTATTTTCTAAGAGCATACCTTCTGGAGAGCCATCAATCATCGGCTGATTGACTGCAATAACCTGAGTACCAAGTTTATTAAGTTCATCTTTTAAGAGATAGTGGTCAAGTTCATTACGGGCAAATCTGTCAGTATCAATAGTTAGGATTGCATCAATATCTTTCTGTTTGCAACGATTGACTGAGTCTTCCAATCCCTGTCTGCCAACAGTTTTAGTTCCAGTTTTTCCTCCATCTTCAAAAACATCCACTACATCATAACCATTTTCCTTAGCCCACTTTCGGCATATTTCTTCCTGAACATCTAAGGATAGACCACTAAGTTGTCCTGGGTCTGAAACCCTTTTATATATGATTGCCTTTTTGTTATTCATATTAATATATTTCCTATAGTATTAATTATATGTTCTTTCTCAAACTTTTAAGGTTTTATCCCCATTGATTCATAAACTGAGTTGTCGATAAACTTCATATCGTCAGGAGTAAAGTTGTTAGGTT
>Ga0187849_1002756_pt1 | contig 16341 bp, 11 predicted proteins | sample June2016WEW_4_10_2_FD_132412 | JGI IMG/M metagenome (GOLD analysis project Ga0187849, IMG submission 132412) | Peatland microbial communities from SPRUCE experiment site at the Marcell Experimental Forest, Minnesota, USA - June2016WEW_4_100 | ecosystem: Environmental > Terrestrial > Soil >... | reverse complement strand
TCCCTGAATTAATAAACCGGTCCTTTTGTCCTTTATGAAAACCAGGTGCGGGATTTTCAGCAGGAGCAATAGAAAGAAAGCAACCAACCACGACTGAAATCCACATTCAGGAACCCGAGAAAATAGCTTGGGGGAGGTCAAGGGTCTTCCCGGCCAGATGGATGAGAGCGTCCCACACCTTAGAGGACGGGGAGCGGGCGGTTTACAGATCCCCCCCCGCGGTTTGGCTCAGGCCGCGGAAAAACGAATTTATGATATAAGGGGGTGGAAATTTCCCTAGTCGGGATGTTATGATTGAAACTTCGAAAGTGGATGTATCCCTTTTCTCGTAGCGTCGCGAATACATCCTTACAGGAAAAGGAGGATTTTTATATGGATTGGGGAATGCAAAATCGTCTTGGCCGGTTGGTCAAAGAGGATGGACACTGTTTCTTTCTGCCCATTGATCATGGATATTTTCAGGGTCCCACGAGCAAGCTGGAAAAGCCGGGAGAGACTATCAGACCGCTGATCCCTTACGCTGATGGCCTGTTTGTAACCCGCGGGGTACTTCGCTCCGCTGTCGATCCTAAGAATTGTCCTCCCATTATCCTTCGGGTATCCGGCGGAAGCAGCATCATCGGAAAAGACCTGGCCCACGAGGGAATCACCACGTCGGTACAGGAGGCGATTCGGCTTAACGTGGCTGCGGTGGGCATGTCCATCTTCGTGGGAAGTGATTACGAATACGACTCCCTCCAGAACCTGGGAAAGCTGGTGGATGAATGCCAGAACTACGGAATCCCGGTCATGGCCGTCACGGCAGTGGGAAAAGAGCTGGGGAAAAGGGATGCCCGTTACCTATCCCTGTGCTGCCGGATCGCCGCTGAATTCGGGACCACGATTGTAAAGACCTACTGGTGTGAAAACTTCGATAAGGTGGTCAATGGCTGCCCGGTGCCGGTGGTCATGGCCGGAGGGCCCAAATGCGAAACAGAGCGCGAGGTTTTCGATTTTGTGTATGACGGAATGCAAAAAGGGGCCATCGGCCTCAACTTGGGGAGGAACGTCTGGCAGCATCCTCATCCGGTGGCCATGATGAAAGCCTTGCGGGCCATCGTTCATGAGAATGCATCGGGCAAGGAAGCGGAGAAGATTTTTCAGGGAGAAAAAAAGAAGTGAGGAGATGAGGGGATAAGGATATAAGGAGACAGGTAACAGAATGGTATTAAATTCCCAAGATCTACCTAAAAGATAAGAGCAAGCCTGTGAAAAATTCCTTTGATCCCAAGGAAGCACAAAAATTCACCGCCCGATATCCGGACATGCCTCCGGAATTAGCCCTGCGGGTATACACCTCCCGCCTGCTCGGGGGAGATCCCTCACTGGTTCTCCATGGAGGGGGAAACACCTCTGTAAAACTGCGGGTAAAAAATATTGTGGGGGAGTTTCAGGAAGTCCTTTTCGTGAAAGGGAGCGGGGTAGACTTAGCCACGATCGAGCCCAGTGGATTTGTGGGGTTGGAATTGGAACCCCTCCGTAAATTGCGCAAACTCTCCAATCTTCTCGATGAGGAGATGGAGAACCAGCTACAAATTCACAAAATACATTTCTCCTCCCCTGATCCTTCGGTAGAGGCCCTTCTCCATGCTTTCGTGCCTTCCCGCTATATTGATCATACCCATGCTGATTCCATCCTGACTCTGACTAACCAGAGAAGTGGAGAGAATTTCTTGAAAGAGGCGCTGGGGTCCGAGGTTGCCATCCTTCCCTATCTCACGCCCGGCCTTCCATTAGCCAAAGGGGTGCTGGAAAGGCACGAAGAAAACCCCGAGATCGAAGCCATGGTAGTTGCCCATCACGGGATTTTCACTTTTGGAGAAGATGCCAGAACCGCCTATGAAAGGATGGTCCAATATGTGAATAAGGCGGAAGCCTATGTGAAGGAGAAGACGCGGGGCAAGCCTTTCGGAATAACCCGAACCGACGGGGCTCCCCCGAAAGACCCTGGCGCAGCGATTGCCCGATTCAATCAGGCTGTACGGGGAGCCTGCGCCTTTCGGGACAGGGGTGGACAGCTGCGCAGGTTTTACGTGGAGGTGCGCCATAACGATGAACTGCGGAAAGCTTCCTCATTCTGCGAAGCGCGGGATCTTTGCCTATCCGGGGTCCTGACTCCCGACCACGTAATCCGAACCAAAAACCAATGGGCTTACATTGGGGGAATTCCAGAGGAAGACTTAAAGCTTCAACAAATCGTGAAGGAGGCAGTAGAAGCTTATGCGAAGGCCTATGACCGATATTTCTCCGAACAGATAAAGGCCAAGGGGATGGGGCGTGAAAAACTTGATCCTTATCCCCGCGTTTTTCTGGTCGCAGGGGTAGGAATCGTAACCCTCGGTTTTACCCGAAAAGAAGCCCGGATTGCCGCGGACATCGCCGAGCATACCCTGCAAGTCAAGCTCCTGGCGAACGCTATGGGAGAATATGGACCGATCTCCGAATCTCACATTTTTGACATGGAATACTGGCCCCTGCAGCAAAAGAAGCTCGGCCGGACTCCCCCTCTACCTCTTCAGGGAGAAATTGCCGTTATAACCGGCGCTGGTGGCGCGATCGGTCTGGGTATTGCGGACCGATTGTTAGCTGCCGGATCGGCCGTGGTGATCTCCGATATCGATGGAAGCAGCCTGAAGAAAGTCTATTCCAATCTGGCGAAAAAATACGATGCCAGTCTGATTGAAAGCGTTCTCTTTGACGTCACCGATTATCAGGCGGTCGAGAAGGCTTTTCAGGAGATCAGCTATCGGCTGGGGGGATTGGATATCCTGGTTCCTAACGCGGGAGTCGCCCACGTGGCCAGGATTGAAGAGTTGGACCCGGAAAAGTTTGACCGGGTAATCTCGGTCAACCTCAAGGGGACCTTCAACGCGATCAAGGCCGCCATTCCCATCTTTAAAAGACAGGGAACGGGTGGGAATATCGTAGTGGTCAGCTCGAAAAATGTCTTTGATCCCGGAGCAGCCTTCGGGGCCTACAGCGCCTCTAAAGCCGCGGCCCATCAAATTTCCAAGATTGCCGCGCTGGAGTTGGCAGAATTAGGGGTGCGAGTAAATTTGGTCAATCCGGATGCGGTCTTTGGCGATGAAGAGGTTCCTTCGAAGCTCTGGGAACTCATCGGCCCCGACCGGATGAAATCCAGGGGGCTTGATCCCAACGGATTGAAAGAATACTACCGCCAGAGAAACCTCCTTAAGGTTCAAGTGACTCCTGAACACGTGGGGAATGCCGTGGTTTTCTTTGCCTCTGAGGCCAGCGGCGCCACCACGGGTGCGACTCTCCCGGTAGATGGAGGAATTCCTGCGGCGTTTCCAAGGTAAGTAATTTCGTTCGGAGTTCAGAGCTCGGAGTTAAAACCGTTGCTACTCCGAACTCCGAACTCAATTACTCCGAACTTACGTCTCCCCAACCCCTAAATACATTACTCCGAACTCATTTTGCAAGCTGGAAAAACAGGGCCGCCGTCGTTCGGATGCCACCCTTGAAGCAGTCGATGGCCAGGTTCTCGTTGGGGGCGTGGTTGTTTTCGTCGGCGTTTCCGTAAGGGACAGAGAGAATGGGAATATTCAGAATGCTCCGGATGGCCGCTCCGGGAAAGCTTCCTCCTCCTGCGGGAATCAAAACCGGCTCTTGTTGGAAACCCTGCCGGATGGCCTCCACAAACTTCGGAGCCAAGGGGTGATCTACCGATGTACGGGAGGGAGCGTAGGTGTTGAGCATCATGACTTCCAGGTCATCAAAGCCATGCTTTTTCATGTGGCGAACATACTTTTCGTAGATGTCCTTGGGGGTCTGATTCACCACCAACCGCATGTCCATCTTGAGGGTAGCCTTGCAGGGAAGAACGGTCTTGCTTCCCGGCCCTCCATACCCGGATGTGAACCCGGCGATGTTCAGGGTGGGGTGAAACATGAGCTTCTCCATGTAACTCACGTCCTCCGGAGGGGTAAACTTTTTTAGCCCATATTTTTCTTTGAATTTTTTCTCATCGAAAGGAATCCTGGCCATCATCTCCCGCTCTTTGGGCGTGGGGGGAACGATGTTATCATAGAACCCCTCGATGGCTACGGTTCCATCCGGTCTCCGCAGAGTTGACAAGAATTCAACGAGGCGCCAGGCCGGGTTGGGAATGGGCCCGCCGAAGTTTCCGGAATGAAGGTCGGTGTTGGCTCCGCGGGCATTGACCTCGACATAAAGGACCCCGCGATTTCCAAAGCTCAAGCGGGGACGGCCAGAGGGGTCCATGGGGCCGTCTGAGTTCAAAGCCATATCGGCGGCAAAGAGGTCTTTGTGCTCCCGACAGAACCCGTTCAGGCTCGGACTCCCCACTTCTTCCTCGGGGTCGAGGAGGAACTTGACATTGATGGGTAAGCGGCCATTGATTTTGAGGACGGATTCGATGGCCTTGAAGTGGGCGAAGAACTGGCCTTTGTTATCGGCACTGCCCCGGCCGTAGATCCTTCCATTCCGAAGGGTCGGCTGGAAGGGAGGAGAATCCCAGGCATCCAGGGGTTCCGGAGGCTGTACGTCAAAATGCCCGTAGATCAACAAGGTGCGTTTCGCCTCTGGATTCAAGACCTCTCCGTAAATCAAAGGTGGATTTCTCTTTCCCCCCATCGGCAGAATGCGAGGTTTGATCCCAATCTTCTCCATCATTCCTACAAGTAATTTCGAACACTCCTCCACCCCTTCCCATCGGGCACTGATCGATGGCTGACGCAACAAGACAAATAGTTCTTCCATGAAGCGATTCAGGTTCTGATCGACATAGTTAAAGATTTTTTCCATATTTTTTTGCTCCTTTCTCAATGCGGAATTCGGAATGCGAAATGCGGAATAACCAATGCGGAATGAAACATTCCCATCAAGAAATTACCCATACATTTATTTTCGGTTGTTTCTTGCGGTTTTTATCGACGATATAACAATAGCCAGGAGTTCGTTGCCCTCGGTTATTAGATTATGAGCATCTTTTAGCTGAATGATCCCACCTTCAACGAGTAACTCCATCCAGTAAATGATTCATCGACCTTCTCCTCTACGATACCCATTTTTGAAATAAACTCTGCGGTTGATCTGGCTCTGCAAGCAGAACGATAATTTGCTCGCACCGATGTCCCTGAACGCAGAAGCTGTCTGCCGAGGATCTCAGCCGTTCTACTTCTGGGCAGTGACTCGACGAAAGTGATCACATCGAGGGCGGAAAGCTTTGTTCTTTGCTTAAGGTCTCGCAGGCCCATTCTAATCTCGCCTTTCGATTTCAGTTTTTTTCATTCCGAATTCCCCACCCCGCATTCCGCATTTCGCAACCGCCTTAGCGGTTGCGCGTATGCGGGTCCAGCCAATCCCTGAGACCGTCCCCCATCACGTTGATCCCCAGAGTGGTGAAAAAGATGGCCGAGCCGGGGATCGCCGCCAGCCACCACAGGCCGAGCATATAAGAGCGGCCTTCGGCCAGCATCCCGCCCCAGGAGGCCATGGGCGGTGGAATGCCCAGGCCCAGGAAACTGAGAAAGGATTCGCGGATAATCATGCGCGCCAGCTCAAACGTCGCCAGAACGATGATGGAACTGACCAGGTTGGGAAGGAGGTGCTTCAGTATGACTCCGCTGTCGCGCCCTCCCAGGGCCCTGGCTGCGGTGACAAAATCGCGAGTCTTGAGTTCGATGACCTCAGCCCTCACCAGACGGGTATAGACAGGCCATCCGGTCAAACCCAAGACCATGATCAAATTCCCATATCCCGGACCTATGGCCGCCATCACCGAAATGGCCAGGAGGATATAGGGGAAAGACATCATAATATTTACAGAGTTGCTGATGAGGGAATCGATAATCCCCCGGTAATATCCAGCGAGGATTCCCAGGGTGATTCCCACGATAGCAGAGAAACCCATCGTCAGGAAACCGACTGAAAGGGAGATGCGCGAGCCATAGATCAGGCGGCTGAGCATGTCTCGCCCCACCGGGTCCGTTCCCAATTTATACTGCGGGTCGTTCTTTTCATCCCAAAAAGGAGGCCTGAGGCGGGCCTGCAAATCCTGCTCCAACGGGTCCTTCGGAGAGATGAAGGGAGCGAAAAAGGCCAGGGCCAGCATGAAAGCGACCATGCCAAGACCAATGATCCCTATCCGTGCCTGGCTTAGCCGGCGCAAAAAATATTTATATCCACTTCTTTCCATCATGTCTGGGTAGTTACCCGAATATGCTCTTCAAGTCTCCCGAGCCCCATTTGTTAAAGACAAGGAAGGGGACTTTTAATTGATTCAACCAAACCGCGTCTTCGGGTCGAGCCAAGCCACGGTTATGTCGGTGATCAAGTTGGCGACGACGATTAAGAGAGCAAAGAGAGCCACCGCAGCCTGGACGACCGGGAAATCGGAATTAAAGATCGAATCCACCACCAGGCTGGCCACGCCGGGCCAGGCAAAGATCGTCTCCGTGATGACCGCTCCTCCCAGCAGCATACCGAACTGAAATCCCAGGATGGTGACTACCGGGATCAATGCATTTTGCAGGGCATGCCGGAAGAGAACCGTCCTCTCCCGCAATCCCTTCGCCCGTGCCGTGCGGATATAGTCCTGGGACAGGATTTCAATCATCCTCGAACGGGTCAGCCGCATAAGAATGGGAAGCAGCGAAACCGCGATTCCAGCAGCCGGCAGGATGATATGCTTGAAGCTCCCGGCGCCTGAAGCGGGCAGCAGGCGCAATTTCACCGCGAAAATGATGATCAGCATGATGTCCAGCCAGAAGAGGGGCATGGCTTGCCCCAAAACGGCAAAGATCGAGGCGGAATGGTCTGCAAGGCGGTTCCGCCGCACTGCGGCCCAGACTCCCAGAGGGATAGAGATAATGAGGGCCAGAAGAAGTCCAGAGGCCGCCAGCCAGAGGGTCATGGGCATGCGCTCCAGAACCAGGCCCAGTGCCGGCCGCTGGGTTACAAAGGACTTGCCAAAATCTCCCCGGACCATCCCGGAAAGAAACTTGACGTAGCGCACGGCGAGGGGACGGTCCAGGCCCATCTCCTTCCGCAAGGTCTCGACTTCCGCCTTCGTAGCCTCGGGGGGGAGAAGAATGAGAACCGGATCGCGGAAAATGTGAAGGAGGGAGAAGGTGATCAGGCTGATCCCCCAGATTACGATCACTGTCTGGAGAATCCGGTGAAGAATAAAAGACTTCATGGGACAAGACCTGCAGTTTGGAGTTCGGAGTGGAGAGTTCGGAGCGCAAAACCTATTCTTTTTTGCAAGTATTTACCCCCGAACTCCAAACTCTACACTCCGAACTGATTAGTCCTTCAGCTTGGCCTCAAAGGTTCTCAAAAACTCATCGGGAGGGGCCTCATAGATCACCCGCTTATTAATGCCCAGAATCGTATACTGAGCATAGAAAGAGACGGCCAGAGCATGGTCGTTGATATACTTACCAGCATTGTAATAGTATTTTTTCCGCAACTCCGAATTCATGGTGGTCCGGGCGTCATCCAGCCATTTGTCCATCTCCGGAGAGGACCCGTAGCAATAAGCCGCGCCGCTTCGAAAATAGCTGTAATACAAGGCATCAGCGTCATACACCCCGCCGCCCCCCCAGCTATGAATGCTCAAATCGTTCAGTTTTCCCTCTCGCCCCAGGCGGTCCCACATGCCGATGTCCGAGTACACGTTGACATTGGTCTTGATCCCAACTTTTCCGAGATACCCGGCCACAGCCTCAACCAGGGCCCGCGGATTCTGGATGCTGCCTGTATAAGTGACCAGTTTCAAAGGCTGGTCAAAGTTGAAATTGGCTTCTTTGAGAAGCTGCCGAGCTTTCTCCGGGTTATAAGGGTAGGGGTTCTCCAGTGATTTATCATAACCGAAATGCTGGGGGTTCAGGACCGCAGACGTACGCATGGCATTTCCGGTCATTACCGTTTTGATAATCGTGTCCACGTCAATGGCGTAACTGATCGCCTGCCGAACCTTTTGGTTTTGGATCTGGGATTTTCCGGCCCGCGCATCGGCGTCCATGACCAAGTAGACGACTCGAAGGGTAGGGGCCTTGGAAATCCGGGCTATGGAAGAATTTTCAATGAGGGGAATTTGATCCGGCGGAACATCCCGGACGATATCGATACCCCCGGTCAGAAGCTCAGAGATCTGAGTGGCAATTTCTTTAATGGGGCGGTAGACGATGGTCTGAATGGGTGGGGCCCCCTTCCAGTAATCATCCTTGGCTTCCAGGATCATATGCACTCCGCGCTTCCATTCCTTCAGGCGATAGGGGCCGGTTCCATTGGCGTTCGTGGCGATGAAATCGGCACCTTTCTCTTTGGCCCATTTTGCCGGAAGGATCTGGTAATTGGCTAATCGATCCAGGGCCACGGGGTAGGGTTTCTCCGTGATGATACGCACCGTGTGGTCATCGATCACTTTGACCTCTTTCACCCAGGAGACGGTTGGTCGTTGGGGGCATTGGGGGTCTAAACCCCGTTCGATGGTGAACTTCACGCATTCGGCATTGAAGGGCTCGCCGTTGTCAAATTTGATCCCCTTACGAAGCTTGAATTCCCAGGTGTTGTCATCTATGATTTTCCAGGACTCCGCCAGATGGGGGCCGATCTTCAAGGTTTTCTGGTCCCGCATAACCAGGTTATCGTAAAGATGCCAGCTCGCGATATAATTGATCCGGATGTTGTGATTCTGCGGGTCCAGCGTTCCCACATCGCTGGAAAGGGCCACAACCAGTTTCCCCTTGGAGGCGGCAGAGATGGGACCCGGAAAGAGGAGAATCCATCCCAGCAGAATCAAAAAACCTGCTGTTGCCCAGTTTCGAAATGTTTTCATCGTACCTACCTCCTGGTGTTTAATAATCCCCTAATGGAATCACCAAAAAGCCTCCGGATAAAGATAAAACTCCAGATCTCCGTTCTTATGCTCTTAGAGATGAATTTATGCGCAAATTGGAAACAAATCTCAGAAATCCTCCCTGCCTTCCTTTGACAAAGGGGGGTTGGGAGGATTTCCGGAGAATTCATCCATGCCGCAATCTGCCTCATTGGTTCCACCTCGGTGGGGTTAGGAATTCAAGGAAGATTTGCGTAAAGTCATAACATGATTAACAGGTGATAGAAAGAATATTTTGCTGGGTTTCAAAGTGCTGAAAGAACTTCGAAGCATTTCCTTCGCAACCTTCAAGGCAAAAAACCAATTCGCTTTTCGGAAAAGATTTCTCTGGGCGGCCTGACGGGAGGGGAGCCAATCCATATTTTTCTACTAGACCGATATTAATACTTGGCTCCCCGGCTTGTCAACTTCTTCTTTATTAGAACCAAGGATTGAAGGTTGGGGAAGGAGCTACTTTTCCAGCCTCGAAATTCGCCCGGCTAAAGGGGGATGGGAGTAGTAGAACCAGGCATAAAGGGGGTGAGGATTCAAGTTGGACAGGTTGTCGGCGGCCAACCTCTTGAGGGCCTTGGCTAAAGGTTCTCCCGTTTGCAGGAGTTCCAGGGCAAAATCATCCGCCTCCCGTTCAAGCCTGCGAGAAAGGAATGATCCCAGAGGCTGGGCAAAATAACCTGGGGGGCTGAAGAGCGCTCCAACGAGAAGGAGTCCAACATAAGGGAGTAATTCTCGGAAGCCGAAAGTCTCGTACATGAGCCGCCAATGTAACAATTGGGCCAGCAGGTAAAAACCAATCACAGATAATCCCTCGACCAGGACTAGTTGTTTGAGCATGTGTTTTTTCTTCCAGTGCCCCACCTCGTGAGCCAGGACGGCTTCGATTTCGTCTGAACTGTGAGACTGAAGGAGGGTGTCGAAAAAGACAATCCTTTTGCTTTTTCCCAGACCGGTGAAGTAGGCATTGGTGTGTTTGCTGCGCTTGCTGGCATCCATCTGAAACACCCCTTTGACTCTGAGCCCGGCTTTTTCCATCAGTTTTCCGATTCGGTGGATCAACTCTGGATTCTCCAGCGATTCAAATTTATTAAACAGAGGGGCAAGGATCACCGGATACAGCCAGATCATTAATAGTTCAACCAAGCCCAACAATACCCAGGCCCAGAACCACCAGGCCGTTCCTCCATGGATGATGAGGTACAGTAAGAGCCATAATAGGAAACCGGTTAAGAGGGCGGAGAGGGCGAGGCTTTTCAGCAGGTCCACGAGCCAGAGCCGAAAGGTTCTGGTATTAAACCCGTAACGATTTTCGAGGACAAAGGTATCGTAGAGATCGAAAGGGATGTGGAAGAGGTTCGTTAAGACTCCCAGGGAGGCAAAGAAAACCAGACCGCTGACAATGAGCCCCCACCCCTGATGGCGAATGAATTCAATCAGCCATGGCAGAAGGCCGGATAATAAAAGAGCCAGAAAAAAAATTTGAGAGGCAAAAGTAGATAGGATGCCAAAACGGGAAGATTCAATCGTATAAGAGGAAATTTTTTGGAGCTTCTCCTGGTCGATCGTGTCCCGGAAAATTTCCGGGACCGCGCTTCCATATTTCTGGAGGTGGGAAATGTTCAGACGGTTAAGGAGGAGCTGAGTTCCCGAGCGAAGGAAAAAAGCGATTAGAAAGGCAAGAAGGAGGTAATTCAGTTGAATCATAATTTAGGGATCATCTCCAAATTAGAGGACAGAGAGGTGGTATAGGTAAAATGTTAGGTGATTCCAGGGGCCCGGAAGAAAATCCCGCCTTGGCGGGATTGCTTGCAATCATAAGGCGCATATCTACCCTTGGTGCTGGCGGTGGTGTTCTCTTTTCCTCCGAATCTATCTTCTCGGGCCCCCGCTGCGCTTTGCGGAAAGCAAGCAGGGAGAGGTTATGGAAAGGAATATCCCGCCGATGCTTGCGGCGCAATCTGCCTTTCCCTCCGGGCCCTTGCTAGGCTTTCATAAAATATTGGATCAACTAATTTGGAGATGATCCTAATTTAGAAAAGAACATGGCGCCTACATTGAACCTTTGGTTAGGAGGAAACCCCTCCTCTCGCGCCTCTTGCAAACCCCCTTTCCCTCACCCTCCCCCTCGGAGGGGGGAGGGCTGGGTGGGGGTGACAAAGTTTCTCCCGTGAATAGACCCGAAGCGGGCCGCGGGTCAGATGCTCTCAATGACGTTATTTGAGCTTTTCAGGAAGCCCGCAGATCTACAGGCTGCCCGGCGGTGAAAAATTCGGGGTTCGCGCTTTTATAGAGGGCAACTTTGCCCGGTCCGATTACCTGCCAGGGCGGGCCTAAAAGTACGGTGGCTTCATCAATTCCTACCAGTATGACTTCTTTAGGCAAAGAGACGCGCATTTGCTCGGCATTCCATAGAGCGGCCAGCCTGGCATGGTGGGGAATGACGGCAATTCCGGGAAGGAGGCCCAAGCCCTCACACCAGCCCTCACCGGGTGCCCACATCTTCCCGCCGCAAATCATGGCCCCGGCGCTTGATCCAGCAAGCATTCGCCCGCTCTTCCAAACTTCCAGCGCTGCCTTCCATGCTGGAGCATTGCGCATCGTTTTCAGTAAATAAACCGGATTACCCCCGGTGAAATAGACCAAGTCTGCACTTTGAATCAGCGTAACCCATTTCGTTTCTCGGCCTGTTGCTGAATCGACGACCATGGCCGCTTCGGCACGCGCCCCCAGGCGTTTAAAATAGCGAACTCCATTTTTCGCCGCCAAGGCAGGGTTTTCTTGAGCGGCCGCAGTGGGAACGATTACCACTTTGGGTTTGCCGACGATCTTCGCCAGAAGCGCACGATCCATCGGCTCGCAATAAGGACGAAATTCGTTGCCGCCCACGAGGGCAATCAGGCCGGACATGGATTACTTAGAAAATAACCCCTCACCCTTCCCCTCTCCCCCGAATTGGGGGAGAGGGGAAGGGTGAGGGGGAGGCCAAGAGTGCGATTTTCATGGTTCCCGGGTGGCCAAACGGCCATGGGATGGGAAATTAGTTAAAGAAAGAAGTTCGGAGTTTGTAGGGGCACGCGGTCACGCGAAACGCGTGATGCCCCTACAGAATTCGCCATAGAAAAACTCCGGTAAGATAAGATTATTCTCTCCGAACTCTGAACTCCGAACTACGTTACTGTTTGATAGATCTCCATCACCTTCTGCACATCATCTTTCGACCCGATGAAGAGAGGAACCCGCTGATGAAGCTCCTGGGGATCAATGTCCAGAATCCGCATCTTCCCGTCCGTGGCCATTCCCCCTGCCTGTTCCGCAATCATGGCCAGGGGAGCGGCTTCACACAAAAGGCGAAGTTTCCCGCTAGGCTTTTTGGGGTCGCGGGAATCAGCCGGGTACATAAAAACCCCGCCAGCCAGCAGATTGCGGTGAAAATCGGCCACCAGGGAACCGATGTAGCGCATATTATAGGGCTGGCGGCGTTGGTCATCAGGGTTTTTGAAATAAGTGACCGCTTTGCGGGTGGGCTCATCCCAATAGGGCCAGTAGGATTCGTTGACTGAATAGAACTTGCCTTGCGCGGGAATCTTGATGTCGGGATGGGACAGGAGGAACTCTCCCACGCTGGGGTCTAAAGTGAAGCCGTGAACCCCCTCACCCGTGGTATAGACCATCATGGTGGAAGACCCATAGATAAAATAACCGGCGGCAACCTGCTCGGTGCCCTTCTGCAGGATGTCCCCCAGAACCACATTCTTCCCTTCCGGGCTCTTTCGATGGTAGATGGAAAAGATGGTTCCAATGGAGACATTGCTGTCCACGTTGGAGGACCCATCCAGTGGATCAAAGATCAGAATGTAATCTCCCGACGGGAAGGCAGGCGGGATTTCAATGATATCGGCATTTTCCTCGGAAGCCATGGCGCACAGCACCCCCGCCCGTTCCATCCGGTAAATGAGGACCCGGTTGGCGAATTCGTCCAGCTTGACCACCTCTTCTCCCTGAACGTTGATCTCTCCGGTAAACCCCAGAATATCCACCAAGCCTGCCTTATTGACCTCCCGCGAGATGATTTTGGCCGCCAGGATGAGTTCATTGAGCAGGCGGGTAAGCCGTCCGGAGGCCATGGGGGATTCCTTCTGATTAATCAGGAGATGTTCGGTCACGGTAGTAATCCTTTGCATGCAAAACCTCCTCTCCTTTGGGGTGGAGAAAGGAAAGAAATGAATTCCCGGGAACGGTTAAAGCCCGGGAAAGTTGGAGCCTCTCAAGCGCCAAGAGCAGGACGGAGAAGAGATCTCTGGCCTAGCGCTTCTTCGAATAAAATGCCGGCAGAGGTTCCCCGAGCTTCTTCCATTGTTTAATGACCGCTTCGGCCTTCCCGACGCAATTGAGCACGTGCAGCTTGTGTCTCACGGTTTGTACGATCGCCTCCCGGCCCGGGCCCAGATAGTTGCGCGGATCGAACTCAGCCGGTTTGGTGGCGAAGACCTCCCGGATCTTGGCCGTAAGGGCCAGCCGCAGGTCGGTGTCGATATTGACCTTGCAGACTCCGTACTTGGTCACAGCCAGGTGAATCTGATCCTCCGGCACGCCCCGGGCGTTGGGCATGTTTCCGCCGTACTTGTTGACCAGGTCCACATACTCTTGCGGCACGCTGGAAGAGCCGTGCATAACGAGGGGCAGACCCGGGCAGGTCTTCATGACCTGTTCGATTCGGCCGATGGCCAGCTTGGCCTCGTGCTTGAATTTAAAAGCCCCATGACTGGTACCGATGGCGATGGCCAGGCTGTCTACCCCCGTGCGCTTCCAGAAATCCCCCGCCTGGTTGGGATCGGTAAGGTATTTCTCCACATTCTTTTCATATTCTTCCGCGCTGGCTCCGACCACGTGCTCTTCGATCCCGCCGAGCATACCCAGCTCGGCTTCGACGACGACTCCGGCCTTATGAGCGACCTTCACCACCGCTGCACTCAGCTTGACATTCTCGCCCAGAGGCTGATGGGAGCCATCGATCATCACGCTGGTAAACCCGTCCTTGATGCAGGCTTCGACCAGTTCTACCGTGTCTCCGTGGTCCAAATGGATCGAGATGGGGAGGCCGGGATTTTCTTCGACTGCCGCATCGATGATGTGTTTGAGGTACCGCATGTTGGCATATTTGCGCGCGCCTTTGGAAATCTGCAAAATCAGGGGAGCTTTTTCCGCCGCGCAGGCCATGATGATGCCCTGGGTAATCTCCATGTTGTTGACATTGAAGGCGCCGATGGCAAACCCGCCATCGTAGGCCAGGTCGAACATCGGTTTCGTGGTCATTAGGGGCATGGGATTCTCCTTCGTGATAGGGGAATTGGAGGATAAACATTCACTATAGGAGTATATTTCAATCCAAAAAAAAAGTCAAAAAGGACTGTGCGGCTGGGAAAACCTTTTCGATTGATCGCTAAAGGGGGATATGTTAAAAAATGGGTGGCCAAAGCATGAGCCTGAAGATGATAGAAAGGTGAAACCATGGACGGAGAGGGAAGAAAGAAACCTGCCGGCCGGGCGCCCCTGGAGGGAATCCGGGTGATCGATTTGACCCGGATCATCGCCGGCCCTTATTGCGCAATGGTTTTGGGAGACCTGGGGGCAGAGGTCATCAAGATCGAACAGCCCAAGATCGGAGATGAAAGCCGCGCCTGGGGTCCCCCCTGGGTGAAGGAAGTGAGCGCCTACTTCATCTCCATAAACCGGAACAAGAAAAGCCTGACTTTAAATTTCAAAACCCCGCAGGGCATAGAGATTTTTAAGAACCTCGTAAAGAAGGCGGATGTGGTCCTGGAAAATTTTCGTCCCGGGACCATGGATGAGCTGGGGATTGGCTATGAAGTATTGAAAGAGATCAACCCCAGGCTGATCTATTGTGACATGACCGGCTATGGGACGGATGGACCCTACCGGGACAAACCGGGGGTCGATGTCATCGTCTCCGCCATTGGCGGCCTGATGTCCATCACGGGTCCGCCCGAAGGGGCTCCGGTAAAAGTAGGGGTCCCCCTGACCGATGTTCTCACCGGCCTGTATTCGTTCGGCGCCATCAACTCGGCTCTTTTCCTTCGGGAACGAACCGGGACGGGGCAGCGGATTTCTATCAACCTGCTGGCCATGCAGCTGGCTACCCTGATCAACATCGGCTCGAATTATCTGGTCGGTGGACTGATTCCCCGGCGCTGGGGCAGCGCCCATCCCAATATCGTTCCCTACGAGGCCCATCGGGCCAAAGATGACTATCTGATCTTTGGAGTGGTGAACGAACGAATGTGGAAGTCTTTTTGTACCCTTCTGGGGATGGAGGAACTGAAGGAGGACCCTCGTTTTGCTAATAACACCATACGAATCAAGAATCGCCAGACCTTGAGCGAAATCATAGACCAAAAATTAGCCGAAAAAACCGTGGACGAATGGATCCCTTTGTTCGATGAAGCCGGCATCCCCTGTGGACCGATCAATACTTTTGACCGGGCCTTCAGCGACCCGCAAGTCCAGCATCTGGGATTGGTGCAAGAGGTGGAACACCCTCATTACGGAAAAGTAAAGGTCGTCGGACCTCCGGCCACCTTCTCGGAAAGTGAAGTCCGAATCCAGAGCGCGCCTCCCCTGCTGGGGGAACACAACCGCGAAATTTTGACCGGCCTCCTGGGTTACTCGGATGAGCAGGTAAACTCCCTACAAGACCAGGGGATTATTTGAGAAAAGGATGACAGAATAGCGGTTAGCAAACCACCCCCACATTTTCCTTACTTCGTCCTCTGACGTATATTATTTTTTTCATAGGGTATAATGTCCCGACGCTCGAGTCGTCATTCCGGCGAAAACCGGAATCCAGAATAGAGGACGCCAGCGTACGTTGGCATGGCAGATACCCCGCTGCTTGCGGCGGGGGACTTCATTTCGATTTTGGATCCCTGTAAAATCACCTTTCAGCCCTCTTCGTTGCATGGGAATCCCCCGGACCTAATCTCCGCCTTCGCAAGATGCCAAACCTAGTGCGTAGCCCGCGTTCGCAATGAAGCCAGGCTGGGAGGCTGGCTTTTGCTGATTGTATAGAGGATATATTCCAACTCACGAGTATACCTACCTAATGCGCAGCTACCCCAGGTTTAATCAATTGAAGGCTACCGAGTGAAAGCGGGAATCTTTTCAAATTGAAGGTATAGATCGGAAATCGTAACTTATTTGGGGCGCTTGGAAATAGAAGATATATAGCGAGTCTGTCGAAAAACCCTAAATCTGGGCATTTTGCGGTTTTCTGTCGCCCGTAAGTTGTTGATTTTTAACGCTGCAAAAATTATCGGAAAATGCCTATTGATTTAGTTCATAATGATTTTGTTGCTTTGTACAAGCCCAGAGTATGTAATTGTTTCAGCGGAAACGCACGCCAT
>Ga0187849_1002750_pt1 | contig 16370 bp, 13 predicted proteins | sample June2016WEW_4_10_2_FD_132412 | JGI IMG/M metagenome (GOLD analysis project Ga0187849, IMG submission 132412) | Peatland microbial communities from SPRUCE experiment site at the Marcell Experimental Forest, Minnesota, USA - June2016WEW_4_100 | ecosystem: Environmental > Terrestrial > Soil >... | reverse complement strand
TCGACACGCCGGGCCACGAAGCGTTCACCGCTATGCGGGCGCGCGGCGGCCGGGTTGCTGACATCGCCGTGCTTGTCGTCGCGGCGGACGACGGCGTGATGCCGCAGACTATCGAAGCAATCGACCACGCCAAGGCGGCTGGCGTGTCAATTATCGTTGCTCTAAACAAGATCGACCTGCCGCAAGCCAACCAGGATCGCGTCAAACAGCAGCTCGCGGAGCACGGCCTCGTTCTGGAAGAGTGGGGCGGCGACGTCATATGCGTTCCCGTCTCGGCAAAGACGAAAGAGGGCATTGACAACCTCCTCGCGAACATCCTCGTCGTCGCCGAGGTGGCCGACCTGAAGGCCAATCCGGATCGGCCCGCGCGCGGCGTCGTGGTCGAAGCGGGAATGGACATGACACGCGGCCCGATGGCGACGGTGCTCGTCCAGAAGGGAACGCTTCACCAGGGCGACATGGCGATAGTCGGCGAGACGCTCGGCAGGGTGAAGGCAATGTTTAACGAGCACGGCCGTCGCGTAAAATCGGCCGGGCCGTCCGCTCCCGCCAAAGTGCTCGGATTGAGCGCGGTTCCCGGCGCCGGCGAGCCGCTGCTCGTCGTGCCGGACGAGAAGACCGCGCGTACTATCGTTACGGAGAGGCAGCGACGGCGTGAGGCCGCAGCTTTCCGCGAGCGCCATACCCTCAGCCTCGATACCCTTTTCGGCGAGATAAGCGCCGGCAAGGTGAAAGAGCTGAACATCATTCTGAAGACGGACGTGCAGGGCAGCGTGGAACCGATCCGGACATCGCTGGAGCGCCTGAGCACCGAAGAGGTGCACGTCAAGATAATCCACTCGGGCTCCGGCAGCATCACGGAATCGGACATTATGCTGGCGCTGGCCTCCAAGGGGATCATCATAGGTTTCAACACGCGGGAGGAGCCCGGCGCTCTTCGCCAAGCCGAAATCGAGGGCGTCGAGATCAATCACTACAATGTCATCTACGAGGTCGTGGACGATGTGGAGAAGGCGCTCAAGGGGATGCATGAGCCTGTCTTCAAGGACGTGATCGACGGTCACATCGAGGTCCGGCAGGTCTTCAAGGTTAGCCGCCTGGGCAACATAGCCGGTTGCTTCGTGCGCGACGGCACGGTAACCCGCAACTCCCTCGTCAGGGTCACGCGCGGCGGCGAAGTCATCGCCGAGAGCACGATCTCCGGCCTAAAACGCTTCAAGGACGATGTCCGCGAGGTGCAGGCCGGATACGAGTGCGGCATTACCCTCACCGGCTTCGACGCCTTCCAGGAGGGCGACGTTCTGGAGTTCTACCACCGCGAACGCGCCAACTAGCCAGTTCGTCGCTGGGCAGCTCCCGCCATAAGCCTTTCCCTCGGAGAACGCCCGATGACCACCAGACGTATTGCCCGTCTCAACGATGCCTTCCGCGAAGAGATCAGCGATCTCTTGCTACGCCAGGTGAAGGACCCGCGGCTTACCGGCTTCATAACGATCACCCGGGTCGAGACCTCCGCCGACCTCAGCCACGCACGCGTCTACGTGAGCGTGATGGGCAGTGAGGAGGACCGGAACGAGGCGATGCGCGGCCTGGAAGCCGCCGCGTCGTTCCTGCGGCGCGAGATCGGCCACCGCGTGTCGCTGCGGCGCGCGCCCGAGCTTCGCTTTCACCGCGACGACTCGATCGAGCAGGGGGCCCGCGTTCTGGACCTGCTGGACGAGGTCGCGGAGCCGGCGACAGACCAGGAGAAACCCTCTTCTTGACCCTGGACGGCTTCCTGAACGTTGACAAGCCCCCCGGCTGGACCTCCTTTGATGTCGTTGCCTTCGTGCGGCGGGAGAGCGGCGTCCGGCGCGTCGGGCACGGCGGCACGCTCGACCCGGCGGCGGAAGGCGTGCTGGTGGTCGCGCTCGGGCAGGCGACGCGATTCCTTGAATACCTCCTCGAAGCGCGCAAGAGCTATCGAGCGCAGGTCCGCCTCGGCGTCGTCACTGACACGTACGACGGCGAAGGCGAGGTCGTTCGCACAGCCGACGCGTCGTCGGTGACGCGGGAGATGATAGAGAGCGCTCTCGGCAGGTTCCACGGCGTCATCAGCCAGGTGCCGCCGATGTTCAGCGCCCTGAAGCGCGACGGCGTCCCGCTCTACAAGCACGCCCGCGCGAAGCGAGAGGTGGAGCGGGAGGCGCGTACAGTCGAGGTCCACCGGCTCGATCTTGTAGATTTCGCGCCGCCGTCCTTCACCGTCGAAATCGAATGCGGGCATGGTTTCTACGTGCGCAGCCTTGCCTACGACCTAGGAGAGCGGCTCGGCTGCGGCGCCCACCTGGAGAAGCTAACCAGGACGGCGGTCGGCCCGTTCGACCATGGGTCGTCGGTGGGCACGGAGGCGCTGCGCGAAGCGTTCCACGGCGGTTCCTGGCCGCGGCTGCTCCTGCCTCTCGACAGCGTTCTCCTTCAATGCCATGCTGCAATCCTGGGCGAGCGGAACGAAAGTGAGCTGCGTTTCGGGCGGGCGCTCAACCTGGCGGCGGCAGACGAGGCGCGCGTGTGCTCTCTGTCTACCGGCACGCCCTGCCGCGCCTATAGTGTCGATGGCCGGCTCCTCGGCCTGCTCAGCTACGCGGAAGACGCGGTCTGGCAGCCGAAAAAGGTGCTTTCAACGCCGCAAGGGGCCTGAAAGAGCCAATTTCGGCGCAATCTCCGCTGAATCTCTTGACACGACGCGGGAAATGATTATGATTCAATGCAACGTATGGAAGCGCCGTCGCCTCACCAGCGGCGACATCGGAATAGAGGGCGTGTAGAGGCGCGCCCCACAATCTGTCCGATGAACGAGGTCTAAGGAAAGGGGTATTTACAATGCAGGCTTACTGCCTAAAGTGCCGAACCGCGCGGGAGATGAAGAACGCCGAGAAGGTGACGATGAAGAACGGCAAGCCCGCCACCAAGGGCGTCTGCCCCGTCTGCGGCACTAAGATGTACAAGATCGGGAAGGCCTAAGCTGGACCGACGCGTCCCCACGCAAGTCTAGTAATCCGGCATCTGGACGGAAACCGAAAAGGATGACGGCGTGAAGTCGTCATCCTTTTCCATGGCCCACGCGGCCGGCATCCCGCCGCACTAGGGCAAAAGCGCGGAGCGACGCGGAAGGCGGACGAATTCGGTTGGCTGAGCGCGGCGCCGGTCAGGAGCGTTCTTGAGCTGAATAGAATTGGATTGCTCTCGACACGTCTTTGGGAGGCAGACCGCTCTGCGCCGCTTCGCTCACCATCTGGAAGAGGAGCCGTAGACTCGCTAGCGCGACCGCCGCGCTCAACAGCTCGATGCCCGCCGTGCCGATGAGCGTGCGACCGGTCAGGCTGTCGAAGATGTCCCAGAGGGCGTGAAGAAGGACGGCCAACGCGAAGGCTCCGGCAACGGGGAAGTTCACAACGAAACGCCCCGCTTTCTGGCGCTCCCGCCAGAGCACGGCGCAGACAAGACCCGTCCAGGCGGCGTGAGCGGCCGGAGAAAGCAGGCCACGGACCAGCAGCACGGACACAGCGTCGCTGACATTCCCCTGCGATTGGCCCAAGGCGACGAAGCCGTAGCCCATGCTCTCGAGCGCCGCGAAGCCCATCCCCGCCGCAACGCCGAAGACGAGGCCGTGCGCCTGCGTTCGGTAGCGCCAGCCGACGAACAGGATCAGCGGCAGGAAGAGCTTCGTCACTTCCTCGATGAAGCCGACGCCGAAGAGCTGGAGGGGACCCAGCGCACGCAGCGTCTGGTATTCGAGCACGCCCGCCGTCACCGTCGCGACGACGCCGCCCCAGACGAAGCAGACGGCAATCGTCGGCAGCGGCAGGTCCTCGACGGGCTCGCGCTCGTAGACGTAGAGAACGAAGCTGGCCGGAACGACGAAGGCGCCGAGAACGAGGAGCGTCGGCAGGAAGCTGGGATTGTCAGTCGCCCGAAAAGCGGCCTGCACGATGAAGAAGAGGGCGCTGCCCGTGACAAGGACCTGGAACCAGGCCCGGTTGACTAGAGGAAGCCTCAACTGTTGTAATGGCGGCCTTCCCAGCTCCACGGAACGTCCTCCCCCTTCGACATCCTGACGAATCGGGCGTCAATCACCCGACGCTCCTCATAATGGCTAGTTTCCGGCCCGAGAGTGCGGCAGGCGTGAAATCGCTATCCGTCACTGTGAAGAAAGGATGAAGGTTGGCACGAACCTGGTCGCTCGCGGCACGATGAGTTGACGAGCCGTGGTAGAATCTGGCCGATATGCAGAGCTACGGGCAGCAGGCGGCATCGAGACGTCCGAACGTCCTTTTCGCGCGAGCGCCGGAATTGATGCGGACCTACCATCCGCTGGCGAAGCTCATCGTTGTTGGGCTGCTGGCGATAGGCATTAGCGGCGCGCTTTGCGGGCTCATCGCCTAGGGATTCGGGCGCACCGCCGTCGCGGGCGACACGCTGAGCGCGAGTCTATCGCAGTTAAGGTTGAAAACACATGATGAAGCCGAACGAACGTATTGATAAGCTAATTGCAGAACTGACCGACTGGCGCGGCAAGACATTCGCCGACATTCGGAGGATCATCCTCGAGGCGGATCCGGAGATAGTCGAGGAATGGAAATGGATGGGCACTCCGGTCTGGTCCCACGGCGGAATAGTCTGTATTGCCAATGCTTTTAAAGATAAGGTGAAGCTGACGTTTTACGAAGGCGCGAGTATCGCGGACCCGGACAAGCTCTACAACAACGGGCTTGAGGGCAAGAAGTGGCGGACCATCGACTATTTCAAAGACGACGCGATCAGGGAGCGCGAACTGAAGGACCTAGTTCGCTCTGCCGTGGCCCACAACCTTGCTAAGAAATCAACAAAATGACCCTAAAGGAGAGCCTACGGGCAGCCGCCGCTTCCAGACGTCCGAACGTCCTCTTCGCGAAGACGCCGGAGCTGATCCGGACCTACCATCCGCTGGCGAAGCTCGTTGTCGTCGGGTTGCTGGCGATAGGCTTGAGCGGCGCCATCTGCGGGCTCGTTGCCGAGCGATTTGGGCGAAGCGCTGTCGCCGGAGACACACTTAGCGCGAGTCTCTCCGCCGAGCGTTGCGCCCAACTTACTCACAGCGACATTTTTGTTCCCCAAGGCGTTCCGTTTGTTGAAGGTGACGACTGCCGTCAGGCAGAACTTGTCGACCACACAGACGAGGTTGTTGGCTTCCGGCTCTTCGCGATTCCACTCGCGCTCATCGGGGCGGCCGGCTACGACCTTTCGCGGCGGAACTGGTTCCGCGACGCGAAGGAATTGCAGGCGCTCCGTCGGCTGGGCCTCCTCCTCGGCTTCGCCGCTTTCGGGCTGGCAGCAGCCGTCATGTTCGTGGTTGTCGCCCGCAACACGCTGATCGACGGCGACACCGCGGGCCTCGGCCGCTGGCTTTCCGACGGCATCGTCTCGCTCGCCTTCTGCCTCATCTACGGAGCGCTCGCGGCGCGACAGCTTCGCCGCCCGTCAGCCGCATAGGGCGTCAAAGAAGACACTCTCGCAGGCCGCCTGCCCCTCGCGCGAAAGCCATCCCTCGTGGCGGTAGCCGCTATCCCGTCCGACGCTTGCCGCCTTTTCCGACCACAGCGGGTTGTACGGCAGCAGGCGCGCGTCCGCGAAGCCCAGCCGTCGCAGGAAGAGCCCGATGGCGCGCAGGTTGTCCGGCTCCGCCGTCAGCCCTGGGACGAGCGGCACACGCGGCAGGACGCGGGGCGCGAGGTTCGACAACGCCTCCAGGTTCGCCAAGATAACGCCGTTGGGCCGACCCGTGTGCCGCCGGTGCAGCGCTGCGTCGACGAACTTGACGTCGTAGTAGACCTGGTCGAGATGAGGCAGCAGCCGGTCGCGGAACGTATCGAGCCGGAACAGGCCGCAGGTCTCGATGAGCGTGTGGACGCCCGCATCGTGAAGGCTCCGCAGCAGCTCTTCGACGTAGCGCGGGAACATTGTCGCCTCGCCGCCGGACAGCGTGACACCGCCGCCGGAGTTGCGGTAGAACGGCTCGTCGCGGAGAAGGTCGGCGACAAGCTCGTCGACTTCCCAGTAGCGCCCCACTCGCTTGAGGGCGCCGGTCGGGCAGGCGTCGACGCAGGCGCCGCAGAGGTTGCAGCGCGAGCGGTCGAAGGCGACGGACGGGCCGGGTCCCAGCGCGCCCGGCTCGCAGACCGGCTGGCAGTCGCCGCAGTCGATGCACTCCTTCGCCAGGAAAGCGATCTCGGGCGCGGACGAGATCGCTTCCGGGTTGTGGCACCAGACGCAGGCCAGCGGGCAGCCTTTGAAGAAGACGGTCGTGCGAACGCCGGGGCCGTCGTCGAGCGAGTTGTGGCGCACGTCGACGACGAGGGGCCGCCTGTGCTCCAGCGCGGACGCCACGTTGCCGGCCATGGCGGCTAGCGGTACTCCGCCCGCTCGATGAGCTCGATCTGCATCTCGCGGTTCAGCTCGACGAAATAGGCGTTGTAGCCGGAGATGCGGACCATGAGGTTGCGGTAGTTCTCAGGGTGCTCCATCGCGTCGCGCAGGGTCTCCGTCGTCACCATGTTGAACTGCATCTGCATGCCGCCGAGCTCGAAGTAGGTCTTCGCGTAGGTCGTCGCGTGCTCCACGAAATCGGCGTGCGGCTCGCCGGGTGCGGGGGTGAGCTTGACGTTGAAGGCGATGTTGTTCGGCATCTTCAGTGGGTCGAGGGCGGCGATGGTGCGGATGTTGTCCAGCAGGTTGGGCGAAGCCGACGCCGAGGGCGTGATACCGGGCGTGAACGCCTTGCCGCGCTTGCGACCGCTGGGCAAGGCGCCGGAGAGCGAGCCGAAGACGACGTGATTCGACATGCTCCAGAAGCCGCTAGTGTAGCGTCCGCCGCGATAGTTCTCGCGTGACTGGTATTCGTCGTAGATGAAGTTGATGAGGTCCTGCGCCATCTCCCGCGTGCCGGGCGCGTCGGAGCCGAACTTGGGGACGCGCTTCATAATGCGGGCGTGCAGCGCCTCGTGGCCGGCGAAGTCGTCGCGCAGGGCCCGCAGCAGCGTCGGGAAATCGACCGCCTTCTCCTCGTAGACCAGTTGTTTTACGACCAGCAGGCTGTCGATCACATCGGCGAGGGAGACCAGCGCCGCGCCGGAGCTGTTGTACTTCGCGCCGCCCTGGCTCATGTCGCGACCGCTCTCCAGGCAGCCACCGACCAGCGACGACAGCAGCGGCGTTGGGTGCAGGTACTGGTGCGCCTGCCCCAGGATATTGTTGTACTCCACAGACTGGCCGATGAGGTAGCCGAGTTGCTGCTTGTAGGCGGCGAGGAACTTGTCAAACGAATCGAAAGCGCCAGCGGCCGGGTCACCGCTGTGCGGGCCGATCTGCTCGCCGACGAGCGGGTGGAAACCGTCGTTGAGCGCCATCTCCAGCGCCGCGACCGTATTGAGCAGCATCGAGTTCGTATGCCCCATGTGACGCCCGCAGCTCGTCGGCTCGACGCAGCCGGTCGCACCCCAGTCGCGCGCGTCCGCCAACGCGAAGCCCTGCTCGACGAGCGCCGCGATGACCGCCTCGTCGTTGTGGATCGACGGCGTGGACGTGGTGATGACGTTCACCTCGCAGAGGCGGCGCAGGTATTCGAGGGAGTTGGCCTTGGGATGAAAGCGGGCGTTCAGGTTCGGATCGCGCAGCGTCAGCATCTCCGCCGCCTTGAGGATGACGTAGGTCATGTCGCAGACGGCGCTCTTGCCTTCGGCGTCGACGCCGCCGAGCGTGACCGCCATGTCGGACGAGCTGCCGGCGAAGAGCCGCATGCCAACGCTCGGCACCAACGGCAGATGATCGTTGCACTGGAGGAAGAAGGAGCCGACGAGCTCGACGGCGCGCCGAACGACGGCCTCCTTCTCTTCTGTTTTCGCCATGGCGACGTCGTGGAGGAAGCAGGGCTGGAGCCAGGCGTCCAGCCGGCCAATGGACAGGCCGGCGTTCATGTTCTCCATGTGCAGCGCGATCTGGATGAGCAGGATGACCGTCAACGCCTCGTGCAGCGATTCCGATGGGCCGGCCGGCACTTTGCGGCAGATGCGCGCCATCTCCAGGAGCTCGTCGCGGCGCTGGGCGTCGCCCGTTTCGGCCGCCATCGACTCGGCCTTGTCGCCGAGCCGCTCAGAGTAGCGCAGCACGCCGTCGATGACGGTCTGGACCGCGCGGTAGAAGTTGCCGGACCGCTCGTCGGCGGCGTTCGCTTCGCCGCGGGCCGCATCCTCCCGGAAAGCGAGCAGGCCGCGCTGGAGGACGCCCGGATAGTCGGGGATCGTGTGCGAGACGGCGGCGGTCTTCCACATGAAGTACAGCACCCAGCGCTCGTCGAGCTGCTGGCAGCGGGGCGCGTTCCAGTGATGCCGCGTCCACTCCCGCACGTTGCGGTCGACCCAGAACGGGAAGACCTCGCGATCGAGCATGTCGACGTCCTCCGTCGAGATGCGGTAGGGGTTGAGGTCGCGCTCGCCGACCGTTATCAGCTCGGCCCAGATCGTCGTGCCGCCGGTCTCCGGGTAGATGACCACGCCGGGGAACTTCGTCGTCGTCGTTCCGGGCAGGAGGGCCCGCCCGCGGATGATGGGCTCCTTGTTGGTTAGGACGTGGTAGAGCGCGCCGGCCTGCCTGAGCTCCGGGTCGATTTCGCGGCCCTCGGCATCGGCCTCGAAGCCGTGCTCGCGGTAGTATTCCGTGACCAGACGCGGGCGCTCGGTGCAGACTTCGCCGTGGGCGCCGAAGAACTCGGCGCGCATCGCCTTCAGGCGCGGGAAGTCGTCGATGCCGTAGCGGCTGAGGTACGGGTCGTCGAGGACCGCGACTTCGTCCGTCGGCTCGCAGCGCAGCGTCTCGCGCCGTCGCTCCGCGCGCGAGGCCGCCAGCATCGAATCGCCCGCCTGCGCGAGATCGCCGGCTTCGGGCGCCGCGCCCAGCTTCTTGCGCCAGCCGCGGTTGCGGGCGACGGCGGTGAGATGGCCGAGGCGACCCAGGTGGCTAAGGTTGCCTTCGAAGGAGAGCTTGTTGTCGATCATAAGGTTCAGGGGGTCGCTGCGGGCGAAGGGCGAGAGGAAAGTGCGCATCGCCGCGGCGTCGCGGAAGGTGGCGACGACGTGCGGCTCGCGAACGCCGCCGCTGCCGCCGCGCATACGCCCGCCCTCGATGGTAAGATAGAGGTTGATAGCATTATCGATGGTGCGGAACTGGAAGCGGGAATCGAACGGCCTGGACAAGCCGTTGCATCGCTGGTAGAGTTCGCGCCGGAGGTCGGCGCTGCGGTTGAAGTTGAAGGCCATGAGCTTGAGGACGGTCGCCAGGTAGGGACCGGTAGTGCGCTCAGCGATAGTGTCTCGCATGGCCACAGTCGACCTCCTCTTCGCGCTCGGCACGAAGATCGCAGATCGATTCTACCACCCCGCGAGAGAAGCGGGCAGTCCAAGGGAACGAGTCCCTTCAAGAGCAGAGGCGATAGGGCCGGTTGCGGCCGGCGGGAAAGGAGATCCCAGTGGCAACTGATTACCCGGTAACCTTCGATGTCGTCGCCCGGCCCGAGAAATTCCAGCGGCCGCAAGTAGTCATCGCTATTCTGGTGGCGATAGTGTTGGGCGTCGTCATGTGGCTCGCCTACCTCGCCTTCCCGATCATCGCGGCAATCTCGATCTCGCAGAAGGGATCGGAGAAGTACCTCGATGAGGACGGCCCAAAGATGACGGGCTGGCTGCGCTCGATTGTCAGCTACTACGCCTACGTCTTCTTTCTGATCGACCGTCTTCCCTCCGAGGGAGTCGAAGAGCAGGTAAAGTTCGAGGTGCAACGCGGCGGCAGTCCGACGGTCGGAACGGCCCTGCTACGTTGGATCTACAGTATCCCAAGCGCCATCGTTGTTGGGGTGCTGGGCGCCGTTTCGGAGGTTCTGTGGGTCATCGCGGCGATTATGGTGCTCGTGCAGGAGAACTACCCTGACGGCATCTACGACTTCCAGCGCGGCGTCGTGCGTTGGGAAGCGCGCCTGCTTGCATACCACGCCTCGCTGGTCGAGCCTTACCCGCCGTTCTCGCTCGATACGGGCCCGGAGCAGATGCCGCTGGGCTAGGCGTCGCGGGCGAGCGGCAGGCTAGCCAGCGTCCTGCGACACGGGGAAGGCCGCTCGGCAACCCGGACGGGCAGGCCCGAGCGGCCCAAAGATGGCGGCAGGACCTCGCGATCAGGGCATCGCCGTCGCGACGGGCGTCTGAACCTTCGATGCCACGACCCCGGCGTCGACGCTGCTCTGGCCGCGCACCATCGCGATTAGCTGCGGCGCCAGCCAGTCTGTGACCGCTGCGGCACCATCCGGCGTGAAGTGGACGCCATCGCCTCGCATCTCCTGGCCATCGTCCACCTTCAGGTCCTCGTACACTCCGTTGGGGCATACATAGCTGTACAGGTCGATGAGCGTGACCTGGTCGGGGTGCCTGGCCGCGAACTCGCGGTAGACCGCGTTCAGGTCGTCCACGGGCCAGACGAGCAAATGCTTACCCCCTATCGTCTGCGCCAACTCCGTCTGACGCGGCTCGAAACAGGGGGCGGTCAGCAGCGCCACCTTCGCGCCCTCGAACGTGAACGCCGACAGCGCGTTCTCCAGCGACGTCATAGCGTAATCGTGCCACTCCTGCGTGCCGACTTCGATCATGTGTCCGCCAACGTTCAGGTCGATCGCATCCCACGGCCCCGACAGCATGAGGACGATATCCGGATGGAAGGCCTGGACGTCCGTGCTCCAGTTCGCCCGCCAATTCTTGCACAGCTTCGCCCGTTCCAGCGTCCACTGGCCGTTGTCGCCGAGGTCCTCATCGACGGGGAAGAAGCCGCAGCCGATGATGCCCCTGTTCCAGCCGAGGAGGCCGACGGACGGCCCCTCCTGCTCGATGCCCCCTCCCAATGTCAGCGAGATCGAATCGCCCTTCACGAGCACGCGCACCGGGCCGGTCTGCGAGCCCGTCGCCTGCGCCGCGGGCTGCGACGTCGGCATGTCTTCTGTCGGCGCAAGCGCGTGCGTCACCGGCGTCATGCCGCCCCTGGTGACGACGACGAGGGCAACGGCGACACAGGCGGCCGCGGAAGGCGCCAGCGTCCACGAGAAATTCCAGCCCCTGAAGGCGCCACGACGTACCGGCATCTCGACGACGTTGTAGGAGACAATCGACACGGCGAGCGTCACCGCGACGCGCACCAGGAAGAGCTCGTAGCCGCTCCAGCCGGTGCGACCCGGCGTCAGCATCATGAAGATGGGCCAGTGCCAGAGGTACACGCCGTAGGAGATGAGACCAAGGCCGCGCAACGGCGGCAGCGACAGCACTTTGCCGACGACGCCCGCCTGCGGCTGCACCGCCGCCGTGATGACGACCGCCACGCCCAGGGCCAGCATCAGGAAGCCGCCGCGATAGAGCAGCGTATCGCCGCCGGTGGCGTGCGTCCAGGTCCAGCCGATTCCGACCGCGCAGCCAATCGCCGCCACCTCCAGCGCCAGTCGCGGCCAGCGGCCTTTCACGGGCCCGGCCTGCATCAAGAGCATCGCCAGCAAAGCGCCCACCAAAAGCGATTGGGCCCGCGTATCGGTGCCGTAGTACACACGCGACGGGTCGTGCCCCGGCTGAAAGAGCACCGCCATAAGAATCGCCGAGCCGGCCAGCATCACGACTGAGGCCGGCAGCAGCAGCTTCAGCGAACCGCGCCGGAGCCACAACAGCGAGAAGACGAGAAGCGGCCAGACGAGGTAGTACTGCTCTTCAATCGCCAGTGACCACGTATGTATCAATGGCGAAGGGACCGAGAATTGGTCGAAGTAGGACTGGCCGCCGAACACCTGTCGCCAGTTGGCGACGTAGAGGATGGTCGCCAGGGCATCGCCGCGCAGCCTGTCCAACTCATCCGGCTGGGCGAACCGAACGGCGTAGAAGGCGACGGCGAGGAGCATCAGGAAGAGAGCCGGCAGCAGTCGTCGGGCGCGACGCGACCAGAACGCGGTCAGGCCGATTCTGCCGCGAGAACGCCATTCGGAAAGAAGGAGGCTGGTGATAAGGAAGCCGCTCAGGACGAAGAAGGCGTCGACGCCGAGGAAGCCGCCGACCGCGTGCGACAGGCCGCCATGATAGGCAAGAACGGCGGCGACGGCAAGGGCGCGAATGCCGTCGAGGGCCGGCCGGTAAGGCAGATGTCGTCCCGCCGGCGCCGCAACTCCATCCGGACGGAGAGTTTGCGAAGGGACCTGCCGGAACACAACAACCACCTCTCAGCCCAAGGACAGCGCCTGCTAGATGTCAGATTCTACTACGCCGCCGATTGCCCGGTCAAAGCTGAACGGAGGATTATGACAAGAAGCAGATTCGTTTGTAACAATCGCGCCGCTCGCCGCGTTAGATGGGTAGGGCCTAGCGCACCTCCAACAGATTAAGCCTTTGCTTGCGAATCGGGGGTTAGCGCGGCCCTTTTATTTTGCCCGGCGGGGACGCCTCAACGTTGTTTCGCTAATGCGTCGTAACGAGAGAAAGCGCGCCGGCCTGATAGTACGCCGCGGCGCTCAAGCGCAGATAGCCGCCGTCGTCGTCGGCATAAGAGGCGACCTGGTCGTTCCCGTTGATCGGCGACGGATTGGTGATGCCGTCGTTCCTGTCGTCCGTGTACATCGTGCAGCCGTCCGCGCCGGCGCCGAACAAGACAGCGATAACGCCATCGCCCGCCAGCGCCTGCAGATGGGACCAGTCGCCGAGCCAGTACTGAACGCGATTGTCCTGGTAATGCCCCCAGCTATTGTCCATGCTGCGGTAGATGGTATTGCCGACGGGAACCTGCCAGACGATAGCCCAGCGGCCCGTGTCGCTGACGATGCTGTTCACGAACGTCCCGAACCTCTCGAAGTCCGCGTCCTTCCACCAGTGGGCGCCGCCGTCGCCCCGCTGAATCTGATACCAGGCAGCGTCACGGTCCGAGGCGTCGACGAACAGCAGGTCGAACTGAGCGCCGAGGGAGCGGTAGAAGGCGCCGATCTTCGCGGCGGTGGCGACGGGATTGGCCTTGTTAAGGATCAGGTCCTTGCCTGTCGCCCAGTCGGATACGTGAAAACCGAGAATTACGTTCGGGGCGTACAGGTCGCGGAGGTGTACCAGCGCCTGGGCGAAGCCGGCGGCGTTGTCGTCGAAACCGGCGACTGACGCGGCGCCCGACGATCCGACTTCCACCTTCACCTTGGTTGCATCCGCGTTCGCCTGCTCCATGTAGCCCCAGAGGTCGGGCTCGACGTGGACGATTGCCGTTTTCCCGTACGCGCCCAACTGTCTCATCAGCAACTCCCAGTCGGCGTAGTAGGCGCTCATCGTCGAGGCGTTTCGGAGCTTGGGCAGAGCGTCCTCGCTGGTCGGATTTGGCGCCGAAGGAACGATCTGGTAGTAAGTCAGCACGGGAACGTAGTTGTTCTGGAGGCTCTGCTGAAGGTAGTCGCTCAGGAAGGAGCCTGCCGGGGAGCCCCAGGTCGTCCAACCGCCGCCGGTATTGACGCCGCCGGTCAGGTACTGGTAGCGGTAGTCCCATGGGATGCCGGAACCCGTCATCCAATCGAGCTGCTGGGGGCCGTTCATCAGGCCAAGGCCCAGGTGCTGGGGAAGACCGGCCGGAATAGCCGATAGCGGCGGCAACGGTTGCGGGGTGCCCGCCGGCGTCGCACTGTCGCCGCCGGAGCACGCGACTGGGAGCGCCGCAAGGACAAGGAGCGCCACGACAAAGAGGGCTGATCGCCGCTGTCCGCTCATATCATTACAATTCTACCATTGGCTGAACGGCACAAGCCCGCTGCGATACGCTACAGTTAAGAAAGCAGCGATGGTAGACTGACGGACGGTGGCAGTCGCTCCGCCTTCGGGCAGCGGGCGGCGTGTGGAGACGTTGATGACGCTGGGTAGCCTTTTGCCCGCCAGAACTTCCTTCAACCGGTGCGTTGTTGCGGTAATCGTCGCCCTTGCGTCCCTCTTGATCGGCGGCTGCATCATTCCGCCGGGCGTCCCCCGGCATCTCGGCCTTGGGCTGATGAATAGCCCATCGCAACTGGACTGGATGACGAGCTCGGGTATCCCCTGGGACTATCGCTACCAGTACCTGACGGGCGGCGTGAACACCGGCGAGGGCTGGACCACCTGGAATTCTCCCGACGGTGCCTTCGTCGACAACTACCTGCGCGACAGTGGCGACAACGGCTACATACCGGTCCTGACCTACTACCAGATCGTGGCGTCGGCGCCGGACCCGTGGTCGGAGGACGTGAGCGTCAAGCTCACCAACGCCAACACGATGAACGCGTACTTCGCTGAGTGGAAGCTGCTGATGCAGAAGGCGGGCGCTTACGGACGGCCTGTAATCGTCCAGGTCGAGCCGGACATGTGGGGGTACCTGCAAAGCTCTTACGGCACCAACGCCAGGGACGTGCCCGTGAGCGTCGCGTCGTCCGGCTTCGGCGAAGTGGCCGGCTTCGCAGATAACGCGTCCGGCTTCGCGCAGGCGCTGGTCAGCCTCCGCAACGCCTATGCGCCCAACGTCGTGCTCGGCTTCCACGTCTCCGACTGGGCCAGCGGCGTCGACCTGATAATCAACAAGGCCGACCCGTACACCGTGGCCGACAGAGTCCTCGCCTTCTACAAGTCGCTCGGAACGCAGTTCGACCTGCTCTTCTTCGACCCGTCGGACCGCGACGCCGGTTACTATCAGGTGCAGCGCGGCGACGGCGGCGCCCACTGGTGGAACGACGACGACTTCCTGCGTTTCCAGCAATTTATCGGCCGGCTGTCGGCCCTTACAGGCAGAAAGGCGGTGCTCTGGCAGGTGCCCATCGGCAACACGATCTACCGCAGCGTGGACAATAGCTGGGGACACTACCAGGACAATCGCGTCCAGTACTGGCTCGGCGACCGGTCGAATCTGCAGGCGCTGGCGAGCAGCGGCGTAATCGCGATCCTGTTCGGCGCCGGCGCGGACGGCTGCACGATGTACGACGACAACACGGGCGACGGCGTAACGAACCCGCCGCCGATCGATGGGAACAACCAGGTCGCGTCTTACGCCGACGACGACGGCGGCTATCTCCGTCAAGAAGCGGCGGAATACTACTCGGGCGGCGCTATCCCCTATTGAGTCAGCGCGATGACGCAGACGGCGTCCGCCAGGTACTCGACGTCCCGCGACGTCATGCCCTGATAAACCGGCAGGGCAAGAAGATGCGCCCGCAACCGCTCCGCCTCGGGGAAGGCGCCCTCCGGGATCGCCGGGTGCGCGATCGACCAGTAGGGGAACAGCTTCAGGCCTTTCGCGCGCAAGCGCCGGAGCGCGTCGGGCTTGTCGAGCACGAAGAAGGGCAGATAGAGGGGGCAGACTCCCTCCGGCAGGTCCGGGAACAACTGATCTTCTCGCGGCAGCATCGAAGCGAGCAGCGGGTAGTTGTGCCGGCGTTCCGCCACGACGGTCGCCGGGTCGTTGCGCAGCGTCAGTCGCTGAACGAGCTCCGACGCTTCGACCATCGCGGTCTCCGGCTCGAACGCCTCCCCGAACAGCGCGGCTTCGGCCCCGTTGCCGTTCTTCGCCCTTGGTTTTGGGAAGGCACGCCTCGTCCAGGTCGTCGGACCCGGGTAGCGCATTCGCAGGCCGTCGAGGAAGCGCCCGGGCAGAAGCTCCGCGCCGAATGCGGGCGCCGGCTCTTCGAGCTCAAGCGTCAAGTCGATCTTCGGGTCGTTGGCGACGAGCAGGCCGCCGTGGGGGAGCGGCAGCGTCTTGTGGAGCGAGAAGATGCTGAAGGCGCCGGAGCGTCCGAGCGGCCCCGACGCGTCGCGGCTGAACAACGCCGGCGCGCAGTCCTCGACAAGCAGCAGGCCGTTGCGGGTGCAAAAGGCGGCCAGCTCCGGCAACGGTTGCGGGAAGCCGAAGTAGTGAATAACCAGCAGGACACGTGTTCGGCGGGTAACGGCCGACTGCATGTCGTCGAAGTCGGGCGTCAGGTCCGGCGCCACGCGGAAGAAGCGCGGCGAGAGGCCGGCGGCGATAATCGCTGCGACCTCGGAGCCGGAGTTGTACGCCGGCAGCAGGACCTCATCGCCGTCCGCGAGGCGAAGAGAGCGCAGGCCGTGCCAGAGGGCGTTTCGAGCAAAGAGATGCCAGCGGACGCGAGGCGCGGAGAAGGGGAAGGTAGCGGCGGCGCGTTCGCGTCTGCTGATGAGGGCGGAGAGCGGAAGCGGCGGCGTTGCCGGGATGAATCGCTTAGTCGTCAGGTCGCCCTTTCTGCGCGCTACTCCGGCGGAACGCGCCTAACCAGGCCTTCAGTC
>Ga0187849_1002748_pt1 | contig 16389 bp, 10 predicted proteins | sample June2016WEW_4_10_2_FD_132412 | JGI IMG/M metagenome (GOLD analysis project Ga0187849, IMG submission 132412) | Peatland microbial communities from SPRUCE experiment site at the Marcell Experimental Forest, Minnesota, USA - June2016WEW_4_100 | ecosystem: Environmental > Terrestrial > Soil >... | reverse complement strand
TTGCGGGAGGGCGAGTCGCTGGTCGTGACCGGCCTCAAAGTGGTCGCGCCCGGCGCGACCCTGGAGGCGGCGAAGGCCCTCCTGAGGCGCAGCGGGCGCGCGCTCGAGATCTCGCCGCTCGCGCGCTAGAAGACCACGTACCTCGCGGCGGCCATGCACAGGACCGCAATCACGAGCTGAATCGCCACTGCGCGCGCACGGCGGGCCATCGCCGCGCCCATGGCCTGCGCCTCGGCCACTTGCTCGCTCTTCGGAGCGCCGCCCTGCGACTCGATCGTCGCCAGCAATTTGCCGAGCTTGACGACGACCATGGCAGAGCGGATGCCGACGAACAACGCGCCGAGCGCCGCCAGGGCGCCGATGCCGATCATGATCCCCATCCCGCTGCGCATCCACGCCGGCTGCATCCCCGCCGAGTCGATGTCCGTCAGCACCAGACCGGCGATCACGGTGACGATCGCGGCGGCCACCATCCAGCGGGTGAGGCCGCGCTCCAGAGCGAGACGGCGCATGAACCGCGTGCCCTCGGCTCCCGAGGCGGCCACGGTGGGCAGCACGAAGCCGGCGACCGTAAAGGCGGCGCCGGCCCAGAACACGCCGGCGCCGATGTGGAGGATGCGCAACACGACGATCAGCCAGTTCACACGTCCTCCTAGGAGGTGCGGGCAGCGACGGGGGCGTAGCTCCCCATCGCGCCCGTCAGTGGCAGAGTGAGCAGGACCAGGGCGGCGGCGATGGCGAACGGCACGCCCCGGCCGAGCTGGTCCATGACGAGCCCGGCGGCGACCGGGAAGATCACGCGCGAGACGCCGCCGAACGTCTGCTGGACGCCCATGTACAGGCCGCGGTCGGCGCCGGGCACGACCTGCGAGAGCAATCCGGTCACGCAGGGGAAGAGGAACGCGGTCCCCAGGGGCATCAGCGTCATCGACAGGATGAGCACGGGGTAGTTGCGGGCCAGTGACAGCAGGGCGAGTCCCGCGGCGAGAAGCACGATCCCCAGGCGCGAGAGACGGGCCTCCCCGAGCCGCCCGACGATCCATCCCAGCAGTCCGGCGCGCGCGATCACGCCCATCGCCCCGAAATACATGAAGAAGTAGCCGATCGTGTGCTCGGTGATGCCCATCCGCTCCGAGAGGAGGAGCGGCATCGTCGGGCCCGTGCCGTAGAAGGCGCCGATGGCGACGGCGTAGATCCAGATCAAGCGCGACGACGGCTCGCCCCAGTGCGAGACGACCCTGCGCAGCGCGGCACTCCCCGAGACGCTCGCGGGGCGTCCGAACGCCCCCGACGGGCGCATCTCCTTCGACTCGCGCAGGAACCGCCAGGCGAAGAGGGCGATGAGTGCCGCCAGCGACGCGGCGACCAGGCCGGGCGCGTGTCGTCCGAATGCCTGGTCGAGGATGGAGCCGAAAGCCGGCCCGACCACGGCGCCGAGGCTGGTCACTGCGGAGAGCCAGCCCAGGCTCTTGGTGCGCTGCTCCGGCGGCGTCGCGTCGGCGACGTAGGCCTGCACGACGCCGATCGTGCCGCCGCCCATCCCCTGCACCACCCGCGACAGCAGCAGCAGCCAGAGCGAGCTGGCGAAGGCGAAGACGAGGTACGCGACCACCGACAGCACGAGGCCCGCGATGATCATGGGGCGGCGCCCGTACCGGTCCGACGCGCGGCCCCACAGCGGCGCCACCGCCAGCTGCGCGACGCTGAAGGACGAGATCAGGATGCCGACGAGGAGCGCGTTGGCGCCGAACTCCGTGGCGTAATACGGCAGCAATGGCAGGACGATGACGAATCCCACCATGTCCACGAAGGCGGTGATGAACAGGACGAGCAGTTTGGCCACTTGGAAGGCGGGGAATGTCCTCAGGCGGCACGTGCGCCGCAAGGGCGTGGCGGGGCGTGGCCGATCCCGGAAACGAACCGGCCCCCGGTGCCGGGGGCCGATCGCCTTCTGAACTACGGATCGGACGTCCGGCTCACCCGCATTCGCTGAACCCGCACACGTGGCACTTCACGCATCCTTCGGCGAATTCGAGCTGAGACCCGCAGTCGGGGCAGGCGCCGAGGAGGTGGTGTTCGTGCGCGTGGCCGTGGGCCGGCTGCGTGCCGGCGTGGCCGGGAGGCAGCGCGACGGGCCGCGCCACCTTCGCGTCGTGCGACGGGGTGAGCAGCTCCTGCTGGACGCCCTCGTTCTTCTCCTGCATCCACTTCTCGATCGCGATGCCGATCGCGTCCGGGACGCTCATCACCTTGTTCGGCCCAAGGCCGATCACGCGGTCGCTGCTGATGCCCCGCAGCTGCCGGTGGATCTCGGCCATCGGGATGCCCGACCGCAGCGCCAGGGAGATCAGGCGCCCGATCGCCTCGACGTCGGCCATCAGCGGCGCGCCCGCCTTGCCGAGGGAGATGAAGACCTCGAACGGGTGGCCCTTCTCGTCCTCGGTGATCGTGACGTAGGCGGTGCCGAGCGGCGTCTCGATGCGACGCGTCATTCCGCGCAGCAGGTCCGGGCGCGAGCGCTTGAGACGCCGCTGCGCGTTCTCCGCCTCCGCCTCGTGCAGCTGGCGCCGCACCCGCTCCAGCTCGCTCTCCAGCTCGGCCACCTGCCCCTGCGTCTCGGCCAGCTCGCGCTCCGCGGCCGGCAGCGGCGCGGTCGCCCCTGCCGGCGCCTCAGCACCGGCCACCGACTTCGCGGTCTTCCCGGTGGACAGCACCTGCATCGGCCGGCTGTTGTCCCGATACACCGTCACGCCCTTGCAGCCGAGCGAGTACGCCAGCTCGTAGATCTGCCGGACGTCGTCCTGGGTCGCGCCTTCGGGGAAGTTGCAGGTCTTGCTGATCGCCGAGTCGGTGAACTCCTGGAAGGCCCCCTGCATCCGGATGTGCCACTCGGGGGTGACGTCGTGCGCCGTGACGTAGACCCGCTGGACGGCCTCCGGCACCTCGTCGAAGTGGATGTGGCCGCTCTCGGCGATGCGCTGCATCAGCGATTCGCTGTGCCACCCGCCCCGGGTCGCGGCCGCGACGAAGTCCTCGTTCACGTCCGGCATCAGCACGCCGGCCTGGTTCCGGAGGAACGCCACGGCGAACAGGGGCTCGATGCCGCTGGAGCAGCCGGAGATGATCGAGATCGTCCCGGTGGGCGCGACGGTGGTCAGGTTGCAGTTCCGCAGCCGCCGCTCCGGCCGGATGCGCCGCCCCTCGGCGTCGCGCGCGCAGGTGGCGTCCGGCCCCCAGATGCTGCGCTCCCACTCGAGGAACACGCCGCGCTGCTCGGCCAGGCGCTCCGACTCGACCTTCGCCTCATCGTCCACGAACCGCATCACCTTGCGCCCCAGCTCGACGCCCGCCTCCGAGCTGTACGGGACGCCCAGCCGCACCAGCATGTCCGCCCAACCCATCACGCCGAGCCCGACGCGCCGGATCCGCTTCGACAGATCGTCGATCTCCGGCAGCGGGTACTTGTTCGCGTCGATCACGTTGTCGAGGAAGTGCGCGCAGAGATGCACCGTCCGCCGGAGATCGTCCCACAGGATCTCCCCGTCCCGGACGAACAGCCCGAGGTTGATGGACCCCAGGTTGCAGACGTCGTACGGGAGGAGCGGCTGCTCGCCGCAGGGGTTCGTCGCCTCGTAGGCGCCCAGGTGCGGCACGGGGTTGTAGTGGTTCGCCCGGTCCACGAAGAACACGCCGGGCTCGCCGGTCTTCCACGCCCCCGCGACGATCTTGTGGAACACATCCCGCGCGTCGAGCCGCCCGGTGACTTCGCCGGTGCGCGGATGGCGCAGCTCAAAGTGAGCGCCCGCCGCCACCGCGCGCATGAACTCGTCCGTCACCGCGACGGAGATGTTGAAGTTGGTGATCTGGCTCGTGTCGTCCTTGCAGCCGATGAACCCGAGGATGTCCGGATGGTCCACCCGGAGGATCCCCATGTTCGCCCCGCGCCTGGTCCCGCCCTGCTTCACCACGTCGGTGGAGGCGTCGTACAGCTTCATGAACGACACCGGACCGGAGGCGACCCCCATCGTCGAGCGGACGACGTCGTTCTGCGGCCGCAGGCGCGAGAAGGCGAACCCGGTCCCGCCGCCGGACTGGTGCACCAGCGCCATCGAGCGCAGGGTGTCGTAGATCCCCGACGAGCCGTTGGACAGGGCGTCGTCCACCGGGAGGACGAAACACGCCGAGAGCTGGCCCAGCGGCCGGCCGGCGTTCATCAGCGTCGGGCTGTTGGGCATCCACTGCCGCTCGACCATGATGCGGAAGAACTCCTCCGCCACGGTCTCGACCGCGCCCTCCGATGCGCCATACAGGCGGTCCGGGGCAGCCACGGTGCGGGCGACGCGCCAGAACAGATCCTCGGGCTTCTCGGTGGGCCGTCCGGCCTCGTCCTTGATGAGGTAGCGGCGCTCGAGCACCGTGATCGCATTGTCGCTCAGACGGAGCGCGCCGCTTCCGGATGTCCCGCGAGATGCCATGACAGACTCCATAAAGCTGCAAAAAGGGCGGGACGCATCCCGCACAGTGTTCAACGGCCTATTGAGTGTGTGCCGTTCCGCTGGAAAGAACTGCGGGGGACGAATTTAGAAGCGCACCCGCGTTCCGCCAACACCCCGAGAGAACGCGCACGGCAGGCCACTTCTTCGCAATGCACATCACAAAGGTGTCAACGACCCTCGCGACTCATCCCGAGCGGCGCTTGAACCTCCCCTCGCGGTGCAGGCGGCTCAGCTCGACGTAGTGCTCGACGGTGGCCTTGATGCGGGCGTGCAGCGCGTCATCCACCTGTCCCCTGATGCGGGCAGGCACGCCCATCACGAGCGATCCGGCCGGGATCTGCATCCCCTCGGTCACCACCGCCCCGGCAGCGACGACGGAGCCGGCGCCGACGCGCACGTTGTTGAGGAGGATGCTCCCCATGCCGATCAGGCAGTCGTGCTCGACCGTGCACCCGTGGAGGATGCAGCGGTGGCCGACGCCGACGTCGTCCCCGATGGAGCACGGGAGCCCCTCATCCACGTGCACCATCGTGAGGTCCTGGATGTTGGAGCGCTCGCCGATGACGATGCTCGCCAGGTCCCCCCGCAGGACGCACTGGTACCAGACGCTGGCGTGCGCGCCCAGCCGCACGTCACCCATGACGTCGGCACTGGGGGCCACGAAGGCGGTGGGGTGGATGTTCAGTGCAGCGGTCGGACGAGCACGTACTTCCACGACGCGACCCCGGCGCTGCGCTTCCGCGCGGGGTCGAAGGGCATGTCCGCCATGTAGGAGACGGCCATCTGGTCGAACCCGGCGCACTTGGAGCGCCCGGTCACCGTCGGCTGCTGCATCACTTCACCCGTGGCGGACACGTGCACCAGCAGGGTGGTGGCCCCGGGGTCGACCGTGCAGGTCGCCGGCGGCCGGATCAGCGGAGCGTTGCGCGCGTTCGCCGGCGAGTCGTAGCAGTCGCTATGCGGATTCTGGATGCTCGTCGTCGGCGCGTCGCAGTTCTGCTTGGTGGACTGGGGCGCCACGGCGACTTCCTCGCGCCGGCCGGGAGGCTTCCCGCGCGACGCGGTGCGGGCGCGCGCCGTGCTCTCGGCCCGGGCGCTGTCGGCCGCCGACTTGGCGAGGCTGTCGGCGCGGTGCCTGGTCGCGAGCGACTCGGCGACCGCGAGCTGGCGCACGTGGGCGAGCGAGTCCGCCGAGGGCGCCATGCCCAGCACCTGCCGGATCTGCTCAGGGAAGGCGAGGTAGCCGCCGAGCCCGGCGCCGGCCAGGACGAGGACGACGCCGACCAGGAGCGGCGCGCGGCTCTTCTTCTTCGGGACGGGGCGCGGCTTCCGCTCCGGCTTGGCCGGCGCCGGCGGCGCCGCGGGACCGCCCGGCGTGTAGCCGGGAGGCGGCGCCATCGAGCCCGACGCGCGCGGCAGCGGCGTCGTCGCCTGCGCGGCGATGGCCGCCATGCTGTCCTTCACGCCGATGGCCGCGGTGGGCCGCGTGGCCACGTCGCTCATCATCGCCGACGCGACGCCGCCGGTGCCCTCGAGCGCCGCGACGAGATCCTCGGCCGTCTGGAACCGGTCCTCGACCTTCTTGGCCATCATCTTCTGGATGATGGCGAACAGCTCCCGCTGCTCGGCGGTCTCGAGCGCCGGCGTCGGCAGCTCTTCCATGATGTGCTTGTAGCCGATGGAGAAGCTGTCCTCGCCGTCGAACGGCACGTGCCCGGTGAGGCACTGGTAGCCGACCACGCCGAGCGAGTAGATGTCGGAGCGCCCGTCGAGGTTCTGCGCCCGCGCCTGCTCCGGGCTCATGTAGTGCGGCGTGCCGATGGACATCCCGGTGCCGGTCAGCCGCGCGCCCGACTGCGCCTTGGCGATGCCGAAGTCGGTGACGATCGCCTGGCCCAGCTCGTCGAACATGATGTTGTCGGGCTTGATGTCGCGGTGCACGATGCCGTGCTTGTGCGCGTAGCCGAGCGCGCGCGCCGCCTCGATGAGCACCCGCTTGATCTCCGGCACCGGGATCGCGCCGCGCGCCTCGATCACGTCGGACAGCGGCTTGCCCCGGAGGAACTTCATCACGAAGAAGATGACGCGGCCCGACTTCCCGACGCGGTAGATCGGGATGATGTTCGGGTGCTCGAGCTTCGCCGAGGTACGCGCCTCGCGCTGGAACCGCTCGACGAACTCGGCGTCGAAGGAGAGCGAGAACGGCAGCACCTTGATGGCGACCTCGCGCTCCAGCGACTTGTCGCGGGCCTTGAAAACGATCGCCATCCCGCCGCGACCCAGCTCCTTCTCCAGCTCGTACTCGTCCTTCAGCGCCTCGCGCACCGCGGTGGCGTCGTCCTGGGGCGCAGCGGGCTGCGCGGCCGTCCCCGCCCCGCCACCCTGCGTGACGGTGGTCAGGTCGAGACCGCAGGTCGGACAGAACTTGCTGGTCGGCTGGACTTCGGTGCCGCACCGCGAACAGAACATTGGCGCTCGGGAGCCTGGAGGTAACGCTGTGAACGGAGGGAACTTAGGAGCCGCGCGGACGGAGTGTCAAGCTGCGCGCCGCCGCCGCCCGGCCTCCCGGCGCCACGCGTGCGCGCACGTCAGAACGACGGGCCGAACGCGACGTACAGGACGAGCGGCGCACCAGCGTGTGGCGCACGCGCCACGCCCGCCCGGAGCCGGAGCGGCGTCGCATACACCGCGCCGAGGTCCGTCACCAGCTCGGCGCCGACGCCGCCGATCGTGGAGGACGACGGGAGCTGCGTCGTGAAGCCCTTCGGGAACCACGCCGCGCCCGCGTCCGCGAACAGCGACAGCGACATCCGGTCGAGGTAGACCGGCAGCAGTCCGAGGCCGCGACCCACCAGCGCGAGCGGGAGGCGCAGCTCGACGGACGCCGCGGCGGCGCTGCGGCCGAGCAGCGCGTCGGCGCCGTACCCGCGCACCGGGAAGGTCCGCACGCTCCCGCCCAGCACGAGCCCCGGCGCCAGCTCGACGCTGCTCTCGGGAATGCCGCCCACCCCGTAGACGACGCGCTCCGTCCCTCCGAGGATGCCGGCGCTGCCGCGCACCGCGAGCACCGCGTGCGCGAAGCCGCCCAGCGGGAGCGCCCGATACGCGGTGACGCCCAGCCGCGCCTCGTGGTACTCGAGCGCGGTGTCGGTGCGCCAGCGCTCGCGCGCCGTCGCCGCGAACGTCCAGCCGTTCTGCGGCGAGATGGCGAAGTCCGGCTGCGTGACGTGCGCGGCGGAGAACGACGCGACCGGGCCGGAACGCCGGACCGCGCCGGTGCGCTCGTACTCGGCGCCGGCGCTCGTGGCCAGTTGTGTGCGCCACCGGAGATGCCGCCACACCAGGGAGAGGTTCGCTGTCTCCTCCGTACGGCAGCACGCCAGCGGCGCGAGCGCGGCCGTGTCCACCAGCAGCTGGGAGCGCGAGTACGACGCCTCCACCAGCCAGGGCACCAGCCGCGTGTAGACGTAGCCGACGGACGCCGCCCAGGTGCCCGCCGCGATCCCGGTCCCCACCGAGACGGTCGCGCCGTAGACGTGCCGCCCCAGCACGTCCTGGCCCGACGTCAGCACGCCGATGGACCCCGCACCGTTGCCGCTCTGCCCGACGGGCAGCCAGTACTGGGGCAGGAGCGACGGGAAGACGGAATACGGGTGCTCCGCGACGACCACCGGACCGGGCGGCGCGGAGGCCGCGCCCGGCGCCGGCGCCGCGGGCGGCGCGTGAGCGGTTCGCCCCGCTGTCCGGCCGGGCGTCTCTCCGGGCACGGCCCGCCACTCCGTCGTGTCGAACGCCACCGCGGCCAGGCTGAAGCCGTCGTGATGGTACGCGAGGTAGAAGACGGAGTCCGAGGCGGGCGCCGGGGCGTACGCGCCGAACGGCTCGCGCGTCACCAGCCACCGCCGCCCCGCGCTTTCGCCGGCGCGCGTCGCGTACACCTGCGCGCTCCCGCTCCGATCGCTCGACCAGAAGAGCCACGCGCCGTCCGGACTGAACGCCGGCGTGCGGGACAGCGCCGAATCATCCGTGACCTGACGCAGCAGCCTCCCGGAGCGGTCGAGCAGCACGACCTGCGGCCAGCCGTCCCGCTGCCGGATCGCGACGATGGTGCGACCGTCGGGCGAGAAGCGCGGCTGCGCCCACTCGACGCCGGGCTCGCTCGGCGTGAGCGGCCGGATCTCGCTGTCGCTCATCACCAGCTCGGAACGGCCGCCACCCAGCCGCGTCGCGACGATGGCGCCGTCGGGCGCGACGTCGGGATCGCGCAGCCGCGCGCCCCAGGTCCGCCGCTGCTCCGACCCCGCGGCGCTCACTTCCCAGAGGTCGCTAAGCTCGGTGTAGGGATCCGTGAAGTCGAGCTGCGAGAGCACGACGTCGCCGGCCGCGTCGTACGCCAGCGCCGGCGCGCCGTTGAGTCGCGCCAGCCCGCGGAGCCGCCCGCTGCCCCGCTGCAGCGTCGCCAGGCGCGGCGTGTCCCTCCCGCGGTCGTCCGCGAACAGGATCTCCCGCCCGTCCGGCGAGACGCGCGGCGGCACCGCTTCGCGCAGGCCGCGCAGCAGCACCGCGCCCCCCCCACCCTCGCCCGCCCGGCCGGCGTCGCGCGCGGCGGCGGCGACCAGCGAGTCCTGCCACGTGGCCCAGGCCTGCGACAGCGAGAGCCCCGCCACCGGACGCAGCGCGCCGCTCAGCCACAGGTAGGGGATGGGCCGGCGCGCGGTCTCGCGCACCAGCCGCGGCACGGTGCTGTCGCCGTACTCCGACGTCGCCCACTCGAGGAACTGGCTGCCGAAGGCGTACGGCCGGTAGCCGTCCGGCCACCGCGGCCCCGTCCCGATCGCCGCGTCGATCGGCATCGCTCCCACCTCGGCGTCCTGCGCGCCCACGATCGCGCGGTGGAACGTCCCGTCGGCGCGGCCCCGCCCCGTGACGCCCGACTCGTAGTCGACCGCGAGGCCTTCGATCAGCCAGTCGGGCGCGTAGAGGTTGGGGAAGAGGCCCGGCATCCGTCCGAACACGCCGCGCGCCAGATGCCACCAGCCGCGCGCGAGATCGAGCTCGAAGACGTGCGTGAGCTCGTGCGCGAGCCCCACGTGCAGCCAGGTGTCGTAGTTCCCCAGCTCGACGTCGCCCGTCGGCGGCGCCGCGAGCACGAACGCCGTGGGGACGGGGTACTCGGTGGCGAAGCCGTTGGTGTAGTCGGCGTTGTCGCCGATGATCACCTCGATGCGACGTCCGGGGGCCGGGAGCCGCGCGGCAAGGGCCGCGTACGCCGTCTCTGCGTCGGCGGCCGCCTCGACGCCGAGCGCTTCGATCTCGGCGCGGACGTGCACGCGGAAGTGCGCGGTCTCCAGCGTGAGCCACCGGCCTCCCGGGTGCACCTGCGCGAGCGCCGCCCCGGGAACACAGGCGGCGAGGCACAGCGCCCACGCCATGCGAAGCGCGGTAGCACTCGTCGCGTGGCCGGATCGAGCGGGCGGCGCATCGGAGGTGTCGTGCGCCGGTCGGCGGGCATCCGGCGCCTTCATGGCCGGGAGGTGGCCAGCTCGCGCAGGTAGGCCTGGATGCCGAGGGCGACGCCGCGCGCGTACGCCTCCCGGAAGGCCGGCGTGCGGAGGGCGTTCTCCTGCTCGGGGATCATGAGGAACGCGCCCTCGGTGAGGATCGCGGGCATCCAGGTGTCGCGCGCGAGCGCGAAGTTGCCGCGCGCCGCGCCGAGGTCCGGGAGCCCCATTTCGCCGACCAGCGCCTGCTCGGTGAGCATCGCGAGCCGCGCGGCGCGCGGTTGGAAGTAGTAGACCGTGGTCCCGTTGTTCACGAAAGGGTTGACGCCGTCCGGCAGCGCGTTGTTGTGGATCGAGACCAGGATCTCGGCGTTCGCCCGGTCCGCGATGGCGGTGCGCTCGTACACCCCAAGGGCCGTGTCGGCAGTGCGCGTCATCACGACGCGGGCGCCCTCGCGCTCGAGCAGGTCGCGCAGCTCCAGCGCGACGGACAGGTTCGCGTCCTCCTCCCGCAGCCCCGTCGGCCCGGTCGCGCCCTGCGGCGGATGCCCCGGGTCCAACGCGATGGTCCGGCCTGCGAGCGGCCGCGCGGCGTCGACGACCGGCGGGCGCCGGATCTCGAGCACGACGTCGTTCCCCTCCCAGCGCGTGCGCCACCCGAACGGCGCGGCGCTCAGCGCGAAGGTCACGGCGCATTCGTCCGCCGACGGCTGCGCCCAGGTCACGCCCTCCACCAGCGAGTCGGTGCCGCCGTACTGCACGAAGTCGAGATCCGACGCCGCCCCGTAGAGCCGCACGGTGAGCGAGCGCGCGTCCTCGTCCACGCGGAACGGCACGCGCTCGTCGAGGGTGAAGCGCGCCGCGACGCTCGAGTCCCCCGGCGTCAGCCGCACCAGCCGCACGCGCGTCCGGGGCGCGGGCGTGCCCGCCGGGAGGACCGCCGCCACGTCCGCCAGCGCCACCCACGCCACCGACTTCGCGGAGAGGCGCAGGCGCAACTGGTCGCCGACGCGGCCGTCCACTGCCGCGCGCGTCCCGTCGAGGAAGAACCAGTGATAGGCGCCGTGCGGCGCGGGCGCGCCGGTCACCGTGCCCCGCGCCTTCCCGGTGCGCGCGGTGTCGTCGTCGAGCACCACGACGGCCGGCGCGGCCGCATCGAGCAGCGTGACACGCGCCGGCAGCGGAGAACGGGCCGTGTCGGCGCCGCGCCACACCAGCACCACGGCCGCCGCGCCGCTCCCCGTGTCGACCGCGACGGCCGGCGTGCCGACCGGCGGGAGCGGAGCGCCGAGCGCCACGGCGGGGATGGTGCCGGTGAAGCGCACCACCGGCTGCGGCGCGAGCCGGTCGGGGCGGCGCTCGAAGGCCCCGTACGCGTCGAGCGCCGACGAGTCGGGGGCGAGCGGGAAGACCCGCCCGTCCGGGAGCACCACCTGGGCCGCCGCGCCGCTGGCCGCGCGCGCCGACACCCTGAGCTGCTCGCCGCTCTGCGCCCAGATCGCGCCCCGCGGCTCCAGCGAGAGCGCGTCGAGCCAGAGGCCCTGCGCCGGCGGCACGAACCGCGGCGGCAACCGCACGCGCAGGTCGGAGACGGCCACCTCGCCGTCCTTGCGCGCCTCGAGGTGGAAGATCGCGACCGAGTCGTCGGGGAGCGGGAGCCAGGCGAGGAAAGCGCCGTCGGGCGCCACCGGAATCTGCGTGCCGTCGATGGTCAGCGTCGCTCGGCCGCTGCCGGTCGAGCCGAACAGGAAGGTGCTGTCCCGCGCGCCGAGGGGCGGCCCATCGGGCGGCGGGTAGACGACGCTGAGCGCGAGCGGCCCGTCCACCGCTGGGATGGGCGGAAGGCTCCGCGGTTGCGCGCTCGGCACGAGCTGGCCGCGGGATACGACCGGGGTCCCGACGAGGAGCAGAAATGCGGTCGCCAGGAAGCGCGGACGGCTTGCGGGCATCGGTCCGGCAACGTACACCAACTCTCGCTGCAACGTCAATTTAGCTCGGTTGACCCCGCCCCGGACCGGCCCCTATATTGGCGCTGCTCAACCACCGCTTTTTTGCACTTCGGAGGCGACCCGAAACGTGATTACGTGCGCCCACTGCGGGCGGCAGAACGATCCGGGGTCCCGATTCTGCATGGACTGCGGCAAACCCCTGTCCGTATCTGCCATGGCGGTCGGGCCCGCGACGACGCCGACAGGCGGCGCCGCGCCGGCCACGCGCGTCTATGCTCCGCCGCCGGCGGGGGCGAAGACGGGCTCCAGTGCGGCGGCGGGGCTCACCTGCTCCTCGTGCGGCCATCCCGTGGACGCGACGATGCCCTTCTGCGCCTATTGTGGCGCCAAGCTGGAAGCCACGCCGGTCGCCGCCTCCCCCGCGACGGCGGGCGGCCTCCAGTGCCCCAACTGCGGCTGCCCGATCGCGAGCACGGACTACAAGTTCTGCCCGATCTGCGCCACGCCGCTCGGCGCGGGCCCCAGGGCCTCCGGCCCGCACGAGTCGACGGCCGTCTTCTCGGCGAAGCGGGCCGCCCAGCCGCCGGTCCAGCTCGCCCTCACGGCCGAGGACGGCAGCAAGAGCACGCGCCATCCGCTGGTGGGCGAGGAGACGACCGTCGGCCGCGCCGGCGCCGACATCGTGTTCCCGGACGACGTGTACCAATCTCCGGTCCATTCGCTGTTCCTCTGGAAGGAGGGGAAGCTCAGCGTCCGGGACCTCGGCTCGCGCAACGGCACGTGGATCTTCCTCGAGGGCCCGCACAAGCTGGTGGACGGCGACCTGATCCTGATCGGCTCGCAGCTGCTCCGGTTCCGCCGGCTCGGCTACCCGGGCCCGCACGCCCCGGACGCCGACGCGACCCGCCGGATGGGGTCGCTGATCCCGAGCGCCGACATCGCCAGCGTCTCGCAGCTCCGGGTGGACGGCAGCGTCCGCGACGTCTTCCATCTCTCGCCGGGGCGCGACGTGAAGCTCGGACGCGACGCCGGCGACTGGGCGTTCCCCTACGATCCCTCGATGAGCTCGCAGCACGCGATCATCCGCTCGGAGGACGCGGACTTCGTCCTCGCCGACGCGGGCAGTCGCAACGGCGTGGCGGTGGCGGCGCGCGGTGACGTCGCGCTGAAGAAGGGCTCGAAGATCCTGATCGGCGACAAGCTGCTGGTGGTGGAGACCCCGTGAAGAACTGCCCCGTCTGCGGCAAGGAGTATCCGGACAACGTCAAGTTCTGTCCGGTCGACGGTTCCACGTTGCGCGCCAAGAGCCCCACGGCGGACCTGGTCGGCCAGGTGATCGCCGACCGCTACCACATCATCAAGAAGCTCGGCGAGGGCGGCATGGGCGCCGTCTATCTCGGCGAGCACGTGAAGATGGGGCGCAAGAGCGCCATCAAGGTGATGAACCCGGGGATGGCCGCGGATCCCGACGCCATCAGCCGGTTCAACCGCGAGGCGTCGAACGCGAGCCGGATCTCGCACCCGAACGTCTGCCAGATCTACGACTTCGGCGAGACGACCGAGGGCGTGATCTACCTCGCGATGGAGTTCATCGAGGGCTCGGCGCTCACCGACCTGATCGAGAAGGAGGGGGCCCTGCCCCCGGCGCGCGCCGGGAAGATCCTGAAGCAGTCGGCGGACGCGCTCGCCTCCGCCCACGACCTCGGCATCGTGCACCGCGACCTCAAGCCCGACAACATCATGATCGTGCAGGGGCGCGACGGGTCCGACATCGTGAAGGTGGTGGACTTCGGGATCGCGAAGGCGGTCGCCGGCGACGAGGCGGGCCAGAAGGTCACCAAGACCGGGCTGGTCGTCGGCACGCCGGAGTACATGAGCCCCGAGCAGCTGTCGGGCGACAAGCTCGACGGGCGGAGCGACATCTACTCGCTCGGCCTGGTTTTCTACCGGATGCTCACGGGCGTGCTCCCGTTCCAGGCGGACAGCGCACAGGAAACGATGATCAAGCGGCTGACCGACGAGCCGATGCCGCTCGAGACCGCGCGTCCCGACATCGTCTTCCCGGCCAAGCTGCAGGCGGTGCTCGACAAGGCGCTGGCACGGATGCCCTCGGAGCGGTACGCGAACGCGAGCCAGTTCGGGAAGGACGCGGAGGCGGCGGTGGCAGGGCTCGCACCGGCCGCAGCCGCGGCCGCGGTGGGCGAATCGGCCGCCACGCAGCTGATGGACGCCGAGGCGGCGCTCAAGTCCATCCCGACGAAGCAGAAGGCACCGCCGCCGACGGCGGTCGCGTCGGCCGCGCCGGCGGCCCCCGCCAAGAAGTTCCCGCTCGTGCCGGTGCTGGGCGGCGTGGGCGGCGTGGCGGTGCTCGCGGTGGTCGGGGTCCTCGCCCTGGGCGGCGGGAAGAAGACGCCGCCTGTGGCGGTGGCCGACTCGACGAAGGCGGGGGCCCCAGCGCCCAACCCCGGTCCGACGGGCACGCAGACGCCCGCCAATCCGCAGCAGCCCCAGCGTCCCTCGCAGAATGCGAACAACCAGCGGACGGTGAGCCAGCCGCCGCGCCAGGCGCAGCCGGGGCCGAGCAACCCGGCGCCGGGCGGCGGTGCGGTGACGGTTGCGGTGTGCGAAGACTCGGCGAATGCGGCGACGCGTGCGGCACAGAACAACCAGCCGAACGATGCCCGTCGGATGGCGCGCTGGGTCTTCTACCAGGATGCGGCGACCCCAAAACAAAAGGCCGACATGGGGGAGCTCATCTCGACCACGTACGAGAGCGAGCCGGACCAGGCCCTCCAGTGGCTGCGCAATGCCCTTCCCTTCGCGACCGGAGCGCAGCGCACGCGCGTGCAGACGCTGATCACGTCGCTCGGGGGCCAGCCGTGAGCGGCCCCGTGAAGGTGGACGTCTTCGGGCGCACCGACGTCGGGAAGGCCCGCGACCACAACGAGGACAGCTTCCTCGTCGCGGACCTGACGACGCGCACGGCGTCGCTGCAGCCGGACGTACGCGAGCACGTCGTGGGCCGCCGCGGCTCGCTGTTCATGGTGGCCGACGGGATGGGCGGGGCCGCCGCGGGCGAGGTCGCCAGCGAGCTGGCCACGACCACCGTCTACAACCACCTGATCACGCAGTGGGGCAACGACCAGGAGGTCAGCGAGCAGCGCTTCGCCTACCGGCTGAAGGAAGCGGTCGAGCTCGCCAACCAGCAGATCCACGAGTACGCGCAGAACCACCTCGAGGCGCGGGGGATGGGGACGACCACCACCGCCGCCGGCGTCTTCGAAGGCGCGCTCTACCTCACCCAGATCGGCGACAGCCGTGGCTACCTGATCCGCGGCGGGCGCATCGCCCAGATCACCAAGGACCAGTCGCTGATGCAGCGGCTGGTGGACGCCGGGGAGCTGACGGAGGAGGAGGCGGCGGTCTCGGAGCGCCGCAACATCATCCTCCAGGCGCTCGGCCCCGATCCGCACGTCAAGGTGGACCTCACGCGCCAGGACCTGTGCCGGGGCGACGTGCTGGTGATGTGCTCCGACGGGCTGTCGGGGCTGGTCAAGAAGGAGGAGATCTTCTCGACTGTGACGCAGGCCACCGACCTCGTGACCGCCTGCAAGGAACTTATCGAGTTGGCGAACAGTCGCGGCGGTCCGGACAACATCACGTGCATCGTTGCCCGGTTCAGTGGCGAGGGGCTGGCGGAGCCGGATGGCTCGGAGCCCCTCGGCCACCGGGTGTATCCGTTGCTCGACACCGAGTCGACGACGGACCCCGTGCCGGTCTACAAGCCTGAGGACCAGGCGAACCGGAAGACCGAAGCGGCACCCCGGAAGTCGGAGTCCGACAAGAAGAAGTGGTGGCCTTTCTAGGCCCCCCCCGCCTGGAGGCGTGCAACACATCGTGAAGTGTGAGTTTCGAATCGTGTCCGGCGGCCGCGCCGGGCACCGTGAGATCTTCGACAAGGCGTACATCGGGTGCGGGCGCCATCCGCTCTCCGACCTGCGGTTCGACGCCGAGAAGGACCTCGACGTCTCCACCCGCCACGCCGCGGTGGCGCTCGAGGGCGAGCGCTACGTGCTGCGCGACCTGAGCAGCCGGAACGGCACCTTCGTCAACGGCCACAAGGTCGACGCCGACACCGAGCTGTCGGACGGCGACAAGCTGCGCTTCGGCGCCCAGGGGCCCGAAGTCGAGTTCCACGTGGTGCGCGAGGGCGCCGAGCAGGTGATCACGGCGGTCAAGGGGCCGGCGGCGAAGACCGCGCCGCCCGCCCCGAAGGCGGCCCCCACCCCGGCGGCGAAGGCCGGCCCTTCGGCCACCACGGTGCTGCGGGCGCAGGTGAGCGAGCAGGTGGCGCGGTTCCGCGCGCTGATGATCGTGCTCGGCATCGTGGTCGTGGGCGCGGCGGCCGTGCTGGTCTGGCAGGGGCGCACCGCGCAGAAGCAG